>ERZ860264.119-NODE-119-length-68079-cov-5.605904_pt1 | contig 68079 bp, 48 predicted proteins | sample MGYA00509980_ERZ860264 | MGnify/ENA primary metagenome ERZ860264 (study PRJEB30046, sample SAMN00715212) | human gut metagenome | study: EMG produced TPA metagenomics assembly of the A metagenome-wide association study of gut microbiota in type 2... | reverse complement strand
AATAGGAAGCCGTAGTCTTTCCGGCCCCATTACATCCTGCGATTATATATAATGTCGGTTTTATCATTTATATATAGCAAAAATCCCGCAGGCAATTCTGCTTGCGGGATTTTTTTGCGGAGCGACCGAGATTCGAACTCGGGATACGCTTTTGACGTATACACGCTTTCCAGGCGTGCCTCTTCAGCCACTCGAGCACCGCTCCTTCGCTGTTGGGATTTGTCTTGTTTTTACAGCGCGAAGTTAGTGCTTTTTTTCGGATTAACCAAGTCTCTTTGGCGTTTTTTTGCTAAATTTGCAGTGTTTACGGTGGAATGGACAGGGGCTTTGTCTTTGGCTGCGTTTTTACCACTGCTGATTTTTAATTAGTTATGCGTTTTTTTGCTGATTTTTTCTACAAACGGAGCGGTGCTTTGGGTGTAGTGGTTTTACTTTGCTTTTTATCTTTTACGTGGGGGTGCCGGTCTTCCGCATCGGACAAAGAGGAAGCTGACACGGCTTCGCTGCCGGCCGATTTCGGCAAGCGTTCCGACTCTGACAAGGCCAGATACCTGTTGGAGCATAATGTGTCTGTGGACTCTCTGGCATCTTTCGTCATAGAGTGTGTGGGAGGAAATGTCCCGGGAGTCTCGTTCACGGATTTCGATGACATAGAACTCCTGGTGGCCGAGCGCCTCGGCGATGAGGCCTTAGGCACTTATCTGCTTTGTTTCGAGACCGGTATGCAACGTCTGCCGTTGGCCAAGAAGTATCAGCTGAAGAAGCAGCTTCCCCTCACCGACATGTCTCTGTTGGGATTCACCCTGGGCCTGGACTATTCGAATAAGATAATTGACTCGCAGCTGAGCCTGGGCAAGGTGGACCGGGAGGTAGCCGAGTTCTACCGTGCCTGCAATCAGGAAGAGTCTGTCTACGAGGATTTTCTAAAGGGACTGGCAACAGGGCTTACAAAGAGCGCCTCGCGCGGTGTGCCTGAAGATGTGGCGGCCAAATATGCGAAGAGACATGCACCTGAGACAACCGGCCGATACCCTTCGGCTTCTTCAGCACCCGCATCGGAGCCTTCCGAACCGGAGGAGGCTGCGGAAGAGGCATTTTCTTCTATCGGGGAGGTCTCTCATGTCATTGAATAATCCGGCTTGCAATTTTCACCCATATTTTACGTTTATTCCTAAACAACCTCTTAAACAGCCTCTCATAACATGACTGACAATTCCCTGCAGCACGACGGCAAGAAGCGAGGCCGCGTGCGTATAGGACTTCTGGGCAAAATCATTCTGGCCATAGCTCTCGGCGTCGGCGCCGGATATGTGTTCCCCGAATGGTGCGCCCGTCTGTTCGCTACCTTCAACTCCATCTTCAGCGAGTTCTTAGGTTTCTCCATCCCTCTGATTATACTCGGTTTCGTGGCCCCGGCTATCGCCGAGATAGGCAAGAGTGCCGGCAAAATGCTGATAACCACGGCACTGCTGGCTTACGGATTCACTATCCTGGCCGGACTCACCTCTTTCTGCGTGAGCGACACCCTGTTCCCTTCGATGGTGGAGCCGACCCGATACCTGGATGCCGGGGGCGGACAGCCGCAGTCCTCGATTCCATATTTCAACATAGAGATGCCCCCTCTTATGAGCGTGATGACGGCACTGGTGCTTGCCTTTGTGCTGGGTCTGGGCACCGCCATGCTTCCTCCCGGTGCCATGCGCCACGGCCTTGACCAGTTCCGCGAGATTATCTCCCTGGTAATCAAGAAGGTAATCGTGCCGCTGCTGCCTATTTACATCTTCGGCATTTTCCTGAACATGACCATTGTAGGCCAGGTAGGGTTAGTGATGGGCACTTTTGCCAAAATCATAGCGGTGATATTCGGCATACACATCTTTTATCTGCTGTTCCAGTTCTGCGTGGCGGCGCTCGTGTCCCGCCAGCCGGGCCAGCGCAATCCGCTGAAGATGCTCGGCAAGATGATGCCGGCCTACTTCACCGCCTTAGGCACGCAGAGCAGCGCGGCCACCATCCCGGTGACACTGCGCCAGACTGTCAGCATGGGTGTGAACAAGGGCATAGCGGGGTTTGTAGTGCCCCTGTGCGCCACCATCCACATGTCCGGCAGCACACTTAAGATAGTGGCCTGCGCCCTGGCACTGATGCTGCTGAACCACATTCCCTACGACTTCCCTATGTTCATGGGCTTCATCTGCATGCTGGGAATAACCATTATCGCGGCACCGGGTGTGCCCGGCGGCTCTATAATGGCCTCACTGGGTCTGCTCAGCTCCATGCTCGGATTCTCCGAAGCGGACAATGCCCTGATGATAGCGCTGTACATAGCCATGGACAGCTTCGGAACCGCCTGCAACGTCACCGGCGACGGAGCCATCGCCGTGATTGTGAACCGTATATTCCGCAACACCCGCACGGATATCCCGCAGGCCGATGGAGAGTAACGAAGACTTCGACTTAGCCTATTCGCTGATAGAGCATACCTCCGCCAACGTCTTCCTGACAGGTCGTGCCGGCACCGGCAAGACCACTTTCCTGCGCGCACTCATAGGCCGCAGCGACAAGCAGATAGTGGTGGCCGCGCCCACCGGGATAGCGGCCATCAACGCCGGAGGCGTGACCCTCCACTCTCTTTTCCAGTTAGACTTCGGGCCTTTCGTACCCGGGCGCCGGCGCAAGCAGATTCGGTTCAATAAGAACAAGCTGAAAATGATTCGCGTCATGGATGTGCTGGTGATAGACGAGATAAGCATGGTGCGGGCCGACCTGCTGGATGCCGTGGACCACAAGCTCCGCAGTCTGCGCGACCGGCATCTCCCCTTCGGCGGCGTACAGCTGCTCCTTATAGGCGACCTGCACCAGCTCCCTCCCGTGGTGACAGAAGAGGAGCGCCCCTACCTGGAGCAGGAGTACGAGACACCCTACTTCTTCTCCAGCCATGCGCTGGCGCAGACCCGCCTGGTCACAGTGGAGCTGAAGCAAGTCTATCGCCAGGAGGACGAGCATTTCCTTTCCCTGCTGGCCGACATACGCGACGGCTGCCCCTCGGCAGAGACGGTGAGAGAGCTTAACCGGCGCTATGTGCCCGGTTTCCGGCCTCCCCATGGAGAGCATTGGGTGCATCTCACATCCCACAACGCCACGGCCAACAGCATCAATGCCGAGCGGCTGAAAGCACTCCCGGGCAAGGAATATACATATACCTGCAGGGTGAGCGGCAATTTCCCCGCCGGAGTCTTCCCCGCCGAGGAAAAGCTGTGTCTCAGACCCGGGGCACAGGTCATGTTCATAAAGAACGACCCGGAGCCGGACAAACGATTCTTCAACGGAATGCTCGGCACCGTCAGCGCCCTGACTGACGGAGAGGTGACAGTGCGCCCCTCCGACGGCTCTGCGGAAATCACCACCGGCCCCCTCAGCTGGGAGAATATGACTTTTTCCGTAGACGCGCAGACGGGAGAGCTAGTGGAACATGTGGACGGCGTATTCAGTCAGATACCGCTCCGCCCGGCATGGGCCATAACCATACACAAGAGTCAGGGCCTCACCTTCGACCACGCCATAATCGACGCCTCCAGCTGTTTCGCCCACGGCCAGGCCTACGTGGCGCTCTCGCGTATGCGAACCTTGGAGGGAATGGTCCTCAGCGCCCCTATACCGTCCAGGGCCATTATATCGGACCTCAAAGTAGACGGTTTCATGTCCGCGCAGGCTGCGGCACGCCCGGCCCCGGCACAGGTCAACGAGATGGAGCGCTCCTACTCCAAGTGTCTGCTGGACTCCCTGTTCGACTTCAGTCCCGAAGTCCGCTCCCTGGAAGATTTCCACCGCAATGTGGCGGATGCCTATCAGAGTTCCACTCCCTCGGTGGTGCGGGACTACGGCAGACGCCTTGAGAGATTCAAGGAGGAAGTGGCCGCTCCCGGCGCCGGATTCCGCAACCAATACACCCGTCTGCTCGCCACGCCGGACTCACTGCCGCTGCTCACACAGCGTCTGAAAGCCGCCGCCGGATACTTCCCGGACAAGATTCAGGAGATGACTGACTGCATCGTCAGTCTGCCCATGGACATCGACAATGCCGAGGCAAAGAAACGCCTGCGCAACAACCGCGCCACATTGACAGAGTCCCTGGCCATAAAGCTGAACATACTGCGGACCATGCAGGACGAACCATTCAGCAACGAGGCATTTCTGAAAATCAAGCGCCGGGTCATACTGCGCATAGGCAACTTGATTGCCGGGATGACACACCCGGCCGGCGCGACCGGCAAAAAAGAAAAAATGCCCGAAGAGGTCCGGAATACGGAGTTGTTCAAAGCGCTGGTGCTGTGGCGCCGCAACATGGCAAAGGAGAAAAATCTCAAGGCGTTCCAGATAACGTCCACCAAGGCACTCATACAAATCGCCAACAGTGCGCCGCGCACCGAGGCGGCACTGCTCGCAGTACACGGCATAGGCAAAATGACAGTGGCCGCCTATGGCGCGGACATACTCCGCATAGTTGCCGGGCACTCCGCGCGGAAGTAATTTGTTTTGCATAAACAAGTTCTTCTCAGTCATTACGACACTCTTTTTCATTCGTTGTGTTAAAACAAGTTAACAATACTATTCTCTTTTGCTGATATGAAAAATTCTTTTAAATTTGCGACATCCAAAAATGGAAACACAACCTAAATAATATAGTATGAAAACAATTAAAATTGAAAGACAATTACGTCGCGTGAAGAAAGTCGCTTATATTTCTTTAGCGGCGGTGGCACTTGTGTCGTTGGGCAGTTGTTCCGATGACGATGACGAGCCGGATGTACCCGAACAGGTTTTCATCGATATAATGCAAAAGGACAAGGCTGCCGGCTCCATATCCCAAGAGGAGTTCGAGGAGAAGGTCCTGAATAAGGTCTGGGACTATGATTCCGCCAATGAAGAATGGAACTGGCTTGACGCTGATGGGAATCGATACAGTTACACCGATTATGCGCTTACCGGTTGGGTGTATAATCAGGGACATTATTTCGACAACGAAAAATACGTGGATTTCAGAATGATGGGTCCCGGCCAAACTCCCGACGCGCCGTATCAGAGAATAACTCATTCCTACAGATTTGACCCGTCTACCGGCATGGTGTATGTAGAAGGAGATAAACCACATCTGCTGTTCTACATAGAATCCGTGGATGGAGATAAAATGGTGGTTCATGAAGAATACATGTATAATGATAATTTCAAGGACCCGGGAGAGGACGGGTATAATCTATGCGCACGTAAGGTTCTGAAAGCCATTCCGGAGGACAAGGCTAAGAAATATTGGTGGGACAAGTATATACCCATGGACGAATAAACTGCGTACACCTCTTAAAAACGACAACTGCCACTAAGCATAGCGCTTCGTGGCAGTTGTCGTTTTTAAGAGGTGTACGGGATTATGCTCTTTTGTTGATGGACTTGAGCATGAAAGCGAGACCTATACGGTAACATCCGAAGGTAATGAAGGAGATGCCTATCCAGAGCCAGCCGGCTTCAAGCCCCATAATCGGGTCGGTCACGAACCAGAAGGCGAAGACTATCGTCGCCGCCAAAAGAATGATGTTGAGAATGGTCCAGCCCCAGCCATGACGCGAGAGGGTAAACGCCTCGCAAACGGAATTGATGGCCGCGAAGATAAGCCAGAACCCCACGGCATAGACAAAGACGGTGGTCAAGACGGGCAAAGGCAGGAAATACAGCCATACGCCGCACACAAGTTCCAGGATACTCATGGCCAGACTCCAGCCCCAGTTGTTGTTCCGGCGCCGGTTCGAGATGGCGTAAGAGAGGTTCATGATGCCCGCGACCACAAGGATGCAGGAAAAGAAGACTGCAAAAACGGGAAGGGACGTGAGGGGGGAACAGAAGCTCCACACTCCCAACGCGATGCACAATAGCCCGGTAAAGAGGGGAATCCACCAGTAACGATTGACTGTCACTCTAAATTCAGATACGCTGTTCATAGTAGTTAAATTTTGATTTTATCAGTATAACACTTAATGACTTAAAGAGTTTTATAGTTGTCCGATAAAACTCTCAGCCGTTGGCTGGTTTCCTGCCCTGTCGGCAGGTATCCCCGGGGATATACATAGACTATGGCTTGCGGGTCTCCTGACCCGCAAGGACTGAAAATTCCAACCCGGTCACTCTTGTATAGTCGTTTATAGTCGTTGCGGGTCTCCTGACCCGCAACCGTGACAAACGTAACTGTCCTGACAATATTGGCTTGCGGGTCGGGAGACCCGCAAGGACTAAAGGATAAGGAGGCTGAGTCTAATTTGGACTCAGCCCCCATCGCTTTTTAAATCTTTTACATCAGAGGCCGAAGGCCTTTTTTATGGCCGGCACCATGTCGAGTTTTTCCCAGGTGAATAGTTCCACGAACTGGCTCACGGGGTTCCCGTTCTCGTAGCGGGATGTGAACTCCTTGGTCACCTTGCGGGGAGTACGGCCCATGTGTCCGTAGCTGGCGGTCTCGCTGTAGATGGGGGCACGCAGGTGCAGACGCTTCTCGATGGCGTACGGGCGCATATCGAACAGCTCGGCCACCTTCGCGGCTATCTCGGTGTCGGAGAAGGGTACCATGGAGCGTCCGTAGGTGTTGACGAATATATTCACCGGTTCGGCCACACCGATGGCGTATGACACCTGTACCAGCACTTCGTGGGCTACGCCGGCAGCCACAAGGTTCTTGGCTATATGGCGTGCGGCGTATGCCGCCGAGCGGTCTACCTTGCTGGGGTCTTTGCCGGAGAAAGCGCCGCCGCCATGGGCGCCGCGGCCTCCATAGGTGTCTACGATTATCTTGCGGCCTGTGAGTCCGGTGTCGCCGTGGGGGCCGCCGATCACGAACTTGCCGGTGGGATTCACGTGCAGGAGCAGGCGGTCGTCAAAGAGAGCCTGCAAGCGCTCGGGAAGCGAGGCCACCACGCGGGGAAGCAGCACATCCCGTACGTCGCGGCGTATAGTGGCGAGCATTTCCTCATCGGCCTTCCGTACAGCCTCCGGGGTATCGGTCTCGGGCTTCACGAAGTCGTCGTGCTGGGTGGAGATTACAATCGTATGCACACGGAGGGGAGTGCCGTCGTCGTCATACTCCACGGTCACCTGGCTCTTGGAGTCCGGACGCAGATAAGAGACGGGACGTCCTTTACGGATATATGTCATCTGCTTGCCTTCGCGGCGAATCTCGGCCAGCTCCTTCATGAAGCGGTGTGCCAGTTCAAGCGTCAGCGGCATATAGCTGTCGGTCTCGTCGGTGGCATAGCCGAACATCATTCCCTGGTCACCTGCGCCCTGTTCCTCGTCGGTGGCGCGTTCCACGCCCTGGCTTATGTCGGGACTTTGCTCGTGGACGGCGCTGAGTATGCCGCAGCTGTCGGCGTCGAAGCGGTAAGCGCCCCTGTTATAGCCGATGCGGTCTATCACCTCGCGCACCACAGCGGGGATGTCCACGTATGCCTCGCTCTTCACCTCGCCGGCCACCACTACCTGGCCGGTGGTACAGAGCGTCTCGACAGCCACCTTGCTGGCAGGGTCGCGGGCCAGGAAGTTGTCCAACAGCGCATCGCTGATTTGGTCGGCCACCTTGTCGGGGTGACCTTCACTTACGGATTCGGATGTGAATAAGTAACTCATATTTTTCTTTCCTAAGTATGTATTTCTAAATGAGGCTGTTTAAAAACAGGAACGACGGCCAATCCTGCCTGAAACCGGAACGCCATCGTGCATACATACTGGAAAGCGGGCTACATGGTCCGCGCGTATGGGATTGCAGTTTTAGCATTTTTTCAAGTGGTTGCAAGCAGCCAAATTTGTCCACTGTCTGTTTCGGCTGCAAAATTAGGCCTTTTTTTTGGTCCGGCAATATAAAATGTGTTAAATTTGCAATAATATAATCCATACGACTATGTTACATATACTTAAATGCGGGAAGGAACTGCTGATGGAAGAGCGCGACGGGCGTCTTTGCCTGCCCGGTACACAGCCGGAGTTCGCCACCGCAGAGGCGGGAGCGCTGGAGTTTCACATACAGGAGGACGAGACATCTTACCGGGCCGTTAGCGTCAGTCTGCCGGAGAATGTCCCCGCTCCCCACATACTCATCGGCCTGCGCGAGGCGTATCCGCGTATGGCCCCGGAGGATTACCGGGCGGCGGCCAAGGCTTCGGAGCTGATGCACTGGGACCGGCAGAGCCGTCGGTGCGGCGTGTGCGGCAAGCCCCTTGTGCGCGACACGGAGATTTCCAAAAAATGCCCGTCATGCGGCAACGAAGTCTTCGCGCAGGTATCTCCGGCCATAATCGTGCTGGTGCGTCGCGGCAACGCGGCGCTGTTGGTACATGCGCGTAATTTCCGCAGACACTTCTTCGGCCTGGTAGCCGGATTCGTGGAGACCGGCGAGTCCCTGGAAGACTGTGTGCATCGCGAGGTGATGGAGGAGACCTCCCTGAAAGTCAAGAACATACGCTACAGACGCTCGCAGGCATGGCCCTTCCCCAATTCACTGATGATGGGGTTCACGGCAGACTATGAGAGCGGTGAGCTGCGATTCGCCGACGGGGAACTGACAGAGGGCGGCTTTTTCACGGCGGACAACCTGCCGCAGCTGCCCGCAGCCCCGAGCATAGCCCGCAGCCTGATAGACGAGTGGATTGCCGGACAAGACTGACAAACCCGAAAACGGCAGGTACAGAAATGTAACACGCCGGGGCTTCACAGCTCCGGCGCGCTAACTTCAATTTACTAACTAATCATTCGCCTATTGTAATCTATTTTCTTGTTTTTCCGAGTGCAAAGTTAGCACTTTTTCTGTAGATAGACAAATCTTATTCGGATAAATTTTTCACTAAATTTCCGTATCGTCTGCAAATTTAGGCCGCGTCTAAATCGTCGCGGCCTAAATCCTATTCTAAATCATTAACCATCAGTGGTTTATATTATTTTACAACCACTTTGAATGTGCGGTTGCCGATGGCCACTATGTAAAGTCCGGGAGCGACCTCATAACGCGCGCGAGCCTCGCCGTAAGCCACCACAGCGCCATTGGCGTCGCAGACGACGGCCATCGAAGCCCCGGCGCCTGTAACCGCTATGAAGCCATGGCCGCCCGTCACGCTCACAGCGTCGGCATCGACACCTTCTATACCCACTGTCTCGGGAGCCGTGAAGCGGACCTGCGCCGAGTAAGCAGTCTCGCGGTCGTGCGTGCAGAAAGCGCGGACCTTGACCACATAATTCTGCCCACCCTCAAGGTCCGTGAGGATGCAGTTGGTCTCCTCGGTGGAGGCATAAGTCCATTCAGTGGCGGATGACATACGGTAAGCCACCTCATACTTCAGGGCTTCGTCCACCTTGTCCCAGGCTACGCGGACATAGCCTAAGGAAGCGAAAGTCTCGGTGTCGGCAGTCACATTCCGAGGAGCATCGACAGCGGGATAATCGCCGGTAGTGAAACAAACGGGGTCGCTCCACTCGCTGAAACCGGTCTGTTCGCCGGTAGCCTCATCCACGAGGGCTCCGCGCACCAGCACCTCATACTCCGTATTGGCCTCCAGGCCCTCCAGCGTATAGGTCTTGGCGTTCTTGACCTCCACTATGTGGGTTACGTCGCCGCCTTTCACCTTGTAAGAGAGTTCGTAGTCGGTCTGACGGGATGTCCAGGCAACCACGGCACTGTTGTCCGTAATCTTACCCACGGAGACCTCGGGCACTTCGGGGAACTCGGCCTGCAGGACGCTGAAGCGGTCTATGAACATCTTTGAGCCGAAAGCGGCATTGTTGAAAGTCTTCCAGTAGAGCTGTACCTTCACGGTCTTGCCACGGTAGTCGCTCAAATCGCCGGAGATGCTTACATAAGAATATAATTCCTCCTGCCGGGGATGGTCGGCGTTGGTGTAGGAAGTCAGGGGAACCCATGTCTGGCCGTTGTCCTCGGAGACACGTACTTCCAGAATATCGCCCTCGGCCCAATCGTTGTAGGGTGTGGTGCTGAAACGGTCGGGGGAGGAAACCAGACAATAGTCGAACCTGGCCATGACATGGCGGTCCTTCACATCTATGGCCATAGGGATAACCCAGCCTTCCTTGCCATTGACAGCGTCACCCCTGTTGATACGGGCCGACTGCTGAATGTACTGAGTGCCCTGACTCGCACCTTCCGATGTATAGCTTTTGAAAAAATCGTCTCTGAATGAGAATGTATTCTGGCCGTCCTCGGAACTTTCCCACCCGTAGGGCATACGATAGCGGGGGAACATGATTGTGTTGCCGTCATACGGGTTCTCTATATATGTACTCCAACCTGTGTACAGAGGCTCGGAGGTAAGCTCTCCCTTGGCGTTACGTGTGTAGACGCCTACATAATACATGGTATTGGCGGCGAGGCCGGAGAAGTCGATGTCTCCGCCTGCTTTGCCCACGTAGACGACAGTACCGGCGTTCTCGGGTTCAGGCACACCCTCGTAGTCCTTCCACTCGTTCTCGTATCCCTCGGGCACGGGAAGCACATCACCTGCCTTGGCGTCGGCGGGAATATCGCCGAACAGGCCGTGGTCTCCGAAAGCGCTGCGCTCGCAATAAGAATTGTAGATTACCACAATCTCATCGTCTGCGGCATTGGGCGTCACCTTCATCCTAAAAGAGTCCAGGGAGGTGTCGGAGAACTCAACATCCTCTACCGGCAGAGGCTTGGTGTCTATTGTGCCCGTCAGGGGAGAAACGGTGTTGTATTTCGGACCGTTGTAACCGTAGGAGCCTATCGCATATACCCGGAAGTCGTAGTCGGTGGAGCCGGCCAGGTCATACAATTCAAATTCAGTGCCGGCGCCCACGTAGGCCACTTTGCCCTCGCCGAATTCCTCGCCTGCGGAATATACGGTTCCGTCCGCAGGAACGGCCAGAGTCTTGCCGGCCTCGGCATATACCGCCAGATATGTGTCGGCGCCCTCACAGGGTGTAAAAGAGCCGGTGATTCCAAAGGTTGTGGAGGTCAGCTTCAGGTCAGTCGGCTGCGCCGAGGGGGTAACGCAGTCTTCAGGCACATTTAGGCTGATAGTGACGCCGTCGGAGGCATCGGAGGCAAAAGTATAGAATTTGCGGGCATTGCGGGACAGAGACAGCTCACTGCCCTCGCCGTCTGTACAGACGAAGTCACTGCCGGCACGCAATGCCATACCCACCGACAGCTTGTCACCGACAGGCGCAATACCGGAGAAACCGGAGTAGACATTCTCCACACGGCCATCCTTATACAGCACGAGCTGGAAGTCCATAGGTACTTTCTCATAGTTCTCGGCGCTCTCAAGCAACAGATTCTCGAACTCTATGACCAGACGGGCATCGTTGCCGGAGCCAAGCTGCTTGTAGCTGACGCGAGTGTCGGTATCGCCGCCGACACCGTTGGAATTTGCGACTCCCACGATATACATATCGCCGCCGTATGTCATGAAGTTCTGACCCATATATGGATTGAACGATATGGGTTCCGAACCGCCCAGGTATATATAACCTGTAGGGTTGACAAGGAAGCTCGTATAGGTCTTGCCGCAGAAATCGAAGTCAAACCCGATGGGCATACCGGGAGCGGAATCGCCATCTTCGATAATGGCGGGATTGCCGGAACCGTCCAGACCGATTACATAGCGTGGAAAACTCCATCCGTCTGTATCCGAAACAGAGCCGTCGAAGACTGTCGTGGGGTTCTCCAGAGGTGTGTATGCGCCCTGGCTCAGAGAGGCCGAGTATCCCAACACGGCCTGAGCGTGTGCCGCCGTCACCGAGAGCGCCGCCAAAGCAAAGGTTGCTAATAATTGCTTCATAATCGCGTGTTTTTATTTAACGATGAACTTTACAGACGCTTTACCGGGAACGGAAGCCATATAGAGGCCTGCGGGGAGATTGACCTCGGCACGGCCTGCCGCGAGAGTGTATCCGGCTACACGGGCACCGGTGGCATCGAACACGTTTACCTGTGTGCCGTCGGCAAGAGAGGAAAGGAGCATCGCGCCGTCGAAGACGAGGTCGGCGCTGTCGGATTCTACGGAAGTCACAGCTGTGGAGGAGTCACCGAAGGTGCCGTCCTCATTGAAACGGTCCATAACATAAGTGATCACCTTTTTAGCGTCATCATCCGTACCGACGGTCTCCTCGTCTGTCCAGTCAATCAGGTAAGCACCCGAAGCGGGAAGGAGCCGGGACTCAAGAGATGTGGCCTGCCTGCCTTCCTTAGAAAGAGCCATGGAGCCATCCTTCCAGACAAAATCGCCATCCTTATCCAGGCGTACAGCCAGGCACTGCTGGTCATTCCAAGCGAAGTACTGCTCGTAGAAACCCATCATGCCGCCGTCAGTAGTGGGCTGACAGCTCATATAACCGTAAGAAGCCACATCAATAGGGAAAATGGTAACAGCCTCATCTCCCCAAAGGAGTTCGCCGCTCTTGCTGACCTTCTGCGCCATGATGCCCTGATAAGACTGGTTGCCGCCACCTACGAGACGCCACATGGCCACGAACCCTGAACCGTCGGATGCGGGGGCCGCCGTGACACCGAGAGAGCGCACGCCATCCTCACCGTAGTAAAGTTTGCAGTCGGATTCATCTGAAATTCCTTCGAAACCCAACTCGCCGTCAGAAGTGACATAACTTATATAAGGGGATTCGATATTTGTACCGGCACGGTCATCGCTCCAGGCTATGAGGGCACCGCCGTCGCCGGAACTTTTGACCTCCAACTGTGTCCAAAGAGGCACCGAGCCCCAACCGCCACGATATACACGCACTTCCTTGCCCCATACGCTCTCACATTCGAAATCGAGCTTCACGGCGTAGAGAATCGCGGATTCCGTGCGGGCATACACAAGAATGCAGGTATTGTCTTCTGAAGGCACCAGATAGGGATAGGTGCAGGTCTGACCCTCATTCCATATTTTCGAAGCCCCCCACTGCGCCTTGCCGTCTTTGGATATGCGCTGCAGGCATACGTTACTGGCTCCTTCCCTGTCACTTTCCTGCCAGGCAAAGACTATGCTATGGTCATCCATCTCCACAAGACGCATACATGCCACAAAATCAGCGGGATGCAAGGCATCGGACACCGCCACGCCATCCTCGCCCCAAAGCTGCTCGCCCGTAGGAGATACCTTATAAGCGGTGACGGAACACTCAATATCGGAAGCGTTGCGCTGGTCGGAAACGGCGACTATGCAGTTGCCCTCGCTGTCTACGTGTATATAATTGCTGACTACGGTATAGGATTTGTTGGCATAGTCGGAAATAAGGATACCGTCCTCGGGAAAAAGAGGATTGCCGTTCTTGTCAAAATGCTGCAGGCGATACTCATATACCACATGTTCTATATCATACTCATCGTCTGCATCCTTCAGGTTGGGATGGTAATTCACGGCCCAGATGTCGCCGTCGTCGCCTACGGCCACCTCAATGGCATAACTGCCGGTCCCTGCAGGGAATATAGGTGTGGGATTGCCCATCTGGTCACTCCAGTCGGCCCACGCTGTACCGGCCATTACCAGACCGGTCATCATAAGTAAAACTTTCTTCATAATCATATTATTTAGAATTGGTTTATAAGATTCAGTTTATATCCGCAAAAGGCTAAATACAAAGGGGAGAAAGACAGCGGGATTCCTCTATACCCTTCACCTCTACGGATTGAAATGTACTTTTCAAGTATTAAATCAAGATTAAGGAGAATAATATAAAAAAACTAACATGAATTGCTTTTAGCCTATAGGGATGCTCACGCATGCCTTTATTGTCCGAAAAATTATACCGTTAATTTCCTGTAAAGGTCAGAGTACGGACTTGCTGCACGAAACAGTGCCGTCCGCCTTGGTCTGACGTATTATATAGAGGCCCCGTATCGGAGCTTCCAGGCGACGGCCCGTGAGGTCGAAGTACTCTGTCTTCACCGTTTCGTCGGCCTGTATGTCCTCTACGGCCAGAGAATCGTCTGTACGGAAGAACTGACGCATGCCGTAGCCGCCGATTTCCCTGTACTGGGTCACCATTTTATCTGCCTCGTTGTAGATTTTCACGGAACCCACGGGATGCTTGACGCCATCACCCCAGGAGTCTGTGACTTCGAAGCAATAAATTCTGTCGTTCTCGAGTGTGACCTCCTCCGCATATTCCTCGGCCTTGCCATCCTCGTAGGGTCCGAACTCATGTACGACATTGCCGTCGGTGTCAAGGATGCGGTATGTGTTGTCGGATGCGTTAAGGTCTGTCTTGATTTTAAACTTCAGCGTAGCGGGATAGCCGGCAATCTCGTTGAATTTGCCGCGAATGGAGGCATTGTCCACCTCCCTGCCGTTGGCCTTGGTCATACGGATTACATAGGAATTGTCCTCAAGGACCTCGCTGCCTTTCCAGTCTCCGTTCAGAGGCACCCGGACAAGGCTGTTGGTGTGGGGCGGCAGTTCTCCGTTCCAGGTATAGGTGCGTTTCTCTCCGTTGAGCGTGATGTCGAAGTCAGCCGTGGTGACCGGTGAACCGCCGTGGTTGTTGAGCCATACCTCGACATAGTCAAAGGCATAATTCTTCTCTATGGGCAGATAAGGAGCGGTGGCTGAGACGCTGAAATAAGGCTCGTGGCCCGGAGTATCAAGCCGGTTCCCGCAGACTTTGCGCACATTGTTCTCGCCGTCGGTGACGAAAGTAATCAGCTCCACATTGCGGGGGTCTACCTCTATGCCGTCGATATCGGCGGGCAAGGTGTAAGTGAAGGTATGGGAGTAATATTCGCCCTTTGCATTCTTGTCTATGGGGTCGCCGAAGTCCGCGTCGGTCAAGCGCGCGCGGAGCATGTGGCGATGCGGATATTCATTGCCGAGCTGGCCACCGCTCTGAGGTCCGAGTATCTCGCTCTGCAACAGAAACACGTTCAGACGCGGGTCTGTCATGGCCTCGGTCATATATGTCTCCACCTCCAGAGTCACTGTGCGCGTGTCCTCATCGTAGGTGCAACCGGTCCATATATTGACAGGGGAAATCCGCTTTATGACCTCGCGGGATGCGGGGCCCCAGTTGCCACGCCCCATGACCAGACCGTATTCACCGTCCTGACGGCTGACAATGCCGGAGGGGTATGAACTGATGCCGAAATGGTCGTGGATATTCGTGCTTAACTCGGTTATATAGTTCGGTTCCTTTCCCGATGGAACGGCAAAGCCGCCCGCATGTACGGCTATGGCGAAGACATCGCCGGGATGCAGGTTCATCATCTCGGTGGCCACGCGATGCCCGTCGGGGCAGTTGGGACAATGGATGCCGGTAAATTCCTCTATGAGGGCACTTTGTGCGGTAGGTTCGGTAATCACGTTCCAGGCAAAGGCGGGTGCCGCGCAGAGAACGACTGAGGTAAGTAGAATTTTCTTCATATCTAAGTCCGGTTTTTACGTTTGAATCTTGTTGTCGCAAATTTACCCACCGTCCGCAGTTACGCCAAATTTTGAGCAAGATTAAACTACTGCAAACTGAAATTAACTGCGAAATCACCACTGCATGACTATTGAAATCACTGAAATTCAATCAATTGTTTGACCGTTTCAAATTATAGGAATCAGCCGCAAAATTAATTTTCCGCCTCCCGAATTTGATATCCGAATAATTATATTTACCTTTGCAACATCAAAAAAAGTCTGACTGAAATGCTCAAAGCCTCAATAAAGTTTCTATTTTCCGCCTTTGTATTCGCCCTGCTGTGGAGTATGCTTTCCGGCTGTTCCCGCTCCGTGGATACCTCAAAAGCAGAAGCCATAAAAGCGCTGATAGTCTCGGAAACAAAAAATGACACGTCCGCATTTATACGTAAGAGATGCGCCATGGTCAGTTCTTCGGACCTTGCATCCGAAAAAAGCATTATAGATATGTACGGCATTATCAATCAGATTACATATAAGATGCACTCAAGCGGCGACGATGTCCGCACAGCCCATATTCTATTCAGCCAGCTTAAGATACTGCGCGGCGACGACAGACTTTCAGTACCCGACGCCCGTCACCTCATAAGCACGTACATCAGCATCGGAGTCCTCTACAACGAGCAGGGAATGAGCAATATCTCCCTGGACTACTATATGCAAGGACTCAAAGCTTGCACAGACACGGTTTTCGATACCGGCCACGCGAGTATCCTCAACAACATAGGTGTGGTATATGCCGAAGGGGCCCTCTACGACGAGGCCCTGAAGTATTTCCAACAGGCCCTGCAAATCAACCAACGTCGCAAATACCACACCGGCATAGCCCTCAACTACGCCAATATGGCCGAAATATACTTCAAGAAGGGAGACAACGAAAAGGCTATGGCAGCCGCGCAACAATCCCTGGACCACATAAACAGCGACAACCAGGGGGACCAGCTCGCCGATATGCGTCTGCAGCAAGGCCTTATTTATGCGGCAACGGGGGACTACGACGTAGCGATGCTGCGCTTCACGGCGGCTCTGAAGAAACACACTGAAATCGGCAACATCTACGGGCAGGTGTACACCAATCTTGAAATCGGCAACACCTACCTGAAACGCAATATGGCGGACTCGGCGTTTCTGTACGCCTCCAGGGCAGAGCAGCTGTCCCGCGAGAACAACATGGCCGACGACCTCAAGAACTCGCTGCATACATTGGCGGAGATACATACCCTCAAGGGGGAGTACGACGATGCCTCCAGGCTGATGAAGGAGTATGTGCGGATAGAGGACTCGCTGCGCAACGAAGAGCGACAGCTTCGCCTGCGCAACTGGGACGGTCTGGGCAAGGAACTCACCGAAGCGGCCGCACCCGACAAGAAGCCGGTCCTTCCCACTTGGGTCATAGCGGCCCTGGCGCTGCTCCTGATTGGCCTGGTGGTGATGTTCATTCTCTATATGCGACACCGCAAAGACCTCAGCGACTGCCGGCAGAAAGGACACGAGCAGCTGCGCGAGCATTCCGCAATCATGGACAAGCGCAACCGCGAGATGACGACACTCTCTTTGGAAAAGATACGCACACAGGAGGGACTGACGGAGGTGTGCGACAACTTGCGCGCGGTGCTGCTGGACCTCAACCCCAAGGAGAAAATCAAACGGGACAGGCTGAACACGCTGCTGCGCAGCCTCGACGGGCTGCAGGACGGTTCGGCGGACGAGGAGTTCAAGCGAAGTTTCGAACATATCTCCCCGAACTTCTACCTCACGCTCTCGGAACGCTTTCCGGACCTTACGGCGCGCGATTTGCGTCTTTGCGCGTTCTTGCATTTAGGACTCACCACCAAGGAGATAGCCGCCCTGACATACCGCGAGGTACGCAGCGTGGAGTCCGCCCGCAACCGTCTGCGCAAGAAACTCGGACTGGAACTTACCGATGACCTCACCGCATACCTTCGCTCCGTCTGATTGGGACTCTTTCCAAGAGGACGTTCAAAAACAGACACAGACCGGGAGGCGTCATCACGACGTCTCCCGGTCACATCCGGATGTCGCAAGCACGCCATCCGAAACGATAGAAATTATTAATGTATATAACCCAAAATTATAAGTATGTGTAGCCATGGATTAGAACTCCGGGGCGACTTTCTGTCACGCAGCAATAGCCCGGGAGCGGTATAATAAACTATGAAGTTAGAACAGCATATTTGAATTTGCAAATCACGGTAATGTCTGGCATTGGTCAGTATTATTGCTTCTGTTTGTTTTCGCATATATAACGGACCGTCCGTAGCAAATATTAGTGTACAAACGTTAAATAAAATTGAAAGTATATGTCCGTCGGAAGGCAGCGGTCAGCGAAGCAGGGTACGGTGAGCGGCAGCGCGGGAGGCACGGGCTGCAAGATTCATGCCGGCGCAGTCAGAAGGGGTGTAATAGGTATGCCGGAAGTGGTCCCAGATATAGGCTATGGCGGTGGCGGACGGATGCAACATGTCGTCGGCGTAGAAGCGGTAGTCCCGCAGGTCATCCATCAGCAATTCGTAAGCGGGGAAATAGTCAGGCATCAGGTTATTGTCCGCCGGCAGGGATTCCAGGAGGGTGTGGACGGACAGATGCAGGGTGGCTTTGCTCAGAGTGTTCTGGGCGGCGCCGTCCCGGAAGTGGCGTATCGGACTGACAGTGAAGATAACCTTCAGCGCTTCCCCTGCTCCGTTACGGCTCCGGAAGTCCTGAAGGTCCGCAAGCAGTTCCCGCCATAAGGCGACGATTTCTTCGGGCAGCAGGCGACGTCTGCGGAACTCCGAAGCGGGCACTTTGTGGCAATTGCCCACTATACCCGAATAGTCGCTTGCCGGAGAAGCGATATGCTCGTACACCCATGCGGTGCCTAAAGTGACTGCGAGGGCCGGGCACTCAAGGAGTGCGTCATGCAGGGTCTGAAGCGTGTCGGAAAAGATGGCTTCGGCCTCTGCAGGGTCAGCGGAAGAGAAACGTGTGGGGAAAAGCCAGCAGCGGGTGCGCTCCTGAAAGCGGAAGGACGCGCCCTCCGGAAGACGTAGCTCCATTGCAGCCCGGAGCAGGGCGGCTATGGAGGCGGGATTGTACTGCACACCGGCGGGATTCACACACGCGGGAACGCCGCACTCAATCAGGCGTCCTCCGATATTGTCGGTGAAACAAGACCCCACCAAAAGAACACCCTGCCGCGCGTCAAGGCGGAAAGGGGGTTCCGTACAGACAGGCACAGGTGTGCGGAAGAGGGGGTCAGGACATGAGGGCGGCATCAAATACTGGTTTTAGTACAAATCGTAGTCTATGGAGGTTACCTGAAACTCCGTGCGGCGGTTTATCTGGTCCGCGGCCTCCTGGTCCTCGGGAGAAAGGGTTTCTATGAAGGCCGGCGTCAGCTCGGTCCCCTCCTCGAACTGCGGATACTCCTTGTTGATGCGTTTGGTCACCTTCTTGGGACGTGTCTTGCCGTAGCCCTCGTAATGCAGACGGTCTTTGGGGATACCAACGCTCACGAGGTAGTCCACCACCGACTTGGCGCGGCGCATGGAGAGGTCGTTGTTGTATGCGTCTGTACCCATGCGGTCGGTGTGGCTGCTCATCTCAATGACTATATTGGGGTTGTCGCGGAGCATCTGCGCCAACTCGTCCAGGGCCTTCTTGCTCTCGTCACGCAGGACCGCCTTGTCGAAGTCGTAGAAGATATTCTCCACCACATTGGGCTTGGAGATAGAGGAAAGCACGAAATCCACGTCGTACTCGGCATCCTCCTCGGCGGGGTCGCTCGCGAACTCCTGCTTCACATTGAGATAGCCTTTGGCGCCGGCCATCATCACGTATTTCACTCCACGCGAGAGTCTGAAGGAGAATGAGCCGTCGTCGCGGGCCACCTCCTTCTGGTTGGAGCCGTCGTCTCCCACGATTCGAATCACCGCTCCCGGCACCGGCTCGTCGTCCTTATCCACCACCCATCCGGAGATAGATATGTTCAACTCCGGGAGAGCGAAGGAGAAGATATGGTCGTAGCCACGGGCATCGTTTCGTCCCGAAGAGAAGAAGCCGCTCTCACCCTCGCCGAAAGTTATGCCGAAATCGTCGGCCTGCGAGTTAATGGGCTTGCCCATGTTCTCGACGCTCCAGCGAGAGCCGGTGGCATCGAGGTGAGCCTTGAATATGTCGAGGCCGCCGAAACCGGGGTGACCGTCGGAGGCAAAATAAAGCAATGTGTCGGCACGGCAATAGGGGAACATCTCGTCGCCCTCGGTATTAATCTGCGGGCCGAGGTTCTCCAACGAACCGATTTTGTCCTTGAGGTTCACTCGCCAAATATCCTTGCCGCCGTAGCCGCCTGGCATATCGGAGGTGAAATACAGGAAATTGCCGTCAGGGGAGACAGAAGGGTGTCCGAGGGCTGAGACGGTATCGTTCAGTATCTCATACTTCACCGGAGCGCTCCAAGAGGCATCGCTGCGCTGGGAAGTGTATATCTCCACCGATGTGGGAGCCACGGGGTCGCGGCGCGCCTTTGTCAGGTACATGGTCTGGCCGTCGGGCGTAAAGGAGACAATCCCCTCGTCGAACTCGGTGTTAAGCTCACCCTCCACCAACTCGGGGCGCTGCCACTCCCCCTTCTCGTTCTTGCGGGAGACATAGATGTCGTTGTTCTTGACTCCGGTAATGGCACTCTTGCCGGTACCCGTACTCTTCTCGTTGGAAGAGGTGAAGTACAGCTGGTCAAGACTTTTGTCCAGATACATGGGGGCGAAATCGGAACGGCGGGAATTGAAGAGCTTGGCCTCCTTCACGATATAGCGGGTGGTCTTCCCCTCGCGGACATCCAAAGCCTGTCTGCACCCCCTCACTCCCTCGCGGGCCAATGCGTCATCAGGCCGCCAGAGCAGGAATTCAGTGTATGCGTCAATAGCGGCCTGGTACTTGCCTTCGGCCTGGAGCGAGCGTCCCAGCCAGTAGTAAGCCATGGAATCGGGATACTCATAGCGGATAGCGTTCTGGTAAGCGGCAGAGGCGCGGGCAGCCTGGTTGAGGCGACGGTAACATCCGGCCATCTCGTAGGCGACCTCGCCGCGAAGGGGACGGTCCTCCTTCCGGGTGAGTTTGTTGTACACCTTGCGATAGGTCTGGGAGGCATCGTAGAACTCGCCGCGTGCGGCCTGTTCGCGCGCCACACTGAGCTTCGGCCCCTTGCAGGCGGACAGCACCGCCAGACATGCCGTCAGGCAGAAAAGAACGAAAAGTCCTCGCTTCAGTATATGCAGTATCTCTTTATTCATAAGCGTATAGCAGGGGATGACCCGTATTTCTGTAACGCCACCGAAGTAAAAAATATTGCCTGCGACACACAAAATGCACCCGCAGGGTTGTGAATCTGCATTTTTATGACTAAATTTGCACTAAATACTCGCCTTTACAATATTAATCAACTTATAATATCAACTTATGAAAACGACTTTACTCGCGCTCTCCATGGCAGCTGCGGCCGTAAGTCCCGCAATGGCGGACTCCGGCAGAGAATATTCCCGCGTGTTCACACCGTTTGAGAAAACGGTATTCTACGATGGCTACAACGGGACGGTATTCGACAAGGATGTGCAGGACGGTATTCTGCGCCACGCCAACTATCTTTACGCCAAGAAACTCACCGACGAAGCCCTGAACTGGTTCGGCTCCCGCATGGACATCGACGTAACCATCAACGCTTTGTGCGACAACTACGACCGTATCGGCAACATCTCCGTGGCCCTCGTGCCCAAGGGTGCCGAGACCTACGACCCCTACGCCGACAACGTGACCCGCCTGGAGCTGGTACGCTTCATCACTCCGTTCATGGACAAAAACAAGTTCCCCGACCATGTGAACTACCACTACGACGGCAATCTGGCCAGCCTCATCTTCCAGGACAAGAATCTGAGAGACAAGTATGACCTGTGGCTGGAGTACGAAGTATTCGGTATTCCCTACGCCGCCAACACCCAGGTCCAGGGCTGCCAGGACCGGAATGACGTATTCGCCGGCACCCTGAAATTCACCTGCTATGACGACCCGGCGCCTGTCCGCACAGACCATGTACTCGTGCCCATAGTCATGAAGAAGCCTGAATTCAAAGGCCATAACTTCAACAATTATTCCGAACTCGGCACCGACACCATAGGAACAGCCACCAAAACCTATAAGTTCACCGTTCCCGAAGGCGGCTGCTCGGACTCCAACCTGACTCTGATTATGAGCAACCACGGCGCCAACGCAGGCGGCGAGGAGTATGTGCCGCGCACACACCTTCTTTACTTTGACGGCGAACTGATAGCCACTTGGAAAAACGGAAAGACCTGCGAGCCGTATCGCTACGTGAACACCCAGCCCAACGGCATCTACGGCAACTCAGTCCGCTCCCCGCGCTCTTGGATTACCAACTCCAACTGGTGCCCGGGCGACGCCATTCCGGTACGTGTCTTCGGTCTCGGACAGATGGCCGCCGGCGAACACAAGGTGATGATTCGCGTGCCTGAAGCCGAGTTCGCGGACGGTCAGGGCGACTTCCCCGTGTCAATGTACTTCCAGGGCCTGAAAGACGGTCAGCTGCCCGTTGAAATCGAAGAGGTGGAGAGCGACGCCCAGGCTCCCGCAGTCGCACAGAACGGCGATGTCGTGCGTCTGCTCCACGGCGAGGTAAGCGAGGTGGCCATATACTCCTACGACGGCAAGTTCCTCTACGGACGCCATACCACTGACCCCGAAGTCAGCCTCGTGGGCATGCAGCCCGGCATATACCTGGTGAACTTCACACTCACCGACGGCGACAGCCTGCTGACAAAGATTGTAAAGAACTGAGCGGATTATTCCCTATAAAAGACAAATATCCGCCGGCCGGACGCCCGTCAGAAAGCGAGCGCCGGTTCGGCGGGATTTTTTTCCCCTGCGGGCATGGGCGACCGAGGCTCATAACGGAAGTCTCCCATTACCATCGGCTCCCCTTCGGCCAACGAGAAGGAGGCGCGCAGCCAGGGGTCGTAACCCTCCGGAGCCCTGAACCTGATACCCATGGCATGGGCTGCGTGGCTTTCTTGCAGAAAGGCGTTACGCCGTCCCGCCTCGCCGGTCATATGGATGCCCCAGAATATTGCCGAAGCGCTGCACAGCAGGGCCACGGCCATAGCCATACGGCGTATGAGGCCCGTAACCGGCCTCCCCTGTTCCACACCGGCGAAGTCGTAACCTAAAGCCATAATCGCGAAGGTCTGGGCGTACCAGCCCCCTCGTCCCTCAACACCGGATAGAAGGCAGAAAGCCGCAGAACAGAAAGCTGCCGTAGCGAATATGACCCAGCGTGTATGCGACAGCGGACGCAGGCCCCCCTTCCAGGCAAGCCACACCGTCCGCAACCCTAAAAGCACGACGACGCTCAGAGTTTCCACGACAAGACGCCAAAGGGGGTACTCGGTAAGGCTGACATTGGCTCCTGTAGCTCCCCCGAGACGAGAATAGCTGGCCGGAGAGCTGACGCAGAACAGGGAAGCGGCAAGCATAACCGCCACCCACCATTTCTCCACCGTATTGAGTTTAAGCGTTTTACGATTACACAGCCAAAACACGACAAGGCCGCAGCCCAAGGGAAAACCAAGGGCCTCGTGATTTCCCCCCGCCACAAACGCCAGCGGAAGCAGCCACAGCCATCGTCCGGACCGCAAACGTCTCTCCAGCAGAGGGATAAGCGCAAGACAACTGAGAGCTGTGCCCCATATATAGTTGAAGTGGCAGACATAAAAGTCCATGTCGAACCATGGAAGAGCGACAAAGCAGGCAGCCGATGTCAGCGCGGCCACCAAAGGCACACGCCGTCCGGCTATGGCGAGACGCGACATACCCCACAGAGCGGCGAAAACGGCACACCCCATCAGAACGGCTGTCAAGGGCCTGGGTATAAAATATATCCATACGGGCACCAACATATCCCCCAGGCGCGCATTGCTGTGATTCCACACGCCCCAGGCATAGCGAGGCACGGCCAATATATCGGCGCCGAAGTCATTGGCCCGGTACCAGGCAACCAAGTCGTCACCCAACAGCGGGCAGCAAAGCGCCCACACCACCCAGGCACCGGCAAAAAGCAGCATCGGGTAAAACAAGGCCACACGCAAAGACTTGCAGCCCTGTGCCCCCACACCGCCGTTCCTGATATCCGCATCTGTTTCCATACGGCAAATTTACAAATTATTTTTGTTTATGTCCGATTTAGAGGCTGTTTAAAACTCAAGAAAACCTAATGACAATACCCGTACTTCCCCAGAGGTCATTCCGTACGACCGAACACAATAACCGTTAATTGCCCGAAACGATAATATACTCAGACCTTTGAGGCATTTCAGGCCGGAAGACCGACCCACAACGCCTCAAAGGTCTGTTTCAGAATGTCATCAAGACGTTTTTATATTAGCGCGCGTCCTGATATATCTTTAATTCTATATTCCCGCAATAATGGAAGACATACTCTTCTTTGGATGAATCGTCAAAATCAATTGAGGTGAACTCAAATATGGCCTCGTAGTTGCGCTCAGATGATTTCTCGTTAGGCTCTATGTCAAAGACCACCTTGGAAAATCCGGTAGTGGCGTGCCCGAATGGAGCTTCCCACTCGGCCGATTCGTTCACCCTACGATCATCCAGGAATCTGTAAAAATATCCTGTGTCGTTATCCGAAGGACCATTCTCAAAGCCCTCGGCATATTCCCTAATACACGTCAAATGAGAATGCCAAGTGTTAAAAGGAGGCAAAACGCTCGGCTCGTCACCTTTCCAAGAGGCTCTTTCATTAATACATAGTTCGTATTTACCCCCTTTGGCCGGAATATGCAGCTCATATACATAAGCATCATACCCCGTTAAAATAGGAGAATAAAATTCCTTGAAGGAAAGCGTTACATCTTTCGAAGAACATCTAAGCAAATCACTATAAAAGTAATTATTATCTATATCTTCATTCGGCAACTCCGGCTCGTCGTTTTCATCTGAACAGGCTGCAACGCTGAGACAGAATGTTCCGCACACAACGAACAAATACAATAATTTCAGGCTCTTTTTCATAATTTGTTTTTTTAGGTTTAAATTAGATTTATGTTAGTTTTGCAAATTTAAATAATTTTTTTGATATATGCAAATTGATTTGATTTTTTAACGGCAACGCAGATTGAACCGGGCAAGGGATTCCACGCTCTAATTGTCAGTTTGATGAAAGAGCCGTGATTTTAATCCGGCTTACGTCAATTCCTACGTTAATTATGAGTTGGCGGCGAAACATGGATTTATAATACAGTCAAAGGAGCATAGCGGGCTATGCTCCTTTGACTTAACCGAATTTTGCATGAAAATCCGAGACCTATGATTAAGTTATTCCTTACCTCCCGGCACTTGCCGATGCCGGGCTGCAGGTATCAGTGTTCGAGTTCGTTGGCGAAGTTCACGTCGGCGTGGAGCGCGTCTTCGGGCGCTTCAGGCTTGAGGATGTGCGTGTGGCGTGCCCGTGCCATCAGCTCGCGGGAAATGTGGCAATAGCCTCCCGGGTTCCTGTCCAGATAGTCCTGATGCTCGGGCTCTGCCTCATAGAAGTTTCTGAGCGGCAGCACTTCGGTCACAATCGGCTTGTCGTAACGCTTACGCAGGCGTTCTATGGCCTCGAGGGCATCGTGCTTCTGAGTGTCGGTGGTATAGTATATGCCGGTGCGGTACTGGGTGCCCCGGTCCTCGCCCTGACGGTCTTTGCTTGTAGGGTCGATGCTCTGCAAGAAGAAGTCCAGGAGTCTGGGGAGGTCCACCACCGTGGCGTTATACTCCACCTCCACACCCTCGGCAGCGCCGGTATCGCCGGTGCATACATCCTTATAAGTGGGGTTCTCCACATTGGAGTTCACGAACCCGACGCGGGTACGGCGCAGGCCGGAGAGCAGGGAGAGCAGATGCTGTGTCCCCCAGAAACAACCGCCTGCAAGCACGATTTTCTTGACTTGAGCAGAATCTGTGGTTTTCATAGTCGTAAGTATCTTTAAAATTATGTGATTGTTCTAAAGGCGGTGCATCAGCGCCATGGAAATGGCGGCTGCGGCAGCCTCCGTACCCTTGTTGCCCAGACGTCCTCCGGCTCTCTCCTGAGCCTGCAGCTGGTTTTCGGTGGTGACGAGGCCGAAAATGACCGGTGTCTCCCCCTTGGCGTTCAACAGGGTCACGCCCTGGGTCACGCTCTGGCATACATAGTCGAAGTGCGGGGTCTCGCCCCGTATTACGCAGCCGAGCACCACGACGGCCGAGGGCTTGTAACGCCCTATGGACCATGCCGCCGCATTCACCAGTTCCACGCTGCCGGGCACACGGACCACATGTATATGGTCTTCGGAGACACCGCGCAGACGGAAGGCCCCGAGAGCGCCCTCCAGCAAGGGATTGGTTATATCTTCGTTCCAGGACGCCACACAGACGGCCACACTGAAATCTTCCGGATTCGGGAGAGCAGGCACCTCATAGTCCTGCATGGCTTCATTTGTCATTGCCGGCCTCCTTGTCTTTAGGTTTCCTGGATGTCAGTTTATGGATGAACGTCCTCCAGCGGGGTTCATGTTCCTTGGCGTTGTTGATTACCTCCAGCATGGCGAGGATGTCCTCTTCCAGCTCTATTGTCTCCAGATTTATGGCATGGGGCAGCACGGCGGTGAGCAGACGGTGCGCACGGGGGTGCATCGAGCGGACACGAAGCATGATTTCGGCCATCTCTATGGTCATCTTCACCTCCTTGCGGGACACCTTGCCGGTGCGTTTTTTGCTGAATCTGATGGCTTCGGCCAGGAATTTGAGGGCGCCTCGGTAGTCGCCGGAAGAGGCGAGCAGCTGTGCCGTCTTGCGCATGGAGTCCACCAGCCGGTCAGTAGCGGCAACCATGCCGGAATTCACCTTCTCATAGAGCTGTGCGGTGACCGCCTTCTGGGAGGCGAGCATGTCGATGGCCTTCTTGCGGGAACGCAGTATGCGGGTAGAGAGTTCCATGGCCAGGATGTGGTAGGGACCGAAGCGCTCGGGGTCTACTTTAAGCAGGGATTCAAGTACGCGGAACAGAATCTCCAGCTCCTTCTCGCTCTGGCGGTAATCCTTGAGGGCGAAGTGCAACTCGGTAATGTCGAAGAGCAGAGCGACTAAAACGGAACGGAACTCGGTATTCTCATAATCGGAGAACTCACGCATGGAGCGCATAATGCCCACTGCCCTTTCGTAAGCGTCTATCAGACGGCTCTCGGCAATGAGGTCGCGGACGGTGCGGCGACAAGTCTCGGCTTCGCGCAAAATGGCCAGGTCTTTCGAGTTTTTCGGGAACTCTTTGAGCTTCAGGGGTATATTAACTTGTGTCATATCTGTTGTGATTTCATGGGAACGGGCAGGACGGGACTCCTGTCCCGTCCTTATATATATAATGTATTAACTCTTACAAAGTTCACCCTCGCTCTGCATCGAGGACTTATGGCCCAGATATCCGCCGTGGTGGCGCAGGGCGTACTGTGAGCTGGTGAAACCGATGGCTGTCATCACACCCACCACAAGGACATCGCCTATTACCGTCATAGCCGTCGTGGAGGTAGTGGGCGTGAGTCCGAGAGGACATACCTCGGGGGCACCGCCGGTGAAGAGGCAGATGTCGGCTCTGGAAGCCAGAGGTGAGTCTTTGCCGCCGGTAATGACAATGGCGGGCACGTCAGGGTTAAGGTGTCGGGCCAGCTCCACGAGTTCCAGTATCTCGCGTGTCTTGCCGGAGTTGGAAATCAGGAGCATGACATCATCAGGGCGCATTATGCCCAGGTCGCCGTGCTGGGCCTCGCTGGGATGCAGGAAGTGGGCCGGGGTGCCGGTGGAGCAGAAAGTGGTGGCTATATTCATCGCTATCTGTCCGGCCTTGCCCATTCCGGAAGTTATGAGTGTGCCTCCACGGCGGTGTACATGCTCGGTAATCAGAGCCACGGCCTTGTCGTAGGCATCGCTCACAGGAATCTCCGAGATGGCACGGCTCTCGGCTTCGAGAATACTGCCCATCAGGGACTTCATGTCTGTTTCTTTAGGTGTCATCGGTATGGTATCGGTAATATGGTATCAGTGAATGTCAAGTGTTTCAGGTCTTACGGGGTCGGTGGGTCCGGGCACGAATCCGGGTTCAAAGGCACGCACTCCGCGAATCCATTTCTGCGGCAGGGGTACGCTCTGCTTGGTGTCAGGGTCTATGGAGACCATCACCGAGCGGCAGACACTCTTGATGTGTCCGGTCTTCTTGTCCAGAAGCATCTGGAACAGGGTTATACTGCGCTCGCCCAGGCTCTCGCAGCGGGTCACGACCTCCAGCTCCGTACCGAAGTAAACGGGTTCCATGAAGGCGCAGTCCACATTCACCATCACGCTCTCCACACGCCGCCAGTTCATTTCGCCTCCCTGGGCGGCCTCTATGGCCTCCAGGTAGTAAGCCTTACCTGTGTCGTAGAAAGAGAAGTAAACGGTGTTGTTGAGATGTCCTAAAATGTCTATGTCGTTAAAACGCATCTGCAGGTCTGTCCGAAGGGGAAATTCGGACGGACTGGGCAAATCGGCGGGGTTCATCTTTGGCATGGGTCTATACGAATTTAATTTCTTTGATAACGTCGGCTCCGACAGCATGGTTCAGGGCCGAAATGAGGGCGGTACGCTGCATGGACAGCTCCTGGCGCACCACGGCGGAGGCTATGCGCACACATATCACCCCGGCCGCCACACGCCGCTCCACTGTCTGGCGGTTGACAACAGGCCCCACCACAACGGGCCAGGCGGCCAAGGCGCGGTGCATCAGCACCGTCTCCTCCATGTCGTTGTCACGGAACAGCTCCTCGATTACCTGGGAAATCTTCAGCGGATAGTTGCGTTTCATGGCCGGGCGTTTTTAAGGAGTGAATAAGCGCCCTGCCGCGTCTCGAACAGACGCGAGGGTGCGGAGATGCGTTCCAGGATGGCGTCGGTGCGGCGCCGCCCCGTATCGGTTATGAAAATCTGTCCGAAACGGTCCGACTCGCTCACCAGCGTCATTATGCTGCCTACACGGGAGGCGTCCAGCTTGTCGAATATGTCGTCCAGCAGCAGCAAGGGACGCACATTGCGGCAGGAGCGCAAATATTCATAAATGGCCAGACGCAGGGAGACGGTGAAGGTCTTTATCTGTCCCTGGGAGCCGGAACGGCGCAGGTCGGCGCCGTCAAGGGTCATGTGCAAATCGTCGCGGTGCGGGCCCACGGTGGTGTACCCTAAGGCCAGGTCACGGCGGAGTTCGCGGGCCAGGGCATCACGCAGCGGTATGTCGCCTCGTGCCGGAGCATAATCCAGCGCCGGAACCTCGGGCACCGAGGCTATGGCGGAGTAATAGCGGCGAAACGGCCCGGCGATGGTGTGTGTCCAATCGACGCGGGCAGTCTCTATCACCGACGCCGCCTGCTCCATACGCGCCTCTACCGCCTCCAATACCAAGGGGTCGGAACACTCGGCACGCAACAACGAGTTGCGGGAAGCGACGGCCTTTTCGTATGAAATCAGGGCTTCCAGATACAGGGGGTCGCCCTGGCTGATGACGGTGTCCATAAGGCGACGTCTCTCTTCAGGCCCACCTGTGACCAGGAAATGGTCGCGTGGGGACACCAGTACCACGGGCAGGGTGCCTATATGTACGGACATACGGCGGTACTCCTTGCCTCCGCGACGCAGCACTTTGCGGCGAGGGGGAGCGAAACCTATGCTCACGGAGTCGGAACGTCCCGAACCCAGCTCATAGTCGCCGCGCACCAGCATGGAGGAGGCGCCACGGCGCATTACCTCGGCATCGGGAAGGCGCAGAAAAGAACGGGTCATACTCAGGTAGTATATGGCTTCCAGCAGGTTGCTCTTGCCCTGCCCGTTATCCCCTACCAGACAATTGAGCCCCGGGCAGAACTCCACCCGGGCCTCCTCTATGTTCTTGAAGTTGAGTATAGAAATCTCTCTGAGCCACATATCGTTCCAAGGGTCAAGAATACAGGAAGCGTTTTATGCTGCGCTTGGGGGTCTTGGCGAATTCCTCCTCCACGGCCTCGAACCCGGCCAGACGCTCGTAGGCGGCAAGACGGCTGTTCACCTTAGCCTTGAGGCGCTCCAGCAGCACAGGCACCTTATCGGAGGTGACGCCACGCTCGGCCATGGCCTCCTTGTCCAGGAAAACCAGGGCGGTCAGTTTACCCTTGCGGTCCACCACCAGGCTTTCCAACACAAAAGGCATGGCGTTGATACGGGCCTCCAATTCTTCAGGATAGATATTCTGGCCGGAAGCGGAGAGAATCATGGTCTTGCTGCGGCCGCGCAGGAAGAGGGTGCCGTCGGGCTGGCGGGTACCCATATCGCCAGTGTGTAGCCATCCCTCGGAGTCCAGGGCCTCTGCGGTCGCTTTCTCGTTCTTGTAGTAGCCGGCCATCACATTCTGGCCACGTACGAGTATCTCTCCGGGAATGGAAAGAGGGTCCGGGCTGTCGACGCGGCTCTCCATGATACAGGGAAGCGTGCGGCCGGCGGAACCGGGTATATAGTCGGCGGCATGGGTATAGCTTATGAGGGGTCCGCACTCGGTCATGCCATAGCCCACCGTGTAGGGGAATTTAATCATTCTCAGGAACTCCTCTGTATCGGTGCCCAGGGCCGCGCCACCGATAATCACCTGGTCGAGGTTGCCGCCCATGACTTTCATCAGGCGGGAGCGCAGCGTGCGGTGTACCAGAGCGCGCACACCCGGCATGGCGAGCATACGCTGCATCTTAGGTGTGGAAATCAGCGGCTCTATCTTCTTGCGGTAAATCTTCTCGAACACCAGAGGCACGGAGAGCAGGACATTCGGACGCACCTGCTGAAGCGCGGCCAAGAGAACCGCAGGAGTCGGAGTACGTCCCAGGACAGTGATATGAGAACCGGCGGCCAACGGCAGAAGCATGTCGAAAGTGCAGCCATAGGCATGGGCCATAGGCAGGAAAGTAAGCACCCGGCTGCGCGGATAGTGCAACTTCTCGTTCAGCCCGAACACGACGTTTCCGGCCAGGTTCCAGCCCGTAAGCATCACGCCCTTGGAGAAGCCGGTAGTGCCCGAGGTGTAGTTCAGCACCACCACCGCATTGTTGTCCACCTGCGGATAATGTATATCCTCGGCGGTAAAACCCTGAGGATATACCGTGGCGAACATATCGCCCAGGTTATCCAGCAGCTTGCGCGTCTTTTTCTCATTCTTGGCGGCATACAGTTCCGGGCGGCTCAGAGAGAGTACGCACTCCACATCGGCGAGCTTCCTGAAGTCCAGGCTCTTCCAGCGGGAATCGTCGGTCATGAGCAGGCGCGCCCCGCTGTGATTGATGATATTGACGGCATCCTCGGCCACGAAGTCAGGCAGGACAGGCACCACTGTCGCGCCGTATGTGATTACCGACATGAACGCCTCCACCCACACATCCGTATCCTTGGCATAGAGGGCAATCTTGTCGCCGCGCTTAAGGCCCATCTCCTCGAAGAGGATATGCACGCGGGCTATGTTAGCGGCCAGGTGAAGGTAGCTTTTGGCTCCCGGACGGCCATAGAGCGACAAGGCCGGGAGATTGGCGTTCTGACGAAAACTCTTCTCATAGAGTTTTATGAAATTGTCGGGGTATCTATACATCGGTTTCGTTTTTTGAGGGGAGCATAAAGGCTCGGCATAATTATAACAGAAAGGTCTACGGGGGTAATCCCCCTCTATATATAACCGCCAAGCAGGACACAAAGTTAAGAAAAAAAAACGAAAAAACCGAAAGCCCCCCGAAATCCGGCCTCTAAGCGCCGCTTATCCCCTTCCCCGCAGCCACATAAAGAGACGCGGCCACACAAAAATGAAGCCGCGTCTCCCGCACAATTTGTCTATATTATAACGAGAAAGAATTTTCCCATTCTGTCGGTCAGCGTACCAGCACTTTGCGGACGCTGCCGTCGGAACAGCGTATGATGTTGATGCCGGGGACGGGAGCGTTCAGGCGTGTGCCGTCTATGGCGTAACGGGCCGTCTCGACTGCGTCGGCATCGGTGTTCGGAGCGGAAACGCCTACGAAGGGGCTGCCGTCAGGATAGGCGGAGGAATTGCTGTTCACCACCTGGCCGGCGCCGGCGTCCAGCAATACGGCTATCACGCGCAGCCTGTCCGGAGCCATCAGGCAATCGGCATTATCCACGTCGGAGAGGTCGAAGGTGTAGGAGAACTCATATTCGCGCCCTGCCTCCACCGATGCGGGGACGGATGCGGGGAAGCCCTCTTTGTCGGTGGATGTGACGGCCACGTCGTTGAACGTAAGGCCGGAGACATTGGGCGAACCTTCGGTAAAGATTCGGCCGAACTCGTTGTTCATGTACTCATATTGGGTCCCTTTGCCGGAAAAACTGTTGCTCTGTCTCCAGGAGGGGGAGGAGAGTCCGTCGGCCACGAGAATGAACTGTATCCGGTAATCGGCCTTTGCCTTATCGCGTATGAAACGGGTTCTGGCCGTGGCCGAAAGAGCGCTCCTGGTGTCGTCGGTCCACTTCACGGACACCTGCACTTCGCCGTCGGGCAAACCTGTACGGAGTTTTTGCCACTCCTCCATAGGATTAGTGAATGGCGCCTGCATATTGCGGTTGTAATATCCGGAAGGATATCCGTCGGGCTGGTTTGGAGTATTCCCCTGGAACGACATCTCGTCGCCGCTGTGGTAGGCCGCAGCTATATACAGGTCACCCACTGTATGCTTCATAAGCTCGAGAGCCACATAGCCGCGCGGACACCAGCCGCACCAGGTACCTGTATATTCCTCCACCAACGGACGGTTTACCGGCATAAAGGGATATACCTCCAGCTTGCCTGCCGTAGATGTACACTCCACCGGAGTGCCGTTGACGTGCGTGACCTTCATATCCAGGTCGAAGACACCGGTCTGCGAGGGTGCGTCAAAGGGACAAGTGACCGCGACGCTGCGGCAGATGCCGCCTGCCAGGGGAGCGGGCAGCGTCACAGTGCCTGTCCCGCTATATTCACCTGCCGAGTAGCTGTAGCCGACAGAGGAAACGGACCGGGAACCGCCATTTACAAGTGTTATGTCGGCTGTAAATCCGCTACCTGCGGCTACCGACAAGGCGCCGGGCTTCAGATAAGCCGCCAGGCCGGGGAAATCGCCCTGCAGGCTGACTGTCATGGCGCTCACCTTGCCTGTGTCGGACACCTGCGAGGCCCAGCGTGTCTTGGTGCGCGAGGAGTGAAGAAAGAGCCCGGATTCATCTGTGCCCGCGGCTACCGACACCGGAGCGGAAGTGGCTGCGTTCAAGTCAGTGACGTCGAAAGAATAGCCTACATAGACTCCTTCGGCGGGAATTACGTAAGGCTCGGCGAATGTGGCGTGCAGAACACCGTCCGAGACGACGGCCTCTACGACAGCGATATCCGGGTCGTTCAGATAACGGCCATTCTTACGCTTCAGCTTAAGCTCGGATGCAAGCCATGCCGAGGGGTTGGCTATACCCTCGGAGGGCACACCCACGCTGATGCCGGTGACGGCGGCGCCTGTGAGAGAAGGGTTGTGCAGGAATATGGCCACGTCGTATGTCTCGGTCTTGTCATATCCCATACCTTCGGCCGTCCTGTCGTCGAAATTGTAAGTGAAGTCGAGGACAGACCCCTGCGCCGCCGTCATGGTCAGCATCGCAAGAAACATTCCCAATATTTGTGATTTCAACGGAATACTCATAAAAAATATTTTGAAAAAACGGGGAGCGCATGGCGCAAGGCCGCGCGCTCCCCCGGTTAGATTATTATACTCAATCCTATTTACTTGACCATAACCTTGCGGACGGAACCGTCGGAGTAACGGATAATGTTCAGACCGGGTACGGGAGCGTTTACGCGACGGCCATCCAGCGTGTAGCGCTCTACCTCAACGGCTTCCGGAGCTATCTGAATCTTTTCCTCGTCCACAGACTGGCTCTTGCCGGACTTGAGGTCCACGACCATGCGGCCGCCGTCCATAGATGTGAGTCTGTTGTCTTCGCCGCCCATCCAGGCATTCGCGCGGAAAGCGAACTTGTCGAAGGCTTCGGTATCGAGGTCCTCGAACCTGTAGGAAGTGGTCGCCGCGTCAGTCTCGCCGCGTCCGAGCCATGTGAATGTAAAGTCGCCCTTCTTGAGAGACTGTGATACGGATATGTAGTCAATGAATACAGGCGCTTCGTCAGGGCCGGAAATCGCGAAGTTAGTCTCCTGCAAACCGAAAGTGGGAAGTTCGATTTCGTCTTCTATCTTGTTGCCCGAGACAGGGAGGCTGTAGACCTGACCGGCGAAACGGATACGCAACTCATAGTCGGATATGGGACTCTCCACGCAGAGAGAGATGACAGCCTTGTCGGAATTACCCACGAACATCGTGGGAGAAGTGAGGCGGAAGCAGCCGTAATCGTCCACTCCGAGACCGGCTTTGCCCTTGACGAGCAGAATGTAGTCGTCGTCGCCGAATTTCCAGCCGGGAGTGGAGGTAAGGTCGTCGAACACTATGTCGCTCTCGGCGCCCGTAGCATCGGGATTGTTGATGTCGGTGGCGTCTGTGAGATACTCCGTGGCATCGAAGTCTTCCTGGAAAATCACGAAATTATCCTCATCCTCCACACACTCCGTCACGCCATACAGGTCGCAGGTGTAACCCTCCGCCTTGGAAATCTTCTCCCAGTTGGCGGTGAAGGAGTTCTCCGCGATATCGGTGGCGTCGGTATTCTCGGGCGAGCCGATGACTTTAACAGGCTGTATGTTCTCCGGTGAGAATGTCGTGTAATACTGGCTGCGGATGTCGAAATAATACTGCTTGGAGGGGTCAAGATTAGTGTAAGTATAGGTGTAAGAGCCGGAACCATCATCTCTGACCTGACAGACATAGTTATAAGGTTTGTCAAGGGCAGACATCTCAAGCAATTCTTCGTAAGTCATACCCATTTGCTCGGCCAAGGCCTCAAGATACTCGGTCGCAGTCATTCCCATTGCCTCAATTTCAGCTATCTCTTCCTCGGAGAACAAATTCTCAGGTATGACCACGGTTTTATAGACAGGCTTTCCGTCCTCGTCGTAACCGTCAAGTTCATATAGATACAAATTATAAAAAACAGCCTTGCGCACCGGAGTGAAAGAAACGGTGAAGGAGTCCTCAGTGGCAGCTGTGAAACCCTGGAAAGCAGGAATTCCTATAAGCTTATCGATGGACTGCGTGATTCTCACGTCATCTATAAGCAGATGCCCTGCGGATGCTATCTGCAGGAAAGCGTCGTTGTAGGCGGAATAGTTGTCAAATACGATTTTGACCTCGCTCCAACCTTGTTCGGGATAGAAAGGCCGCGACACGAAATTACCTCCAAGCTCAAGGTCTGAATCGTCGCCGAAGTCAAATTCGTCGTCGTAATCATCGGTAGCCATACGTACCATCATCGTGGTACTTTTGAAGTGCCATTTTACCATTTCGCCATTCTCATCCTCTTCTTCCCACGCGGTACGCAGAGCCTTGGCCAGGAAAGTCACGGTTATCGTACCGGAGTAGTCCATCTTGGGAGTGTTGAGATATGCGAGGTCCTGAGGGTTAATGTTATAAAGCGCGGCGGCGCCGCCGCCCATACACACATTGTGACCGCTCCACTGCGCTCCGTGGGTAAGGACCGGGTCAATGGCTTCGCTTGAGTAGTGAGAGCAGAGACGGTTGTCCCAGTCGGGGTTGTCGAAGGTCCCTTTCTCGAAAGCCTCGAAGTCTTCCTGCACAATCGGGTCGGCGATGTTTACAGAGACGGATTTACGCATCCGATAGGCTTCGTCACTGATAGGCGTCACAGTGACCTTGACTGCGGCGTTGGCGTTGCCGGCAATCGCCAGGACCGCCATGCTCAATGCCGCGTTTAGTAGATTTTTCCTCATTTTGAAAATTGGTGTTAGATTGATATTGGCGGAGACGAATCCAAGTGTCCGACCTCCGACTGCAAATTTAAGGGGTTATCTTATCCGTCACCAACCATCAAGGGCCTTTAGACGTATCAAAACACGTTCTGATACGTCTAACACCTAAAAATACGGCTATTCCGGAGATGAGGAACGGGCCATTCTCCAATATTCGGAAGGTGTAAGCCCGGTGTGTTTCTTGAACAGGGATGCGAAAGAAGTGCGTGAACGGAATCCGCAGGCTTCGGCTATATACTCCACCGTACGGGCCTCTCGGCTCTCGGTCTGCATCAACGTGCATGCCTTGCGTATGCGGTATGTGCTCAGGAACTGATGGAAATTTCCCTCGTAACAGTAATTGATGGCATTGGAGACCGCGCGCTTCGGTTCATGGAGCGAGGCGGCAAGAGCGTCTATGGAATAGCCGGGCGAGTAAATCTCGTCCGAGGATTCCATGCGGCGCACTATTCGCGCGAAGACCTGCCTCAACGCCTCGGCCACGGATTCCTCCGGCTCCTCCTTCCGGGGAGAAGAAGGGAGAGTCTCTCCGTTTCCCTCCGGTGTTCCGGCTGTAGCCGAGGAGTCGAGCATACGGTTATACCGGTCCTGAAGTCTGAGCAGTTCCCGGTGGCGTGCGTACAAGAGCCGGTGGTTCTTCCGCATCTGCGCGAACATATATGCCAGCACCAAAGCCACTACCAACACCACGACAATAACCGCACAGGCCGCCACAAGCCTGCGGTGGTCGCTCTGACGCTGCAGCGAGAGCTGCTTCACCTCCTCGTTGGACTTCTGTATCTGGCGCAGCATCTCCATGCTTCCCACCTTGCTCTTGCCTCCATCGCTCTCCAGGCTGTCCTTGAACAGCAGAAATTCAATATGATATTTATTCGCAGAATCAGGGAGCTCGCGACGTATGTAGAAATTCCTCATACACTGCAGGGTGAACATGCGGTAGTCGTCAAGATGCAGGTCCGTGGACATCTTGAGACGCTGCCGCAAGTTAGCCTCCTCGGCGGCATAGTCCCCCTTCCTGTCGTAGACATACTGCAATAGGTACAGGATGCCGTAACGGTAGCGCTCGGTGTACTGGCGTTCAGGCACCAGTCTGTATGCGGAGAGGAGCAGTCTCTCGGCCTTCGCGTAGTCGCCGGCAAAATAGGCATCCATTCCGTTCAGGATATCGTCGGCGATGGTCCGGTACACGGAACCTGCGGCGAACCGGTGTCCCCGCATGGAAATGACATCGCTCCTGAAACTGCCCCAACCGGTATCCTGGAGCCGCGACAAAGACATATTCACGGCATGACGGGCTATGGCATCCTCGTTGTTACCCTTCAGGGCGTGCTTATAGCTGAGATGCGTGAAGGAGTCTATGGCCGCGCTTGTCTGCTCGTCGTCATTGCCGCTCAACACGTACAGGTTGGATATCATCGAATAGATATGGGCCAGATTGTAATCGTCTTTGTCCTCTTCTGCTATAAGGCGCGCCGTTGCCGCATAGTCGTATGCCTTGCCGAAATCGAAAATGCGATAGGAGTATATGCCCGAGAGCTGCGTCATGGCCTCTACGGCATTGTGACGCGCCTCCTTGTCCTCAGGATTCTCATAGTAGCGGTTGGCCACGATACTCAGAGCCTCCACCGCACGGTCAAGCAATGTGTCGGCCTCGATATAGGACTTGGCGCGCCCTATCAGTTCGGAGCTCTTCCAGGTCTTCAGGCTGTTGTCGATGCCTGCGCCGGACAGGCTGCGCGGACACGGCAGACACAACAGAAACGCCACCATGCCAACGAGCATGTGGCGGAACAGCGAGGTCTCGGAATATCTATATTCGGAATATCTATATATGGAATGGCGGTTCATTTACAGTCGGAACATAAAGTTATAGTCGGAACATAAAAGTGTTAAATCCGCTGCAAAATTAATAATAATTTTCGGGTCCCCCGGCATTGACCTGCCGCTTTTAAGTTTTTTATTTAAATTATAAAGAAAATCAGACATACGGCTTCAGGCCTCACAAGGGCGACCTAAGCCAAAACGCAATTTGCAGCAGTCTTGCCGGTCAGGAGACCGGTAAGGACTGAACCTTTAAAAGCTCACGCTGCCACTGACCAGCCAAATGGTCTGAAAGGGATTTTTACCGGCGGGGTGTCTGAATCTGAAAATTTTTGTCTAATTTTGCGTTTCGTATGAATCTGATTTCCGGAATGTCGCCGCGTGTGGCGTATCATACCCTTGGCTGCAAGCTCAATTTCGCAGAAACCTCGGCTATCGGCAAGGCAATGGCCGACAGAGGCTTCGTGCGTGCCGCCGAGGGCGAGACTCCGCATATATGCGTGGTCAACACCTGCTCGGTCACCGAGATGGCCGACAAAAAGGGGCGTCAGCTTATCCGCAGGCTGCACCGCCGCTGGCCCCGTGCCGCGATAGTGGTGACCGGCTGTTACGCGCAGCTGAAGCCTGCCGAGGTTTCCGCTCTGCCCGGTGTGGAGCTGGTGGTGGGCAACAACGACAAGATGGCCGTGGACGTATATATAGACCGTTGGCTCTCGGACCACCGCAAGCTCACCGATGTGCTGCCAGCCAAGGAGATACGCGAGTTCGCCCCTTCGTGCGAGAAGGGGGACCGCACCCGCTGGTGGCTCAAGGTGCAGGACGGCTGTGACTGCTGGTGTACCTATTGCACCATCCCTATGGCCAGGGGACGCAGCCGCTCGGGCAGCATCCCCGAATTGGTGGAACAGGCCCGCCATGTGGCCTCTGCCGGGGGCAAGGAGATAGTGCTGACCGGCGTGAACGTAGGCGACTTCGGCAAGGGCACCCCTTACGGATTCATAGACCTGATAAAGGCTCTGGACGAGGTGGAGGGGATAGAACGTTACCGCATCTCCTCCATAGAGCCAGACCTGCTCACCCCAGAAATCATAGAGTGGGTTGCCGGCGGGAGCCGTGCCTTCATGCCCCACTTCCACATTCCGCTCCAAAGCGGTTCGGACGCTGTGCTGCGGCTGATGCGCCGCCGCTATCCCGCCTCCCTGTTTGCCGAGAGGGTGCGGTTGGTACGCTCCCTGATGCCTGATGCCTTTATCGGCGTAGACATAATGGCTGGCACACGCGGCGAGACTCCGGAGGAGTGGGAGAAAGGCCTGGATTTCGTGCGCGGCCTGGACGTGCAGCAGCTGCACGTGTTTCCGTACAGCGAGCGTCCCGGCACCCGTGCCCTCACCCTGGATGCCGTGACAGTGCCTCAGGAGGAAAAACACCGCCGTGCCGCCGCGCTCATAGCCGAGAGCGAGCGCAAACTCTCCGCTTTCCAGCAGAAGGCAATAGGCACCGTGCGCCCGGTGTTGTGGGAACAGCCACATCCGGGAGCTTCGCTCATGCACGGATTCACAGACAATTATCTACGCATAGAAACACCTCTTGACGAAGCCTCGGTGGGTAAGATTACCCCCACGCGAATCGAGAGCCGCATAGATGGCGACACATTGGGCGGCTCAATAATATATGAGTAAGAAGAAAGGGACGAAAAGACTCACATGGGGTATGCGCATAGCCTTCGCCCCGTTAGGATGGCTTCTGCGGGGGCTGTCCCTGCTCCCCATGCCGGTGCTGTACGCGCTGGCCCGGCCCGTCACCTTCCTGGCCCGGGACGTGGCGCGCTATCGGCGCCGCATAGTCCACGCCAACATACATGACAGCTTTCCGGATATGGAGGAAAAGGAGCGTACCCGCATAGAACGCCTCTTCTACCGCCATCTGTCCGATTACTTCGTAGAGACCGTCAAATTCTCCGGCATGAGTGCCCAGCAAGTCCGCAAGCGCATGACCTTCGAGAATACCGAACTGATAGACAGGACCTTAAATTCAGGACGCGATATAGTAATATATACCTCCCATTTCGGCAACTGGGAGTGGATTACCTCCATGGGCCTATGGTGCGAAAGCTCCGGAAGCGCAAAGTTCGCGCACGTGTACCGTCCGCTGCGTCAGCCCTGGTTCGACCGCTGGTTTCTGCGCACCCGCTCCCGCTACAACGTGAGCATACCCATGAAAGAGGTGTTCCGCCGCCTGCTTCTGTGGCGCCGCGACGAAATCCGATGGATTACCGGATTCCTTTCGGACCAAAAGCCCTCCCACGCCGGCAGGATATTCACTGTCCCCTTTCTGGGCCGCCCCACCCCATTTATAGGCGGTACCGAGGAGTTGGCCTGCAAACTCGATGCCGTGGTCATGTACTTCGACACCGAGGTAAAGGAGCGCGGCCATTATCACTCCGTCATCAGGCTCCTCACCGACACTCCCCGCTCCCTGGTGCCAGGCGAAATCACCGCCCGCTACGCCGCCGCCCTGGAAAAGCAGATACGCCGCCGCCCCGAAGCCTACCTTTGGAGCCACAACCGCTGGCGACTCAAAAAAGAAGAACTGAAATGAAGAAATGCGCCGTAATCATTCTTAACTGGAACGGCCTCGGACTGCTGAAGGAGTTCCTGCCCGCCGCCTCCCGGAACACAGTGAGCGACGTGGCCGACCTGATAGTGGCCGACAACGGCTCTACGGATGAGTCCGTGGCATGGGTCCGCGCCAACCACCCCGAGGTGAAGCTGATATCCTTCAGCGAGAATTACGGGTTTGCCAAAGGCTACAACAAGGCTATAGCCGAATGTCGGAACTATCCCCTGGTATTGCTGCTGAACTCCGATGTGGAAGTGACGCCCGGATGGCTCACGCCCCTTATGGCCTATATGGAGGAGCATCCGGAATGTGGCGCCCTGCAACCCAAAATCCGCAGTCACCGGCACAAGGAAATGTTTGAATACGCCGGAGCTGCCGGAGGCTACCTCGACAAAAACGGCTACCCGTATTGCCGGGGACGGCTCTTCGGCGAAATCGAGGAGGACCGGGGGCAGTACGACACAGTGGCGCGTGTGGCCTGGGCCAGCGGCGCGGCCCTTATGACCCGCACCTCCCTTTACATGGAGACAGGAGGCCTGGACGAGCGCTTTTTCGCCCACATGGAGGAGATAGACCTATGCTGCCGCATCAACGCCGCCGGATATGAAGTGGTCTGTGTCCCCGCATCGACGGTATATCACGTGGGGGGCGCCTCCCTGCGACAGGGCAACCCGCGCAAGACGTACCTAAACTTTCGCAATAACCTGCTGTTATTACATAAGAACCTGCCACGCAGACAGGGACGCAGACGCCTTTTCGTGCGGCGGCTGTACGACTCCCTGGCCTGGGGTATGTTCATCCTCAGAATGGACTGGAAGAACGCCGGGGCCATACTGAAAGCGCACCGCGACTTCCGCAAGATGAGACCCCTGTACACCGCTCTGCCGGAGACAGACACCTTGCGCGCGCTACCCGGCGCTACCCACAATATAATCATAGACCACTACCTGAAACACAAAAAAAAGATAGAGATATGAGCCAGACAGACCCATATAAACCTCTGATACTTATTTCCAACGACGACGGCATAGAAGCGCCGGGCGTACACCGCCTCATAGACTACCTTACCGACATAGCCGACATAGTGTGTATGTGCCCGGACGGCCCGCGCTCGGGACAGAGCATGGCCCTGACAGTCAGTGCCGCCCTGCGCATCAAGGAGCTGCCCCCCTACATGGGGGCCCGTATGTATTGCACCAACGGCACCCCGGCGGACTGTGTGAAGCTGGCCATGCACACAGTTCTGGACCGCCGCCCCGACTTAGTGGTGGCCGGCATTAACCACGGCTCCAACGCAGCTATAAATGTAGTGTACTCCGGCACTATGGGCGCGGCTATGGAGGGATGCGCTTTCGGAATCCCCTCCGTGGGCTTCTCCCTTACCGACCACTCTATGGATGCTGATTTCGAGCCTTGCCGTCCTTTTGTGCGCGGCATCGTGCGGGAGATACTGAAAAAAGGATTGCCCGAAGGGGTATGCCTTAACGTGAATATACCCGACAGCGAAACGCCCCCTTCGGAAATGCGCATGACCCGCGCCTGCCGTGGCAACTGGAGCGACGAGTATGTGCCCTACATGGACCCGCACGGCCATCCTTTCTATATGCTGGCCGGCCATTTCCATAACGAGGAGCCGGACGCCACCGACACAGACCAATGGATGCTGGCCCACGGCATAGTGAGCGTAGTGCCCGTGGCCCTGGAACGCACGGCGACAATGCCGAAGGACTTTCTTGACATGCGTGCCGACAAGGATTGACCGTACATACGTAATTCTCTAAGAACCGGTATGTTGTATATCAACCACAGGTGGCGGACCGATTGCTTGGACACAATTTGTTTTGAGTGTTCGGATTTTTTTGTTAACTTTGCCGCCATAAACAGCAATTCCTAATTCTTAACCCGAACAGCAAGAGGGGAATATCCGAAGTATAATTCCACTAATCCTTTGTTATTCAGGATTTAATAAAAACCTTTCAGCAGCAGCGATGCCGCTACATATCCAGCTTTACTACCACAATGGAAGACGAAAAAAAGCCCAAACGTCCGCGTATCGGACTCTCTCCCGCTCCCGCAGCGAGTGCTGACGGAGGGGAAGCACATTACGAAAAAATGAAATACACAGGGGAAAACTCCGGCCATTCCGCCGGAGAGCGTCCGCGTCAGCCCTGGGGACAACGTCCTCAGCGCCCCTACCAGCCCCGCCAGTACAACAACCAGGGTGGCTATCAGCAGCGTCCCTACCAGCCCCGCCAGTACAACAACGTGGCAGCCGAGAGTTCCGCCTCCGGCGAGGAAAACGCCTCTGCCGAGCAGACTCAGGGACAGCAGCACGAAGGAGGCTATCAGCAACGCCCCTACCAGCCCCGTCAGTACAACAACCAGGGCGGTTACCAGCAACGCCCCCGCACTCAGGGATACCAGCCCCGCCAGCAGGGCGGCTATCAGCCCCGCCAGTACAACAATCAGGGGGGCTATCAGCAGCGTCCCTACAACAACCAGGGAGGCTATCAGCAACGCCCCCAGCAGAACGGCTACAAGCGTCCCTACAACAACCAGGGGGGCTATCAGCAGCGTCCTCAGCAGAACGGCTACAAGCGCCCCTATAACAACAATCAGGGGGGATATATGCAGCGTCCCCAGCAGAACGGCTACAAGCGCCCCAATCCCAACCGCTTCCAGCAGCGTCCAGGCAAGCAGTTCATTCCCCGTCCGAAGCAGATTGACTACGTAATCAATGACTTCGACCCCAATGAACCTATCCGTCTGAATAAATTCATGGCCAACTCAGGCATCTGCTCACGCCGCGAGGCCGACGAGTTCATCGCCGGCGGCCTGGTCAAGGTGAACGAAAAGGTTGTCACCGAATTAGGCACCAAGATTACCGCCGCCGACGTAGTGGAATACGACGGCAAGATTGTCACCCCCGAGCGCAAATGCTACGTCCTGCTCAATAAACCCAAGGACTGCGTGACCACCTCCGACGACCCCAACGGCCGCACCACAGTGCTTGACCTGGTGAAGAACGCCTGCAAGGAACGCATCTATCCCGTGGGCCGTCTGGACCGCAATACCACCGGTGTGCTGCTCCTCACCAATGACGGCGACCTGGCCAGCAAACTCACCCATCCCAAGTTCGTGAAGAAAAAAATCTATCACGTCTGGACCGACAAGAACATAGAGGAGGACGACATGCAGCGCATAGCCGACGGCATAGAGCTTGATGACGGCGAAATCCATGCCGACGCCATCAGCTACGTCAACGACACAGACCGCAACCAGGCCGGCATAGAAATCCACTCCGGACGCAACCGCATCGTGCGCCGCATCTTCGAGGCTCTCGGCTACCGCGTCACCAAGCTGGACCGCGTCTACTTCGCCGGCCTCACAAAGAAAAACCTGCCCCGAGGGCGCTGGCGCTACCTCACTCAGGAGGAAGTGGACTACCTGCGTCAGGGCACATTCGAATAATACCGACAGAAATGGACAAGACTATAAGACGCAAGACAGTGAAGCAGCTGCTCGGCGGAGAGTCCGCTCCCACAGGCAGCACAGTCGATGTGAAGGGATGGGTCCGCACCCGTCGCGGCAACAAGCATGTGCAATTCGTGGCACTCAACGACGGCTCCACCATAAAGAACATCCAGATAGTGTTCGACCTGGAAAAGTTCTCTGAAGAGACTCTCAAGCCTATCACTACCGGCGCCTCCATTCATGTGCAAGGCGAACTGGTGGCCTCGCAAGGCAAGGGTCAGACAGTGGAAATCCAGGCCAGAGACCTGGAAATATACGGCACAGCCGACCCTGCCGAGTACCCCCTGCAAAAGAAGGGACACACACTGGAGTTCCTGCGCGAGAAGGCTCATCTGCGTCCGCGCACCAACACCTTCGGCGCAGTGCTGCGCATACGCCACGCCCTGGCCTACGCCATACATGACTTCTTCAACGGCAAAGGCTTCTACTACTTCCATACTCCCCTCATCACGGCCTCCGACTGCGAAGGCGCCGGCGCTATGTTCCAGGTGACCACGTTGCCTCTGAAAGACCTGCCCCGCACCGAAGAGGGAACAGTGGATTACTCTCAGGACTTCTTCGGCAAACAGGCATCGCTCACCGTCTCCGGACAGCTGGAGGGTGAGCTGGGCGCCACAGCGTTAGGTTGCATCTACACCTTCGGCCCCACATTCCGCGCCGAAAACTCCAACACCCCGCGCCACCTCTCGGAGTTCTGGATGATAGAACCCGAAATGGCTTTCTACGAGATAGCCGACAACATGGACCTCGCCGAGGAGTTCATAAAGTACTGCATCACCTACGCGCTGGAACACTGCGCCGACGACATCCAGTTCCTCAACGATATGTTCGACAAGGAGCTGATAGACCGCCTCAAGTTCGTAATCCACAACGACTTCGTGCGCCTGTCCTATACCGAGGGCGTACGTATCCTGGAAGAAAGCGGCGAGAAGTTCGAGTTCCCCGTGTACTGGGGTGTGGACCTGGCCAGCGAGCATGAGCGCTATCTGGTGGAGAAACACTTCAAGAAGCCTGTGATTCTTACCGACTACCCGAAAGAAATCAAGGCCTTCTACATGAAGATGAACGACGACGGCAAGACCGTGCGCGCCATGGATGTGCTGTTCCCAAAAATCGGAGAAATAATCGGCGGCAGCCAGCGCGAGGAGGACTATGACAAGCTGATGGCCCGTATCGAGGAACTGAATATCCCGATGAAGGATATGTGGTGGTACCTGGATACCCGCAAGTTCGGCACCGTGCCTCACTCCGGCTTCGGACTGGGATTCGAGCGCCTGGTACTCTTCGTGACCGGCATGCAGAACATCCGCGACGTAATCCCCTTCCCCCGCTATCCCGGCAACTGCGAATTTTAAGAAATCGTTTAGGGGAACAATCGTCAGTTAGAAATACAAAAGTGTACTGAGCTTTTACGCCTGCACAAACATATAAAAAGAGGCGAGACAGTACTGTCTCGCCTCTTTTTCAGGCAATTACATAAAGCCTCGCCAAATAGAAATGAAATTCAAAATAAATCAACGACTCACTCGCTCCTTGACAATTTCTTGGGGGTCATTGTTAGTGTTTTACTTGCTTCCCTCGGTAATAGCCGTGGCTAAAGGAAAAAAGCATCACACATCGGCTATAGAAGTGCCAAGAACTATAATCAAAGCCGATAGTCCTTCATTAAAGTTGGCCTTTAATGGCGTAATGAGCCCAAATACATGGGACATAGACGCTTCCCTCAATCCAGACGTTCTGACTACCACAGCAGGTTCCGTTAGCTTTATCTCAGGTATTGACACACTTACTGTAAATCTTGACGAGTGGACGCATAAAGATATTACCGTTATGACCATAGAGGGCGATTCTGCTCATGTCCGTATAAATCGTCGTGCCGCCAATCCCTATGAGAACCCTGACCCGGAATTGCTAAAACGCGCTCCTTCGGGTCTGCTGAGTCCGGAACAAGCTAAATTTGACCTTGACGCACTTTTCTACACTATAAGTGAAGTACATCCCAATATTTATTCGGTTGCAGGACAAGTCAATCTGCTTTCCGCTATAAATCGTGCTTCAGAAAGCATAACAGACTCAATTACGGTTGAAGGATTATACAAAATTGCCGCTCCCGTAGTGGCTTTGATTGGAGACGGTCATACGAACCTGTTTTTTCCGGCCAACTCGGTTTTCAAAGCTGACACAAAAAGAATCCCGGTGTGGATGCATACCGAGTCAAACCGCACATTAATGGTAGACCGTTCTCTTGACTCAATTATGCCTCCCGGTACAAAAGTTCTTAAAATCAACGGCAAAACAGCCAATCAATTAATAGATGAATTTTTGCCCTTTGTAAGCGGAGAAACCGAATATTTCCGCCTTTCGCGTCTTGATGATTTGCGTCCGTTTATACATATGTCTATGCCTGCTGATTCCTACGAAATCGAGTATATAGCTCCCGGCACAAGTGAAGTGCGCACAGCAACATTCCCCGCCCTTACTCCCGGTGAATATATGTCAAGAGTTGCATCTCTGAAAAATGACAATAACCCGGAAGAACCATACACTTTCCGCATTGACGAAACCGAAAATGTCGGTATTATGGATTTTAAACGCTTTGAGGACCAAGACAAGATGGAAGTGTTTGCCGACTCTATGTTTACGACTCTTCGAGAAAGAGGAATACATGACTTGATTATAGATATTCGTGAAAACGGAGGGGGAGCCAGTGGTGTAGGCGATATTTTATTGAAATATTTTACTCCCAGACCTTTTATTCAAATGGAGAAAGCATTGATAAGGATAACGCCCACCACGCAACGCCTGATGTGGTACGGAGACATGGAGCCGGGCATATACTACTTTGTGACCACTGAGGACAATTTCCATAAACCACTTTCCCGCAAGGAAGGTTTCTACGATGGGAAGGTATGGCTGCTGACATCGAATAAAACATTTTCGTCAGCAGGTTCTTTTGCTTGGGCCGCTCAGGTTTTCGGAGCAAGTACCCTTATAGGCGAAACAGCCGGCGGCATGAACGTATCATACGGCGATGTCCTGGGTTACAACCTGCCAATTTCGGGCATTACATGTGGCATATCATATAAACGGTTTTGGATGCATAACGCCGATGAAAACGACATTCACGGAGCAATCCCCGAATACCGGGTTTCTCACGAACAAGCTATGGAAAAAACATTGCAGCTTATCAGAGATAGCCGCCAACGCAAATAAATAAAAAGTTGTTTTTTTGCTGACTTAAGAGAACGTTATTTTAACAGTTTTATGTCGTTCTCTCCGCTTTCGAGAACACTCATCTGATGGATTGCAATACGGTTGAGTTTTATCAATCGCTCGGACTGCTGTATTCCCTGCTCAATGAATACCGCATTGAGGTTCTCCATATTGGAAAGGCATATAAGCTCGTTGATTGAGGCGTAATCGCGTATATTCCCTTTGAGGTTGGGATTGACATCGCGCCATTGTCTGGCTGTCATGCCGAACATCGCTACATTCAGCACATCTGCCTCATTCGCATAGATTATACTTGCCTGGGCTTTAGTAATTTCAGCCGGAATCAGATTATGCTTAATGGCATCTGTATGTATACGGTAGTTGATTTTCGACAACTCTCGTTTGGCGGACCAGCCAAGTTGTTTTTGTTCCTCAGCTTTGAGTCTCTGATATTCCTTAACAAGAAGCAATTGAAACTTCGGAGAAATCCACATGCCGAAATGGTAAGCTATGTCGCGATGAGCATAAGTGCCCCCGTACCTTCCGGCCTTTGAACGTATGCCAATTGCATTAGTCCTTTTTAACCACGTTTTCACTGAAAGTACAAAACTATTGCTACCTGCCGCATTTTTAATTGTACCGAATTCGGTACAATTAAAATCAGGATTATACAGCATCTCCCATTCTCCAAGATACTCCAAAGTGCTTTTAAGGCTAAGCCAACGGAAGATTATATGCTCCTGCATCTGACTGCGAGCCATGTCGGTCAGACTGATATAATCCTCTTCATTGTATTGAACAATGCTTATATCGGTATTGAAAACGGTAATTTTTGCCATAAAATGTTTTGTTGTTTGTCAGATTACGCCAAAAGCGTTATCTTTATTTTATAGTGATGAAGCCCGGTAGCTTCTATATATATCAAGTTATAGGTTTTTATCAGTGCAAAAATAATCATTTTCATAGGATTGTGCAAATAGTGTACTTATTGGGTACTAAATGAGTAGATTGTCTTTATGTGGGTATATTTTCACAAGGGTATCCTCCTAAACTTTTATGTCGCGTCATACGTTTAAAACCTGAAAACCATATCGCTATGAAACACACACTCCTACTCGGCATCTTCGCGGCGTGCTGCTCCCTGACGGCAGCGGCGCAGGGAGGAAACGTCACCGACTCGCTCCCCGCCGGAGCTCGTGTAGCGCCCTGGGCTTCTCCTGCGGCCAGGCTTGCGTCCGACACCTTGCTCTCCCCGCCGCAGTCCTGGAGTATGACTCCCGTATATCCACAGACCTCTCCGTCCGAGGACCTATGGTGGAATCAGTTCGACGACACCGTGCTACGGCAGCTTATATCCAAGGCCGAGAACTCCAATTTCAACATACGCATAGCCCTGCGCCGCATGGAGACGGCCCGTCAGCAGATACAGCTGTCCAAAGCCGTCTACTACCCGACCGTACAGGCCGCTGCCGGATATACCGTGGAACGCAGCGCCGACGCCGTCACCAGTCCCGCACACAACGGCACTACACTGAATTACATTAATTTAGGTCTGTCCGCAAGCTGGGAGATAGACCTGTTCGGACGCATATCCGAACAACTTAAGGCTGACAAGGCATCCCTCTCCCTGAGCCGCGCGGACTATGACGCGGCCATGATTGCGCTTTGCTCGGAGGTAGCCAAGGCTTATGTGAATCTGCGTGTCCTGCAGGCCCAGCTGTCACTGGCCCGCAGTCACACCGAGTCGCAGCAAAAAATAGTGGACATGACCCTGGCACGTCAGGAAGCGGGCCTGGCCTCCGCACTTGAGGTGGCCCAGGCACGGCAAGTGCTGTACTCTACCCAGGCCGGCATACCCAACCTCGAAGCCGACATAGAATGTGCCATGGGGGCAATAGCCGTGCTGACCGGCGAGTATCCCGAAGACGCGAAAAGCCTGCTCTCCACCCCCCGCCCACTCCCCGACATGTACGTCAAGCCTTGTGTGGGCACCCCCCTGGAGATGCTTCGCCGGCGGCCGGACATAGCCCAGGCCGAAGCTCAGATGGCCGTCTATGCCGCTCAGGCAGGTATCGCCAAAAAGGACTACCTCCCTGTCCTGACACTTACCGGCAGCGTGGGAGTGCAGGCACACAAGCCGGACGACCTCTTCTCATCCAAAGGATTCACCTACTCCGTGGCACCTACCCTATCCTGGACCATATTCGACGGCATGGCCCGCAAATACCGCACCTCCATCGCCCGCGAACAGATGGAACTCGGCATAGACTCTTACAATCAGACTCTGCTGAACGCCGTGCAGGAGGTGGACAACTACGCCGCCGACTATGACGGGTATCTCAGACAGATTTCCCTGCTCGACCGCCTCGTGGAAGAGAGCGAAAAGGCATACGACCTGGCCGTGGACCTATACCGCAGCACGCTGACTCCATTCTCCAATGTGGTGGACGCGCAGATGAACCTGCTCGCCTATCAGAACGACGTGATTGCAGCGCAGGGCAACGCCCTATCAGCCCTGATTTCACTCTACCAGGCCCTCGGCGGCGGATGGTGACACACTAATCGACAAATACTTACACAACTATGAAAACACATATACTAATCCCGGCCTTGACGGCGGCGTTTCTGCTTGTCGCAGGCTGCAAGAAGGTTCCGGACAAGACGGCGGATGCCGCGCGGCAGACCCCCGAGGTAGCCGTAGCGGTACCCGAGGTGGATTCCGTGACCCTGCACAAGACATACCCCGGCTTCATAGCCGCAGACACAAAGGTGGATGTGGTGGGACGAGTGAGCGGCACCCTCAGAAGCATCAACTTCAAGGGAGGCGACTTCGTGACTCAAGGTCAGGTACTCTTCACCATTGAGAACACCACCTACGCCGACGCCGTGCAACGCGCCAAGGCATCGCTGGAGAATGCCCTGAGCCAGCGTCAGTACTGCGCCGAGCGCCTCACAGCCATGGAGAAGGCATACGCCTCCAACGCCGTGAGCAAGATGGATGTCTCCGGCGCGCGCAACAATCTGGCCCAGGCCGAAGCAGACATAAGCACGGCACGCGCCGCTCTGCGGGACGCTCAGACCAATCTGGGCTACTGCACGGTACGCGCTCCCGGCTCCGGATACATAACCAAGCCCAACCTTGACCCGGGCAACTTTGTGGGAGGAGCCGCATCCCCGGTGGTACTGGCCACCATCTACGACTCCCGCAAGGTCACTGCCGCCTTCTCCATAGAGGACTCCCAGTTCGAGCAAATGGTGGGGGACAAAGGCACTTCCTCGCCCCTATACCGCAACATACCCCTACGCTTCCAGGAGAATCTTCCACATTCCTACACCTGCGACCTATACTACACAGCGCCTAATGTGGACAAAAACACCGGTACGCTGCTGATGAAAGGCGTGCTGGACAATCCCTACGACGAACTTAAGGACGGTATGTTCGTAAGTGTGGACCTTCCCTACGGCACCGACCCCCGGGCCATCCTGGTGAAGTCCGCCTCCATCTCCACCGACCAGAGAGGACAATTCCTGTATGTGGTGGGCGACGACGACAAAGTGCAGTACCGCCCCGTGACCGTGGGTCAGACTGTGCGGGACTCCTTGAGCATAATCGAAAAGGGACTGCAGCCGGGCGAAAGATATGTCACCGAGGCGCTCCTCACGGTACGCCCGGGCATGAGCGTGAAACCGCGACTTGTGAAAAGCGGTTTATAACCCGTCTGAGTTCTTAAACGCAATTATCGGCAGAGTTCAAATTCCAGGACCTGCCTGAAACAGATTAATCCCATCCTGTCATGTTTTCGAAATTCTTTATAGCGAGGCCCATATTCGCCACAGTGCTGGCCGTGTTGATGATTATCGCGGGCCTTATGTGCCTGGATACTCTGCCTATAGCCCAATACCCCGACATCACTCCTCCCACAGTGATGGTGCGTGCCGATTACCCCGGCGCAGACGCCGAGACAGTGGCCAAGACCGTAGGTGTGCCCATAGAGCAGCAGGTGAACGGTACCGAAGGTATGCTCTACATGAGTTCCGACTCCGGCTCAGACGGCTCCTATATGCTGACCATCACTTTTGAAAACGGCACAGATGTGGACCAGGCGGCCGTAGACGTACAGAACCGCATCTCCATGGCTACGGCCACACTTCCCAGCGAGGTGCAGCAGCAGGGCATCTCGGTGAGCAAGGAAAGTTCCAACCAGGTGCTGTTCTGCGCCCTGGAGACCGACCGGCCCGACCTTTACGACGCACTATACCTGACGAATTACGCGCAGATTAACATTATCGACCCCCTGTCGCGAGTCGAAGGCGTAGGAGGCGCCCAGGCTTTCGGCGGCGGCGAGTACAGCATGAGGGTATGGCTCGACCCCGTAAGGATGCGTGCCCGCGGCATCACTCCCGACCAGGTGCTGGCGGCTATACGCGGACAGAATATCGAAGTGGGCTCCGGCTCCCTGGGGGCCGAACCACAGAATGAGGACGCCCAGTTCCAGTTCACCCTCACAAGCCAGGGTCGTCTCACCACCCCCGAACAGTTCGGCGACATCGTGATACGCAGCGACGGCACCGGCATACTGCGGCTCAGCGACCTGGGTAATGTGGAACTCGGCAGCGACAGCTACTCCCAGACAGCCCGCGTGAACGGCGAGACCGCCGCCCTGATAGGGGTACAGCAGCTGCCGGGCGCCAATGCCATGGATGTGGCCAAAGCCTCCATAGCGGAACTGGACCGCCTCTCGCAGTATTTCCCCGAAGGGATACACTACCGCGTAATCCTCAACACCACAGACTTCGTGCGAGCCTCTATCGACGAGGTGGTGGTCACTTTCGTGGAGACCACACTCATCGTCATGCTCGTAATCCTTATATTCCTGCAAAACTGGAGGGCGGTCATTATCCCGATGCTGACCATTCCGGTCAGCCTTATCGCCACTTTCGCGGTTATGAAAATGATGGGATTCTCTCTCAACACCCTATCCCTCTTCGGAATGGTGCTTGCCATAGCCATAGTGGTGGACGATGCCATAGTGGTGGTGGAGGACTGTTCGCGACTGTTGGACGAAGGAAAGCTGGACCGCAAGCAGGCGGCTGTAAAGGCCATGCGGGAACTTACCGGACCGGTCGTAGGCGAGGTACTCGTGCTGCTGTCGGTGTTCATTCCCACCGCCTTTGTGAGCGGCATCACGGGACAGCTGTACAAACAGTTCGCCCTTACCATCGCCGTCTCCACGGCCTTCTCCGGCTTCAACGCCCTCACACTCACCCCGGCCCTCTGCGCCCTCTTCCTGAAGCCCCGCTCGCAGAGCGAGTTCTTCCTCTACCGCTGGTTCAATACCGGATGGAGCAAGATAGAAGGCGCATACAAGTACATAATCTCGAAGATGCTGGAACGCCCCCTGGCGGCCATGCTCGTCTTCGCGGCCATCGCCGGCGCGGCAATATGGGGATTCCTGAAGCTGCCGCAGGGCTATCTGCCCGAAGAGGACAACGGCTACTTCATGATGGCCGTGCAGCTGCCTGACGGCGCCTCGCTGGAGCGTACCGAGAAGTGTACAAACTCGATTGTGGCCGAGATACGCAAGGAGATTCCGGAGGTAAAGGATGTCATGAGCATAAACGGCGACTCATTCCTGGGGGGAGGCGCTTCCTCCGACGCGGGCACCATCTTCATTGTCCTGAAGCCTTGGAGTGAACGCAAGGGAAAGGAACATGACGTGGAGAATGTGATGCGGCGCGTCCAGTCCATAGCCTCACGCCACCAGGAGGCCATGACCTTCTGCGTAAACCCGCCTTCGATTCCCGGTCTCGGCCTCAGTTCGGGCCTGCAGATGCAGTTGCTGGACATAAGCAACCTGGGTCCGCTGGAAATGGAGAAAGCCATACAGGCCCTTAAGGAGCAGGCCGCAAAAGACCAGCGCATAGCGCAGATTACCTCGCTGTATCAGGGCAGCGTGCCTCAGTATTCCATAAAGATAGACCGCGACAAAGTGAGCCTCCTTGGCCTTGACCTCAGCGATATATACTCCACCCTGTCGACTTACGTCGGAGGCACATACGCCAACGACTTCAACGAGTTCGGACGCACCTTCCAGGTAACGGTGGGGGGTACGGGCTCCAGCCGCGCCAACCCCGACGACATACTCAAGCTCTCTGTAGCCTCCGCCGACGGTAAAATGACCCCCTTCAGCGCTTTTGCCGAAGTGGTTCCATCCATGGGAGAGCCTACGGTGAGCCGCTACAATATGTATCCCACGGCATCCATAACCGCTGACCTCGCCGACGGTGTAAGCTCCTCCGACGGAATCAAGGCCATGGAGCAGCTCGTAAAGAAGACTTTGGGCACAAACTATTCCTACGCCTGGACCGGCGAGGCATATCAGGAGACCCAGAGCGGCACCACCATCTCCTTCGTCTTCATCTTCGCCATAGTCATGACCATTCTGGTGCTGGCGGCGCAATATGAAAGCTGGACCTCCCCCATAGCCGTGGTCCTCTCGATGCCCGTGGCCATCCTGGGTACGGTAGTCGGATGTCTGTTCATGGACCAAAGCGTCAGCATTTACACGCAAATCGGCGTAATCCTCCTGTTGGGCATGAGCGCCAAGAACGCCATTCTGATAGTGGAATACGCGCGAGACTACCGCAAAGCCGGCCTCCCCATACGTCAGGCGGCCCTGCAGGGCGGCTACGTGCGTTTCCGCCCGATAATGATGACCGCCCTGGCTTTCATCTTCGGAGTCATGCCGATGATGTTCGCCACCGGCGCCGGAGCGGCCAGCCGCGTGGAAATCGGTACGGCGGTAGTCTTCGGCATGGTCATGAACGCCATTGTCGGAACACTTTTCGTGCCCAACTTCTGGGAACTTATGCAGCGTATTCAGGAACGCTACTTCAACGGCCTATTCCGCATCCGGAAACAGGGCGACGACTCTGCCCCATCGCCTTCGGGACAACCTTCCGGCACCGACGGAAAGAACCCGCTATGACCACCCTGTACTCATGGCTTGCCGGGGTGCGGGCGCAGCACGTAGATGAGGCGTTCCAGCCTGTAAGTGACGAAAGGACGGTAAGCCGGACGCAGCGCGTCGCGATAACGCGCTATTTCAGCCAATTCTCTCTTGCGGGCAGCATACATGCTGTCCGCTTTCTCCTTGAGGTCCGGACGGTCCAGTACAAGGGCCACATTGCTGTAGGCCTCAGACATCATAAGCCCTTCGTCATCGTATCTGTCGGCAGTATTTATGCCTTGAGCTTCCGACTTACGGGGCACGGCCTCGTATGGCACCATAGAGGGGGGCAGCTTACGCTGGAGCCTGTCCAGAAGGGCGAGGGCCATCATCGCCTTGCCGCTGTTGCCTGACTCGCTCAACTCTCTGGCACACAGGATTACAGACTTACGCATATCTGAAGCTATACCGGCGGCCACGGGGTCGAAGTAAGGCTCCTTCCCTCCTTCAAGCACTCCGGGAGCGGTGCCATAGCGGTACGAGGTAAGGGCCATGCGTGCCGTCTCACGCACATTAAGCCCCGGGGTTGCCGGGTTCAGTATATCCATCAACCCCACTTTCTCTATATAAGGGAGCAACTGACCGCCGTACAGGTCCTTGACCTGCCCGGGAGTCCACACCACCTGTCTCGGAGAAGGAGAAGCGGCGTTGGAGGCCAATATGTCAAGCATCAGCAAATCCTTGTAACTCAACAGAGCGGAATGTTCGTTATCGCCCGACAATGTCAGGTCTATACGCACTGTATCCCCCTGCTGCACAAAGTAGACCTTCGGTGTCTCAAGTGTGGCATACGCCTCTCCGGAAGATTGGCCATATTCCCTTATACCAGTGGTGTACAGAGTCTTAAGCGCTTCCACGGCAGGGGTCCATGTCGTGTCCTTTCCGAGGCGTACGTAGCCCAGCAGGTCCGAGGCTGCGAGAGCCGGAGGAACAGTCATGGCTATGGGACGGGACTTGCGCATAGGGGTGCGCATCTGCGCCGGATACCAGGGCAACGACATATAGGGAGCGGAAAGTATACGGAGGTCCGTGCGCTCTTCCTCCACTTCGGTCGTGTACCAAAGGGGGAATATGAAGTTGTCCTGAGAGGCGAAGACAATGGCCTGCTCTTCAAGTCCCTGAACCATATTATGGCCCATATCGCAGGCAATGGTACGTCCGGAGCGGTCATGGTCATCCCAGGTCTGCGAGAGCATCTGGAACGGGACTGCAAGAGCTGTCAGGAGGCTCAGGGTGGCGGCGGATACCGGACGCTGGCGCAGACATCTGCGCATCAGCGCGTTAATGCCCAATACGCCCAAGCCTATCCATATACAGTAAGCATACCAGGAACCTAAGAAAGCATAGTCGCGGTCGCGTGCCTGCACCGGACCCTGGTTCAGGTAGACGACAATAGCCATTCCTGTGAGTATAAACAGAACGGCTATAAGCAGGGCCTGCCGGCGTCCGCGTATTCCGGAGCAAAGCTCGTAGCAGAGTCCCGCTATCCCGAGCAGCATAGGCAGGGCGAAGTACACGTTACGCCCCCGGTTGCCCTCGCCGGCATTTGCCGGAGCCTCCCTGACCACATCCAGCATCAGACAGTCCAGTACGTCTATGCCGGTTATGAAATTGCCGGCATCCGGCTCCCCATGGCCCGTGTAGTCGTTCTGTCGCCCCACGAAGTTCCAGGCGAAATAGCGCCAATACATATATGCGAGCTGATAGACGGCGAAATAGCTGAAGTTCTGACCATAGGTGGGGCGCACCTGCCTGCGGTCGTAAGGAGGCTTCCCTTCGGGAACATCGACGGGATTACCCTCCTCGTCCACGGCCACCGCTACGTTTTCCACTTCCCGCATATCCTCCATTTCCGCGCCAATCCAGTTCAGATACCCTCTGACATCGGCGTCGTCATGGCTGTGCATACGCGAAAACCACATATACATCTCCGGAGGATACATCCGCTCAAAGTTATAGGAAGCCACCTGATACCAGTTGCCGCCACGCCTCTGAAGCGCGGCGTTGCGGAGCGAATCTTCAGGAATGGCCAGCGAGCCGGCTACCCTGACGGGCATACCGGCCATACCCCGCACATAATTGGTACCCGTACGGGTTATGGCATAATGCGAATATGCGGTGTCTGCGCCGCTGACAGTGCGCTGACGCAAAGGCTTGGCGGTGAACGGCACTCCGTACACCAGGGGCGACTTGCCGTATTGCTCGCGGGCGAAATATGCCGAGAAGGAGAATATGTCCGAAGGATTGCCCGTATTGAGCGGTGTGCCCGCCGAGGCGCGGATAATAATGAGCGCGTAGCAAGAGAAGCCTGTCAGCACCATAAGCACAGACCACAGGGCTATGCGAAGGAATCGCAACAGACGGCGGCGCCGGATACGGGCATAGTTCAGCCACACGCACACACCGGCAAGCAGGGCCATGACACCGGTCCAGGTAATCAGAAGTCCCGAATTGAAAGGCATCCCCAGGCCGTTGACACACGCCAGCTCCACCTGTTTGGCCAGCCCTATAAAGCCGGGAATCAGCCCGTACAGGACAAAGGCAATAGCGGCAAGCCCCACAATAAGGGCGAGCGCTATGCGCCACCGGGAAAGATTGCCACGCAATCCGAACACCACTACAAGCAGCAGCGCCGGCAGACAGAGCAGATTAAGCTCATGCACACCCATGGTCAGCCCCGTAAGGTACGCCAGAAGAATCAGATACCGGTCGGAATGAGGTTCGTGCCTACGTTGAAACCATACGAGCGAAATCCAAAAGAGCAGGGCCGTACACAGGCTGGAGAAGGCGTATACCTCGGCCTCTACGGCGGAAAACCAGAAACTGTCGCACCAGCAAAAGGCCAATGCCCCGGTGCATGAGGCACCGAGGGTCAGAATCACCTCCTGTCGTGTATGAGGGCGCACCAACCTGCGGGCGAAGAACTCAATCGTCAGGAATAGCAGCATCACTGTCAGGGCAGCGCACACGGCACTCATCACATTCACCGCCAAGGCCCGGTACTCCGGTCCGGGCGCGAAGTTGACGAAGAAACGCGCCACAAGCATCCACAGCGGATTGCCCGGCGGGTGACCTACCTGCAGCCCTGTGGCCACCGCCACATACTCCGGACAGTCCCAAAAAGAAGCGGTAGGTTCCAAAGTAAGCAGATAAGTGAGCAACGCCACGCACAGCACACCCCAGGCCACAAGCCTGCGGGTTGCCCTATAGTCCAGCTCATATAGCCATCGGGTGTAAATCATATACGGCTACAAATTTACAAAAATAAATTGAAAAAGTAAGGCGACCACCCCGTTTTCGGAATGGCCGCCTTAATTATATGGAATAGTATATGGAATAATCTGTTATTACTTGACCTGCACCTTGAAGGTCCGGCCATCCACATTCACCAGATAGATGCCAGCCGGCATGGCGATACGGTCCTGCGGGCCACGGCTCAACAGACGTCCGTCAGCGCTGTACACGGAGGCGCAGTCGAATCTGTCAGCGAGCACACGGATTTCGCCGTGTCCGCCATACACACGTACCACGTCACTGCCGGCAGAGGCGATGCCGGACTTCGTGGTATCGGCGCGATACTCATCCAGCAGGAACAGCTGATTGCCCTTAGTGAAGTCCACATCCAGATAGAGCTGAATCCATTTGCGGCCTGTGAACTCAGCGGGCAGCTCGACGGCAGTGTCGGTCCATGCTTCTTTACCGGGCTTGACAACGGCCAGCTCGGTAAAGCCGTCCTGACCGTAAGTCTCGCCCAGGAGCTTCACCTCAGCGGCACAATTGGCACCGGTATAGGTCCGCATCATGAATAATACTTTCTCATCGGGAAGGCAAGCGGTGGAGAACTTGGGCAAAGCCATACGTCCCTTGGTAGCCTTTCCGTCGGGGTCACTCACCAGTGCGCCGCCGGGGATGTCGGAAAAGTCCGCCGAGACGTTGGAGAGACGGGAGAATCCCCACTTGGACTCATAATCGGAAGTGGGGGCGTACATCATCCAGGGTTCCAGGGTGGGCACGCAGTAACCGTTGGCGTCGGTCTCATCGAAGGTCTCGCTCATGGGCAGCGGATAAGGTTTGCCGAGAGACATGGCCACTACGCTCACTTTGTTGTTGTTGCCGGCCACATTGGCGGAAAGCACACCGAGCTGCACCACCTGAAGGTCTCCGGTGTATTCGTCCTTGCCGTTGTAGGTGAAGGTGGTCTCGCCCGCGCCGGCGTTGCCTAAGCGTAACCAGCCCCCCTCGGTATAAATATAGATTACGTAAGATACGGTCGCGGGGTCTACATATCCGCCATCCTCACCGATTGCGGGAGCGTCCCAGGACAACACCACTGTGGCGTTGTCCTCCTCCACGGCGGCCTTAAGGTTCTCTACACGGGCAGGTATGACCACACCCGTATATACCCCGACAGTAGCCGCAGGTCCTGCTTTTTCGCCGTCCAGGACACGCACGCTGATGGTATTGGCTCCCTGGCCGGTAGCCACCTCCGCACTGACTCTCTCGCCGGGTTTGCCGGTCACCGTGGCGGTACCTGTACCCTTGACCTCTGCCGTGAGCCGGGTGTCGCCGTCAATGGATGTGCCGTCCATACGTACGGAGGGAAAGACGAATGTCACCTTGGCCTTGAGTTCACCCTGCGGAAGCGCCTCGGCGCTAAGGCCGGTCACTGTCGACGGAGAGTCGTTACGGACCTCGGTGCGGCTTACATTGATGTTCTTGACGAATACTCCGTACTGGTCATAACCCGACATATTGCGTACAGCCACGTAATACGTGCCTGCTGCGGGTATCTGGAACAACCCGGAGTATTCCTTCCAGGCCGTGACCATCTGTGTCTTGGGGATTATCACCTGAGTCATGGACTCGATTGCGGGTTCCTTGCCTATGCGCACCTCTATGTACTCCTCGGGGAAGGCCTCGGAGCGAGAACGCCCCTGGTAAGATACGGAATAGTAGGGAGCCGCGTCATTGAAGTTCATCGGAGGCAGGAAAATCCAGTCGTCGGCATCGCCGTTGCCGGAGAACTGGGAGTTGAAGAATGAGTCGTCGCTCTCGTCGTACAGCACCCATGTGTTGCCGTCTTCATTGCCGTCTTCCAGTATGCAGAGGTCCCACTGCGTGGCGGTGGGGCGGATATTCACATCCAGCTCCAGAGGATTGCCTGCGAGCAGTTTGTTGGAGACACCGAGGTCAGACGATTTGCCGTTGCATACAGCCTCCACTTTGGCGCGGTAGGCGGTAAGGTCTCCCTGGGTGTCGATAGTCACAGGCGCGGAGGTGGTATTGAACACACCTATGGAGACGTCGTTCAGATACACCTTGTAAGTCATCTGGGCAGCGTCCACGTATCCGCCGTTCACGCCTTCGGTGACGGCAGACCAGCTTACCTGTGTGTCGGTGAGTTTTACTTCGGCGGGAGCCATGGGAGTGTCATTGCCTATGTAGATATTGGCGGTGGTGCGGTTGCTCTTCTTGTCACCCTTGCACACCTGGAAGGTGAACTGGTGGAAGCCCTGAGTCAGGGAATTGAAGGGCACCTCTACCGTGCTGCCGGCCTGAGCCTGGCCGTCGGCGGCCTGCGTGCCGTCCAGGGCGATGTTCCAATCCAGCATACCGGAGAGGGAGCCGCCTCCCTCGGTGACGGAGGGCACCTTGAACTTGACTGCGCCGGAGAGGGCGCCCTTGTCAAAAGTGTTCCCCGCATATTCAGGCGTCCCCGGTGCGTCATCGTCAGCCCTGGCAGGACAATACATGGAGATATACTCATCGTTGTCCGTAAGCGACGTCACTTTCTCCAGTGTGCCTGCAGCCGCATCGATCGTATAGATGCTTGACAACGATACGAACTGGGCGTCGGGTTTACTTGCATTGACATTCCAGTAGAACAGATTGTCCGAGGCGGAATAACACAGACCGGTGATGAAAGTCTGGAGGTTATCTATCGGCAGGGACTCGATCACATGGGTCATGTTGAAGTCGGTGCCGAAACGCACGAAGTTCTTGGCGCTGGAGACAGCGTAGAAGTTGCCGTCGGCCGCACAATAGGTCATGGAACAGAGCAGGTCGTCCGGACCCTGGTAGCCACGTACTGTTTCGATTTTCGTGGGGTCTCCGGCACTGGCGCGTCCCATATAAGGCTCCCCTTCCGCCGTAAAGCCCATCATGTAGATGTAGCCGTCGGCAGGGTTCAGGGCGGCCACATTAGGCACAGGGTCGTTGTAGACATCCATGGCGACGTTCTTCAGCAGCTTACCTGTCTCGAAATCCATCTCCACGTAAGCTATATCCTGAAGATTGCCGTAATAGCTGTCTCCGGAATATCCGCAAATTTTCGTGCCATCGGCGCTCAGCCATGAGCAAAGCACCTCCCAGCCATTCTGTATGGCTGTGAACTGCGGGTCGGCCCACTTGAGGGCCGGGCCACTCTCCGTGAACTGATACAGACCCTCCTTGAGGGTGTCGTCGTCCGTATAGCCAAGCCATCCATAAATGCCCGCACTCTCAGCCACCACTTTCTGCGACGCTGCCTTGCGGGGTGAGGTACGTTGTGTTTTCTTGGCGCCTTCGCGCACTGTGCGGCGCATAGGCAGCCGGCGTCCTTCCGGCTTTACTCCTAACTCTGCGGAAATATCTCCGGCTGTAAGGTCTGCTACAGACACTTCCGGTTCTACCCCCTGAGCAGTCAGTGTAGCCACGGCGAGTGTCAGCGCGATGTAAATCTTTTTGTACATAGGCAAAGTGTAAATAAATATGTTTCTTTTCAACCTGCAAATCTACAAAAATTTCTTAACCCCCGCAAATTCAGAGCAATTTCCGTGCAAAAAGTCAGGAATCGCCTTTACAGAAGCGCATGGACCTGACGACAGCTGCATTGCGGTTAACTTTCTTTAACACCGGTGTGCCGTATGACGGCACACCGTCGGCCCTAAATTTGCAGTACCGTCCCACTAAAGGGGCGTAGCACCGATATGAACACTGCCTTTGCTTACAATTCAGAAACCGCCACATGTCCCAGGCGTTCCGTCTCGGCTTACAGACAGCGTATATGCCGCGAGCCCCAACGCATACATTACTCCGACCGCATTTACGCCTGCCTTGTCCTGTCCGGAAAAGTAGTAGCCGAGATTACCCGCGACCGCATAGACGGCTACACGGCCCTGCTGACCACCCTGCGTTCCCTGGCGCCGGGATGCCGTGGCCTGGCACGTCTGCGCATCCGCAACATAACACGCGGCTGGAGCCTGGAACGCCCCCTGATGCTTTATGCTCCCACCCCCTCCCACACGCCAATGCCCTGGGAAACACATTGATTTGCATCAACGTCGTCTAAAAACAGGCGACGTTGATGCCGTTTCGTCATATCACATATTATTTGTAATTTCGCATACTTAAAATTTGTATATGGCGAAATCAGCAACGACAATAGACCAGCAACTCGACCTCCTGAAATCAAGAGGTCTGACTGTCTCCGACGCAGACAAGGCTCGTGAAATTCTACTGGATATAGGATATTATCGTCTTGGCTTTTACCTGTTCCCTTTTGAAAAGTCTTATCCCGAACTTCGCAACCGAACACACGAGTATGTCAAAGGTGCATCATTCGAAGATGGGGTCAATCTATATTATTTCGATTTTGACCTGCGCCTGTTACTAATGCGCTATCTCAACCGCATTGAGATAGCTTTCCGCACTTCGCTCATATACAATCTCTCCAACAAGTATAACTCCAATCCCGTATGGTTTGCGAGTCCGGTCGTTGTCAATCGTCCTTACGCCCATGAGTTCGAGCGTAAAGTCTACACTTCCGACTTCAAACGCAATCCGATTATCCGCCGACACCACCAAAAGAATCCAAACGACCGCTTCGCTCCGGCGTGGAAGACTCTTGAGTTTATGACCTTCGGAGCCATAATGAAACTCTATGAGCAGCTGAAAGAACGCGATGACAAAATCTTAGTCGCCCATGGGTTCGGCATCCGTCAGATCGTTACTTTCGAAAGCTATATGCACACCATCCGGCAAGTCCGGAATGCTTGCGCTCACGGTCAATATATCTATGGCCTTAAACTGCCGAAAGGCATCCGTAGAGGCCCGGCTGCCAATGCACCGTCCGAGCGCTACAACCTAATCGGTGCATTGCGTGTTATAAAATATGTAATGGGGCAGGTTTCGGCTAATCGGGCTGATGACATGAGCAAGCAAATCAAAAACCTCTATGAGGTTCTTTGCTCTGCTTCTCCAAATCTAAAGCCGCTGATTTCAGATTTCTCCACGATATGAGATTTTTAGCGCTAATTTTTCTCTGGAAATTTTGCCACCTCAAATAAAAGCATTACCTTTGCATTATCGCAGTGCCTTTGGAGACTTTAGTCGCTCCAATTTGCACTCTAAAAAAAGGTAAAGTCGAGGCTACCACTTAGACGGGTAACCTCGCTTCTTTCTTTTGGCTGAATTTGCAAAAGTCCGAATAATGAAACACCTCGCACTATTTGTTTCTTCTCTTATCATTTATGCGAGTTACGCATTATCAGATTATTCTTCTCATGGCAGACCATGGGATGCCAATGATAATTACGACAGTAGCCGAGAGCTTTGTTTTGTTCTATTCATTGTTACCGTTGGATTAATTGTGTTTCTCGGCGCAGTCGCAAAGCATATGTGGGATAATCATAAAGGCTCAATTAAAGATAGCCTCGGGATAGTCGCCTTATTCGGTGTATGCATATTGCTTTTCCTCGGAGGCAACACCTGTTCAGAACATCACCCTAAAAGCGGTGATAACAACAATGCTACGAATATTCAACAAGTACAACCATCTCAACCTCAACAACCAGTACCACAGAATAACCAACCGTATCAGCCTCAACTCCGCTATCGAACTGAATATTATAATGAGACTTACCCGACATGTGGAGGTAGCCGTTTTATAAAATGTTCATACTGTAGCGGTGATGGATTTGTTAAGCAAACTTGTCAATACTGTAATGGACAAGGATACAAAGAAGTCTACAAAGTCGTTAGAACTGAAATAAATCCTGCTACCTGGCAAAAGATTAATCCGAAATACGGATATGAAAAAGAGTATTGTAATGCTTGTTTTGGTCATGGTCATACAGAAGCAAAATGTACTCATTGCGACAATAATTACCCTCACAACACTGTCTTGGCATCAGGTCACACATGCTCCACTTGTCAAGGCACAGGCATGGTAGAACGCTCTCGTCAAGTTCCATATTACGAATAATTATGACGTTGCGCCACCAGCACCGGGCTATCGCGCATCAAGCCGGAGTTCTCGGTCAAAAGGCTTCTTTAATTTTGGTGAACGATTTTATAATTTGCACGACGGAAGACGGGCATTTCAGATTTTTTTAGTAACTTCGTGCGCTAATATCATCGGACCGGCGGGCGGGGGCTTCCGCTTGCGGCCAATCACAAAGTTATCTATTTCGATTTTATGAGACGACACTTTCTTCCGGCGGCGCTTGTTGTCGCCCTTGCAGGAACTGCCTTCCCGGCGCTGGCCTGCACCAATCTTATCGCTACCAAGGGCGCTATGGCAGACGGCAGCAATGTGGTGACATACGCGGCCGACTCCCACAGCTTATACGGAGAACTCTATCATCAGCCCGCCGCCGACCACCCCAAAGGCGCCATGCGCAAGGTGGTGGAATGGGACACCGGCAAACCCCTCGGCGAAATTCCCGAAGTGCCCCACACCTACAATGTGGTCGGCAACATGAACGAACATCAGCTGGTAATAGCCGAAAGCACATGGGGCGGCCGCAAGGAGTGTATGGACACTACCGGCCAGGCCATTATAGACTACGGCTCCCTGATATACATAACCCTGCAGCGCGCCAAGACCGCCCGCGAGGCCATTGACATCATGGCCGACCTGGTGGACAAGTACGGATACGCATCCTCCGGCGAGAGCTTCTCTATAGCCGACAAGGACGAGGTGTGGGTGATGGAACTTATAGGCAAAGGTTCCGAAAAGGGTGCCGTGTGGATTGCTGTCCGTATCCCCGACGGCGCTATCTCCGGCCACGCCAACCAGCCCCGCATTCGCCAAGTGGACTTCAAGGACAAACAGAACGTGAAATACTCCAAGGATGTGGTGGACTTCGCACGCAAGAAAGGCTGGTATAAAGGCAAGAACAAGGACTTCTCCTTTGCCGATGTGTACGAGCAATACGAGTATGGCACACTGCGCGGCTGCGATGCCCGCGTATGGAGCTTCTTCCGCCGCTTCAACAAGGATGCCGACAAATACTTCGCATGGGTGGACGGCCAAAGCACCGAGCCGATGCCCCTATACATATTCCCGGACCGCAAGATTACCCTGGCAGAGATGCAGGAGCGTATGCGTGACCACTATGAGGACACTCCCTACGCCATGACCGAGGATATCGGCGCCGGACCCAACCACGTGCCTTACCGCTGGCGTCCTATGGACTATACAGTGAACGGCAAGACCTATACACATGAAAGAGCCATCGCCACGCAGCAGACCGGCTGGAGCTTCGTGGCCCAGTCCCGCCCGCAGCTGCCCGACCCCGTAGGTGGCCTGCTCTGGTTCGGAACTGACGACGCCAACACCTGCGTCTATATGCCTTTCTACTGCGGTATGACCGAAATTCCCTGGGAGGTGCGCCAAGGCAACGGCGACATGAACAAATATTCCGATACAGCCAACTTCTGGATGACCAACCGCGTGGCCAACCAGGCTTACCACCGCTATGACCTGATGATACCCGACATCCGTAAGGTGCAGGGCGCATTGGAGAGCAAATACCAGAGCAGCCGCCCCGAAACGGAGGCACGGTATGTGGCTCTCTTCAACGGCGGCGACACCGACGCTTTGGCCAAGGCTATGAACCGCGATGGCGCCGCCATCGCCAAGGAGGCGACAGACGCATACCGCGAACTTGACCGCCATCTGGTGGTACGTTTCATGGACGGCAACATGAAGAAGCTGGACGACAAGGGCCAATTCATCTACTCCGAGTACGGCATGCCCGTCTATCCCGATTTTCCTGGATATAACCAGGAGTACTTCGACATAATCGTAGAGAAGACCGGCGACCACTTCCTGGACCGTGGCAAGGACATCGCTCCCCTCAAAGCCAAAGAGGAAAATACGACCAAATAACGTTAAATTTCCTTAAAAATAGTTAATATCACATTCCTGGGCACGTCGGTGATTATCCGACGTGCCTTTTTTCAGATAATTATTTCTATCTTTGCAACGGAATAGGGCCGGAACATCCGTTCTTACCCCATTCAGAGAGCCTTTCTCCATCTGTCGTAAGACTTGCAGGACACGGCTCTTACAATACCGGGCTGCTGAGTATCAGCCCAATAGCGCGGTACCGCGCGGCACTTCCTTCCCTATCCCCGGAATTATGGTCGATGCCGTGCAGCGACTTTTTTGTACCTACACCCGTCAGCACGGGTCCAGGCACTCTATTATACAACCGATAAGGCAGGTTCCGCTTTTTGAACCTGTATTTCACCAATGTGGCAGCGCCCGCTTCAAGAGCCTGCCTTATACAAGACAAGATGACAGACAAGAAGGCATTGACTGAGTTCGTAGAGTCCCGGCTGCAAGGCACGGACTACTTCCTGGTGGAGGTGAAAGTATCCCCGCAGAACGAGATTACAGTGGAAGTGGACAGCCCCGAAGGGGCGGACATAGACTTCTGCGTGGCCCTGAGCCGCGCCATTGAAGAGGCTTTCCCCCGCGAGGCGGAGGACTATGCCCTGGAAGTGGGCAGCGCCGGTCTCACCGCCCCGTTCAAGGTTCTCGGACAGTACCTTAAGAATGTCGGCAACAAGGTGGAGGTACTCACCGCCGACGGCCGTAAGCTGAAGGGCATCCTGGACGAGGCCGATGAACACGGTTTCACACTCGGTGTGGAGACAAAAGTGAAGGAGGAGGGGATGAAACGTCCCGAAATACGCACCGTGCAGCACCACTTCACCTTTGCCGATGTCAAGAAGGTCAACGCCGTCATCGAATTTTAAGGGTATGGTTGCTTTTAAACCGTATTTTTTTCATGTTGAAGCAGTTTAAAAGTAAACATACTCTATTCCACAAAAAATAAAACAACTACATAAATGGCTAAGAAAGAAGAAAACGCAAACATGGTCGACAGGTTCGCCGAGTTCAAGGAACTCAAGAACATCGACAAGACCACAATGATCAGCGTCCTGGAGGAGTCGTTCCGCAACGTACTCGCCAAGATGTTCGGCTCAGACGAGAACTTTGACGTAATCATGAACCCCGACAAGGGAGACTGCGAGATTTACCAGAACCTCGTGGTGGTTCCCGACGGAGAAGTGGAGAACAAGGACATGCAGATAGGTCTCACCGATGCCCGCGAAATAGACCCCGAGTGCGAGGTGGGCGAGGATGTGGCCAAGCAGATATTTTTCGAGAAATTCGGCCGCCGCGCCATCCTCAACCTGCGCCAGACCCTGCAGAGCAAGATTCTTGACCTTCAGAAAGATGCCCTCTACTCCAAATTCAAGGAGCTGGAAGGCGAGATTGTAACCGGCGAGGTACACCAGATATGGAAACGCGAGATGCTTCTCATGGACGAAGAGCAGAACGAGCTGCTCATGCCCAAGGAAGAACAGATTCCCTCCGACTTCTTCCACAAGGGAGACATGGTCCGCGCCATCGTAAAGCGTGTGGACAATCCCAACGGCAACCCCAAGGTGATAGTGAGCCGCACCGACGAGCGCTTCCTGCGCCGACTGTTCGAACAGGAGGTGCCCGAGATTCACGACGGTCTCATCACTATCAAGGCCGTGGCCCGCATCCCCGGCGAGCGCGCCAAGATAGCCGTAGAGAGCTACGACGACCGCATTGACCCAGTAGGAGCCTGCGTAGGCGTGAAAGGCGCGCGCATACACGGCATAGTACGCGAACTCCGCAACGAGAACATCGACGTACTCAACTACACCACCAACCCCCAGCTCATGATACAGCGCGCGCTCTCCCCCGCCAAGGTCAGCTCCATTCGCCTCAACGAGCAGGACAAGAAGGCCGAGGTATTCCTGCACCCCGACGAAGTGAGCCTGGCTATCGGCAAGGGAGGCTACAACATACGCCTCGCATCCATGCTCACAGGTTACACCATTGACGTTTATCGCGACATCGACGAAGGCGAGGAGGACATCTACCTCGACGAATTCAGCGACGAGATAGACCAGTGGGTTATAGACACCCTCAAGGACCTGGGCCTCGGCACCGCCAAGGCTGTGCTCAACGCTGACCGCGACGTACTCATCCAGCAGGCCGACCTCGAAGAAGGCACTGTAGACCACGTCCTGGAAGTGCTGCGAGCCGAGTTTGAAGACTGACACACAGCCTGCCCTCTCGACTCCGCCTCTCCCCCCGACAGTCAGCTTCAATAAAAATAATTAGCCAATCCGCAACAGATATATATGCCAACAAAGATAAATAAAATAGCACGAGAGCTGAACGTGGGCGTCAGCACAGCCGCCGAATTCCTTCGCAAGAACAACGTGCAGGTGGACGACAACCCCAACGCTCGCATAGACGACCACGCAGTCGAGCTATTGTTTAAAGAATACAGTAAAGACAAGGATTTCAAAGACAAACTGGACAAGGCGCTCAACCGCACCTCCGCCCGCAAGGCAGCTGCCAAGGAGACAGCCGCCGCTGCCCCCAAGCCTGCGAAAGAAACGGTGACACCCGCCGCTCACGGGCCCAAAGTGATAGGCAAAGTGAATCTGGACAGCAAAGGCAATGTGGTGCCTCCCGCTCCTAAAGTTGCGGAGAAACCCAAACAGGAACCGAAGCCCGCGCCTAAACCGGAACCCAAACCCGAACCTAAGCCGGAAGTGAAACCGGAAGTGAAAGAGAAAGCCAAGCCCGCTTCCAAGCCCGCGCCTAAACCGGAATCAAAACCGGAACCCAAACCCAAACCCGAACCAAAGCCGGAACCCAGGCCGAAACCCAAAGACGAGCCGAAACCCGAACCCAAAGCGGAAGAGAACGGGGAGGAGAAATCAGCGGCTCATACCTCTGAAATCTTCCGTCCCACACCCTCCGTGCAGACACCCCAGTTCAAGGTGGTAGGCTCCATTGACCTGTCGGCCATAAACCAATCCACCCGTCCGCGCAAACGCAGCAAAGAGGAGCGCAAACATGCCGCCCAGAACGGACAGGGCACCCAGAACGGAGGACAGAACTCCTCTTCCCGCAAGAAGCGCCAGCGCATAGGCAAGGAAAAAGTCGATGTGGAGAAGACTGCTTCGCAGCCCGGATTCGACGGACGCCGTCCCAAGGGGGGCCAGAACGGCAGCGGAGGCTCCCAGAACGGCAATGGCAACG
>ERZ860264.103-NODE-103-length-71313-cov-4.735510_pt1 | contig 71313 bp, 56 predicted proteins | sample MGYA00509980_ERZ860264 | MGnify/ENA primary metagenome ERZ860264 (study PRJEB30046, sample SAMN00715212) | human gut metagenome | study: EMG produced TPA metagenomics assembly of the A metagenome-wide association study of gut microbiota in type 2... | reverse complement strand
GGCTTGAACCAACGACCCCCTGATTAACAGTCAGGTGCTCTAACCAACTGAGCTACTGAAGCAGTCTGGGGCATTCCCCTTAATTGCGATGCAAAAGTAGTGGTATTTTTTGAATTGTGCAATTTATTGGTGAAAAAAATGACTTTAAAATGAAAAAATCATAAGCCGGAGGAATACTTGTCTCCATATTTTGCTACCGTATGGTTGAAATGATTAAATTTGCGGTATGAAAAAGATATTCTTAGCTGTGGGGCTTTGCTGCATGTCGGCCGTTCCCGTGTCCGCCCAAAAGGACAGTAACCATAACTTCGAGATTTCAAAGAATCTGGAAATCTTTAATGACATTTATAAGCAACTGGATATGTTCTACGTCGATTCCCTGTCGGCCGATACGGTGATAGAATGGGGGATAGATGCCATGTTGCGGCTGGTGGATCCTTTCACGGTGTATTATCCGGAAGAAGGAATGGATGAACTGAAAGAGATGACTACCGGGAAATATGCCGGAATAGGGGCTGTAATCCGATTCTATAAGAAAGAAGACCGGGTGATGGTCATAGAACCCCAGGAAGACAGCCCGGCCATAGAAGCCGGAGTGAAAGGAGGGGACTTGATTCTGTCCATCGACGGAAAGGATATGAAAGGAAAGAGCACGCAGGAAGTAAGCGAAAACTTACGGGGCGATGCAGGTACGACTTTTGAACTGACGGTGAAGCGTGCCGGAGTGGAACATCCTTTGTCGTTCAAGATTACGCGCCGGAATATCGCGATGCCCCCCGTGCCTTATTACGGAATGGTGGCAGACGGTATCGGTTATATTTATTTCGAACGTTTTGTTGACGGTTGTTCGCGCGATGTCCGCCGGGCCGTGGTCGATTTGAAGGAGCAGGGTGCCAAGGCGTTGGTGATAGACATGCGTGGCAATCCGGGCGGACCGTTGAGCGAGGCCGTAGAGGTGACGAACTTGTTTGTGCCCCGTGGACAGAAGGTCGTGTACACGAAAGGCAAGTTGGCTTCGGTCAATTCGGAACACTACACGAAGAAAGAACCCTTGGACGTGGATATTCCGGTGGCTGTGTTGGTAGACGGTTCTACGGCATCCTCGGCCGAAATCGTTTCCGGGGCATGGCAGGATTGGGACCGTGCCGTGATAGTCGGTGAGCGTACTTACGGTAAGGGGTTGGTGCAGATGATTCGTGAGGTGCCTTATCACGGAAGTCTGAAGGTGACGACGAGCCGCTATTATATTCCTAGCGGACGCTGTATTCAGGCGTATGACTACCGTCATTTGAATCCGGACGGCTCTGCGAAGACTTTGCCGGACAGTCTGACGAAAGCGTTCAAGACGGCCGGTGGCCGCGAGGTTCGCGACGGTGGCGGCATTAAGCCGGACGTGGTGATTACGCCGGACAGTCTTCCGTCCATCGTTTATGACATAGCCACTTCCGATGTGTTGTTGGACTACGTCAACCATTATGTGCAGACGCATGCTGCCATTGCGCCGGCCGGGGAGTTTTCCTTGACGGATGCGGATTACGCTGATTTTGTGAAGATGGTGGAAGGGAGTGATTTTACTTATAAGCGTCGTACAGAGGAAATGATGAAATTGTTGGAGCGGACAGCTCGCTTCGAGGGATGCTATGAGGGAGCCAAGCCGGAATTCGAGGCGTTGGCTGCAAAGATGAAGGGCGGTGTGTCTGCCGACTTGGAAGTCCCGAAAAACAAGGAAGAAATCAAGTCGGTGTTGGAAAGTGATATCGTAGCCCGTTATTATTTCAGGCGCGGGGTGGTCCAACAACAATTGAAAGCGGATAAGGACTTGAAAACCGCTTTAGAGATTTTGACAGATACGGAACGTTATGCAAGTTTGCTTAAACCGGTGAAAAAATGAAAAAGAGAAGGGCGAATCCTAACAAGGGCATCATGTTCGGTATCATGGCTATGGCCGTAGTCGTGTTGGCGGTTGTCGTGTTCTTCTGGATGTGGTGTTTCCCTGACGGGACGCATGGAACGGAAGAGGCACGGACGGAGTATCGGATATCGTTGGATGAAGGTTTCCGGGGCGATAGCGTGCTGTTTCAAATCAATGACAGCGTGGTGTTTAGTCGAAGGGTGGCCGCAGATTCATTGGAAGTCGTCGTGGCGGTGCCTGATAAAGAGAATTTATTGATGGTGGTACGCCCGGAAGCAGATGCGGTCAGTTCGTTCGAATTGCCTTCGGAAGGCGGGCGTGTCGTGTTGCGAAACCATGACGAAACGGTGTCTATGGAAGCCTTTTGAACCGGATTTTCTCAAATGATATAAAATAACTGTTTGAAAGCTTGGCAGATTGATGCTTTTTGCCTACTTTTGCAGTCGTATGATGAAGTGAGGGGCTTGACAAGGCTCCTCACTTTGCATTTAATAGTGTAATCGCATGATAGAAAAGAGCATTGTAAAAGGGTTAGTGGAAGAATGGCTGGAGGGCCGGGATTACTTCCTGGTGGACGTGGCCGTGAGCGCGGACGACCGCATCGTGGTGGAGATAGACCACGCCGAAGGGGTATGGATAGAAGACTGCGTGGAGCTGAGCCGTTTCATCGAGAGCCGCCTGAGCCGCGAGGAAGAGGACTATGAACTTGAAGTGGGCAGCGCCGGGATAGGGCAGCCGTTCAAGGTCCTGCAGCAATACGTGAACCATGTGGGGAGCGAGGTGGACGTGCTCACGGCCGACGGGCGCAAGCTCCACGGGGTGCTGACGGCTGCCGGCCCGGAGAGTTTCGAGGTGACGGTGAAGGTCAAGAGGAAGCTGGAGGGGGAGAAGCGCCCGAAATGGGTGGAAGAGACGGTTACACTGCGGTATGACGAAATAAAGTACACGAAGTATTCAATAAGTTTTAAATAGGAACCATGGCAAAGAAAGCAGAAACCATCAGTTTGATTGATACATTTGCAGAGTTTAAGGAGACGAAGAACATCGACCGCGCCACGTTGGTGAGCGTGTTGGAGGAGAGTTTCCGCAGCGTCATCGCCAAGCTCTTCGGCTCGGACGACAACTACGACGTGATCGTGAACCCGGACAAGGGCGACTTTGAAATCTACCGCAACCGCACGGTCGTGGCCGACGGGGAGGTGAAGGACGGCAACCGGGAGATTTCCCTCACGGAGGCACGCCAGATTGACGAGGATTACGAAGTGGGCGAAGAGGTGAGCGAGAATGTGGACTTTGCGGGGTTCGGCCGCCGCGCCATCCTGACCCTGCGCCAGACGCTGGCCAGCAAGATCCTGGAGCTGGAGCACGACAGCCTGTATAACAAGTATAAGGACCGTGTGGGCGAGATCGTGAGCGCGGAGGTGTACCAGATATGGAAAAAGGAGATGCTCTGCGTGGACGACGAGGGCAACGAGCTGATATTGCCCAAGACGGAACAGATACCTTCCGACTTTTACCGCAAGGGCGAGGCCGTGCGCGCCGTGGTGGCCCGCGTGGACAATACGAACAACAATCCCAAGATTATCCTGAGCCGCACCTCCCCCGTCTTCCTGCAACGCTTGCTGGAAGCCGAGGTGCCGGAAATACACGACGGCCTGATCACGGTGCGCAAGATTGCGCGCATGCCGGGAGAACGTGCCAAGATTGCCGTGGAGAGCTATGACGACCGCATCGACCCGGTGGGAGCCTGCGTGGGCGTGAAGGGAAGCCGCGTGCACGGCATCGTGCGCGAGTTGCGCGGCGAGAACATCGACGTGATCAACTACACGCAGAACGTCCCGCTGTTCATCACCCGCGCGTTGAGCCCGGCTACGGTGAACAGCGTGCGCATCCACGAAGAGGAGCGCAAGGCGGAAGTCTACCTGAACCCCGACCAGGTCTCGCTGGCCATCGGGAAGAGCGGGTTGAACATCAAGCTGGCCAGCATGCTGACGGAATATACCATAGACGTGTTCCGTGAAATAGAAGGGGCCGAAGGAGAAGGCGACGACATCTATCTGGACGAGTTCGTGGGCGACATCGACCAGTGGATCATAGACGCGCTGAAGGGTATCGGCATGGAAACGGCTAAAGACGTATTGAACGCGCCGCGTGAAATGTTGGTATCCCGTGCCGATCTGGAGGAAGAGACCGTGGACGAGGTATTGAGAATCTTAGCAGAAGAATTTGAGGAAGAATAAGCACAAGTATGAGCATAAGACTAAATAAAGTAACCAAAGAATGCAACGTAGGGCTCCAGACTGCCGTCGAGTTCCTGCAGAAAAAGGGCTTCAGCGACGTGGAAGCCAATCCCAACACCAAAATCTCCGACGAACAGTACCAGATGTTGGTGGCCGAGTTCAAGAAGGACAAGGGGTTGAGGGACGATGCCGCTGCCGTCAGCCGTAAGCGGCAACACAAAGAAAAGAAAGCGACCATCGCGCTTCCCGAAGAGAAGCCGGTGGAGATCAAGACAGCGACCGAGGCCAGACTAGGAAAGGGGCCGAAAGTCGTAGGGCATATCGACTTGGATAACCTGGGGGCGCGGGGGCCGGTTGCTGCTCCGGAGAAAAAGGAGGCTCCGGTTCCTGCCCGTCCGGCTGAGGCGAAAGCGGAAGCGCCCGTGGCAGGACAGGAACCGAAACAGGCAGGGTCCCCCCAGGCCGGGAAGGAGGACTCCGTGGACCGGAAGGCGGCACTCCTGCAGGAAAGGAGCAATGCCATCGGTACGGAAACGGACGGTGTGTTCCGCCTGAACCATACGGCGCAGGCCGCTCCCCAACTCAAGGTGAAGGGGCATATAGACTTGTCGGCCTTGAACCAGTCTACCCGTCCTAAGAAAAAGACGAAGGAAGAGAAACGCAAGGAGCGTGAAGAAAAGAACCGCCAGGCAGGCGGCGACCGCCCGCGCCAGGGCGGAGGGGGGCAGAATGCGTCCGAAAGCAAAAAGAAACGCGTCCGCATCGGCAAGGAACGTGTGGACGTGAATGCCGTGGCGGGCCAACAGAACGGGAAAAAACGGGACAATGCGCCCGGGGCGAACGGTCAGGGAGGCGGCAAACATAACAAGAACAAGAACCGCCAACAGCCGGTCATCAAGGCGGAGGTATCTGACGAGGACGTAGCCAAGCAGGTAAAAGAGACGTTGGCTCGCCTGACGAACAAGAGCAAAGCCGGAAAGGGAGCCAAATACCGTAAGGAAAAGCGGGAGAATGCCCGGGCTTCCATGGAAGAACAGCTCGAAGAACAGGCAGCAGAAAGCAAGGTGCTGAAACTTACCGAATTCGTTACCGCGAACGAATTGGCCGTGATGATGGACGTCCCGGTAACGAAGGTCATCGGGACTTGCATGAGCATCGGCATCATGGTGTCTATCAACCAACGTCTGGATGCCGAGACCATCAACCTGGTGGCCGAGGAGTTCGGTTTCAAGACGGAATATGTCAGTGCTGAAGTCTCCGAAGCGGTGAATGAGGAGGAAGACGATGAGGAAGACTTGGTGCCGCGCGCCCCGATTGTGACCGTCATGGGGCATGTCGACCACGGCAAGACCTCTTTGCTCGACTATATACGTAATGCCAATGTGATTGCCGGGGAAGCCGGAGGCATCACGCAGCATATCGGTGCCTATAACGTGACGTTGGAGGATGGAAGGCATATCACGTTCCTGGATACCCCGGGACACGAGGCGTTCACGGCCATGCGTGCCCGTGGCGCGCAAGTGACGGATATTGCCATCATCATCATTGCGGCGGACGACGACATCATGCCACAGACGAAGGAGGCTATCAACCATGCCATGGCGGCAGGCGTGCCTATCGTGTTTGCCATCAACAAAGTGGACAAGCCGGCGGCCAACCCCGATAAGATCAAAGAAGGATTGGCGGCCATGAATTTCTTGGTGGAAGACTGGGGAGGCAAATACCAAAGCCAGGACATATCAGCCAAGAAAGGCATCGGCGTGGAAGAGTTGTTGGAGAAGGTATTGCTCGAGGCCGAGATGCTCGACTTGAAAGCCAACCCGAACCGTAAGGCGACCGGTTCCATCATCGAGTCTTCTTTGGACAAGGGGCGCGGTTACGTGGCGACGGTACTGGTGTCGAACGGGACGTTGCATGTAGGCGACATCGTGTTGGCCGGTACGAACTACGGCCGCGTGAAGGCCATGTTCAATGAGCGTAACCAACGTGTGAAGGAAATCGGCCCGGCTCAGGCGGCCACGGTTCTGGGTCTGGACGGGGCGCCGACAGCAGGCGACACGTTCCATGTGATGGATACGGAACAAGAGGCACGTGAGATTACCAACAAACGTGTACAGTTACAGCGCGAGCAAGGTTTGCGCACGCAGAAGATCCTGACGCTCGACGAGGTGGGCCGCCGTATCGCTTTGGGTGGTTTCCAAGAGTTGAACGTCATCGTGAAGGGAGACGTGGACGGTTCCATCGAAGCCTTGAGCGATTCTTTGATCAAGTTGTCTACGGAAAAGATTGCTGTCAATGTGATTCATAAGGGCGTGGGACAGATATCCGAGAGCGACGTGGCTTTGGCAGCGGCTTCAGAGGCCATTATCATCGGTTTCCAGGTCCGTCCTTCGGCTTCGGCCCGCAAGATGGCCGAACAACAAGGTGTCGACATCCGCCTTTATTCTATCATTTATGACGCGATAGAGGAGGTGAAGTCTGCCATGGAAGGCATGTTGGCTCCCGAAGTGAAAGAAGAAGTGACGGCCACGGTGGAGGTGCGTCAGGTTTACCATATCAGCAAGGTGGGTACGGTAGCCGGTGCGTACGTGGTCGACGGAAAAGTGCAGCGTAGCAACAAGGCTCGCGTGATTCGCGACGGTATCGTGGTACACACCGGACAAATCAATGCCCTGAAACGTTTCAAGGATGACGTGAAAGAGGTGGGCACGAACTTCGAGTGCGGTATTAGTCTGGTGAACTATAACGATTTGCGCGAAGGCGACATGATTGAAACCTATCAAGAGGTGGAGGTCAAGGCCAAGCTGTAAAAAGGTGATGAATGCGCTGGATATCCTGATTCTGGCCGTGGTCTTGGCGGGCTTTGTCAAGGGGCTGATGTGCGGATTTTTTCGCCAAGTCGTCTCCATTGTGGGGTTTTTGGCGGGGCTGTGGGTTGCCTTCATGCTTTATTCCGCGTTGGGCGATTGGATAGCTCCTTATATAGGAAGCGACGTATCCGTAGGACGGGCGTTGGCATTCATCCTTCTGTGGATTGGTGTTCCGGTCGGGCTGTCGCTGTTGGCGTATATGTTGACTAAAGCCGTGGAAACCGTGAAATTAGGAGGATTGAACCGTTTGGGGGGAGCTTTGTTGGGCGGATTGAAATACATGGTATTTCTGAGTTGCGCGTTGAATGTCGCGTTCAGGATACATCTGATATCCGGTCCGACGGTCGGGCATTCCCGTTTGTATCATCCGGTTCGTGCCATGTCCGACAAGCTGTTCGACGTGTGTAAGATTCATGTGGTCCGGGCTGTGGAGGATGCGGCTTCACCGGCCTTCGGGCAAGACCCGAAAAAGCAGTTAAGGTAGCTATTTACCTTATTACATAATACGATGAAGGGCAGGAATGCGGTCATGAGGTGTACTTATGGGGCATTCCTCTCTTTGGCTATAAGTGAGAGGATATGAAAGAAATGTATAAGAAAGAAGAAGATAAGAGAAATGGGGACGTTCCCAAGGACGGGCAAGGACCGGACGAAGGGAAAAACCAGTTCGTCCGTGAGGTGGCGCACAAGAAATATGAGTACGGTTTCAGTACCGACGTGCAGACCGAAATCATCGAGCGTGGCCTGAACGAGGATGTGGTGCGTCTCATCTCGTCCAAAAAGGAAGAACCGGAATGGCTGCTTGAATTCCGCCTGCAGGCTTTCCGCTACTGGCAGGCGCAGGAACAGCCGTCGTGGGCTCACCTGAAGTTACCGGAGATAGACTACCAGGCCATTTCCTACTATGCCGACCCGACGAAGGGCATGAAGAAGGACGGGCCGAAGTCTTTGGACGAGATAGACCCCGAGTTGATGAAAACCTTCGACAAGCTCGGAATCCCGTTGGAGGAACGCCTGGCACTGAGCGGTACGGCGGTGGATGCCGTGATGGACTCCGTGTCCGTGAAGACCACCTTTAAGGAAAAACTTTCGGAGCGCGGCATCATATTCTGTTCCATCAGCGAAGCCGTGCGTGAGTACCCGGATTTGGTAAGGCAATATTTAGGTTCGGTGGTCCCTTACCGTGACAACTATTTCGCGGCGTTGAATTCCGCAGTGTTCAGCGACGGTTCCTTTGTCTATATCCCCAAAGGCGTGCGTTGCCCGATGGAGCTTTCCACTTATTTCCGGATCAATGCGCGGAATACGGGGCAATTCGAACGTACGCTCATCGTGTGCGACGACGGGGGCTATGTGTCCTATCTGGAAGGTTGTACTGCTCCGATGCGCGATGAGAACCAGTTGCATGCGGCCATTGTGGAAATCGTGGTGAACGAAAACGCAGAGGTGAAGTACAGCACGGTGCAGAACTGGTATCCGGGCGATGCCGAAGGGCGCGGCGGTGTGCTGAACCTAGTGACGAAGCGAGGGCACCTACGCGGGGCGAACAGTAAGCTTTCGTGGACGCAGGTGGAGACAGGTTCTGCCATTACGTGGAAGTATCCCAGTTGCATCCTGAGCGGAGACCATTCCCAAGCTGAGTTCTACAGCGTGGCTGTGACCAACAATTACCAACAGGCCGATACGGGCACAAAGATGATTCACTTGGGGTGCGACACGAAGAGCACGATTATCAGCAAAGGCATATCGGCCGGCAAAAGCCAGAATTCCTATCGTGGGTTGGTGCGTGTGGCGCCGAAAGCCGACGGGGCGCGCAATTATAGCTCGTGCGACTCCCTGTTGTTAGGCAGCGAATGCGGGGCGCATACTTTCCCCTATATGGACGTACGGAACGAGACGGCCATCGTGGAGCATGAAGCCACCACGTCGAAGATTTCGGAAGAACAGTTGTTCTATTGCAACCAGCGCGGCATCCCTACCGAGGAGGCCGTGGGACTGATTGTGAACGGTTATGCCAAGGACGTAATCAACAAACTGCCGATGGAGTTTGCCGTAGAGGCGCAGAAACTTCTGAATGTGTCATTGGAAGGCACGGTAGGATAGACAAACTTAAAAGACAGACATTATGTTAGAGATAAAAGACTTGCATGCCAGCATCAATGGCAAAGAGATATTGAAGGGTATCAACCTGACGGTGAATCCGGGGGAGATACATGCCCTGATGGGGCAGAACGGAGCCGGAAAGAGCACGTTGAGCAATGTGTTGGTGGGAAATCCCGCATACGAGGTGACGAGTGGCAGCGTGACGTTCAACGGCAAGGACTTGTTGGCCATGAAACCGGAAGAACGGGCGCACGAAGGACTCTTTCTGTCGTTTCAACAGCCGGTGGAGATTCCCGGCGTGTCGATGGTCAACTTCATGCGTGCGGCCATCAATGCCAAACGCAAGTATCACGGGATGGAACCGATGAGCGCGGGAGATTTCCTGAAGATGATGCGTGAGAAGCGTAAGGTCGTGGAACTGGACAGCAAGCTGGCCAACCGTTCCGTCAACGAAGGGTTCAGCGGCGGGGAGAAGAAGCGTAATGAGATATTTCAGATGGCCATGCTCGAACCCAAATTGAGCATCCTCGACGAGACGGATTCCGGACTGGACGTGGATGCCTTGCGCATCGTGGCCGAAGGTTTCAACAAGCTGCGCACGCCGGAAACTTCGGCTTTGGTCATCACCCACTACCAACGCCTGTTGGACTACCTCAAGCCGGATGTGGTGCACGTGCTGCTCGGCGGACGCATCGTGAAAAGCGGAGGCCCGGAACTGGCCGTGGAGATAGAAAACAAGGGTTTCGATTGGATTAAGGCCGAAACTTCGGCCGTTTAAAAACTTGAGAGGCAATGAATAGCGAACAACAATACATGGATATTTTCACCGGATGCCGGGAGATGCTCGACAGCCATAGTGCAGGGGCGATGAACGCCTTGCGCGACAAGGCTTTTGAGGATTTCGCCCGCCAGGGTTTCCCTACGCAGAAAGTGGAACGCTATAAGTATACGGATGTGCCGGCGGCCTTTGCGCCGGACTACGGGCTGAACCTGAACCGGGTAGAGTTTCCCGTCAATCCTTACGAGGCCTTCCGGTGCGACGTGCCGAACCTGAGCACTTCGCTTTATTTTGTGGTGAACGACGCTTTTTACCGGAAGTCGCTGCCGGCCGCCGCGTTGCCCGAAGGCGTAGTGGTATGCTCCCTGAAGCAGGCGGCCGAGGATTATCCCGACCGGGTGTCGGCTTGCTACGGCAAACTGGCCCGTACGGAGAAAGACGCGATTAACGCGCTGAACACGATGCTGGCGCAAGACGGACTTTTCATTTACGTGCCGCGTGGCGTGGTGGTGGAACGCACGTTGCAGGTGGTGAACATCCTGCGTTCCGACGTGGACCTGATGGCCAACCGCCGCGTACTGGTCGTATTGGAAGAAAACGCCCAGGCGCGGTTGCTTTTCTGCGACCATGCGATGGACGACCGCAATTTCCTGACCACCCAAGTGGTGGAAGTCTTTGCGGCAGATAACGCCCGTCTGGAGTTGTATGAATTGGAGGAGACACACGTGAAGAACCGGCGTTTCAGCAACATGTATGTGCGTCAGCAGCGCGGCAGCGTGGTGAACCTCTACAACATTACGTTGCACAACGGTTTGACGCGCAACCGTACCGATTTGGTGTTGGACGGCGAAGGAGCCGAGTCGAACCTCTGCGGCCTGGTGATAGCCGACAAGGAGCAGCGCGTGGACAACAACACCCTGATAGACCACCGTGCCGGGCATTGTACTAGCAACCAGTTGTATAAGTATGTGATGGACGAACGTTCCGTAGGCGCCTTTGCCGGACGGATTCTGGTACGGCAGGGCGCGCAGCATACGATTTCGAACGAACGCAACGCCAACCTCTGTGCCACCAAGGAAGCCCGCATGTACAGCCAACCCATGTTGGAGATTTATGCCGACGACGTGAAGTGCAGCCACGGTTCCACGGTGGGACAGCTTAATGAACAGGCCCTGTTCTACATGCAGCAGCGCGGCATCAGCCGCGAAGAGGCACAGATGTTGCTCAAGTTCGCTTTTGCGGGCGAAGTCATCGATGCCATCTCCTTGGAGGCCTTGCGCGACCGCCTGCACCATTTGGTGGAGAAGCGTTTCCGTGGCGAGCTGAGCCGTTGTTCGGGATGCAAACTATGTAAATAAGAGAAAGATGTACGACATACAAGAGATACGGAAAGACTTCCCCATCCTGGGGCGCGAGGTTTACGGGCGTCCGTTGGTCTATCTGGACAACGGGGCCACGACGCAGAAGCCCCGCTGCGTGGTGGAAGCCATGACGGACGAATACTACAACGTGAACGCCAACGTGCACCGGGGCGTGCACTTCCTTTCGCAGCAGGCCACCGAACTGCACGAGGCGGCCCGCGAGACGGTGCGCCGCTTCCTGAATGCCCGTTCGACGGCTGAGATTGTGTTCACGCGTGGCACGACGGAGAGCATCAACCTCGTGGCCTCCTGCTTTGGCGAGGCCTTCATGCGCGAAGGCGACGAAGTCATCCTCAGCGAGATGGAGCACCACTCCAACATCGTGAGCTGGCAACTCCTGCAGGCACGGCGGGGCATCAAGCTGCGGGTGGTTCCGATAAACGACCGTGGCGAACTGGTTCTGGACGAATACGAGCAGCTTTTTAATGACCGCACGCGCATCGTCAGCGTGACGCACGTGAGCAACGTGTTGGGCACGGTCAATCCCATACGCCGGATGATTGAAACCGCCCATGCCCACGGCGTGCCCGTATTAGTGGACGGTGCGCAGAGCACTCCGCATTTTGCAGTAGACGTGCAGTCGCTCGATTGTGATTTCTTTGCCTTCAGCGGCCATAAGATTTATGGTCCCACGGGCGTGGGCGTGCTTTATGGCAAAGAGACGTGGCTCGACCGTCTGCCGCCTTATATGGGAGGCGGAGAGATGATCCGGCACGTCACTTTCGAACGTACCACCTTTAATGAATTGCCGTTCAAGTTTGAGGCCGGCACGCCCGACTACGTGGCCACCACGGGGTTGGCGCGCGCCCTCGATTACGTCTCCGCCTTGGGCATGGACAGCATCTATGCGCACGAGCAGGAACTGGCCCGTTATGCACTGGAGCGCATGCGCCGCATTCCCGGCATGCGCATATTGGGCGAAGCCGGGGAGCGGGATGCCGTCATATCCTTCCTGGTGGGCGATATCCACCACCTGGACATGGGTACGCTGCTCGACCGCCTGGGCATCGCCGTGCGCACGGGCCACCACTGCGCCGAGCCGCTGATGCGCCGTCTGGGCGTGGAGGGCACGGTGCGCGTCTCCTTCGGCCTCTACAACACCCTCGAGGAGGTGGACGCCCTGGCCGAAGGCATCGAAAGGGTTGCCAAGATGTTCTGAGGCTTCCTCTTTAGTTATACATCCGTGCCCCGAGGACAGGTTATAACACCAAGTCTTCGGGGCACGGATGGTTTGATACGCTTTTTAGTTCCACTCCTCCCACGTGTACATTTCCCTTTCTTCGTGCGTCAGGGTATAGAGTGCTTCGTAAGCTTCTTCTTCGGTTGAACCGTAAGCATGACAAGATGGATTTGGCAAAGGTGACCGCTTCTTGTTTCAATCCCGTGAAAATGGCGATAAAATCCCTTTTCATTCCGCTTGTTTGAACTTGTAGCGGACGAGTACGGGGTTGGAGGCATCCGTCAGCCGTGCGGCCGTTTCTTCCAGTTCTTCCCGGTAGCGCGGTTCGGGGGATATGCGCGGCATGAAATGTTCCACGTGCATGAGGAAGTCGAAAGCCGGGCAGATTTCGTATACGTAGCCGTCTTCCATGGCAAACTCACACAGTTCGATGCGATACGTGTGGTTGACATCCAACGTCCGCCCATGCTTCACCACTTCCTGCCGTTCACGGTCGTAGACTATCCAGTTCCAGTCGTCACCGTAGTGGTATTGCAGGAAAACAAGCTTTCCGTTCCCGAAAATCCTGTCGATGCCCGTCACGTATTGCCGGTAGAGTCCCTTGCGCATGATTTCCAATAGGTTCAGGTGATGGTATTCCTCCGGGAGGGCGTGCCGCCCGAAGTCGATGTGCACGAGGGGCGTGCATCCTTCCGGTGTGACGAGGAACACGGTGTCGTCCGGGGCTTGGCAGAAGAGGAGGCCGCCTTGCCCGTCCGTGTCATATTCCTTGCTTGAGCCGAACCCCCTGTCCGGATTGAAGGGGATGAACTTGTTCCTAAATGTGCCTTCATGGTCGAACTGGAATACATGGAAGGCTCCGGCTTTGGGCGTGCTGCCTTCGTTGACGAGGAACAAGGCTTCGTCTGTGGCAGAAATGCCGTTGGCATAAAAGTCGTCTATGTTCCTCTTCCGGATGAACCGCCCCAGTGTGTCACATTCCAGAATCTTTTGCCCGATATGGTCCAACAGGTAAAGACGTTCGTCCGTGGCATGGAAGTCCGAGAGCCACAAGTATTCGTTGCCTGCCTTTCCGCGCCGGTCTATGGAGAAGTCGAGTGTCCCGTCCGCGTGGAATACATGCAGGCAATGTGTCTCTTCGTCCAGAATGTATATCTTGCCCCCGTGCGTCTTGAGCAGGGCTGCGTTTGTTATCGGTTTCTCCGTGTCGGCCAGGGGGATGAGGGCGCAACCGGCCGTGTCCAACCACTCGTCGGCGGCAATGGAGTTTTCTGCTTCGTCCGGGTCGATGCGGACGGAAACCGTATGTCCTTTTTGGGACGCGTGGTGGCAAGACAGGAGGAGCAAGGTCGCGAGGAAGTAAAATGCTTTTTTCATATTTTCAAAGCCTCGGCAGTCAGGCTGTCACCGTTTTCCAACGGGATGGAGGCCGTGGAGGTCACATTGCCTTTGGCATCCTCCGTTTGAACGGTCTTGTAAGTCTTCTTGCCGGCCTTCACTTTGGAATAGGCTCCCGGGAAGGCGGCCTTCCATGTGATTTTCCGCCCTGTATGGTTCTCCAACCGGCTTTTTGCCGCACCGGAATGCCTCAAGGTAATATGGCCGTCGAATACGGGAAGACGCCCCACTTCAATGTCTTGCCCCTTGTCCGCCAGCCTGTAGCATGTGCCGATGCTGCTTTCGGATGCAGAAGGCAAGATGCCTGCCGACCCGCATACGATACCTTCTATTACACCGAATGACACTTCGGGGTATTCGCAACGGTCCACATGGGGCAGGCTTACCAGTATGCGGTAGGCATCCGACAGGTAGCCATAGCGGTACAAGAGGGCAGGGAAGGCCGACAGGTTTTCCACGTTCCACTCTTTTTGCAGGATGTCCTCCACCGAAGCGCGGATGCGCTCAGGACGGCTTACGGCACCGAACCACAGCAGGAAGGGGATGCCTTCGCCCCGGTAGAATTTGTGTTCTTCCGTCCAAAAGGTTTGGTAACGGTTGTGGGTTGCGTCCCACCATTGCGTGTCCAACAGATTCCGGTAAGCGTCGGCTGTTTCCTTGTCTTTCCGTGCCCTTTTCTTTTGTCCGTTCATGAGAGCCATCCGGGCGTGCGCCGTGTAGCCTGCATAGAGCGATGCAATCAAGTCCACGCCCACGCTCAGTCCGTGGAAGTTTTCCACGTAAGAGGCTATGCCCCGACAGGCATGGAAATTGTAGTTCGGGTCAAAGTTCTCGGGAAGGTTCATGAACCGGGGGCGCGACATGATTTCCTCCGGGGAGAGTTGCCAACGGGTGATGTATTCGTCCAGCGACTTGTCGTAGAAGTTCGTAAAACGGGTATCTTCCAGATAATCCTTGTCTCCCGTCCATTCATACATTTTCAGGCATGCCTGCACTACGTCCGGGTTGGCGCAGAGGTTGTACCAGAACTCATTGTCGTTTTTATAGTCTATGGGAGCAGGTTGGTTGTAGCGGTTGATTTCCCAATACGTGCACCAGTCTTTCTCTTCGCTGATGTTTTCCACAAAGTGTGTCAGCATGTTTTTGTTATGCCGTGCAAGGCCCAGTATTTGTGCCCCTACGGATTGGTGGCATACATCCCGCATGCAGAACGCTTCGCGTTGGGGCAGTGCCGCTTCATACCAATAGCCCACAGGGTCGCTCCCGTCATGCGCATACGACATGGCCATGTTGCAAGCCCAATTGAACGTCTCTTCCAGTTGTTTGTCCGTGGAACGGAACAAGGGACCCTGTCCCTCTTGTGGCAATACGGCTCCAAAGGCGAAGTTTAAACTCAGGCCTAAGCATAATGCCATTGTGGTTTTCTTTGTCATGGTTTACAAGTCTTTTGAATGGATTTTAAAATGTTGCCGGTCTGAACCGACCATGCAAAGTTATTCCTTTTCGGCTTTGTGCAGGGGAATTTTTACACCAAAAATAAAAAAGTTTGCATCTCCGTTACCTTATTATTCGTTTCTTTGCCGTACCTTTGCCACCATGTTGTTACCGTATTTGAATCCAGATTTGATAGAAGCCGGTCTTGACGAAGCCGGGCGCGGCTGTCTGGCCGGGGCAGTGTACGCCGCTGCGGTCATCCTGCCGAAAGACTATCGCAATGAGATGCTCAACGACTCCAAACAGTTGAGCGAAAAGAAGCGGTATTTGTTGCGCGGACAGATAGAGCGGGACGCGTTGGCATGGGCCGTAGGCGTCGTCACGCCGCAGGAAATCGATGAAATCAATATCCTCAACGCTTCGTTCCTTGCCATGCACCGGGCACTCGACCAGTTGGCCGTTCGTCCGGAGGCTCTTTTGGTGGATGGGAACCGCTTCAAGCCTTACCGGGACCTGCCGCATACCACCGTGGTAAAAGGTGACGGGAAATATATGAGCATTGCCGCCGCTTCCATTTTGGCCAAGACTTACCGCGATGATTACATGCTCCGCTTGCATGAGGAATATCCTGTGTACCATTGGGATTCCAACAAAGGTTATCCGGCCAAGGCGCACCGTGAAGCCATCCGCCGCCATGGCGTGACACCCTACCACCGGATGAGTTATAACCTGTTGGGAGACGGACAGATGGAACTCTTTGCTCCCGACGAGACGAAAGGGCGATGACCGATGGAACTGGGTATTTTTGAACGGCAGTTGAGGCTGATGGTGTTGCTCACGCAAAACCGTGAATATTCCTTGGACGAACTGTGCCGCAAGCTGGACATGAGCCGCCGCACGTTGTACCGTTACCTGGAACTGTTCCGCGACATCGGTTTCGAGGTGGTCAAGCAAGGTAGCGTTTACCGTCTCGATAAGTCGTCGCCTTTCTTTAAGGAAATCACCCAGTTGGTCCATTTCACCGAAGACGAGGCACTCACGTTGCGGCACGTGCTCGACATGGCCTCCGGTACGGATGTACAGGTGCGTCATTTGCGCCATAAACTGGAGCGTATCTATGATTTCGGGATATTGAATGCGGTGGAAACCGACCCGGGACAGGCAGAAAAGCTTCAGCAGTTGTACGAGGCCGTGAAACTCCACCGCCAGGTGGTGTTGCACGATTACAGTTCTGCGCACAGCAACCGGACGAGCAACCGTGTGGTGGAACCCTATTTGTTTCTGGACCATCACGACGGGGTTCGTTGTTACGAGTTACAAAGCGGCCAGAATAAGACGTTCAAAGTGAGCCGTATCGGCAGGGTGGAAGTCTTGGATTTATTGTGGAGCCACGAAGAACAGCATGCGAGGGTGTATACCGACCTGTTCCGTTTCAGTGGTGAGGAACGCCGCCGGGTCGTGTTGCGGCTCGGCCGTTTGGCGTGCAGCCTGTTGAAGGAAGAATGCCCGCAGGCCATCCGCTCGTTGCAGCCCGACGGGGCGGACCATTGGTTGTTGTCGACGGATGTGTGCAGTTTTCAGGGCGTGGGGCGGTTCGTGTTGGGGTTGTTTGAAGACGTGGAAGTGTTGGAGTCGCCCGAATTCAAGTTGTTTTTGCGGGAGAAAATCAAAGATTTAACAAAAAAAAACGGTGTTGTGTCGTAGATTGACACGGCGGCATCGTTTCTTTGCACCATGAAGTTCAACCTTTAAAACTTTACGATGATGAAGAAAGAAATGATTCTGCCGTCCTCTTCCGTCCGTTCCGGACAGTATGCGGCTTCCCGTCCTTCCGTTTTTGCGGCTTTCAAAGGTTATTGTTTGCGCAGCAAGGCGGTGCACTCCCTTTCTGCGTTCTACAGCCGTTTGTTGGAAACTTGCGTCACCCCTTTGCAGACGCTGCATCTTCTTCATGCACAAATGGCTTTTGTCCTGATGGTTTTTCCGTTCCCGTTTTCTCCTTTTGTCCGTTTTTTGTTCTTGGGTTGGTTTGCACTGACGATGGTGCAATGCCGTCGTGCGGGATTGAAATAAACGGTACGGTCGGAGGGCTTTGAAGACGGTCTGACTTGAAATGCTGACGGCTTGCAATGACTTGTTTATAAACGTGTTATGTTTCTCCTTAAATTCGATTTTTTTTCTGCGCCAAACGAAAAATCAATCGGCTGAGACTGATTTTTCGTTTGGCGCAGATTGATTTTCCGTTCTCTGCATATCGCTGAAACGAATGGCAGAGGTTTGAAAAAGTTTTGTCTTTTTGTCCCATTGTACCAAGAGGCATGGGAAAGGCATAGAGATAAAAGGTGTGAAATTTCTTCGCAGGCGGGAATATTCTCGAAAACTATTCGTAATTTTGCACGGATAACGGAAAGAATAATCATTCTAAAAAATATAAAATTATGGCAAAGAAAGCACTTTTAATGATTCTCGACGGATGGGGAATGGGTAATCACGGCAAGGGTGACGTAATCTTCAACACCCCGACGCCGTATATGGACTATTTGGCCCAGAATTATCCGATGTCGCAGTTGCAGGCTTCGGGTGAGAACGTGGGATTGCCCGACGGACAGATGGGGAATTCCGAGGTGGGTCACCTCAATATCGGTGCAGGCCGTATCGTGTACCAGGACTTGGTGAAAATCAACCGTGCCTGTGCCGACGGCAGCATCTTGAAGAATCCTGAAATCGTTTCAGCCTACGAATATGCCAAGCAGAACGGTAAGAGCGTGCATTTGATGGGATTGACCTCTACCGGTGGCGTGCACTCTTCGTTGGACCATCTGTTCACGCTGTGCGGCATTTCCAAGGCATACGGCATCGAGCATACTTACGTGCATTGCTTCATGGACGGGCGTGACACCGACCCGAAGAGCGGAAAGGGCTTCATCGAGCAGTTGCAGGCCGAGTGCGAGAAGACGGGCTGCGTCATTGCTTCCATCATCGGCCGTTTCTATGCCATGGACCGCGACAAGCGTTGGGAACGTGTGAAAGAAGCTTACGACCTTTTGGTGAAAGGTGAAGGCAAGCAGGCTACGGACATGGTGGCTGCCATGCAGGAATCTTATGACGAAGGCGTAACCGATGAGTTTGTGAAAGCTATCAATAATTCTACGGTGGATGGTACAATCAAGGAAGGCGATGTAGTGATTTTCTTCAACTACCGCAACGACCGTGCCAAGGAACTGACTGTGGTGCTCACTCAGCAGGACATGCCGGAACAGGGCATGATGACAATACCGGGCTTGCAGTACTATTGTATGACACCCTACGATGCCAGTTTCAAGGGCGTGCACATCCTCTTCCCGAAAGAGAACGTGCAGGACACGTTGGGTGAATACCTGAGCAAACAGGGCAAGACGCAGTTGCATACGGCAGAGACGGAGAAATATGCACACGTGACGTTCTTCTTCAACGGTGGGCGCGAGACTCCGTTCGAAGGAGAAGACCGTATCTTGGTTCCGTCTCCGAAAGTGGCTACATACGACTTGAAACCGGAGATGAGTGCATACGAGGTGAAAGACAAGCTGGTGGCTGCCATCAAGGAGAACAAGTACGACTTCATCGTGGTGAACTTTGCCAATGGCGACATGGTGGGCCATACGGGTATTTACGAGGCTATCGAAAAGGCGGTGAAGGCCGTAGACGAATGCGTGAAGGAAGTGGTGGAGACAGCCAAGGCTGCCGACTATGAGACCATCATTATTGCCGACCACGGCAATGCCGACAATGCCATCAATCCGGACGGTACGCCCAATACGGCTCACTCGTTGAATCCAGTGCCGTTCATTTACGTGACAGCCAACAAGCAGGCTAAGGTGGAGAATGGTATTTTGGCCGATGTGGCACCTTCCATCCTGCATATCATGGGGTTGGAACAACCTTCCGACATGACGGGCCAGAACTTGATAAAAGATTAATTTTACTTTATTCATGAATCCCGGGCAAGGCTTCCGCACTCAGGGGCGTGGAGGCTTTGCCCTTTTTTTGTCCTCTCTTGGGTGTCGGCATTTCTTCTCTATCATGGCGTTGAGGAGCCTTTGATGCGCCTATGGTCTCAAAAACGGGAATAAATCTCCGGATTACCGAAAAAAAGCTTTATTTTTGTAGGTATAAAGAAAGAGTTTATGGATGTACAAATAGAACCGAGTTGGAAACAGCATTTGGCTCCGGAATTTGAGAAGCCTTATTTCGTGAAGTTGACGAATTTCGTTCGTCAGGAGTATCGTACGACGACTTGTTATCCTCCGGGAAAGTTGATTTTTAATGCTTTCAACCTCTGTCCGTATGACAAGGCGAAGGTGGTCATTATCGGACAAGACCCTTATCACGGGCTGGGGCAGGCGCATGGTTTGTGTTTTTCTGTCAATGACGGAGTCCCCTTTCCGCCGTCCTTGCAGAATATTTTTAAAGAAATACATGATGATTTGGGGGTACCGGTGCCTCCGAGTGGCAATCTGGCCCGTTGGGCTGAACAAGGTGTGTTGTTGCTCAATGCCACATTGACGGTACGTGCCCACCAGGCCGGGTCGCATCAGCGTCAGGGATGGGAGGAGTTTACCGATGCCGCCATCAAGGCGTTGGCCGAGGGACGCGAACATCTGGTCTTTATACTTTGGGGGGCTTATGCCCAAAAGAAAGGGGCGTTTATAGACCGTAGCCGCCATCTGGTATTGGCTTCGGCCCATCCGTCTCCATTGTCTGCCTATCATGGCTTTTTCGGGAACAGGCATTTCAGCTTGGCCAATGCTTATTTGGAGCAACATGGGGAAACACCGATAAATTGGTAGGATGTCATGAAGAACGACCGTATACCTATGATTCAGATAGACGATACCATTATCTCTATCGATTGCTTGAGCGAGAAGTTTTGTTGCGACCTCGATGCCTGCAAGGGGGAGTGTTGCATAGAGGGAGATGCGGGTGCTCCTGTGGAATTGGACGAAGTGGCCGAGTTGGAAGAGGCTTTGCCGGTGGTATGGCCTTGGTTGTCGGCTTCGGCCCAGGCTGTGATCGACCGGCAGGGTGTGGTTTACACGGATGAAGACGGAGATCTGGTCACCAGTATTGTCAACGGGAAAGATTGCGTGTTCACGTGTTATGACGAGCGCGGTTATTGTTATTGTGCTTTGGAGAAAGCCTACCGCGAAGGGAAGATTTCGTTTTACAAACCGTTGTCCTGCCATCTTTACCCCATTCGTTTGAAGAAGATTGGCGGTTGTGTGGCGTTGAACTACCATCGTTGGGATGTATGCAAGATGGCCGTGATGAAGGGCGGGCATTTGAATCTTCCGGTTTACCGTTTCCTGAAAGAACCGCTCATACGCCGTTTCGGCGAAGAATGGTACACGGAACTGGAGAGTGCAGTAAAGGAATTGAAAGAACAGGGCTACTTGGAATGAGTCCGATATGCAGGGATGATGTGAATCGTAAACCGTCTGACAGTATAGGCTTGTTCTGCGAAAGTAAAAAAATATCAGTCGCTCTCTTCCCAAGAGAGCGACTGACAATGCAAAAATACCATAATTATTTGAGAAAGAAGAAAGAACAATGCAAAATATTTTAGCATTGTCCAACAAAATGAGCAAGCTGTTTTAAATCACGTGATTTAAAACCATAGTCTGGAATTCATTCATAATGTTTTAAATACGTCAGTCGCTCTCTTGGGAAGAGTGCGATTATTTATTAATTAAAAACAAGGTATTATGAAAAAGCTAAGTTATTTATGGATGTTACTTCTGGCTTTAATGGTGGGAGTAAGTTTTGTGTCTTGCGACGATGACGATGAAGGTGATGTGGGAGCACCTAAAGAGTTGTTGGGTACATGGTTGTGGTATGGAGATGAAATTACATTTAATGCTAACGGAAGTGGCGTGATAGTGGAGGAAGGTGAACGGTATCCGTTTTCGTTCACTTATGATGCGGCTTCTAAGACCGTGACCGTTTCGGCCGATGGCGAAGTGATGCGTTGGACGATTGTTTCTATCTCAGATACTAAAATGGTGGCTGTGGATGAGGATGGTTATGAAGAGGTGTTTTTGCGTCCCGGGACTTCTGGCGGTGAAGGCGAAGGAGGCGGTGACATCCCTCAGTCTGCTCCCGAATATGACACTTCTGCTCCTGTCGATTTGCCCGATGCTGCACGTTATGCGGACGTGAGCGGAAAGTATGAAATCAATACCTCTGAAATTCCTTACCGTTCTATCGAACTGACAGCTGACGGGCAATATGTGGCGATAAAGGCTGCCGCCTATCCTTATGGCGTGAAAGCTGCGGCACGCAAGGCTACGAAAGTGGCCGGTTTGTTCAATCGCCGTCCTGTGTTCAGCCGCAATATTGAGAACACGATGTTGATAGCAGGGCGTTTTGAACAAGTTATTGAAAATGAATACAGTTTGGAAGGGCTTGGTACATTGGTTGTGGAAGGACGGGACGGAAACGGTAATATCACAGCTTTTAAAATGATAGGCTATGATGGAGTGGAGACCGAGGTACCTGTACAAAAGGCTGTGAACGTGGACGATGAGTTGACGGGAAATTCCGGAAATCTTTGCCGTATGTGGACGGCCGTGGAAGAACGTGCACAGTATTATATGGAAAAGGTGAATGTATATGATGCCATCTATCGTGTGGATGCCGACCAAGTGACTACCTATGTGAACAGTTACGGCATAGATTGGGCGGAAGAAGACATCTTCGACGTGGGAAGTGAAGCCATGGAACGTGTGCTGTTCTCGCAAGCAGGTACTTACTTGCAATTTTTCCGCGATGGTTCTGTGGAGCTTTCCTATTGGAGATGGGAGGACAAGGCCAATGGTGTCATTTATGCCTATGACTTTGGTGAGGAATATGACGGAACAACTGCCACTGCCGTTTTCTATGGGAATCGTGTCAATGTGTTGGAAAGTTTCTCCGACTATTCGGAAGAAGATGATTTGTTGATGCGGTCTATCTACACTACGGTGCTCGAAGCTGCTTATTGATTTTGATAGAGGTGTTAAGATAATAAAAGCCGTTTTAGCTATTTTTTTATGCTAAAACGGCATTTTTTATTTTGAAGATTAGAGCATTGGGGCTTTATTATGTCGTTGGTTTGTCTCTTCGTAAGAGATAAACTGACAGGACAAAGTTATGCTAATAACTTGAAAAATACAAGAATAACGAAGATAAATATAGTAGAGGTTACAAACAAATTCAGTACTTTGTCAAGAGTCTGACATAAAACAGATTTGTATCTCTATATTGTATAGCTTATTACTCTCGTCAGTTTATCTCTTACGAAGAGAGCAATGTGTAATTAAAAAAATAAGTTATGAAAAGAGTTACTTTTTTATGGTTGTGGGTTTGTGCCCTTTTGTGGGGCGCAGGCGTGCAGGTTTGGGGCGCACCGGTCACTTTTGTGGTGGATGGTTATAAGTATATCGTCCGTAGCGGAGAAAGCCAACGGGTTACTTTGTCAGCCATTCCCCGTGGGGTGAAGGATATAGTCATTCCTTCCTCTGTGCAGCATGAGGGTGTGGACTACAGCGTGGTGTGGATTGGTGGGGATGCCATCATCGCTTCATCCATCCATTCGCTTTCGATTCCGGCCACGGTGGAAGGTTTCAGTGATGAAAAGTATGCTTTCGACGATTGCGACCAGTTGGAGAAAGTGACGGTGGATCCAAGTTCCGAATTCTTCTTTTCGCAGGACGGATGCCTTTACAGTAAGACATTGCCGAAGAGATGCCTTGTCATTCCGCGCATGGTGAAAGGCACGGTGGTCGTTCCGGACGATGCGGTGGGAGGAGAACGTCCTTCATTGTATTTGGAGGATAAGCCCAATATCGAGGGTATTGTGTTTCCGGCCGGTTTGGTTAATCTGACAGTGAAGGACTGCCCGTCTTTGGTTTCCGCAACGTTCCCGGCTTCGGCAGAAGGTATTTCCATTGACGGTTGCCCGTCTTTGGCCAAGTTAGAGATGTCCGGCAAGAGTGAACGTTATGAAGTAGAAGACAATGTGCTGTACGGATGGTATACAGAATGGAATTCTGATGTGAGGTTGCGTGAAATCGTTTTTCTCGGTGTGGACAAGACATCTTATACGATGCCGGCGGATGCAAGGTTGACATCGTCTTATCAAGCTGCGCAGTTTGCCGCTATGGAGAATTTGGTTTCTTTGTCTGTCGCAGCGGGAAATGCCGAATATGTTTCAGAGGACAATGCCATTTATTCACGTGAGCCTTTTAATGGGGAAAGGAGCTTGGTGGATTTGGCCGGTGGATTGACATCATTCCACATACCGGCGGATGTCGCTGATGTGGCGCATGTTGAGATTCCTTCGGATGATTATAATTTTGAAGATCGTGTTGTGCCGGTATTCGGCATGTTGAAGAAGTTGGAAAAACTGACTGTGGCCGAAGGAAACAAGCACTTTGCGGCTTCCGGCAATGTGTTGCTCCAAAAGGCGGACGAAGCCATAGGCGGAGGAGAAGAAGGTTGGGTGGCCATGTTGGTGGCACCGGCCTTGACCGGCAAGGTTGTGCTGCCTGACGATGTTGTCAAGGTGGACGGTATGGCTTTCTATGGCTCGTTGATTTCTTCAGTGACCATTCCCGACGGGGTAATGGTGTCTTACGGTGCGTTCGGCAACAGTAAGCAGTTGACGGAGGTTATCTTTAAAGGGAGTGCGTCGGCCGAAAGTTCCGCTTTCGTGGGGACACCGTGGTTGGAAAACCATGAGCCTGGCGTGATTTATGCCGGAACGACGGCCATCGGCTTGGCAGGCGACTTGGCGGAAATCACCATCAAGCCGGGTACAAAGACCATCGGCAAAGAGGCATTCACCCCGTTCGACCGCCCCACATCGTTGGTCAAGGTGGTTCTGCCCGACGGTTTGGAAACGATAGAATCCTATGCTTTCGCCAATTGTGACAAGTTGAAGGAAATCAACCTGCCGGCTTCGTTGAAAACTGTGGTTGGCAACGCTTTTGATTATTGTACGGCCTTGTCCGGTTTGACATTGGAAGAAGGTATCACTTTCTTGCCGGATGTTTTTGCAGACCTGCCCGTCAAGAAGGTTTATGTGCCTGCATCTGTCGGTGATTGGGAAGCTTCCGGTTTTGGATATTATGTAGAAGCCTTTGAGGTGTCGCCCGACAATCCTTACTACAAGTCGGTGGATGGTATTGTGTATGCCAAAGACCTCGCTACGGTGTATATGGTACCTCCGGCCAAGACGAGGGTAAGGATAGAAGAGGGGGTGAAGTATATCGGCGAGCCGGATGAATGGGCGCGCATGCGCAGCGCGGATATCACTGTGCCTGAGATTTATTTTGGCGACAGGATAGAGTCTATTTCATTGCCTTCAACCCTTGAGGCGGTTTATGGTTATGGCATGTTCTCTTATTGCAGGCTGAAAGAGTGCCGGGTTTATAATCCCTCTCCCATAGTATTGGAGGAAAATACATTCCCGTACGACTTGTCCGGAGTGACGCTTTATGTTCCGGAAGGCAGTCTGGAAGCTTATAAGAATGCCGTGGAATGGTCGCGTTTCGGGCATATTGAAGAGTTCGACGCTTCTGCCATCAACGGTTTGCCGGCAGCTCAAGAGGTGAAAGAAGTAGGCCGCTATACGTTGGACGGTCGCAAGATTACGCAGCCGGAGCGTGGCATCAACCTGATTAAGATGAGAGATGGTACAACTCGTAAGGTAGTGGTAGACTGATTGCTTGCAGATAGAAACAAAAGAATCCGCTTTGACTATGTCGAAGCGGATTCTTTTGTTTTATATGGCAGGGGGCTTTTCATTGCCCGTCCATGTTTATGCGTCGATATTGGCGTAAGTGGCGTTCTGTTCGATAAACTCACGGCGCGGTCCGACATCTTCGCCCATCAGCATGGAGAACACGTAATCGGCTCCGGCTGCGTCTTCGATGGTGACCTGCTTCAGCAGGCGTGTTTCGGGGTTCATGGTAGTTTCCCATAACTGTTCCGGATTCATTTCTCCTAAACCTTTGTAGCGTTGGGTTGTCATGCCTTGTTCGGAACCGTTGTTATATTGTTGCATGAAACGCAGGCGGTCGGCTTCCGTATAGCAATACTCTTCGATTTTACCCTTCTTGCAACGATAAAGCGGAGGAGTGGCGATATACAAGTGGCCTTTCTGGATGAGTTCGGGCATGTAGCGGTAGAAGAGCGTCATCAGCAGTGTGTCAATGTGGGAACCATCGACATCGGCATCGGTCATGATGATTACTTTGTAATAGCGTAGCTTTTCATAATTGGCTTCCTTGCTGTCTTCGCCCAAGCCGAAACGTACGCCCAAAGCCTGTATGATGTTGTTCACTTCTTCATGTTCGAAAGCCTTGTGCCACATGACACGCTCCACGTTGAATATCTTACCGCGGATGGGGAGGATGGCCTGATATTGACGGCTGCGCCCTTGCTTGGCAGAGCCGCCGGCCGAATCACCCTCGACGATGAACAGTTCGCAGTTGGCTGCATCCTTGTCCGAACAGTCGGCCAACTTGCCCGGCATACCGCCGCCCGACATCGGACTCTTGCGCTGTACGCTTTCACGGGCCTTGCGGGCGGCCACACGTGCTGTCGCAGCCAGGATGACTTTGTCCACAATCAGTTTGGCTTCTTTTGGATGTTCCTCCAAATAATAACTTAAGGCTTCGCCTACGGCTTGCTGTACGGCACCGGCTACTTCGCTGTTACCCAATTTGGTTTTGGTCTGTCCTTCAAACTGCGGTTCGGCCACTTTGATGGAAATGACGGCGGTAAGTCCTTCGCGGAAGTCCTCGCCGGAAATTTCCACCTTGTTCTTCTCTAGCTTTTCCAATTCCTTGGCGTATTCGTCTTCAGCGTATTTCTTCAGCGTACGGGTCAGTGCCGTGCGGAAGCCGGCCAAGTGCGTACCGCCTTCTATGGTATTGATGTTGTTGACGTAGGAGTGGATATTTTCCGTATAACCGTTGTTGTACATGATGGCTACTTCGATAGGAACCCCTTGCTTTTCCGTGTTCAGGTATATCACGTCGTTGAACAGGTGGATACGGCTGGAATCAATGTAGCGCACGAATTCTTTCAGGCCGTCCTTGCTGTGGAATGTCTCGCTGCGCGGCACACCGTTCTCGTCCTTTTCGCGCATATCGGTCAGGATAATGGTGATACCGGCATTCAGGAATGCCAGTTCGCGCATACGGTTGGCCAGAATCTCATATTTGTAAGTGGTCGTGATGAAGATGCTGCTGTCCGGCCAGAACTGTTGGCGTGTGCCCCGAAGTTCGGTTTCGCCTACGACCTTGACCGGATAAAGCGGCTTGCCGCATTCGTATTCTTGTTGGTAAATCTTGCCTTCCCGGAAGACTTGCGAAAGCATGTGGGTAGAAAGGGCGTTTACGCAAGACACACCGACACCATGAAGACCTCCGGACACCTTATAGGAACCCTTGTCGAACTTGCCACCCGCATGAAGTACGGTCATTACGACTTCCAATGCGGACTTGTGCTCTTTTTCATGCATGTCTACCGGAATACCGCGGCCGTTGTCTTGTACGGTGATGGAGTTGTCTTCATTGATAGTGACTTCTATGTGCGTGCAATAGCCGGCAAGTGCTTCGTCGATGGAGTTATCCACGGTTTCATAAACCAAGTGGTGCAAACCTTTCTCGCTGATGTCTCCGATATACATCGCCGGACGTTTGCGTACGGCTTCCAGTCCTTCCAGCACCTGAATGCTGCTGGCCGAATAATTTGTGCCTTTTATTTCTTCTTCTGACATAGTTTTAATTCGTTCATATTTAACGCACAAATATACGCAAAAACTTTGAAAGGGGAAAGGAAAAAGGAGGGTTTTGCCCTTTATGTAACCGTGAAAATCCTGTGGGTTTGTCGTGTTTAGACGAGGATGTTTGCTTGCGTCGGCCGAAAAGTGTAATTTTGCCGTTTAAAGAAGTTGCCGGGTCATGATGTCGGTTTTTTAATAATTGGAAAAAGAGGTGATGGGTAATTGTCTGGAGATAGCCGGTACCTGTGTCGGCCTGATTTATCTTTGGCTAGAGTATAAAGCTAGCATTTATTTGTGGATAGTAGGTGTAGTCATGCCGGCCATCTATATTTTCGTGTATTATGAAGCAGGGTTATACGCAGATTTTGCTATCAATGTTTATTATCTGTTGGCGGCAGCGTACGGATGGTTGAGTTGGAAATACGGGTGGGGCGGAAAGGAAGATGCAGCTTCTGCTCTGTCGATAACCCATACTCCTCCCCGGATTTATGTGCCTCTGTTCTCGGTCTTTGTGGTCACTTTGGTATTGATTGCCTGGATCTTAACAGAGTTTACCAATAGTGACGTGCCTTGGTCGGATAGTTTTACGACGGTTTTGAGTATCGTGGGAATATGGATGTTGGCCCGTAAATACGTAGAGCAGTGGTTGGTGTGGATTGTAGTCGATGTGGTTTGCTGTGGATTGTATGTTTATAAAGAACTTTATTTTACGGCCGGACTGTACGGCCTTTATGCCCTAATTGCTATCGGAGGATATAAGAAATGGATACGAATGATGGAAGAGGAGAAATGAGACGGGTCGGTTGGGATTTCGTGCCGGAAGCGGTAGTCGTGGGGAATGGGGAGTTTCCCGTGTCGGCTTTGCCGTTGAGGATACTGGACACAGCTCCTTTTACGGTATGTTGTGACGGGGCGGCCGACCGTTGTTTAGAGTCGGGACGCGTGCCGGACAGGATTGTAGGGGATGGAGATTCGTTGAGCGTGGAAAACCAGAAAAGATATGCGGGTATTATCCGGTATAATCCGGACCAAGAGACAAACGACCAGACCAAAGCTGTGAGCTATCTGTTGGAAAAAGGATTTCGTCGGATTGCCATTGTCGGTGCTACGGGGCGTAGGGAAGATCATACTTTGGGGAATATCAGCCTGTTGATGGAATATATGCGGATGGGAGCGGAAGTACGTATGTATACGGATTATGGTTTTTTCGTACCGGTGAAAGGGGATTGCCGTTTTTTCTGTTGCAAGGGGGTACAGGTTTCGATTTTTGCTTTCGGCACGCGAGGCTTGCGTGGGGAAGGTCTGGCTTATCCTTTGCGCGATTTTGCCAACTGGTGGCAAGGGACGTTGAACGAGGCGACCGGTGAAGAGTTCGTGATACGTGGGGAGGGGGAGTATTTAGTGTTCATCAATATGCCGACGGTTTCTTAGGGACAGTTTGCCCAATGGGTACAGATACAAAAAAAAGAGTTGAAGAAACTTCAACTCTTTCCTATATATGATACTATCGGAATTATCCCAATTTGTTGATGTAAATGGCCAATTTAGATTTCAAATTGGCAGCTTTATTCTTGTGTATGATGTTTACTTTAGCCAATTTGTCTAACATCTTTTGTACACTGGGATACATCGCTGTAGCCTCAGCCTTGTCTGTCGTAGCACGAAGCTTACGAACAGCATTACGCATGGTCTTCGCGTAATATCTATTGTGGAGTCTTCTTTTTTCCTCCTGCCGTATTCTTTTTAATGATGATTTATGGTTTGCCATCTTTACGTTTAAATAATTCGTTCAACTTAGTAGTCCCTAGGAGAGTCGAACTCCTCTTTAGAGAATGAAAATCTCTCGTCCTAACCGATAGACGAAGGGACCAACGCGATTTGAGCTTTCGCTCTTTTGCTTTCTGAAACCGTTTTTAAGTCATTTGCAGACTACCGTTCTCATTTGCGATGCAAAGGTATGGCTTTTCTTTGAACCGACAAAATAAATCGAGGAAAATCTTTCAAAAAAATGTGTTTTTGGTGATTTTTTCCCGTATTTCGGTCGTTTTTCCTAATTTTAGTCCCCAAAAATGGAGATTTATGCAGGAAAAAACGCAAGGCGTGGTGTTGCGTACGCTAAAATACAACGACAATTCTTTGATTGTGGATATCTATACGGCCATACGTGGGACGGTGTCTTTTATGGTAAAGTTGCCAAAATCGCGTAAGGCGGCCCTCAAAGGTGTGTTCTTTCGGCCGCTTTCCATTTTGGAGATAGATTTCGACTACCGGCAGAAGTCGGCTTTGCAGCGCATACGGGATGTGCGGTTCAAGTATGTTTATCAGACGTTGCCGTACGACCCACGTAAGTCTTCCATGGCTTTGTTCCTGGCCGAATTCCTTTGCCGTGTGTTGAAACATGAAGAGGGGAGCGACACACTTTTTTCCTATATCCTCTATTCTTTGCAATGGTTGGATGCCAGTGGGGAGGGGTTCTCAAACTTCCATCTGGTTTTTCTCACACGGCTGACGCGGTTTCTTGGTTTCTATCCCAACGTGGAGGAGTGGCACAAGGGGGATTGTTTCGACATGGTGGAGGCTTGTTTTGTGTCCTCTTCCCCGTCTCGCCATGCATATTTGGAACCGCAAGAGGCGGCTCTCATCCCCCTCTTCATGCGGATGAACTATGATACGATGCGTTTTTTTGCGATGAACCGTCTGGAGCGCGGTCGTTACTTAGAGGTGTTGGATGAGTATTACAGGCTGCATGTCCCGGAGTTCCCTGAATTGAAATCCTTGGATGTCCTGAAGGAGGTTTTTGCCTGATTCCGAGCTTGGGGGAAGCAATGTCCGGGGCTTGTATGTCCTTAAGGGATATGCAAGAAAGCTTTGAATCACAAAAGGAAAAAGCCTATGTGGCTTCATCCTTTTGCGTGTGCCAAATGAAAAGTCTATTGTCTTTTCAATATATAGTGTCCGGCAAGCTCGCCTTGATTGACTGTGCCCAGGCTGTCAGACAGCATAAAGCCTGTTTCGACATGTTTGAAATAAGTCTTTTCTCCGGAAGAAGGAGTAATCAGTTCAATCAAGTCCTTTGCCTTCAGGTGGTAAATGCCGCTGCTTTCATACTTCCCGTCTTTTTCACCGATGTATTCTCTTTTATAGGTATAAGTGCTGTCTGCATTGATTGTCAGTGAAGCGCGGATACCTTCACAGGATGCAGCCGGAAATATACCTTCAAAGGTGCCCGTCATGGCGAGGGCAGTTGTGTCGTCGGCAGCTGCGGCAGCTTCCGTTGCTGTCGGTTCTGTTGTTGCAGTTTCTTTTTTCTGGTTGCTTGTGCAGGCGGCCATGCAAGCCAACAAGGCTGCTGCCAAGATCTGATTCATTTTTTTCATACTTAAGATCCTTTCTTTTATAAGTTTGCCTTAAAACAGTTGTTTCTTCAAGACACACAAAAGTACATGTTATTTTTGGAATGAAATCATGAACCCGGATAATCTTTTCGACTTTAACATACCAGAGGACCCTTTGGGCAAAAAGGCAATGTGCACAATCTTGTTGGCTAACGAGTTTTCCGGATTATTGGCAACCGTCGCCTGCCGCAAAAGACGGGGCTTTACGGAAAGTGGCGTCAACAGCAATCAGAATCAATTTTTTATCCATAGGCTTTTGCAACTGGGCTGTTTTTTATATCTTTGCCTGATATGCAGACCTATATTCTTATTACCCTCGTCGTCATTGCTACCATCCACTTGATGATGGCCTCCGTGTTGTTCTTGTATTCCCGTTATAAGGTGCAATACTTGTCCTTGGCATGGATTATGGGCATATTCGGAGTGTTGACTTGTGTGTCCTTCCCGTTCATGCCCTTGCTCAAGTTCGCGAATGTCGGCTTGCTCCATCCTTTCATGCTTTTGTTGTTGGTGGTGACTTCTTTTCTTCAGGGCATTTATCCCTTGAGCATCCCCATGCCGGGATATTTGCAGTGGGGACGGATGTGGCGTTATGCCTCGCCGGCCATATTCCTTATTATATTATATGTCGCCAGTCTGCTTTTGGGAAACCGTCCGGTGATTGTCCATACCTACTCCGAACTGGCAGAGTGTTGGTGGGGGCCGGACATGTTGTTCCGTCTGGCAGGTTTGGGGTTGTCTGTCTACTATGTGACCAATATACTTCGCCTGCCCCGGTTGTTGGTCAAGAATGCCGAGATACCCCGTTATTTGAAAGGTTACGTGACCGCCATGGGGCTGAATATGGTGTTCTATATAGTAGTTACGGCAGTATTCAATGCCATGTTGTTATTAGTCTATTTCTATTTGTTCTGTCTTTTGAATATGTATTTGTTCTATCGGACATTGGAGACCATGGCCATCCATTTGCCTAAGCCAGAGATTGTAGAGGTGGATGAAGCACCGACGGAAGAGGTTATCGTGCAGGCCGAAAAGGAGGACTTCAACGAAACCAACCGGCGTCGTTTTGAGCGGGTGGAGTTCTTCATGCAACATGACCGTGAGTGGCAAGACAACACGTTCGGGCGCGACCGCCTGTGCGAGGCCACGGGAATCAACCGCCATTTGTTATTGCAATGCCTCCGGAGCCAAGGTTATAACAATTGCCACGACTACATCAATTCTTACCGTATCAGTGCATTGAAGCGCGGAGTGGCCGACGGCTCAATCGTCTCGGTGGCCGATTGTGTCGTTGTCGGTTTCGGCTCGTCCAAGACCGCCCGTATTTGCTTTGAGCGTATGGAAGGCATGAAGTTGGACGATTACCTGAAGAAAAGGTCTGCCCTCAACGCCAAGGCTTAGCATTGTGCTTGTTTTCTGTTTGGCAAAGTGCCGGGAAACAGAAATGTGGGGCGGGCCGGAACTGCGTTCCGTGCTGCGCCCCACACTTGCGTTATGGATAAAGTTCAGGTTTAGCCTTACCAGAGTCCTTCCCAGTGATTCCGGTTGGAACGGAATTCGCCTTCGAAGATTTCATCCTTTATTTCGATGTCGTTCCTGTCCCCGGTGCCCAGTTTGGATGTCGCGATAATTCCTGTTGTGTCCAATTTCACTATTCCCACAACGGGCGTGGTGTAAATGTTCTTTTTCATTTCGGTGTCTCCTGTTTTTATTTTACGATATGTTTTTTTCCGTTGATGAGGTAGATGCCTTTGGGCAGGTCGTCGGTAGTGGTGGCTTGGCTGCGCACCTTGATGCCGTTCAGGCTATAGATGTCGAAGGTTTGGCCGCCTTTCCCGGCTTCCACGTCGGAGATGCCGGTTCCGCTTCCCTCAAGGCGGATGCGCAGGGTATTCACTTCAGATCCGCTTACGGTGAAATAGGCTCCTGTGCTGCCCAGTGTACTGCCCTTTCCGCCGCGCATGATGTACTGTTCGCCTGCTTTCTCGGCTACGCCGTAAAGGCCTTCCATGTTCTTGCCTGCTTCATAGTTGCCGACGAAGGTCACGTTGCCGTGGGTTACGGAAGTGGGCTTGCCTGCGCTGATACCGTCTATACAGAACCAAGGTGTATCGCTTTTGGTTGTGGCATTCTCGAAATATATTAAATAAGGTGTGTGCGCGGCTAATTCACCGTTTCCTACCTTTTGGAAAGTCAACGTGTTTTGGTCACAACCTGTGAATGCCTGAACTTGTACGGCTCCGAGAATCTCTGTGGTCGTGGCATAGGGCAGGCAGATAGAACTCCATCCGGCAGGGAATAAGCGGTTGAATGTTATATTATACAAGCCGTCCGTTTCCACAATTACGTCTTGTGTATTGTCTATTATTAAACAAGGGGCAAATGAGACATTGACTTCCATTCCCTCTCCCAGAGGTATGTTTATAGTTGCGGTCATGTTTCCCTTGCTTACTGTTGCTTTCAAGTTTACAGGAACCTCTGTACCCAGACCTTCGATGTAAACCATTTCATTTGCTTTGGAGTATGTAGTTATATCGTTTTCCGTAAGGATATCCAATTTGTTGATGACAATGTCGCCCATGGACATCCCTCCGAATGCAAACTGTTTTAATTCAAAAGAATAAGAACCGTCCTTGTATCGGATGAGGTTGATAGTGTTTTGGGTCGGTTCAGCTGGTGTACCAAACGCATTGACGAGTAGGGTGTTGCTGTACTGTTGTGTTTCGACAACCTCTTTTGCAAATTGGATGGTATAAACGTGTTGGTTGAGGTTGGTTACGCTCCAATCGTTGCCTTTTACGGTCAGTGTCAGCAATGCACTTGCTTCATTATAGCTTGTTTCTATGGTAGCGCCCTTGCCGTTGGCGGTATAAGCCAGTTTGTCGGCATCGTATTTTGTGTCGGAAAGGTCGTATGCAGCTTCTCCGGTTTTGAAGATGTCGTAGCCGTTGAAAGTGAGGGATGCCAATTCGGAGTAGTAGACAAACTGTACATCGTCAATGTGCAATTCGCTGCCTCCTTTTAAGTTCGCCCTTGTCCAATAATCTCCTGCAGAGAAGATGATATTTAATTTTTCGGGGGTTGAATTCGACTGATAGTTAAGCGGTAATGTGACTTCTTGCCAACCTGTGGTGGTTTCTGTGATTTCGTAATCTAAAGAAGCTATGAGTTCGCCTTTGGTGCTGACTCCGTCGGTTTGTTTCCCTAATACCACACGGTCTACGTCGTCCAATTGAGTGTAATTCGTTATTGTACCATTCTTGTCGCAAGCAGAGGGTACGTTAGAAATAAATTTGCCTTTCCATAAATAAACTATGGCATGAGCCGTTTCTCCAGTCGTGCCAGGATGTTTGTATTTGAACTTCAGTGCATCCGGTTTGTATGCAAACTCGATGCCACCGCACGATCCGCCATCGCCAAATTTTGCATAATTCATCATACCCAAACCGCTTCCATAGGCAAAAACCCATGGGCTTCCTAAAGTGAGGTAGGCGGGAACGATTTGGCCGAATGCATTGTAGTTTTTGAGTTTTGTGTAATTCCCTTCATCCGTGCCTTGTGTGCAAAGGGCGGTGATGTCCATGACTTGATTGATGTTGCTTCCGCTCCAATCGACAGGTTCGTCTCCCGGTCGGTTTTGTTGACCTGATGCTGTTTCTGCTGTGAGGTAGGTGATACCGCAGTTTCCCTTTCCTTTCCAAGAATCAAAGCCGAAGTTGGGTAGAACCTGTGCTTGCAACAGGTTCGTTGCGCTTACGCTTCCCATTAATAACAAAGTAAAAAGTTTTTTCATCTTTTCATTCTTTCTTTTTTGTAGTTCGTAAATAACCGGTTTTAGTTTGTTTGGCCAATACAAAAGTAGGCAGAAAGGCCAAAAGGGCATTTCCTGTTTTGGTAGGATTTTCGGATTTTACGGTAGTAATTTCAGTAGAATAAAGGGTTTACCGTTTTTTTACCCAAAGGAAGGGGAAGGCGAAGGAAGAAGAAGGAGGGAGTTGGTGTTTTGTCAATATAACGAAAATCCGGATGCCATTGGCAGAAGGGAGCGAATCAATCTCAGGAGATTGAAAAATTGATCTCAGGAGAATGGAAAATCATTCTAAGCAGATTGATTTTTCGTTCTCCGCAGTTTTTCGAAGAAGGTCGTTGAGGTTTGGGAAGTGGCTTGTATTCAGCTGTTTATATGACAAATGCCGATGGGGAACCCTCCATCGGCATTTGTCTTCTTTTTTTAGGGGAATCGCAGCCCGTTACTTTATTTTTTGATAACTTTCTTGCCGTCTACAATATAAATGCCTTTCTGCAATCCGTTGAGGGCATGGGCCTTGGCTACGTTGCTCTTGATCTGCATGCCTTGCAGAGTATAGACGTTTGTGGTCTCTGTTTGCTTTCCGACCCATGTGGAATGGATGGAGGACTCGAAATCGTCCTTACCGAAAGTCACGTGGATGATTTGAGTACCGAAAGTGAGGTCGAGCGTGCAGTAGAGCTTGGTGTTGGATATTTTTCCGGAGATGTCAATGGGAAGTCCATCCGGAAACAGGAATGACCACATCCAAAGGGTGCCGGGGTCGCCGTCGCTGAAAGTAGCCGTTTTCTGTTTCAGGTCGAAAACGTTGTAGTCACCTTGTGGCGTGACCGGAACTTCGCTGACATGTATGTTGCCTACGGGGATGGGGTCTGCGCCTTCCATCTTCAATGTGAAGTTTTTCAGCTCGATGTTGATAAGCCCTTCTTCCGGGAACTCTATGGAGACTGTGGTCGGCATGGGAGGAGTGGAGAAGTTGTCCACGGAAACTACCAAGTCGTCCGTATAATCATGTGTCGTGTTTTGGGCTTGTGCACCAAGCCATACGCCGCAGGCGGCGAGTGTTGCGAGTAGTAATTTCTTCATAACTTTGAAATTTTATGATTGATAATATTTTTATGTATTAATAATAATAAGCCATTCCGAAAGTGGCATAGAGTGGGAAGAGTGAGAACGTGACGGTTTCAAAGTCGCTTTTGAACACATCGTTCATACCCCAGTCCAACAGTCCAAAGACGTTGAGATGCTTCTTTATACGGAAGTCGGCACAGAATTCCATCCCCCAAGAAAAATGGCGCATGTTGTCGCTGAAGTCGTAAGAAGCCGGATTGTCGGTACCGATGGTTATCTTTTGTCCCACGGGTGAGCCTTCGCGCAAATAGCCGTCGAAGACTTCGCCGTCGAAGTCACGATAAATCCAATAGCTGACGTAAGGGCCGAGATTGAATGTCCATCTGGCACCCACGCGGTAGGTGGCCGTTACGGGAATCGTGAATCCCGTCATGCGGGTCTCGGTAATGTCCGTCCCCGTGAAACGTCCTTCTACTACGTCTTCGCCCATCACGATGGCCATGTTGTAGTTTTTCACTTCAGCCCCCGTGCGCATGCCTTGCATGAAAAAACGAAGTCCGGCGGAAAGTCCCCATCTCGTATTGAAGTACTTATATCCGTCTATTCCTAAACTGAAACCGCCCTTCGGAGCGAATTCGTTGATTTTACGGATTTCCTTGGGAAGAGGAAGAGGAGTCGTTCCGCCTAGCACGAATCCGGCCCTGACGACATAACCCATACCGTCGTGGTCGGATGTCGGTCCCCATTTCGCATAGTTGGCTTCCCGGTTCTCGCGGTTTTCCTTCATCAGTTCTTTGAGGTCTTGTGCCTGTAACGTGCCCATGGCTGATGACAGGGCAAAGATTAGGATATATTTCAGATGTTTCATGTTCTCTTCTTTATTATGGGTTATTCTTCACAAACCACTTTCACTTCATCTACCAACAGCGTGCTTCCAACGGCGCCGCAGAAACTGGCTCCTTCGATGCTGGAAGTGAAGACGACAGCCAGGTTGTAGCCGTAAGCCTTTAGTAGTTTCTCGTTTACGTTGCCGCTATATTCAAAGGGGATGTCAAAGCGGGTCCATGTGTTGAAATCATGCACCGGATTTTGGATGCGTGCCAAAGCCACGATGTTAGGGTGGGTCAATACGTCATCGCCTTTCAGGGTGACAGGTTGCCCGTGCCCGTCCGTGTTCTTGTATAATACGGCATATAAGTCCGGTTCGTCAATGCGGTCTTCAATGATGGTGCCTTTTCTGTTCTGGAATTTTTCGCCTGGCTTGAATTTGTAATATCCTTCAAAGCGCAATGGTTTTTTGTTGAACGGCAGGCCGAAGCGCGTGGCGGCCATGGCATCTTTCAAGGCGTTGGCCACATCAAACGTCCCGATAAACAAGTTGCCTGCTGCGATGCGCATATTGACCATGACACCGAAAGGACCGGTGTCACACGTTTCGAGCTTGACGGATTGTCCGTTTATGGCATCCTTTGTCCACGGTATCGTAGGGAACTCGTCGGGTTTGGCTGACGAACGGCTGATGGCGTAACCCGGGTTGCCGGTAGCCCATTGGGGGACGTCGTTGCCGTGTGCCGATTTTTCGAACCACTCGTAATAACGTCCATTGGCTTCCATCTTAATGTTTTCAAAAGAAAGGTCGGTCTCTATGGGCTGTATGAGTGCAAACTTTACATGATAATCCCGGTGCCATTGCCGGTCTTCGGACATGACCCGGTAGCGTATGCCGCCGTGCGTGAAGTCTTGCACACTACCGTTTTCGGGTGTGATGGAGGCACCCGGAGTGAGCTTGAAGTTTATTTTCAACGCTTGCAACTGCGTGGAGTCTGTGAAGTCTTCGCGCAGATAAAACACGATGGACGTGTCGGACGACGCCACGTCCTTCACTGCGTCATTCGGGGTGAAGAACAAAGCCTCCTCGTCAGATGCGAGAACATAAGCCTCTTCTATATCACACTCAGAGTTGGCGGGTTCGTTTTGTATGCAAGAGCTTAACGAAAAAGCGGCAAAAAGAGAAAGTCCGCATAAGATTTTCTTCATGAATATACAAGTCTTAGATTAAAACCAAGGCAAAGGTAATGAAAAAGGTTGGTTAAATCGCAAAAAACGGTATAAAGAGTTATTTTACCATTATTTCCTTTCGTGCGCAGGCAGACGAATAGAAAAGAAAACACCGATGAAATCGGATGTTTTTAATATAATCCTGGCAAATGCTGTCTTTTACCTGTTGTTCCGGCCTTCTTTGATTTTTGTTCTACCACGGCATGCAGGATTACGATGTCGGTTTGCGGGCGGTCGTGGGAGTCTGTCGCGGTGGATTGGATGTTTTCTACCACATTGAGCCCTTCTATGACTTCGCCGAATACGGTGTATCCTCCGTCTAACCCGGGTGTGCCTCCGGTGGTGAGGTATTCTTGCTCCATTTCCCTGTTGGTTTCAAAATCACCGTACACACCGCCTTTCAGCGCGGTCCAGGCAAAGGCCAGTTCCCGGGGGCGGTATTTCTTTCCCCATACGATGTAAAATTGCGACCCGTTGCTTAGGCGGTCCGGGTTGTTTGCGTCATTTTCGCGCGCCATGGCCACCGCTCCTCTTTTATGGTATTGGAAAGGCAGGTCTATTTCGGGAGCCAACATATATCCCGGCCCTCCTTCTCCCAATATCTTTCCGCCCGGAGCCTGTTTGGAATTCGGGTCGCCTGCTTGAATGACGAAGTCTTTCACGACGCGGTGGAAGAGCGATCCTTCTGAAACTAATTTGAGGAAATTATCCCGGTGGACCGGTGTTTCGTCGTTCAGCGCGATACGAATGTTGCCCATTGCGGTTTCCAGTCGCACAATCGAACGTTTTTCGCGGATTTTCCCTTGGGTGTGAAATGCGGTTGTTCCTATTAGGAATACCAATAACAAGAGTTTTTTCATAAGGTTTCAGTCTAACTGTGGGCAAAGATAGTAAAAACTATTTCTGCCGGGAAAAAAATCGCTCTTTTTCTTGCAGATGCCTCGCGTTCTTTCTTCATGGAGTTATTAACAGCATGTCGATAAATATTTTATTATAATAAGGTGTATGTGTCTATGAAAATTCGTACCTTTGACCTCGCGTAATGTAAAATATTGATGGAAGAAGCAGTTTATCACGTCCCTGTCTTGTTGAAAGAATGTGTAGACGGTCTGGTGGTCAATCCTGCCGGGGTATATGCCGATGTCACTTTCGGAGGAGGAGGGCACAGCCGGGCGATTGTGTCCCGACTGGATACGGCCGGGCATTTGTATAGTTTTGACCAAGACGAAGATGCCGAGGCGAATATCGTTGCTGACGGACGTTTTACGTTTGTCCGGAGCAATTTCCGGTACCTGAAGAACTGGATGCGCTATTACGGCGTGGGAGAGTTGGACGGCCTGCTGGCTGATTTGGGCGTGTCGAGCCACCATTTCGATGATGCGGAACGGGGCTTCTCGTTTCGTTTCGACGGGAGGTTGGACATGCGGATGAACCAGCGGGCGCAGTTGACAGCGGCGGATGTGTTGAATGATTACGCGGAAGAGCGGTTGGCCGACATTTTCTACCTGTACGGCGAATTGAAGAATGCCCGTAAATTAGCCTCATGGGTGGTGAAAGCCCGTATGCACAGGAGGATTGAGACGACGGAAGAGTTCATGGAGGTCGTAAAGCCTTTGTTTGAGCGTGACCGGGAGAAGAAAGAATTGGCTAAGGTGTTCCAGGCTTTGCGTATAGAAGTGAACCAGGAGATGGACGCCTTGAAGGAGATGTTGACGGCTGCGGTCGAATTGCTCCGCCCGGGAGGCCGCTTGGTGGTGTTGACCTATCATTCTTTGGAGGACCGGATGGTGAAGAATTTAGTCAAAACCGGAAATGTGGAGGGCAAGCGGATACAGGATTTCTATGGCAATGTGGATTGTCCGCTCAGGGCTGTCCATAATAAAGTGATAGTGCCGGGAGAAGAGGAGCAGCGTGCGAATCCCCGTAGCCGCAGTGCCAAGTTGAGAATCGCGGAAAAGAAATAAAGGATGAAGGAAGAACTGGATTTGGAAGAAAAAACGGACGTGGAACTCGTCGGTGTGCCCACGGAGGAAGCTGCCGGAAGTCCCGGAGCAGAGGAGGCCGAGCCGGGCGGGGGGCTGTCCGAGGGGGATGGCGTGGTGCCGGGCGACGAGGAAAAGGCCGGGCCGGGTGAACTGTCTCCTATCAAGGCTTTCACGGAGAGTGAGGGCGTGGACCAACGTCCTAACGTGTCTTTACGCGAGATATTGGGTGGGGATATCCTTACGGCCGGGTGGTTGCGTCGCCAGATGGGATTGATTTTACTCTGTACGTTTTTTGCCATCATTTATATCACGAACCGTTATTCCGCAGAGCAGGAGATGATTGAGATTGAAAAGTTGAAGACGGAATTGACGGAGGTGAGATACCGTGCGCTGACCCGTTCTAGCGAGTTGACCGTAAAGACACGGCAAAGCCAGATAGAAAAAAGTTTGAGACAGACTCCGGACAGCGTGCTGCAAAGTCCGAAAGAACCTCCTTTTTTGATTAAATCCCAAAACGAGGAAGAAGAATGAACTTCGACAATAAAAAGATAATGCCCCGTTTCTTCGTGGTCATCGTACTGATGAGCTTGGGCGGTTTGTATATATTGGGCAATGCGGCCTACCTGATGTTCGTGGAGAGCGAGTATTGGACGCAGGTGAGCCGTAAACTGGTAAAAGAGAATGTGCCCATTCCTGCCAAGCGTGGAAACATCCTTTCGGCAGACGGGCAGATTATGGCCAGCTCCTTGCCGGAATATAAGATCTATATGGATTATGTCGCGTCGGACAAGAATCCGGAGACGGCCAAGGAACTGCAGGCTTGGAGGGACAGCGTGTTGATGGCCGACTTGGATTCCATTTCCCGGGGGTTGAGTAAAATCTTTCCCGATAAAACCGCCGGATATTTCAAGAAACGGCTGAAAAAGGGAAAAAAGTTGAGACGGAGGAACTGGCAGATATACGGTCGGCGAATCTCTTATATCCAGTATAAGGAGTGCAAGAAACTGCCGTTGTTCCGTGAGTCTCCTTTCAAGGGCGGGTTCTATGCAGAGGAATTCAATCAACGAAAGAAGCCTTACGGCTCATTGGCCACGCGTACGTTGGGGGCTTTGTATGCCAGTAAGGATTCGGCGCGTTACGGCCTGGAGCTTTCCTACGACTCCATTTTGAGGGGCAAGGAAGGCGTGTCCCATCGTGCCAAGGTGCGTAACAAGTGGTTGAGTCTGGTGGATGCCCCTCCGGTGGATGGTAATGATATTGAAACGACCATCGATGTGTCCATGCAGGATGCGGCGGAAAAGGCGTTGTTGAAACAGTTGAAAAACATCAATGGCGACGTGGGCGTGGTAGTGCTGATGGAGGTGGCCACGGGAGATGTGAAGGCCATTGTGAACATGACGAAATGTGCGGATGGCGAGTATCGCGAGGTAAAGAACAACGCCGTGTCTGACTTAATGGAGCCCGGTTCTACTTTTAAGACCGCGTCCATCATGGTGGCACTGGAGGACGGAAAGATTTCGAAGAATGATTTCGTAGACACCGGTAACGGACAGTGGGAGATGCACGGGCGGGTGATGAAGGATCACAACTGGCGGCGTGGCGGTTACGGAAGAATCAGTGTGCCTGAAGTGCTGATGTATTCTTCCAATATCGGGGTCAGCCGCTTGATAGACGACAACTATAAAGACCATCCGGAAAAATTCGTGGACGGGCTGTATCGTGAAGGAGTGGGCATTCCCCTGAATATACCTTTGATGGGAAGCGGAGAGCCGCGGGTGCGCCGCCCGAAGAAGGACGGCAGCAATTGGTCGAAGACGGCCTTGCCGTGGATGAGCATCGGGTATGAGACCCAGATACCGCCGATAGCCACATTGACTTTCTATAATGCCATAGCCAACGGTGGAAAGATGGTACGTCCGCGTTTTGTAAAAGCCGTCCGGAAGAATGGCGAAATCGTGCGCGAATTCCCGGTGGAAGTCATCAAAGAGCGGATATGCTCTCCGAAGACCCTGGACGACATTCAGGAAATACTGGAAATGGTAGTAAGTAAGGGACTGGGCAAGAAAGCCGGATGCAAGGATTTCAAGGTGTCGGGGAAAACCGGTACGGCACAAGTGGCCCAAGGCAAGGGCGGCTATCATGGAGGCCGGATGAAATATCTTATCAGTTTCTGCGGCTATTATCCTTCAGACCGGCCGAAATACAGTTGCATCGTCGCGATACAAAAGTCCGGCCTGCCTGCTTCGGGAGGGGGGCATTGCGGTCCGGTGTTCAGCGAGATTGCCCAAAGCGTCATGGCGAAAGGGGTATATCGCGATGTGTCGGAAGCATCAGATTCGGCTTCCGTCTTCGTCCCGGATGTGTTGGACGGTGACTTGAATGCCACGCGGGCAGTACTGAAAGAACTGGATATTCCTTTTAAACAAGACTGGAGCACGGACAAAGGTGGAAAGAGCGTTTGGGGGAAAGCGGTGAACAGCGGGAATGCCGTGACGTTGCGCGGTGACAATACGCCGATGGAAATCGTACCGGACGTGAAAGGCATGGGGGCAAAAGACGCCGTGTATATGTTGGAGAGCCGGGGATTGAAAGTGAAATTGGAAGGCGTGGGGCGTGTGGTTTCGCAGAGCATCCCGCCGTACGTCAAATATAAGAAAGGGCAAACCATACAGATTAAATTAAAAAGATAAGAGGGAAGCATGATGATGGAGTTGGATATTTTGCTGAAAAGCGTGAGTGTCGTACGGGTCGAAGGCGATACCGCACGGAACATTACGGGAATCAATATGGATTCCCGGCTTGTGCAGCCGGGCGATTTGTTTGTCGCCGTCAAAGGGACGCAGGCCGACGGTCACGCTTATATCGGCAAGGCGATAGAGAAAGGAGCCGTGGCCGTAGTGTGCGAAGCATGGCCGGAGGTGCAGGCTGAGGGGGTGACGTACGTACAAGTGAAGGATTCCGAAAGTGCGGTGGGGCGGTTGGCTACGGTGTTTTACGGTGACCCGACCTCCAAATTGCAACTTGTCGGAGTGACCGGTACGAACGGGAAAACTACGATTGCCACCTTATTATATAATATGTTCCGGGTGTTCGGTTATAAGTGCGGACTTTGTTCCACGGTTTGCAACTATATAGATGACGAGGCTGTCCCGACAGAGCATACCACGCCAGACCCGATTACGTTGAACCGTTTGTTGGGGCGTATGGCAGACGAAGGATGTAAATATGCTTTCATGGAAGTCAGTTCGCATGCCGTGGCCCAGCACCGTATCGCAGGTCTGAAGTTCGCAGGAGGTATTTTTACGAACCTTACGCGCGACCATCTGGATTACCATAAGACATTCGAGAACTACCGCGATGCCAAGAAGGCATTTTTCGACGGTTTGCCCAAGGGGGCTTTTGCCGTGACGAATGTTGACGACCGTAACGGAATGATCATGGTGCAGAACACAAAGGCCGTCGTGAATACTTATTCTTTGCGTGCGGTTGCCGATTTCAAGGCAAAGGTGTTGGAAGAGTCGTTTGAAGGAATGTGCTTGGATGTCAATGGCAAAGAGGTGAGTGTCCCCTTCATAGGCCGTTTCAATGTATCCAACTTGTTAGCTGTGTACGCTGCAGCCGTTTGTATGGGGCGCGGGGCTGAGGACGTTTTGGTAGCCCTTAGTACATTGCGCCCGGTGAACGGACGTTTCGAGACGATTCGTTCTCGGGAGGGAGTGACAGCCATTGTCGATTACGCCCATACGCCGGATGCGTTGGTCAATGTGTTGTCGACCGTGAACGAAATACTGAAACGGCGCGGCGAAGTCATTACGGTCTGCGGTGCCGGAGGCAACCGTGACAAGGGTAAGCGTCCGATTATGGCGCAGGAAGCGGTGAAAAACAGCGACAGGGTAATCATTACCAGTGACAATCCGCGTTTCGAAGAGCCGCAGGAAATTATCAACGATATGTTGGCCGGACTGGACAAGGAGCAAATGCGCAAGGTAATCTCCATTGTCGACCGTAAGGAGGCCATCCGTACGGCCTGCATGATGGCACGTCCCGGCGATGTGGTGTTGGTGGCCGGGAAGGGGCATGAAGATTACCAGGAGGTGAAAGGCGTGAAGCATCATTTTGACGACCATGAGGTAATAAAAGGAGTATTTGGCATTTAACCGTTGCGCGCATGTTGTATTATTTGTTTCGATTTTTAGGAGAGTACGGGATTCCCGGTTCGCACATGTGGACCTACATCTCTTTCCGGGCTTTGCTGACCTTGATTCTGTCGTTGGTCATTTCCGTCTGGTTCGGGGAATACTTCATCAAATGGATGAAACGCCACAACGTGAGTGAGGCGCAACGCGATGCTTCCATAGATCCCTATGGTGTGGAGAAGAAGGGTGTGCCCACGATGGGCGGTGTCATTATCATTGTGTCCATCATCATCCCCTGTTTGCTTTTCGGGCGTTTGCGTAACATCTATATGATACTGATGCTGATTACGACTGTGTGGTTGGGCGTTTTGGGGTTTGCGGACGACTATATCAAGATGAAAGTAAGCAAGGATGGTTTGCGCCCCATTTACAAGTTGGCGGGACAGACCCTTTTGGGACTTTTTGTCGGCCTGACATTGTGGCTTAGTCCCGACGCAGTGATCCGGGAGAATGTTTCGACACAGCGCTTGGGCAATACAGAAGTCGTTGTGCACAAAAGCGAGAAAGTGAAATCGACTATTACCACGATTCCGTTCGTGAAGGACAACAATTTGGATTATGCCGAGATGATGAGCTTTTGCGGAAAATACAAGACGGCTGCCGGGTGGTTCTTGTTTGTGGTCATGACGACCTTGGTCGTGGTAGCCGTGTCCAACGGGTCGAACCTGAACGACGGCATGGACGGCATGGCGGCGGGCAATTCGGCTATTATCGGTGTGGCGTTGGGCGTATTGGCCTACGTGTCCAGTCATATAGCCTTTGCCAGTTATCTGAATATCATGTATATACCCGGTTCGGAGGAACTGGTCATCTTCATCTGTGCTTTTGTCGGGGCATTGGTCGGTTTCTTGTGGTATAACGCCTATCCTGCCCAGATATTCATGGGGGATACGGGCAGTTTGTCCATTGGAGGCATCATTGCCGTGACGGCCATCATCATACATAAAGAATTGCTTATCCCCTTGATGTGTTTCGTGTTCCTGATGGAGAGCCTGAGCGTGATTCTGCAAGTGAACTATGCGAAATGGGGGAACCGGAAAGGACTGAAGTTAAGAGTGTTCAAGCGAGCCCCGATCCATGATACTTTCCGGGTGCGCCCGGGGCAGTTGGCCCCAGACGTGAAAGTGCTGTGCAACTGGCCTAAAGGATGTTGGTTAGAGTCGAAAGTTACGGTCCGTTTTTGGATTATCACGATCATCTTGGCGGCCATGACGATTATAACGTTAAAAATTAGATAAGGAAGAAGCTATGGGGAAAAGAATGGTAATATTGGGAGCGGCCGAAAGCGGCGTGGGTGCTGCAGTGCTGGCTCAGAAAAAAGGCTTTGATGTCTTTGTTTCCGATATGGGAAAAATCAAACCTCATTATGTAGACATGTTGGACTGTTACGGGATTGCGTGGGAAGACGGCGGCCATACGGAAGGATTAGTCCTGAATGCGGACGAGGTGATAAAAAGCCCGGGCATACCGGAAGATGCCCCGATGGTGTTGAAAGTGAAAGAGGCCGGTATCCCTATCATTTCGGAAATCGAGTTTGCGGGACGTTATACGCATGCCAAGATGATTTGCATTACGGGCAGCAACGGCAAGACTACCACGACATCCCTGATTTACCATATCTTCAAGAAAGCGGGTTACAATGTCGGGTTGGCCGGGAATATCGGCCAAAGCCTGGCTCTGCAGGTGGCCGAGAAAGATTATGACTACTATGTGATAGAACTGAGCAGTTTCCAGTTGGACAACATGTACCGTTTCCGGGCCAACATTGCCGTATTGCTCAACATCACGCCCGACCATCTGGACCGTTACGACCATTGCATGCAGAATTATGTGGATGCCAAAATGCGCATCTTGCAGAACCAGGAAGAGACGGATGCCTTCGTTTATTGGAATGACGACCCGATTATCCGGAAAGAATTGGAGAAATACCAAATCAAGGCCAAGAAGTGTCCGTTCTCCATCTTGAAGAAAGAAGGGATGATAGGTTATCTGGCCGACGGGCAATATGTGATAGAATACCCCACGCCGTTCAACATGGAACAGGAGTCATTGGCTTTGACCGGGAAGCACAATATGTATAACTCTTTGGCGGCAGGCATCACGGCCGACATTGCCGGGGTGAAGAACGAGGTGATTCGTCAGAGCCTGAGTGATTTTGAAGGCGTGGAACACCGCTTGGAGAAAGTGGTGCGTGTGCGTGGCGTGGATTATATCAACGATTCCAAGGCCACCAACGTGGATGCCTGTTGGTACGCATTGGAGAGCATGAAAACGCCCACGGTATTGATTTTGGGAGGAAAAGACAAAGGGAATGATTATGAGGCCATAGCCGAACTGGTGCGGAAAAAATGTGTGGGACTGGTGTTCCTTGGGGCAGACAACGGGAAACTGCATGCCTTTTTCGATTCATTCGGTATTCCCATTGCCGACACCCATAGCATGAAAGACTGCGTGGAAGCATGTTACAGAATGGCCCGTCCCGGCGATACCGTATTGTTGAGCCCTTGTTGTGCCAGCTTCGATTTGTTCAAGAACATGGAAGACCGTGGCGAACAGTTCAAATCATTGGTAAGGGCGTTGTAAAGTAAGGGAGCGAAAGGATGGTCACACCTGTAAAAGTTTTAAAGAAGTGGAGCCTGTTCGAAGGTGACAAGGTCATTTGGATGATTTTGTTCTTCCTCGGCATGATATCCATCATAGAAGTGTATAGTGCCTCCAGTAATATGAGTTACAAGACAGGGTATTATTGGAAGCCGATTCTGCAGCATGCCTCATATTTCGTCGTAGGCGTGTTGGCCACGATTTTGGTGCATAAGATACCGTGCCGTTATTTTAAGTTGATACCTTTGGCCGGCATACCGTTGTCCGTATTCTTGCTTGGGATAGCCATGTTCACCACGAAGGTGAACAACGCGAGCCGATGGCTTGAGGTGGGCGGTATCGGTTTTCAGCCTTCCGAGATAGCCAAAGGCGTATTGATAGCCACGACAGCCATGATTCTTTCGAGCATGCGTGACGAGGCCGGTGCGCAACGTCGTGCGTTCAAGTGGATTATGGGCGTTTCGATGGTAATCTGTGCGCTGATTGTCCCCGAGAACTTCTCTACGGCCGCCATGACTTTCCTGGTCATTCTGGTGATGATGTTCATAGGCGGGATACCTTGGAAACAGTTGGGCACCTTATTGGGCATTATCGTTATTGCCGGAGCCGGTTTGTTCTCATTTTTGCGTTTTGCACCGGACTCTACGACAGAATCCATGAGCGAATGGCCCGGCTTGCACCGTTTGCCTACGTGGGCCAGTCGTGTACGTGGGCATGGGAATATACCGGAGGATGCGGCGGATTACGACCTGACCAAGAATCCGCAGGTGACGCATGCCAAGATAGCCATTGCCACATGTAATGTGATAGGCCGGGGGCCGGGAAATTCCGTGGAACGCGATTTCCTGCCACAGTCGTTTTCCGACTTTATTTATGCCATCGTCATAGAGGAACTCGGATTGGGCGGCGGAGCTTTCGTCATGTTCCTATATATCGTGTTGCTCTTCCGGTCGGCCAGGATAGCCAGCCGGTGCGAGCGGAACTTCCCGGCTTTCCTTGTGATGGGGCTATCGTTGATGCTCGTCACGCAAGCCATGATTAATATGGCAGTGGCCGTCGGGGTCTTTCCGGTGACGGGGCAACCCTTGCCGCTAATCAGTAAAGGGGGTACCTCCACTTTGATTAATTGCGTGTATATGGGAGTCATCCTGAGCGTAAGCCGTTCGGCCAAGAAAAAGCCCCAGGTAACGGAAGAAACTGAAGATTGAAGAAAGATTCGCATGAGGGACGGTAATGTTCCCGGGAAGGGAACGGACTTTTCTTTATGTCATGATTTATGATTCTCCATCCGCTGCTTGCCCTTTGTGGAAGGCTTGTGGGCGGTTTTGTGTATAGAAGGCTTGTTTTCAAGAAGTTATATTCTTTGAATTTATTGCCGTAGATTGGAAAACCGGTCTCAGGAGATTGAAAAATCGTTCGACTGAGAATGAAAAATCATTTGGCGCAGATTGAAAAAACGTTTGCCGCAAGTGGATGAGAGAATGGGCTGAATCAAATGATTTTGTAAGGAATAATTCTTATCCGGAATAAAATAAGGAAGAAAAAAGGATAGAAATACCGGATTTATTATTATTTTTGCTGATAAAATTCAGTTTCATGAGAGAAGAGTTAAGGATTATCGTGAGCGGAGGAGGAACGGGCGGACATATATTCCCTGCCGTGTCCATTGCGAATGCCATCAAATCGCAGCATCCGGAAGCCGAGATATTGTTCGTCGGAGCCGAGGGGCGGATGGAGATGCAGCGTGTTCCGGCTGCCGGTTATCCTATCAAGGCATTGCCGATTTGCGGTTTCGACCGCAAGCATTTGCTGAAGAATATTGCCGTGCTTTTCAAGATTTGGAAAAGCCGGAGAATGGCGAGGAAGATTATCAGTGATTTCAGGCCGATGGCGGCCGTGGGAGTGGGAGGATATGCCAGTGGTCCCACGTTGAATGTGGCCGGGGCAATGGGAATCCCCACATTGATACAGGAGCAGAATTCGTATGCCGGAGTGACCAATAAGTTGTTGGCCAAGCGGGCCGATAAGATTTGTGTGGCTTACGACGGAATGGAGCGTTTTTTCCCGAAAGAGAAAATCATCCTGACGGGAAATCCTGTCCGTCAAGGTTTGTTGGAAAATACCAAAAGCCGTGAAGAGGCTTTGGCGGATTTCGGCTTGCTGCCGGGGCTGAAAACGGTGCTCCTGATAGGCGGCAGCTTGGGGGCGCGTACTTTGAACGAGAGCGTGCTCGCTAATCTTACGGCTATTTCGGCTTCCGGTGTGCAGTTTATCTGGCAGACGGGAGGTTATTATTTTGCCCATATACAGGAACAGTTGAAACTGAAAGGGCAGCCCGACAATCTGTTCGTGACGGATTTCATCGCCAAGATGGAGGACGCATACGCGGCTGCCGATTTGGTCATTTCAAGGGCCGGGGCCAGTAGCATCTCGGAATTGTGCCTGTTGGGCAAGCCGGCCATATTGGTGCCTTCGCCGAACGTGGCCGAGGACCACCAGACTAAAAACGCGTTGGCTTTGGTCGACAAACAAGCCGCGCTTTACGTCAAAGATGACGAGGCCGTGGACAAATTAATCGGATTGGCCCTGAATGTCATCCGGGATGCGGACAAATTGTCTGCATTGGGCCGGAATATCAAAGCCATGGCCTTTACGGACTCTGCCGACCGCATTGCGGAAGAGGTTTGCAAACTCGCCGTGGCATATAGGGAAAACCGCGATTAAGCGAGCGCGGAGGCAAGCTTGCTTGCCTCTGCCGAGCGGGAGCGGTTTATTTAAAGGAAGAAGTAGAAGATGGAAATGAACGCGATAAAAGCTGTGTATTTCGTAGGAATAGGGGGAATCGGCATGAGTGCCATAGCCCGTTATTTCCTGCAGAAAGGGCTTTGTGTGGGAGGTTACGACCGCACGCCTTCCGAACTCACGCGGAAGTTGCAGGAAGAGGGTGCCCGGATTCACTATGAAGAGGATGTGGAACAGATTCCTTCCGCTTGTCGGGACAAGGACGCTTGCCTGGTGGTTTATACACCGGCCATCCCCTGCGAGCATGCCGAGTTGGCCTATTTCAAGGCGAACGGATTCGAGATAGAGAAACGTGCGCAGGTGTTGGGCGCGTTGACGCGTGCCCATAAAGGACTTTGTGTGGCCGGGACGCACGGGAAAACCACCACATCGTCCATGGCGGCCCATATCCTGCACCAGAGCCACGTGGACTGCAATGCCTTTTTGGGTGGCATCACCAAGAATTACGGTACGAATTACATTCTTTCTCCGAAGAGCGACTACGTGGTCATTGAAGCCGACGAGTTCGACCGTTCTTTTCATTGGCTGACGCCATACGCGTCTGTGATTACAGCCACCGATCCCGACCACTTGGATATCTACGGGACGAAAGAGGCCTATTTGGAAAGCTTCAGAAAATATACTTCCTTGATTCGTCCGGGAGGTTTTTTGGTCCTGCACGAGGGACTGGAGATGCAGCCGGATGTACAAGAGGGGGTGATGACCTATTCTTATAGTCGCGGGCACGGGGATTTCCATGCGGAGAACATCCGTATCGGTGACGGTGAAATATATTTTGATTTTATCTCTCCGTTAGGGCATATCAAGGATGTGCAGTTGGGCGTTCCCGTAAGCATCAATATCGAGAACGGGATAGCGGCCATGGCCTTGGCGCAAATCAGCGGCGTGACACCGGAAGAGATAAAGCAAGGCATGGCTTCGTTCAGAGGAGTGGACCGGCGTTTCGATTTCCGCTTGAAGAGCGATAAGGCCGTTTTCCTGACGGACTATGCCCATCATCCGGCCGAGATACGTCAAAGCGTGATATCTGTCCGCGAACTGTACCGGGGAAAGAAGATTGCAGCGATATTCCAACCTCATCTTTATACGCGTACACGTGATTTTTATAAGGAGTTTGCCGGGAGCCTCTCGCTGTTGGACGAGGTGATTCTTACGGATATTTATCCTGCCCGTGAAGCGCCTATCCCGGGCGTGACGAGCCGGCTGATATACGACCGTTTGGCTCCTACGGTGAAGAAATGCCTGTGCCGGAAGGAAGACGTGCCGGAAATAGTGCGGCAGTCGGATGCGGATGTGTTTATATTGTTGGGAGCCGGAGATTTGGAATCCTATGCTCCGCAGATTACGGAGGTATTGGAAGAGAGATGATTAAGAAGTTGGCCATTATATTGTTTTTGGTGGGACTGTTTTGCTATTTTATCGCAGCAGTCACGGTGCTGAACAAACCCAAGGAAGGGCTTGTGTGCAATGGCGTGGAGGTTGTGGTCGAAGACAGTCTGCGGACCGGTTTCATCCAGTCGGGAGAAGTGTTGAGGCTGTTGGAAAGCCGCAAATGCAACCCGACGGGACAAAAAATGGACGAGGTGATGTTGAGCCGGATAGAAGAGGCTTTGCGGAAGAATCCTTATATCGAGGACGTAACAAGCTATAAGACGCCCGGCGGGAAGGTATGTGTGCGCATCAAGCAACGTCTTCCTATATTGCATGTCATGTCTTCCGACGGACAGGATTACTATCTGGACCGTGCGGGCCGGCAGATGCCGAAATCCTCCTACTACGCTGATTTGGTCGTGGCGACCGGGGATATCACACCGCAGTATGCCCGGCAGAATCTGACTCGTCTGGGAAGGCTGATACAAGATAACCCGTTCTGGAACCACCAAATCCAACAGATTCATGTGTTGGAGAATGGCGAGGTGGAATTAGTGCCCCGGGTAGGGGAACATACGATCCTTTTGGGGCGTCCCACGAATGTGGAAGACAAACTGGGCAGGATGAAAGAATTTTATACGGAAGGACTGAACAAGGTGGGATGGAATAAGTACTCCCAGATCAGCCTGAAGTATAACAATCAAATTATTTGCAAGAAAAATAAGAAATGATATGGCTGTAGAGAAAGAAATCATTGTAGCGATAGAATTCGGTTCCTCGAAGATACGGGGTGTGGCCGGGTGCAAGAATATAGACGGCAGTGTGCAGGTGTTGGATATCGAACAGGTAGATGCACGGAACTGTATCCGCAAGGGTGTGGTATATAATATAGACAAGACCGTGATGTGTTTGAAACACATTGTCGACAAGATGGAGAATGCGTTGGAAATGCGCGTGCGTAAGGTCTTTGTCGGAATAGGAGGTCAGTCGTTGCGGACGAAGAAGAACACGGTGTCACGTCAGTTTGCCACAAAAACCGTGGTATCGCAAGAGTTGGTGGATTCTTTGCTCAAGACCAACAGGAATACGGTATATGCCGGCTATGAAATACTGGAAGTGGTTCCGCAGGAATACCATGTCGGTTTGGATACTACGGTGGATCCGGTCGGGGTCCTGAGCAGCCAGATAGACGGAAACTATCTGAATATCATTGCCAAAACGGAAATTAAAGAATATATTCTGAAATGTGTGGAGGCGGTCGGGCTTGACGTGGCCGGCATGTTTGTGGCACCGATGGCTTTAGCCGGCTGCGTGCTGACGGATACGGAGAAGCGTTCGGGCTGTGCTCTTGTGGATTTCGGTTACGGAACGACTACTGTCGCAGTATATAAAGGCAACTTGTTGCGCCATCTGGCAGTGATACCGTTAGGAGGAAATAATATCACTCAGGATCTTTGCAGCCTGCAAATTGATGAGGACGAAGCGGAGGGACTGAAGATGAAATACGGGTCGGCTTATTCCGATCTGAGCAGTGAAGAACTGGCCAAGAATCTTCTGGTGAACAACGGTCGTACGATTGAGGAGCGTTTGTTGGTGGACATTGTAGAGGCTCGTGAGGAAGAAATCTTGAGCAATGTGGCAGCACAGATTCGTAACAGCGGCTATCAGGATAAGTTGTTGGCCGGAATTGTCATTTCGGGTGCGGCATCCAATGTGAAGAACCTTGATAAAGCGGCAGCAGCCCGTCTTCATCCGGATAAAACGCGTTTTGCGCGTATTGTACCTTTTGCCTTACAAGCTGTTCATGCCGAGCAGGTTGTGAAGGACGGTTCTTTGAATACTTTGTTAGCGTTGATGAACGAAGGAAACCAGAATTGCGTGGAACCCAAGGTCGTAATGAAGGAGGAAGTGCCCGAGGAGGTTGCAGAAGAACAGGAAATGCCGCAAACGGCTCCCGGTTTTGTTCCGGTAGAGGAAACGCATAAGGAAGTCTACGAAAGAGAGGAACCGAAAAGTAAAGGGGGGATTTGGAAGAAGTTTAAAGAGAAACTTGTGGATTTGACTAAAACGGTAACTGAAGAATAACATAGAAAAACAAAATAGATTATGCAAGAAGAAACAGACATACGGTTTAACTTCAAAACGAACAGCCCGAGCATCATTAAAGTGATCGGAGTTGGGGGAGGCGGAGGTAACGCCGTCAATCACATGTATAAGGAGGGTATCCATGATGTGAGTTTTGTGCTGTGCAATACCGACAATCAGGCTTTGAGCGACTCTCCTATCCCGACGCGTCTGCAATTGGGGACAGAAGGATTGGGGGCCGGAAACCGTCCCGAACGTGCTCGTCAGGCAGCCATGGAGAGTTTGGACGGTATAAAAGAAATGCTGAACGACGGAACCCGTATGGTCTTCATTACGGCCGGAATGGGAGGCGGTACCGGAACCGGTGCAGCTCCCGTGATAGCACAATGTGCCAAGGAAATGGGTATCCTGACGGTCGGTATCGTGACTATACCGTTCCGTTTTGAGGGATTGAAGAAAATAGACCAGGCATTGGACGGTGTGGAGGAAATATCCAAGCATGTCGATGCGTTGTTGGTTATCAATAATGAACGCTTGCGTGAGATTTATCCGGAGCTTACTGTGTTGAATGCTTTTGCCAAGGCAGACGATACGTTGTCCGTTGCCGCCAAGAGCATAGCCGAAATTATTACGGTACATGGCATTGTGAACCTCGACTTCCAGGATGTGACCACGGTGCTGAAAGACGGTGGCGTGGCCATCATGAGTACTGGATTCGGAGAGGGTGAAGGGCGTGTGCGCCAGGCCATTGAAAGTGCGCTTCATTCCCCGTTGCTCAATAACAACGACATATTCAACTCCAAGAAGGTGTTGCTGAGCATTTCGTTCTGCGATCAGGAAGAGAGCGACCAGTTGACCATGGAAGAAATGAACGAAGTGCATGAATTCATGAGTAAGTTCGGTGACGATGTGGAGACGAAGTTCGGACTGGCCACGGATGCTACGTTGGAGAAGAAGGTAAAGATCACGGTGTTGGCTACCGGATTCGGTCTGAAGAACGTGCCGGGCATGGATAATGTGATGGCCAAGCATGGCATTGAAGATGAAGAAGCGCGGGCTCAGAAAGAAGAAATAGCCGTAAAGAAAGCCGAACGCCGACGTGAGTTTTACACGCATGACATGAACCAAAGGGAAATCAAGCGCCCGCATCATCTTTATATTTTCGGAGAAGACGACTTGGATAACGACGATGTGATTTCCATGGTGGAAGATACGCCTACCTATAAGCGTAGCAAGGAAGTGTTGTCCAGTATCAAAAGCAAGACAGCCGGAATGGAGAACGCGGCCGATGGCATGGCGGCAGGAACTAATGGAGAGGAAAAGTCGATGATAGTGTTTTAGTATATAATAAGAAGAAATAAGATATGGCACTTTTTGAACAAATCAGTAAGGATATCGTAGTGGCCATGAAGGCCAAGGATAAAGTCGCGTTGGAGGCGTTGCGGAACATCAAGAAGTTTTTCTTGGAAGCCAAAACCGCTCCGGGAGCAAACGATGAGTTGACAGATGATGCGGCAATGAAAATTTTAGCTAAACTGGCCAAGCAGGGCAAGGACACTGCGGCTTTATACGTAGGGCAAGGACGTCAGGATCTGGCCGACGAAGAGTTGGCTCAGGTAGAAGTCATCAGCCGTTATCTGCCCAAGCAGCTCTCGGCAGAAGAACTGGAACAGGAAATCAAAGCCATTATTGCTGCCGTAGGCGCTACGAGTGCCAAGGATATGGGCAAAGTGATGGGCACAGCCACGAAACAGTTGGCAGGCAAAGCTGATGGTAAGGCTATCAGCTCCTTGGTAAGGCAATTATTAGCCTGACTGCTGAGGATAAACTCAACGAAAGCCGGATGTGACGATACGGGATAAAGGTAGAGTGCCATTCGGCTTTTGTTGATTATTGTCCGGTTCTGAAGGGCGGGATATTGAAACGGAAATGAGAGCGGAACGGGGATTTCAAACCTTATATGTCTAATATTTCTTAAAATATTCAGCCTTTATCTTGGATACTGATAGTTTCATTCTATTTTTGCAAAATAGAAGTTAATTTTAAACGTAATGTGGGCGCATAGTTGGAAAAAGGTTAGTTTGTGGGTGCTATTGATGTCCTTTAGTTCCGTAAGCACTTCGGCTGTAGACCGCGTGTCCATCCGGGCTAAGGCAGATTCGGTAGGGCATGACGTGTCTTTTTCCGAATATACCCATGTCTACAAGACGAAGAGAGTCTCTTCGACTTATCCAATTAAGATTAAGATGAAGGGAGGTTCGTTGTTGGTTACGAGCCGACATTCCCAGATGCTTCCGGTGTATAAGGGTAATGGCGTATTTTACGGGTTGTTCCGACTGAACAAAGGGACAAACTGGATTAGTGGATTGCCGAAGGGGACTTATATCATTAACAACTCTAAAGTGACGGTATCGTGAGACTTCTTTACGAATATGGAAGATTGAGTTAAAGATGGAGGTTTGCTGTTGCAATGGAGACAAAGGAAAGAATCATGCCGGATAAAGCTGTGACATTAATCGATCTTGATGACATCATACGGACGCGTGCCGGAAAGAAAGCCAGATATATTCCCGGTTTTCTGATTAACGGGCTCAAACGTCTCATTCATCAGGATTTTATTAATGAGTATCTGCGTCAAGGTTATGTGGGTGTTGACTTTTGTGAACACACATTGGCTTATTTGGATGTGAAAGTAAAGGTGGACGGCTTGGAGAACATTTCCGATTTGTCCCGGAAATATACTTTTGTGTCCAACCATCCGTTGGGTGCCATAGACGGTGTGACTTTGGGAATGGTGCTCGGGCGTCATTACGACGGGAAGATTAAGTATCTGGTGAATGACCTTCTGATGAACCTGAAAGGATTGGCTCCCCTGTGTATACCTATCAATAAGTTGGGGAAGCAGGCGCGTAATTTCCCTCAAATGGTAGAGAATGCTTTTCGTTCTGATGACCAAGTCATCATGTTCCCGGCCGGCATTTGTTCGCGGCGTATGAAAGACGGCAGCATAAGGGACTTGGCATGGAGCAAGACATTTATCGTGAAAAGTGTGGCTGCCCGGCGGGATGTGGTGCCGATACATTTCATAGGGCAGAATTCCGACCGCTTTTATTCCATCGCGGGATGGTGCAAACGGTTGCATCTCAAGTTTAACCTGGCCATGCTGTTTTTACCCGATGAAATGTACCGCAGCAGGCATGGCGAGTATCGGGTCGTAATCGGGAAACCGATACCATGGAGCACGTTCGACAAGTCCAAAAGCCCCCAACAGTGGGCACAGGAAGTGAAGGAAAAAGTGTATAAGTTATAAAGAGAAGAAAACAGATTGATGATATGGAAGAAATCATAGCTCCGGTGAGTAAAGAGCTGCTGAAGGCAGAACTGACTGCGGATAAGAGGTTGCGTTATACGAACAAAAGCCACAATGAGATATATGTGGTGACGTGGCAGGATTCACCGAATGTACTTCGCGAAATCGGCCGTTTGCGTGAAATCGCTTTCCGGGCTGCCGGTGGAGGTACGGGGATGTCGCTCGATTTGGATGACTTCGACATGATGGAAGAACCCTATAAGCAGTTGATCGTATGGGACCCTGATGTAGAAGCAATTTTGGGAGGATACCGCTATTTGATTGGGGCAGACGTGAAGCTGCGTGAGGATGGGCAGCCCATATTGGCTACTTCCCACATGTTCCACTTCTCGGAAAACTTCATGAAGAATTATATGCCCTATACGATAGAGCTCGGACGTTCGTTCGTGACGTTGGAATACCAGAGTACGCGACAGGGTTCAAAAGGCTTGTTCACTTTGGACAACTTGTGGGACGGCCTGGGGGCATTGACGGTTTTAGTGCCTGACGTGCGCTATTATTTCGGTAAGATGACCATGTATCCGTCTTATGACCGTTATGGGCGTGATATGATTCTGTATTTTCTGAAAAAGCATTTCGAGGATAAGGACAGGCTGATAGTGCCGATTCATCCCTTGCAGTTGGAAGCCGATACGGAGGAATTGGGTAAATTGTTCGTTTACGAGGATTTCAAGGAAGACTATAAGATACTGAATTCGGAAGTGCGCAAGTTGGGTTATAATATCCCACCTTTGGTGAACGCCTACATGGGGTTGTCGCCCACGATGAAGATGTTCGGCACGGCTATCAACGACGAGTTCGGCGACGTGGAGGAGACCGGCATCCTGATTGCCGTGGACGAGATTCGGGAGGAAAAGCGCAGGCGGCACATTGAAACCTTCTCCGGACGCGGATAACGGGGGAGGCGGCATGAGGCTTCTCGGTTATACGAAAGGCAGGCTCATGCCATTGATTTTACGGTATAAGTCCAAGGCATACACGTCCGTCATGCCGGAGATGTAATCCAATACGGCCATGATGCGGTCGTAGAGCCGTTCGGCTCCGATGTCGTACTGTTGTGACACGCGGTTGATGAGTAACTGCGAATACGCTTTCTCAGGGTGGCATACCGCTTCTGTCATGAGTTCCAACAGCGTGGTGATAACCTGAAAACCGGCCAGTTCGATATCCACGACATCCTTGCTCCGGTAAATCTTGGCGTATGCCATGCTTTCGCAAGCTTTGTAAGCCTTTCGCGGCGTTTCGGAAATGTGGTCGATGAGGCAACCTTCAAAGGTGCCGGCCAGGATTTCTTCTTCATTGTCCAAAAACACCTTCACGCATTCACTTTCCAAGCAACCGATGACACAGGAACGCAGGTAGACGATTTGTTCGTTGATGTCACTGACGTATTGCAGGTTTTTCCGGATACTTTTCTGGCGTTCTTCCTCAAAGAAGCCCAACAATAAGCTTTGGGTCTCGTCCGTACTGAGGATTTTCAGTTTATGCGCATCCTCGATGTCCATAATCTCATAACAAATGTCATCGGCCGCTTCTACCAAATATACGAAGGGATGGCGCACATATCGCAGGCTGCCTTCTGCGCTGGTCTGGCGAGGGATGCCCAGTTCTTCGGCTATCCGTTGGTAGACGGGGATTTCGCTTTGAAAGAACCCGAATTTGGCATGTCTGCCGGCCAGGTTGGACGAAAAGGGGTATTTGACGATGGAAGCCAAGGTGGTGTAAGTCATGACAAACCCTCCGTCGCGCCGGCCTTTGAAGTGGTGGGTCAGCAACCTGAATGCGTTGGCGTTTCCTTCGAAATGAATCAGGTCGTTCCATTCCCGTTCGTTGAGCCGGTCCCCGTTCGTGGGGTCGCAGTAGGTTCTCAGCCAGTTGCCTTTGCCTTCGCTGAAGAACGTCCCTATGGCTCTTTCGCCCGAATGTCCGAAGGGCGGATTTCCCAAGTCATGTGCCAGGCAGGCGGCCGACACGATGGCACCGGCTTCGGTCAGATGGCTTCCGTGTAGTTCCGGATGCTTCTGTAAGAGTGCCCGTGAGATGTCGTTGCCCAATGAACGTCCTACACTGGACACCTCCAGGCTGTGGGTCAGCCGGTTGTGGACGAACACACTTCCCGGGAGCGGAAACACTTGCGTTTTGTTCTGCAAACGTCTGAACGGTGCGGAGAATATAAGACGGTCATAATCGCGTTGGAATTCCGTGCGGTCGTCTTTCCGGACTTGGTGGTATTTTTCCAATCCCAACCGTTTGTTGGATATCAGTTGCTGCCAATTCATATTCATTCTTGTAGATTCTTCACAAAAGTAATTAAAAAGGTTGACATTCTCTCTTTTTCTCAAAAAATCAATGGCTGTGTTCCGGGAATTGGTTATTTTTGTACCTCAAAAACAATCATTTCTATATATAATGGAAGTACGTGTTATTAATAAATCGCATCATCCGCTACCTCAATATGCCACTTCGGACTCGGCAGGAATGGATCTTCGTGCCAATCTGGACAGCCCCATCGTGTTGAAACCTCTGGAGCGTTGCCTGGTGCCGACGGGACTCTATATCGCTTTGCCGCACGGGACGGAGGCACAAATCCGCCCGAGGAGCGGACTGGCCTTGAAAAAAGGAATAACCGTGTTGAACTCGCCGGGGACGATTGATGCGGACTACCGGGGGGAGATTTGTATCATTCTGGTCAATTTGTCATCCGAGCCGTTCGAGATACGGGACGGAGAGCGGATTGCGCAAATGGTTGTGGCAAGTTATGAGCAGGCCGGATGGAAGCCTGTGGAGAGTTTGGATGATACGGAAAGAGGTGTGGGTGGTTTCGGCCATTCGGGAGAAAAATAAAGTCAGTGAAGAAGGTTACAGTTTTGATATGCGGAGTTTGGGCCATGTTGTCTGCCTGTTTCACGTCTTGTGCGACGGGAGGGAAGACGCAAGGTATATCGGTCGAGGCACAACGCAGGTTTGATTATTATTATGCCGAGGCCGTGAAGAGCAAGTTGGCCGGGCGTTACGATGATTCTTTCGAGTTGTATAAACATTGTTTGGACATCAATCCCGATGCGGCCGAAGCGTTATACAATCTCGGATTGTATTATCTGGGGATGGATGACTCTGCCCGGTGCGCGTCGCATCTGTCCCGTGCGGTGGCTTTGGAACCGGATAATATATATTATAAGGAAGCCCTTGCGTCTTTTTATTTGCGTAACCGGAATGATGTGCAGGCCGTGCCTGTACTCGAAGATATGGTGCGGTGCAATCCGACCCGTTCGGATGTATTGGCGCAGTTGGTTAATATGTACATGAACCGTGAGCAATACCGCGAGGCGATTAGTGCGCTCGACCGCATAGAGACGCTTGAAGGCAAGAACCTGTCCATCAGCATGGAGAAGTTCCGGCTGTATCGTGAATTGAAAGAGGACGGTAAGGCCTTTGCCGAATTGGAAAGTCTGGCGCGCGAGAATCCTAACGATTTGGCTTATCGTGTATTAATCGGCGATCAATATCTGTTGCTGCAACAGCCGGACAAGGCTCTTGCCGTTTATGAGGAAGTCCGGAAGAAAGAGCCCGGGAACCAGGCTTTGCGCATGTCCATGCTCGATTATTATAAGCAGACGGGCCAAGATTCGCTTTATCAGACCCAGTTGGATGCAATCTTATATGGAAAAGAGACTGACGAACGGGCCAGGGTCATGCTCATGCGTAACTATATCGTAGACCAAGAGAATGCGCATGCCGACAGCACTTTGGTATTAGCCGTTTTCGACCGCATCTTCGATGCTGTCCCTGAGACGGTGGATATGCTGACGCTTTATGCCTCCTATCTGCAAATGAAACATATAAATGGCCAGCTCGAACCGGCTTTGGAACGCATCCTGAAGCTTGAGCCGGACAATCAGGTGGCTTTGTACCAGTTGGTGCAACTGGCTGTCCATGCCAATGACTATCCGAAGGTGGCGGACATTTGTACGCGTGCCATCATGCATTACCCGGAACAATTACCCTATTATTTCTATTTGGGTTTTTCTTATTATCAGCTTGAACGTCAAGACAAGGCTTTGGATGTGTTCCGCAAAGGCGTGCGGCAGATCAAGCCGGATACGGACCACGGCATAGTGGCCGATATGTATTCCATCATGGGCGACTTGTACTACAGCAACGGACTGAAAGACTCGGCTTTCATCGCATACGACTCTTGTCTGGTGTACAACCCGGAGAATGTCGGTTGCCTGAATAATTACGCTTATTATCTCTCGTTGGAAAAAAAGGATTTGGACAAGGCAGAAGAAATGAGCCACCGCACGATTGTGGCGGAACCGGGAAACAAGACCTATATCGACACTTATGCCTGGATTCTTTTTATCAAGGGGAAGTATGCTGAGGCCAAGCTTTATATGGACCGTGTCCTTGTAGGGGACATCGGGAAAGACGAAGAAGTGTCCGGAGGAGTCTTGGAGCATGCCGGGGATATTTATGCACAATGCGGCGACATGGAGGGTGCCTTGAAGTATTGGAAGATGGCACAGGAAAAAGGGGGTGATGTTTCCCGGCTTTTGAAAAAGAAGATCCAAATGAAAAAGTATATTGAAGAATGAAGAGAATGAATTTCGTATGGGGTGTCCTGGTTGCCGTTTTTGTATTGTGTCTGTCGGCTTGCCGTTCCACTAAAAACATAACGCAGACGGAGCCGCATGATGATGGTGGTGCCGTGGAGTGGGTAGACAAGATGGCGTTGTCCGGTTTGAAGGAGGGGACTGTCACTTCGAAAATGAACCTTGACTTGAATTTGGGCGGGAAATCTTTGTCGGTGGGCGGAAGCTGTAACTTGAAACGGGATGAGGTGATCCAACTTTCGCTTGTGGCCATGGGCTTTATGGAAGTAGGACGTCTGGAATTTACGCCCCAATACATGATGATGGTCAACCGGATGGGAAGGGAATACGTAAAGGTGGATTACGCGGACGTGCCTTATTTGCAGCAGGCCGGTGTGGATTTCTATACGTTGCAGGCTTTGTTTTGGAACGATGTGTTTGTGCCGGGACAGGAAGGCCGTTGGCAAGAGCGGGACTTTACCATCTCGAAGAATCAGGAAAGTACGATTCTGACCTCGAATAGCGGTTCGTTGTTGCAATGCCAGTTCGTGGTCGACTTGCTGACCGGGTTGATTCGCAATACGTCCATTGCCGTTACAGGTCAAGGTTCCGTGCCCCGTCTGAACTGGACGTATCAGCATTTTGCGAGTGTGGAGCAAAAAAGTTTTCCCGACAAGATGCAATTATCCGTCACGGGAGCGGGGAAAGACCTGACGGCTGTCTTTTCGCTGAGCAATTTGAAATGGAATGCGAAAAGCATCGAGTTGACTCCGGAACCGGGCGGAAAATACAAGAGGGTCAGTCCCGACCTTATTTTAAAACAACTGATAAAATGAAATGTAGGTTAGCCATGTTTTTTACGGTGTGGGTGCTCGTGTCCGGCGGAGGAACGCTGGAGGCGCAGACCAATCGTAAGATCAAGGCACTGCAAACTCAGAAGAAAGAAATACAGAAGGGCTTGACCCGTTCCCGGAAAGAACTGAAAACGACAGAGAAGACCGTAGCCACCAAGCTGCGTGACATCAGCATGATAGCCAACCGGTTGGAGGCACGCCAACGTTATATCGACACGATGGAGGTGCAGTTGAAAAAGGTCAGCGACCAAGTAAATGCACTGGAACGGAAAGTGGAGCGTACGGCAGCCGAATTGGAAACAAAGAAGGCCGATTATGCCAGAGCCTTGCGTTATGCACGGGCTTGCAAGTCGGTGGGAAGTCCTTTGCTTTTCGTGCTTTCCACCCGTTCTGTGACCCAGATGTACCGTCGTTCGCGTTATGCCCGGGAATATGCCAATTATCAGCGTACGTTGGCTGAGCAAATTGTACGTAAGCGGGACGATTTGTTGGCGCAGAAGAACGAACTGTTGGGGGTGAAAGCGGAGAAAAACCGTTTGATTGCCGAATGCGAGCAGCAAAAGGCTTTGTTGCAAAAGCAGCATGACGAAGAGCAGAAGAACGTAGCCGGCTTGCGGCAGAAGCAGAAGCACCTGAAAAAAGAGGTGGAACAACAGCAACAGCAGCTTTCCGCTTTGGACAAGAAGATAGACCAGATGATAGCCTACGAGGTGGAGCAGGCACGCAAGAGAGCCGAGGCAGCCCGTAAGAAAGCCGAAGCCGAGGCACGCCGGAAAGCGGAGAAGCAGCGGAAGCAGGGCCGTAATCAAGCCGCTTCGGGAAAGAAAGAAGGGAAAAAATCTTCTTCCATCCCTCCGGAGTATAAATGGATTACACCCCAGGACCAAGCTTTGAATGGCAATTTCGTCCGGAACAAGGGGAGGCTGCCGGTACCTATTACGGGAAGTTACATGGTAGGCAGCCACTTCGGAACCTATAATGTGCCGGGCTTGAAGAACGTACGTTTGGATAATAAGGGAACCAATTACGTGGGGCGTCCCGGAGCTATGGCACGTTCCATTTTCGATGGCGAAGTCTCAGCCGTCTTCCAGTTTGGAGATACCAAGAATGTATTGGTACGCCATGGCAGTTATATTTCTGTTTACTGTAACTTGTCTTCCGTGCGGGTAAGCAAGGGACAGAAGGTCAAGGCGCGTGATATTTTAGGTACGGTGGAAAACGACGGTACGGGTAATTGCGTGCTGCACTTCCAACTGCGAAAGGAGACTCAGAAACTGAACCCCGAAGTCTGGATAGGGCGTTGAGAGGCTTTCAGCCGGAGCCGTAAACTTTTCCTTTATATTTGTAAGCCGTCTAGCAGCTCGATGTATAAGGCTATGGCCTCCCGGATTTCCGTTACGGTGATGTATTCGTCCGCCGTGTGGGAACGTGAGGATTCGCCCGGCCCCATTTTCAAAGACGGGAAGTGCATCAGCGCCTGGTCGGAGAGCGTAGGCGATCCGAAAGGTGTGCGTCCCAAAACTTTGGCTTTGGCCACAATGGGATGGTTCTCGTCTATGCGCGAAGAATTCAGGCGGAAAGAGCGGGCTTTCACTTCACTGCCGACATGGGCGCAGGCTGTCCGGTAGATTTCTTCGTTGGAGTAGTTCTCATTGCTGCGTACGTCTACGGTGAAAGCGCACTGGTCTGGCACGACGTTGTGTTGCGTGCCGGCATGGACGACCGTCACGCTCATTTTCACGTCTCCCAAGAGCGGTGAAGTCTTCGGGAACCGGTACGTCCTGAACCACTCCATGTCTTTCATGGCTTTGTAAATGGCGTTTTCCCCTTCGTTACGTGCCGCGTGTCCCGACTTGCCGTGGGCCGTGACATCCAATACCATCAGCCCTTTTTCGGCGATGGCCGGTTGCATGCCGGTGGGTTCGCCCACCAAGGCCAAGTCGATGTGCGGCAACAGGGGGAGCACGGATTCTATACCGTTCTTTCCCGAGACTTCTTCCTCGCACGAGGCTAAGAAGATGAGGTTGTAGGGTTGTTCTTTACCGGATAATGTGCAAAAAGCCTGCCACAAAGCGACCACGCTAGCTCCGTCGTCGTTCGTGCCTAATCCGTAAATACGTTCGCCTTCCCTTGTAGGGCGGAACGGGTCTCGCGTCCAACTTGCAGCCGGTTTCACGGTGTCGATATGTGCGTTCAACAAGAGGGTGGGGCGCCCGGTCCGGTAAAACGGCGAGATGCACCAAAGATTATGTCCTGTACGGCAAGGCGTTTTGCCCCGTTCTTTCATGAAATTTTCCAATAAGTCGGCCACTTCCTTTTCTTCCCTGCTTACGGAGGGAAGGCTTACCATCCGTTCGAGCAGGCCGATGGCTTCCTGTGTCAATGCTTCAATGTCCATAATTGTGTTTCTTTGAGGCAAAGTTAAGGTATTTTGGAGAAAAATTAAATATTTTGAGGTTTTCTTGTACATCGTTTCATTTAAAACCATAACTTTGTAGATATTAAAAAGTCAAGATTATGCTGAATACAAGTCTTTTCTCAGTGCTCGTCCATGAACAGGCCAAACGTTATGGCGACAGAACGGCCATGAGCTATCGCGATTATGAAAAGAATGTGTGGGTGCCGGTTTCCTGGAACCGGTTTTCGGAAGTCGTACGGAAAGTATCTGCATCCCTGTTGGCCTTGGGGGTGGATGTGCAGGAGAATCTGGCTGTTTTTTCGCAGAACATGCCCGAATGCTTGTACGTGGATTTCGGGGCTTACGGCGTGCGGGCCGTCACGATACCGTTTTACGCTACCAGTTCGGAGAGCCAGGTGGTTTACATGGTGAACGATGCCGGGGTTCGTTATGTGTTTGTCGGCGAACAGTACCAATATGACATTGCTTTCCGTAGCATGCCCCATTGTCCGACGCTCCAGAAACTGATTATTTTCGACTCTTCCGTGGTAAAGAATCCTCAGGACACGGTGTCGGTCTATTTTGAGGATTTCCTGCAAGCCGGTGCCGGACATGAAGAGAATGAGGAGTTGAAGCGGCGTGCGGCCGAACTTCGGATGGACGACTTGGCCAATATACTTTATACTTCGGGCACCACGGGAGCCAGCAAGGGGGTGATGCTGAGCCACCGGATGTATCACGATGCGATTATCGCCAACGACGCGGTCCTGACGCTTGGGGAAAAGGATGTCGTGTTGAACTTCCTTCCTTTCACCCATGTGTTTGAACGGGCATGGTCTTACCTTTGCCTGTCCGAAGGTGCGCAGTTGGCCGTCAATCTGCGGCCTGCCGACGTGTTGCAGTCGTTGCAGGAAGTGCATCCGACGTGCATGTGTGCCGTACCCCGTTTTTGGGAGAAAGTATATGCCGGCGTGCAGGAGAAGATAAGGCGGAGCAATCCCGTACAGCGTAAGTTGTTGCATGAAGCACTTCAGGTGGGCAAGGCATATAACGTGCATTATAAGATGCGCGGTCTGATTCCTCCCGTTTCACTGAGGCTGCGGTATACGTTTTTCGAGAAAACCGTAATCGCTCTTTTAAAACGGACCTTGGGTTTTGAGAACGCCAACTTTTTCCCTACTGCCGGGGCTGCCATTCCACCGGTTGTGGAAGAATTCGTCCATTCGGCCGGCATCAACATGGTGGCCGGTTACGGGTTGACGGAGTCCACGGCCACGGTCTCTTGCGACCGGAAGGGGCAAACCAAGACGATAGGGTCCGTGGGGCGTATTATCGGAGGATTGCAGCTGAAGTTCGGTGACGACAATGAGATACTGCTGCGCGGAACGTCCATAACCAAAGGATATTACCGGAAGGATGAGGCGACCCGTGCGGCCATCGACGAGGACGGATGGTTCCATACCGGCGATGCCGGTTATCTCAAGAACGGTGAGTTGTTCCTCACCGACCGGATTAAAGACTTGTTCAAGACCTCTAACGGGAAGTACATTGCCCCGCAGATGATAGAGTCGAAACTGGTGGTGGACCGTTACATCGACCAGATAGTAGTGATTGCCGACCAACGTAAATTCGTATCGGCGCTTATCGTTCCCGAATACAACTTGTTGAAGGAGTTTGCCGAACGCCATCATATCCGGTATGCCGATACGGCGGATTTGTGCCGGAATGCCGACATCAACAAGATGTTGCTCTTCCGTATCAATACCTTGCAGCAAGAGTTTGCCCATTATGAACAGGTGAAGCGCATCACGTTGCTGCCCGAGCCGTTCAGCATGGAAAAAGGAGAGCTGACCAATACGTTGAAGGTGAAACGTCCGGTGGTGAACCGTAACTACGCGGCCGAGATAGAAGCCATGTACGTGGAGGATACGCCGCCGGAAGTTCCTTGTCCGCCACCGGTGACTCCTTCTGTCTGAGTGTAAAACTCTGCCATTATGGCAGAGTTTTGAGAACATTCACAGACTAAAAAAGGATAATAAGTATCGTTATGGAAAGAAATCTTGCATAAAAATACGGCTTTTCAGGACTGAAAATGCAAATATACGGTATATATGCAAATCATTGTGCTGAGAACAAAAAATCGTTTGGCTGAAAGCGATTTTTTGTTCTCAGCATGTTTTTCGCATGTTCTCAGTACAACGCAGAATAAGGGGGCTTAAAAGGGTATAAAGACCTCTTGTTTTGGGGTGTTTTTTCTTTATTAGCCTGTTTTTCGATTACAAAAATCCGAAACAGATAGTCGTGCAGAGGGACGAAATGGAATCATCCCGGTGGCGACATTGCCGCAGGTTGACGGAAATACGGTTTCTTTTGTCAAGCCGGATGGACGAACGACCGACGGTTTGATAAAAAGGCATGCTTTGAGATTCGTTTATAGACGGGTAAGGACGCGGATGCCCTCAAATAAGCGATTCTTGGACGATGAAAACTGACAAAATGGCAGACTTGGGGGGCTGCACACCTTTGTCTATGCTTGTCCTTTTTTATTTTTGGGTGGAATAGATAAGATTTTTGGTTTTTTATATCTATCTTTGTGATAAAGTTTTGAGTTTATGATAACCATTGAGCAACTGAAAGATATTAAGACGCGTACTGAGGCGCTTTACCGCTATCTGGATATTGAAAACAAGAAAATCCAAGTGGAGGAAGAGCAGCTCCGCACACAGGCACCGGGGTTTTGGGACGATGCCAAGGCTGCGGAAGAACAGATGAAAAAAGTAAAGGGCTTGCAGAAGTGGATTGACGGTTATAAGGAGGTCAAGACGCTGTGCGATGAGTTGGAACTTGCTTTTGATTTCTACAAGGAAGAGATGGTTACCGAAGAAGAGGTGGACGGATTGTACAGTCGTACGGTGGATGCCCTTGAAGACCTTGAGCTGCGCAATATGTTGCGGCAGGAGGAAGACCCGATGGACGCGGTGCTGAAAATCAATTCCGGTGCCGGAGGTACGGAAAGCCAGGATTGGGCATCGATGCTGATGCGCATGTACATGCGTTGGGCTGAATCCCATGGTTATAAATGCACCGTCAGCAATTATCAGGACGGCGATGAGGCCGGTATCAAGACGGTGACCATGCAAATCGAGGGCGAGTTTGCCTACGGCTACCTGAAATCGGAGAATGGCGTGCATCGTTTGGTGCGTGTGTCGCCTTACAATGCGCAGGGCAAGCGCATGACTTCGTTTGCGTCGGTGTTCGTGACACCTTTGGTGGACGATTCCATCGAAGTGTATGTGGATCCTTCCCGTGTGTCATGGGACTTGTTCCGTTCCGGAGGTGCCGGCGGACAGAACGTCAACAAGGTGGAGACCGGCGTGCGCTTGCGCTACCAATATAAAGATCCCGATACGGGCGAGGAAGAAGAAATCCTCATCGAAAACACGGAAAGCCGCAAGCAGTTGGAGAACCGTGAGAATGCCATGCGCCTTTTGAAGTCGCAACTCTACGACCGTGCCTTGCAGAAACGTAAGGCCAAACAAGCTGAAATCGAGGCCGGAAAGAAGAAAATCGAGTGGGGGAGCCAGATACGCAGTTACGTGTTCGACGACCGTCGTGTGAAAGACCACCGTACGAATTACCAGACATCGGACGTGAACGGGGTGATGGATGGGAAATTGGATGGCTTCATCAAGTCCTATCTGATGGAGTTTGCCGGAGGAGAATGAGTTTTACCTTTAAAACGATACGACTATGAGTGTGAAAAAACAAATGAGACGTGCCGCTCGTGCCGCCCGTGAAGAGAAGAAGCAGAAACGCGCAATGGGAGCTTTGATCGGTGCCTTGGCGGTGCTGATTGTCTTGGGTATCATTGCTTTCGCCATCATGGGAAATGAGTTTTGAAATAGAACGTAAGTTTCTGGTCACGGGCGACTTCAAGTCGCAGGCATACAGTAGCAGCCGTATCCGGCAGGGCTATATTTCTACGGTGGGGAAGGCTACGGTGCGTGTCCGTATTCGCGACGACAAGGGGTATCTCACGATAAAAGGCCGTTCGAATGAAGCGGGCATCTCGCGTTATGAATTCGAGACGGAAGTACCCTTGCAGGACGCGGAAGACCTGATGAGGTTGTGCGAACCGGGTGTAATCGACAAGACGCGTTACCTTGTGCGGTCGGGGCGGCACGTGTTCGAGGTCGATGAGTTCTATGGCGACAACGAAGGGCTGATTATGGCCGAGGTGGAACTTTCCGACGAACAAGAAGCTTTTGAAAAGCCCGGTTTCATCGGACGGGAAGTCACAGGCGATCGCCGTTACTACAATTCCCACCTTCGTACTTATCCGTATAAACTTTGGCGGGAAGGATAGGGGTGCGAAGGCGTAGCGTGCGGCGAGCTATGCTTTCTTGCGCATTTTCCGGGTGAGCATGCCGCTGAGGACAATGCCGGCCAATGCTCCTATGGCATTGGCGGCCAAGTCGAGCCAGTCGCCGCTCCGGTCGGTGGTGCAGTAGGCTTGTGCCAATTCGATGAGTCCGCTCATGGCTACCGGTCCTATATAGAGGGCAAGGGCACGTGGCATGGAGGGGGAAGCTTTCCGCACACGCCAGTCTTCCATCCATAAGACAAATACCAACGAACCATACATCAACAAGTGCGCCCACTTGTCAATAAAGCGTACGTTGGCCAGTTCGGTCTTGGGTGGGGTAAACAGCGAGAGATACCAGATTACGAGAATGAGGATAACGCTAATCGGATGTCTTCTTATCCATTTTGTTAGTTCGTGCGTCATATAAATAACAATTTATCTGCAAAAATAATTCTTTTTTCGTACTTTTGTCGGCATTACAGGTCTAATTTTTAAGAACGGGCTTATGTCGGCAAATGAAAGAGTGAATTTTGGAAGTAAGATCGGGATTATATTGGCTTCGGCCGGGTCGGCTGTCGGGTTGGGGAACATCTGGCGTTTTCCTTGCGAAGTGGGCGAGAACGGCGGGGCTGCCTTTATTTTGGTTTATATCCTGTGTGTGATGTTTCTGGGCATACCGGTGATGGTTTCCGAGTTTCTTATCGGTCGCCGTTCACGGGCCAATACGGGAGGGGCATACGAAGTGTTGGCACCGGGCACACATTGGAAATGGGTCGGTATGATGGGGGTCGTGGCAGCTTTTCTTATCTTGGGATATTATGGCGTAGTGGCCGGATGGACATTGGAGTATATGGTGGCATCGGCTACGGGGCGACTTTCCGGGAGCAAGGACTATACGCTTTTCTTCAATGACTTTGTCGGCAGTCCTTGGAAACCTGTACTCTATATGGCGGCTTTTATCCTGTTGACACATGTCGTCATCGTCCGAGGTGTAAAAGACGGCATAGAGAAGTTCTCCAAAGTCATGATGCCGTTGCTGCTGTTGATTATTTGTGTCTTGGTGGTTTGTTCCTTCTCCATGCCCGGTTCGTCCGAGGGGTTGGCTTTCCTGTTGCGTCCCGATTTCAGTAAGGTAGACGGCAAGGTGGTGCTCGATGCCATGGGGCAGGCTTTCTTTTCCATGAGTGTCGGCATGGGATGTCTTTGTACGTATGCTTCCTATTTTACGCGTGATGCCAATCTGGTAAAGACAGCCGGAAGCGTGGCGTTGATAGACACATTCGTGGCCGTGTTGGCCGGTTTCATCATTTTTCCGGCAGTCTATTCTGTTCCGGGGCTGTCGCCCGATGCCGGTCCGGGATTGGTGTTTGTCACTTTGCCCAATGTGTTCCAGTTGGCTTTCAAGAGTGTACCGTGGGTGGGCTATATCTTCTCGCTCATGTTTTACGTATTGCTGGTGTTGGCAGCGCTGACTTCCACCATTTCTTTGCATGAAGTGGCTACAGCCTATCTGCACGAGCGTTTTAAACTTTCCCGTAAGAAAGCTGCCACTGCGGTGACCTTGGTTTGTATGACTTTGGGGGTATTTTGCGCTTTGTCTTTCGGGCTGTTGAACGGAATCCGTATTGGAGGAATGACTATTTTTGATCTTTTCGATTTTGTCACAGCCAAGCTGATGCTGCCTTTGGGCGGGATGTTCATTTCTATCTTTACCGGTTGGTATCTTGACCGTAGGATCGTGCGGGAGGAAGTGACGGATTGGGGGAAGCTCCGGATACCGTTTTTCGGCTTCTATATCTTTCTGTTGAAATTTGTGGCCCCAGTGGCCATTGCTTCCATTTTTGTAAACGAATTGTTCAAATGACCGGAAAATGAGGCGGACGTGGCGTAATCTCTTCTATTTTTCGAAAGCGGACAGAAGGGCGGTCTTGCTGTTGGCGGGCGTATTGATGGGGATTGTGTTATCCACTTCTTTTTTCTTGTGGTTCGACCGTCGGACACCGGCGAAAGAAGACAGCGGAGACTCGTTGGTTTATGAACGCTTTTTTGCCGGATTGAAACCGGATACCGTGGTAGTCGTACGTAGCGGGCCAACCTATGGACAACCCGTTAAGGCGAAACCGGCTACATTCTTTTTCGACCCCAATACGGCTGATTCCACCGCTTTGCTCCGTTTGGGCTTGTCGCCATGGCAAGTGCGCAATATTTATAAATACCGGGCACGTGGCGGACGTTACCACCGTCCGGAAGATTTTTCCAAACTTTACGGACTGACAAAAGGAGACTACGAAAGGCTGTTGCCTTATATCCGTATCGCTGATAAGTATAAGTTGATGTCGGACTTGTACCCTCACGGTCTGCCGGGAACAGACACCGTGGAACTCCCTCCACGGCAAGAGAAATTCCCGGAAGGCATACGGGTGGAACTGAACACGGCCGATACGGCTACATTGAAGAAGATTCCCGGTATCGGCTCTTATTATGCGAGGCGGATTGTGGACTACCGCAACCGTTTGGGCGGTTTTGTGTCTGTGGCTCAACTGAAGGAGATGGGGGAGTTGCCTGAAAACATCGGAAGATGGTTTACGGTATCTCCGGCCGTACATCGTCCGTTGCAGGTCAACCGGATGTCGGTAGAAGTCTTGCGCCGTCATCCCTATTTGAATTTCTATCAGAGCCGGGTGATAGTGGAGCATCGCCGTAAATACGGGCCGATAAAAAAACTGCAAGCGTTGTCGTTGTACGAGGAGTTTACCCCTTCCGACCTGGAACGCCTGCAGCCTTATGTGAGTTTTGAGGAATGATTCGTCCGTTATGATTTTTCTTTCATGAGTCGTATGGCCTCTACGGGGTGGTCGGTCGTGACAAAATCTACTCCCAGGTCGCGCATTCTTTTCAGGTCTTCTTCTTTGTTCGTCGTCCAGGCATTTACTTTCAGACCGCAACGATGCGCTTCTTCTACCCATTCGGGATGTTGGTCGAACACCTTGAAATTATAGTCTATGCCGGTGAAACCTTTGGCTTTGGCTTCCTGGGGCGAGAGATCTCCGTTGATGTAGAATATCTCGGAGGCTCCACCGGTGGCTTTGACTAACTGTTCGCATACGTTCAGACTGAAAGAGATGTATTCCGTTTGTTTTTCCATTCCCATGTCTTTTACCATTTTTACGATGGTTTTCACGGCTTGGTCTTCATGTTCTTTGTTTTTGTTCT
>ERZ860264.93-NODE-93-length-73068-cov-5.527084_pt1 | contig 73068 bp, 58 predicted proteins | sample MGYA00509980_ERZ860264 | MGnify/ENA primary metagenome ERZ860264 (study PRJEB30046, sample SAMN00715212) | human gut metagenome | study: EMG produced TPA metagenomics assembly of the A metagenome-wide association study of gut microbiota in type 2... | reverse complement strand
TAAGGGAGAACTCTGACGGCACTCACACATTGTTGGTAAGCCTGTCCCTGCTTGGCGGAGCGACCGTGCACATCCATCCGCAGGATGTCGAAAAAATCTGAATCAGTCCGACATTTTTTATTTAGAGTAATAAGTACAAGTTCAATCACAGAAAAAACACACTCTCTAAAAATCAATCCCAATTTTGACATAATTTAGCGAATATATCTTTCACTACATTCTTCTGATTCGCAATGTGAAAATTGGATTTTTCAGCGAACAATGCCAGCGTCCTCAAGCAATCAACAGGTAGCTAAAAATACTCTTATTTTGTATGTCAGAATGCTTCTGACGATGGTTATCGGTATGTGTACATCGCGTATTGTATTAAACGCCTTGGGCTTTACCGATCAGGGTATATATAATGTAGTAGCCGGATTCATAGGTTTTTCTACCCTAATAACCGGCTCTATAAGTGGCTCTATCAATCGATTTATTACATTTGCGTTAGGCGCAAAAAAATATACGGAAGTAAATCTCTCTGTCCAAAACGGCATAACAGTCCAATGTATACTGGCATTAATAGTGTTATTGGCGGGCGAGACCATAGGCCTATGGTTTGTAGCAAACAAGTTGGTTATACCTGAGGGACGTGAGTTAGCTACTCATATAGTATATCAGATTTCTATTGCTAATTTGATATTGGGTCTGTTGTCAAGCACAGACAACGCATTAATCATTGCTAATGAAAAATTCAATATTTTTGCTTATATCAGTATTGCAAATTCTTTGATTGCTCTTGTAATCGCGTTTGCTATCAAGTATTCCCATACAGACCGATTAATCTTGTATGCTTTTCTCCAATTTTTGTCGGCATTGGCAGTAAGAATCTTTTATTCGGTATATGTTCACTGGAATTATCCTATGATAAAACGCCGGTTTGGCTGGAACAAGGGTCTCTTAAAACCGATGTTTACCTTTGCCGGCTGGAACAGCATAGGAACATCGGCGGCTGTGTTCCGTTCATCCGGCACCAGTGTGCTATTGAATATGTTCGGAGGTCCTGTAGCAAACACCATCAATGGTATTGCCGGTTCTGTGGCCAATTTAGCCACACTGTTTGTCAATGATTTCACATCGGCCTATTCGCCTCAAATCACAAAGCGTTATGCTGCCGGAGAATATAAAAGCTTGATTACTTTTTTGCATCTGTGTTCCAAATTTTCATATTGTATGATAGCGGCTATAGCTATCCCCTTGATGTTCAATACCGAAGTGCTTTTAAAGTTATGGTTGAAGAATATTCCTGCGGGTACAGTTGTATTTGCGCGTCTAATAATTGTGTTCTCTGTTATTGAGTGCGTGAGTAAACCTTTGATATGCGCTAAAAACGCATCTGGCAATCTGCGGAATTACCAAATAGCGGTAGGAGGTATTTTACTGTTTACGTTGCCACTAACTTATACGTTTTTTTTCATCGGTTTGCCAATATACTTTTCATATATTTCTATAATTATCACCTCGGTAATGGCTTTTGTGGCCCGAATGTTAATGCTTAGAGGCGAAATTCCACTCTGGAGCACAAGAATATTTATTTCATCAGTTATTTTGCGTTGTTTTTTTGCTACTGTAATTGCATTGACTTTGCCGACAATATTATTTTTTTTGATGCCAGCCGGAATGGTCTCGGCTTTGATGCAATGCCTCGTCGGAAGCCTGTGGGCTGCCTGGTGGCTTTACAGAGTAGCCCTGAATGAGTATGAACGGCAATCAGTCAAGAATCTGATTCGTAATTTTTTATTGAGAATTTTTGAAAAAGCACATTGAAATAAAGCATCTGCAGGATTGTTGTGGATGTACGGCTTGTAAGAACATTTGCCCAAAACAGTGCATTTCCATGCAAACTGATTACTTGGGATTTCAATATCCGTATGTAAATGTTTCGTTGTGCATTGAGTGTGGAATGTGTCGGCAAGTGTGTCCGTTTTTAAATCCTAAAAAGTCCTTGTCTGCAAAAAAATCCTATGCTGCTACAAACTCTGTTGATGAGGAACGAATAAAAAGCTCATCGGGAGGTGTATTTATAAACCTTTCCAAGCGAGTAATAGCAGAGCATGGTGTTGTGTTCGGAGCTGTATTTGATGAAAATTGGAACGTTAAGCATGTGGCTGCACAATCGCTTTATGAGGTGAGCAAAATGATGGGCAGCAAATATGTCCAAAGCAAAATGGACAACTGCTATTCGCAGGCAAAATCATTCTTGAATGCGGGAAAACTTGTGCTGTTTTCAGGAACTCCTTGTGAAATAGCCGGTTTAAAGCATTATTTGAAAAAGGATTATGATAATCTCATCTGCGTCGAAGTTATATGCCATGGCGTTCCAGCGCCTCTTTCATGGTATAAGAACATACGAGAGACAAAAAAATCTATAAACAGAAAGGATACCGCCAATTACAGATTGGACTCGGTTTCTTTCAGAGACAAACGCAAAGGTTGGCGGAATTTTGGGCTGTGCTATTCATTTGCTGGTCCCGATAAAGCTGATTCGAAGATAGAGGTTTTTGAATCGTTCCATCAAAATCGCTTCATGCAGGCATTTCTTAATAACTGGTCGTTGCGTCCCTCATGCTATAATTGCAAAGCAAAGAACGGACATAGCCATGCAGATCTTACCATAGGTGATTTCTGGGGCATAGAAAACATTCGTACAATTAATGATGATGACAAAGGTATCTCTTGCATAATATGCCGAACAGAAAAAGGTCAGACAATATTTAACAGTACGCATGGTCTGGAAATAACAGCAGTGTCTTATGATTCAATCTTACGGGGAAATAGTTCGATTGAGAACAGCGTGGAAAATACGCCATACGCGACAGCCATGAAAACATTGATTAAGTTTTTAGGATTAGGACAGACAATGGCCATGATGAAAATATACCATAACATAATTAGAGCCATCAATTTCGTCAATCGCCGTTCCAAACAACTATAAAGAACGGATTCACACTTTGCCCGCAGGTTATAATCAGAGTGTGGTATCCTTTAAAATTTGGTGCTACGGCAAGTCTTGCTTTCATCGGATAATAACTGTAATAATTGGTTAGCAGGGTCTAAATCGGTAGCAAAAGACAAGTCAATGGCTTGTTGAATTTTTAAATGAAGAAAGTCCCGTTAAAATAATTATGAGAATTGCAATCATCACTCAGCCGTTAATTAGCAATTATGGCGGTTTGCTGCAAAACTGGGCGTTGCAGACAGTTTTAAGGAGAGAATTTCCCGGCGTGGATGTTGTAACTTTTGACCAGGTTGATTCGGTGGCTCCACTATATTTGCGTATTGGTTCGGCTGTCAAGCATATATTTTGGTCCAATAAGGATAAAAATAATGTGTGTAGCCAATTCGATAGTTTTCGAGATAAGAATATCGCTGCGACTTATAAGGCTCGAACATTTAGTGATTTTAAAAAACTTGACCGTATCTATGCCCCCGATGTCTATATAGTGGGCAGTGATCAGGTATGGAGGCCTTCAATGGTTTTTAATCTTGACGCTAACTTTTTAGCATTTACCCAATGTCACTGTAAGATTGCCTATGCGGCATCATTTGGAATAGATACTTGGGAATTTACCCCCAGCCAGACTTTACGTTGCCGAAATCTAATCAAGGACTTTACCGCAGTGTCGGTAAGGGAAAAGGACGGCATTGGGCTTTGTTCCGATTATCTAGGGCGCGAAGCCTGCCTTGTGTTAGACCCGACACTGCTTCTATTGGAAGAAGACTATGCGCGATTGATACAAGGGAATCCAGTTGATGGCGAAGATTACGTATTTACCTATATTTTGGATTCTGATTCTGAAAAGCGGGTATTTGTGAATTCGCTTATTGGTAATTTGCCTGAGAGAAATGCCGCCCACAATATGTTGGGGGATATGCCACAAGTACGTCCGTCAGTTGAGGAATGGCTGTCGGCTATCAGAAACGCATCCATGGTGATATGTGATAGCTTTCACGGAGCTGCCTTCTCAATTATTTTTAACAAGGATTTCTATGTTCTTGGCAATCAACAGCGAGGTAATTCTCGCCTCAATTCTCTATTGTCGCTCTTTGGGTTAAGTGACAGGCTTGTCGAATCTGAACAAGCTGCAAAGCGCCTTTCGCCTATTGACTGGCAGCAGGTAAACTGTTGTCACAGGAGATTAATAAACAAATCATTGTCGTTTCTGCAATCTGCATTATGCACTTAATCAAAGGTTTGGTGTCGGTAATAATTCCCACCTATAACAATGCGCCCTTTCTGCGAAAGTGCGTCAATAGCGTATTGGCGCAAACTTATACCAATATTGAAATAATAGTTGTTGACGATGGGTCCGATGACAATCCGGCATCAATCTTAGCAGATGTGTCCGATACTCGTCTTCGATCTATCGTCTGTATGCCGCACTATGGTGTAAGTACGGCTCGCAATGTAGGCATCTACCATGCCTCGGGCGAATATATGGTGTTTATTGATGGTGACGATTGGGTAGAGTCCAACCATCTTGAATTGTTGGTCAAGGGATTGCAGCAAGCCGAATGCGCCATTATTACGATGCAGATAGATTATCCTGACCATACAGAGACCGGTTGTCATAATCTTGATTTAAAACAAAATAAAATTATTGAGAGTAAGGATTTCAACCTAATTTTCGAACAATACCTCTTGTCTTCTCCTTGCAACAAAATATACCATACTAAGTTGATTAAGGGGACCAATTATTTGCAATTTGACAAAAGTATTTCTTATGCTGAAGATTTGCTGTTTAATCTGGAGTATTTCTATGCGCTAAAGTCTGCGGTCATTTTGCCTGATGCTACATATCATTATGTGAAGCATACTGATTCCGGAACACTAAGATATCATCACAATACGGCTTATACACTGAGCCAACTCACATTAGCTGTGTCAAAATTGTTCGGGCATAGGTTGAGCCGTCAAACACTCATTATATTAATGAGGCATTATTTGTTTGGTCTGATTAATCTTCATCATCGCAATTCCGACCAAAGCGATGCTCAGATTCTTGCAGAGATTGGCATGATTTTGTCAATACCAGAATTTAGCAATGCTAAAAAAATACTTCGAGATATTGATGTTAGTCGTAAAATGCAGCTGCTTCTTAGATTGGGCGGTCCTAAAATAATCCATAACCTGCTCAAAAAATATATACGATGAAGAAGCGTATTCTTTTTATTGACGGGCCTCTGGGCGGCGGCGGTGCCGAGAGGGTGCTGATTGACATTCTGAGGAATATGGATTACTCGCGCTATGAGGTGGACCTTGCCCTGATTTGCCGGGGCGGGGTGCTGATGGACGAGGTGCCCGAGCAGGTCAATGTGATTGAACTTTGGCCCGGTTATTCATGGGATTATAAGCTGGCTTTCCGCCTGTCCAAATGGCTGCGTTGCAATTGGCTTTTCTCCCGCAAGATGAATGGCCAGAAGCTGCGACGTGACTATGATGCGGAAATCTCTTTCCTTGAAGGCATGCCGCTTAAACTGGGGGCATTACGGACCACAAAAGCCAAGAAAGTGACTTGGGTACATTGCGACATCGACACTCATCGCTATGAGGCTTCACAGTTTTTTCCGGGTGAAGAGCTTGCCGCGTATGACAAGATGGACGTTGTGGTCAACGTGTCAAAAGATTGCGAGGACGCTTTTCGCCGTCGTTTCCCCGATTGTACGGCAGAGAGACGGGTCATCTATAATCCCATTGACAGGCATAAAATAGAGCGGTTGGCCCAAGAGGACGATGCACAGACAAAGAATGATAACTGCCTTACAATCATAACGGTAGGCAGAGTGACCCCCCCAAAAAAACCGGAGCGGCTTCTACAAGTCGCCAAGATGGCCAAAGAGGCCAATCTCAGCGTCAGATTCAAATGGGTCGGCGACGGCGAACTGCGTGAACGGACAGAGCGGCTGCGGGACAGCATGGGACTTGCCGATATGGTCGAGTTCGTGGGATTTGCTAAGAATCCCTATCCTCACATCAAGTCTGCCGACATAATGATGGTGACAAGTGATTACGAGGGTTTCTGCCTCGTTATCTGCGAGGCAATGTGCCTCGGTGTGCCGGTCATCTCCACTCGCACGGCCGGTCCATCGGAAATAATCGGGGACAACGAATACGGCATACTGACGGATATTTCGGCAGAGGCTTTATTCACGGCCTTGCAACATTGGATTGATAATCCGTCAGAACGGCAGACGGTCGCAGAGAAAGCTCTGCACCGTCCCGACGATTATTCAGTGATTGGAACGATACAAAGCATCTATGACTTGCTTTAAGATAGCAGGAGCCTCTGAATCTAATTATAATCGCCGATGAAATACGACATCGATTCTTTCCGAGAACTCAAGCTCTATATCGCTTCCGACCTCTATCGGTATATGACATCGACATCCTTTAAGGCTTATCTGAGAGGGTGGTATATAGCCGGTTTCCGATATACGTTCTTTATGCGTTGCTGCCGGTACTTCGGCCGGAAAGGATTGCTGTATAGTCCGCTATATCTTTTTTGTCGTATTGCGTTGCGGCACTACTCCGTGAAATACGGGTTTCAGATACCGTGGCAGACCGACATCGGACCGGGACTATGTATCGGACATTACGGTCCCATAATTGTGAATCCGTCGTCAAGAATCGGCGCCAATTGCAATATTACAGTCGGTGTGCTGTTAGGTCTCAATCATAAGACAGACGCAAACGGGAAGAGCCTCGGCTTCGAATATCCGGTGGTAGGCGACAGGGTCGCACTCGGTAACGGCGCGAAGATAATGGCGGCGTTACCGTAGGAGATGACTGTGTTATCGGCGTAAACACGGTTGTCACCAAAGACATAGCGTCAAAAAGTGTCGCGGTCGGCGCACCCGCAAGAATCATATCGTGTGTCGGCTCATCCTCTTTGGTCGGCAGTTTTCATCCCTGGAGTAAAAGCTGGGTTGATAGAGAATGATGAAGAAAAAGATACTTTTCATAATCAGTAATCTGCAGACTGGCGGCGTATCGAAAGCGATGACGAGCCTGTTGAATGTCATTGACCGGGAACGCTACGATGTCTCTTTGATGGCAGTGTCCGCTTCCGGCCCTTTCATGGAGCTGTTGCCGAAAGATTTGCGGATAATTACCAATCCTGTGTGGACCGATGTCACGAGCGGCTTTAAAGGCACTCTGAACCTGATTAAAAAGGGACAAATATTATTGGCATCAGGCACGCTTTTGAGATTTTTGTCAAGCAGGTTGTCGAAATCTCTGTCGGGAATATTGATGGCAAAGATGATGCCGCCTGTCAGCGAGGAGTTTGACACGATTGTAGACTTTAACGGCCAACAGCAGTGCTATTATATGGTTGATAAGCTGAAGGCCCGGAAGAAAGTGACGTTTTTTCACAGCGACTATTCTAAATGGCCGTATTATTATTCCGCCGACAAAAAGTATTATCCGAAGGTTGACCGTATATTCACGATTTCAGAAGAGTGTGTTTTATCCCTTCAGAAGTATTTCCCTGAACAGAAATCCAAAATCGCATTGATGCAAAATATATCGTCGGCAAAATTGATTGACGAAATGAGCAAGCAGCCTTGCGAGGGCTTTGCGGAGGGCTTTAAATTTTTAACCATCGGTCATGTGATAAAGCCGAAGGGATTCGATTTAGCTACGGAAGCCGCAAGAATACTTAAAGAGAGGGGTGTAAAGTTTAGCTGGTATTTTATAGGAGCTGTTCCTGACACCGCCTGTGCCCTCTCCTTTATTGAAAAGAACGAAGTGTGTGACCGTATTGAGCTAATGGGTGTGAAAGTCAATCCATATCCATATATCAGTCAGGCCGACCTGATAGTTCATCCGTCCCGATTCGAGGGTAAGTCAATAGCGTTGGACGAGGCCAAGTTGCTCTGCAAGCCTATTGTCGTCACAAACTTTTCAACGGTTCGGGACCAGTTCACTGACCGGCACGATGCCTCGATATGTGAAATGAAGCCGGAAAGCATCGCCGATGCCATTCAGGAGCTTTTGGAAAACGAAAGCCTGCGTAGAAAGTATTCGGCAAACCTGTTGTCGGAAAGAAAGGACAACAGTGACGAGATAGAAAAACTTTACGAAATTTTCGATGACTGATTTTTCGTTTGATTTTGACCATTGGCTGTTGTGGAGGCAGCTGTTGTGGTGGTCTCTCACAATTGCAGGTCTCGTATCTGCGTTGGTGGCTTTCACTGCATATAAGTATTCCGCACGAAGGAATACATTCCTGTTTTCAATATTGCTGTTAGCCGGAATGTTGATTTTGCTGGGATGTTATCCTATAGAATGGGGCTATTCAACTGACAGAGCGAACTATGCACAGTATTTCTTAGCTTTTAAGAATGGGTTGTCAAAAGTGGATTTTTCTACGGAAGAAGTAGGCTTTCAACTTATCCAATACTTCTTTTCGCGATTTCTGAATGTGACTCAATTCATGTTCGTCATATCGCTTATTTATTTGGTGAATTATTATATCGCGATTAGAAAAATGGTGCGGGGCAATTCCTATTGGCTCTTGATTGCCGCAGTACTTTCAATGGGTTTTGTCAGTTATAACCTCAATACGATGCGAGCCGGATTGGCTATTTCGTTTGTGGTGCTTGCCCTGTCGGATTATAAATCATTGTGGCGACTTATCGCGCTATTGGCCGTTGCTGTAAGTATTCACACGTCCATGGTCATTCCGGGCGCTATGATTCTGATATGCCGGCGTTTCGACAATACGCCTCTGTTTTTCAGATTATGGATGATTTCTATTCCTCTGTCGTTTGTGGCCGGCGGTTTTTTCAACGGCCTGTTTGCCGGAATGGGCGAAGACCAGCGCACTTCTTACCTTACCACTACAGAATCTCGATACAACATAGGTTTCCGCATAGACTTTATATTGTATTCCCTGATTCCGGTGCTTGTAGGATGGTATTACAAATACCGGAAAGGATTCGATAAAGACCGGTTTTACTCCCTGGTCTATAACGCCTATCTGCTCACCAACATATTCTGGATTCTGGTTATCCGCGCGAATTATTCCGACCGCTTCGCCTACCTTTCCTGGTTCATGATTCCTTTCGTGCTTGTATATCCTTTGCTTAAGCAGAAGATGAGTCTGAGGGAAGGTACATGGCTCGGAATGATATTACTCGGAGAGAATATATTCAGATTGTTCATCTAATTTCTTAAAACGGTGCCTTTTCTTACTGTCTTTACGCCGGTCTACAACCGTGCGTATATAATTCCGCAACTTTATCAAAGCCTTTGCCGGCAGACTTGCCGTGATTTCGAATGGCTGATAGTGGATGACGGCTCTACCGACGATATAGAAACACTGGTACGGCGATTCATCGCGGAACATAAAATAGACATCCGGTTCATACGGCAGAAAAACGGCGGCAAACACACTGCAATCAATCGGGGCGTCCGTGAGGCCCATGGAAAGTGGTTCTTTATAGTCGATTCTGACGATTACGTCACAGATAATGCCGTCGACTGGATTCGCCGCACGGCGGAATTGATTGAAGACGACAATGGGTTTGCAGGGCTTTCCGGGATTCGTATCCGGCCGGAGGGCGGAAAAATCGGCGGAGGCGGCGATTTCGGTTTTATAGACGCCAACGCGATAGACATCAGATTGAAATACGGGATTGCAGGAGACCTTGCGGAAGTGTTCAAGACGGATGTGTTACGGCGATATCCGTTCCCCGAGATTCCGGGTGAGAAGTTCTGTCCTGAAGCATTGGTATGGTTTAGAATAGCCCGCAGATATAAAATGAGATATGCACATGAGGGAATATATGTATGTGAATATCTCCCTGATGGACTGACTGCGAAAATAACACGTATGCGTCGTGAGTCTCCTGTGGCTTCCATGACTTTTTATGCGGAGCACTTCCATGATGGGATTCCCGCATTGTGGCGCCTGAAAGCGGCGGTCAATTTCTGGAGATTCAAAAAAGCCCCATACCGAAGAAAATACAAGATGCTGGCACCCTTGTCCATACTTGCATTCTTGCCGGGAACTCTGATTAGAATTATCGAAAACTTCCGATGAAGATACTTCACGTTATAACGTCCCTTCGCACCGGCGGAGCGGAAAAACTGATGGTGGACTTGCTGCCGAGGCTCAAGGCAAAGGGGCACGATGTCGAGCTGTTGCTGTTCGACGGCACGGAGACCCCTTTCAGGCACGATGTCGAGGCGGCCGGAATAAAAGTCCATGATTTGGGTATCGGCGGCTCGGTCTATTCTCCGCTACGGCTGCTGAGGCTGATTCCCTATCTTAAGAAATACGACGTGGTACACACCCACAACACCGCTCCGCAGCTGTTCGCCGCCATAGGCGGCGTGTTATGCTCTGTGGTGCTATGCACCACAGAGCATACCACCTCCAACCGCCGGCGCGCCTGGAGGTGGTATGCCGCCGTTGACCGCTGGATGTATTCCCGTTACCGTAAAGTCATCTGTATCTCCGGGAAAGCCGAAGAAAACCTCCGGGAGTTCATCGGCACGTCAAAAGCCGAGATATGCACCATAAACAACGGCATCGACGTGGCCGGATACGCCGGAGCAACGGCCTCCGGCGTGCTCGAGTCAATCGCCCCTGGCAGCCGCAAGATAATGATGGTGGCGGGTTTCCGCCGGGAAAAGGACCAGGACACTCTTATCAAATCGCTCTTGGGACTTCCGGAGCGCTTCCATCTTTTCCTTGTAGGCGACGGTGTCCGCAGGCAGGAGCTCGAGACTCTTGTGAATAAGAACGGACTGACGGGCCGGGTGCATTTCCTCGGACTGCGCACCGATGTCCCCCAGTTGCTGCACGCCGCCGACTATGTGGTGATGTCATCGCACTTCGAGGGCCTTTCTCTCTCGTCGGTCGAAGGCATGAGCGTCGGCAAGCCGTTCCTGGCCTCCGATGTCGACGGTCTGCGCGAGGTGGTATGCGGTGCCGGAGTACTGTTCCCGTACCAAGACTCAAAGAGATTGGCCGCCGAAATATCGCGGCTCGAAGAATCCCCCGAACTGTATGAAGCGGTCGCTGCCGCCTGCAGCAGACGGGCTCAGCGATTCGACATCTCCGAAATGGCCGACGGCTATTCGGCGATATATCAATCACTATGACACGCCAGCAATCGCAGATGATGAAAGGGGTAGCGATACTCCTGATGATATTTCTCCATTTATTCAACCAGGAATCCAATGTGGCATTATGCCACAACCTGCTGTTTGTCGACGGAACTCCCCTCGTATCCATATTAAGCCGGGCAGCGAATCCGGTGGCCTTCTTCCTCATACTCGGCGGCTACGGTCTCTACAGGGCATATGAAAAGGAGATAGGCATAGGTGGTCGAGGCTCTTGAAGCTGATGATTCACTATTGGGTTGTACTTCTGATTTTTGTCACTGTCGGTCACTTCATTCAACCGTACGCTTATCCTGGTTCATTCTTAAAGATTCTAAGCAACGTTTCAGGCTATCAGACCACATATAACGGCGAAATGTGGTTCCTGCTTCCTTATGTGATATTGTCGGCTTGCTCGAAACCACTTTTCGGTTTTATTAAACGGTTTCGCGCATGGCAGGTCGTCACGGTCACTCTCTTCATACACCTTGTCACGAGTTACTGCATAAGCCGTTACGGAGCTGAGTTTCTATATTCCAATTATTGGGCCTACGACCCTCTGCTGGTCTTCCATTTTCTGTTCAACTTCTGTCTTGGCGCGATGACTGCAAGGTGCAACTTTTTCGAGCGGCTATCTGCCCGTATTGGTAAAATTCGTCATATCGGAATTTTAGGATTGTCGGGAGTAATTGTTCTTGTGTCAATTAGTTGCGTATTCAAATATAACTTCTTTTATGCTTTCGGCATAATCACTTGTCTGCTATTTGTCAAAATGCCTCATAGGATAAAGACCACGCTCGGTAAACTTGGAGACCAGTCAATGAATATGTGGATGATACATTCGTGGTTCTGTTACTACCTTTTTCACCACTTCATATACTCATTTGAATACCCGCCGCTGATATTTGTTGTGGTTACTGTCATAAGCTATGCTTGTTCGTTGATTGTCAACAAGATTACATTCCCTGTCGAAAGATTGTTTATGCGGAAGCACGAAGCTCTTGAAAAACCGATACTATAATGAAGCCAATCAAAATCATCCGGACATCCACGGTACCGGGCTCGCTGAACACCTTCTGCCGGGGGCTATTGCGGGAGTTGCGGGAAGAGGAGGGCTACGAGGTCGTGGCCGTAAGTTCGCCGGGTGAGGCTATGCGCGAAATTGCGGAGCGCGAGGGTGTGCGGACCGCCGCCGTGCCTATGGAGAGGCACATCTCGCCGATTAAGGACTTGAAAAGTCTTTTCGGACTAATTCGAGTGTTTAGACGCGAGAGGCCGGCGATGGTACATTCAATGACCCCCAAGGCGGGGCTGCTGTCCATGATGGCGGCATGGGTGTGCCGCGTGCCGGTGCGCCTGCACACCTTCACCGGCCTGGTGTTCCCGACCGCCACGGGACTGACGCGGAAGATTCTGATTCTCACCGACCGCATCACCTGCGCCTGCGCCACGCATATCGTACCCGAAGGGGAAGGCGTGAAGGACGACCTTATAAACCACCGCATCACCAGGAAGCCGTTGAAGGTCCTCGGCCACGGCAACGTACGCGGCATAGACCTCGCGCACTATAATCCCGGATTGCCCGAAGTACGGGCCGAGGCTGCGAAAATCCGCAGGCCGGGCGTGTTCACCTTCGTGTTCGTGGGACGCCTGGTCCGTGACAAGGGCATCGACGAGCTCGTGGAGGCCTTCGGCCGCCTGAACGGAGAGTTTCCGGCCACACGGCTTATCCTCGTCGGCCGTCAGGAGCCGGAGCTTGACCCCCTGAAGCCCGAGACGCTCTCGGAAATAGACGATAACGAAAACATAGAGGCCGTAGGCCAGCAGTCCGACGTGCGCCCGTGGCTCGCCGCCTCGGACACATTCGTCTTCCCCAGTTACCGCGAAGGCTTCCCCAACGTGGTCATCGAGGCCGGCGCCATGGGACTTCCCTCGATAGTGACCGACATCAACGGCAGCCGCGAGATAATCGTCGAAGGCAAGAACGGAGCCGTCATCCCCCCGCGCGACGCGGACGCCCTCTGTTCCGCCATGCGCCGCTTCATCACCGACAGCCCCGCGACACAGGCGCTCGCCCGGCACGCACGCCCGCTCGTCGCCTCCCGCTACGAACAGACATTCGTCCGCCGATGCCTCAAAGAATATTACAAAGAAATCTTAGCAAAATGAAACTTGTAATCAAGCACCGTTTTTCATCGGTTAAAGCCGACTGGGAAAGGTTGTATAAGTTGACTCCCGAAGTCTCTCCATTCATGCATCCAGGTGCCTTTGCCATTGCTTACCGATATTTTTATCCGTACTATCTGATATGGCGTACGATTCCGACTTTTGCGGTTTTCACCGACGATGTCAAAGTGCGCGCCATTGTTCCTCTGCTTAAATCAAAAGGCAAAAACCGCCTTTTTGGTGATGTCAACGGTTTCAACGAGTGCGGAATACTATATGATGATTGTGCAATATTACCCCAAGTCATTTCGCTTTTGCATAAACGTTTCGGTGAAGTGGAGTTCATGAAAATAGATGAGCGCTCGCCTGTTTCAAGCTATAAGGGTTCGACGGCGAAAGAATCAAAAAATGTCGCTATCAGGTTTGACGATAGTTTTGATGAATATTTCAAGGTATTGTCAAAATCTGTCCGTCAGAACATACGCACAGCCTATAACCGGCTGAATACCGATGGACTTCTCTTGTCAATGAAATATTTCAAACCGGATATTGCAGTAAGGGAAGATGTTCCTATAAATCAACTCGTTGACCTTTATGTAAAACGACATGCCGAAAGATATGGAGTTGCTACAGGACGTTTGAAACAGTGGTTCCTGAAGCATCAGAGTTTTGCCACACGATATTATATCAAGGCTCCTAACGCATTTACTTCGGTACTTTATATCAATTCTGAGATTGTGGGGTTTCTTAGCGGCCTTTATGATGACAAAACTATAATCGTACCAAGATTGTCAATTGACTCCGAGTTTAGGCGATATTCTCCGGGCCTTGTACTTATTTGCGAAACAATAAAATATCTCCAGCAGAATACGTCTATACGATGCCTTGACCTTAGCCTTGGGGAGGAGCAGTATAAATATCAGCTCGGTGGTCGGTCGCATCTGGCGTATCGGTTTAATATATAATCAAAAATTCAGGTAGCTAAAACCAGCGGTTGCGACTTAAGAGTGACTTATTGCTGGAACCGTGTAGGATACGACATTCTGCGCAGTCTTCCCAGCAAAGGACTTGAAGTATGGACGGGAGTGCCCAGCCCTCGTCGCCTAGTGCTGCGTGCAATCCTATGTTCGTAACTGCCTTAAAAGACTTTTATAAAAAATTCTCCATATATGATATGAAACCGTATCGCGATTTTTTCAAACGGGTCTTTGACGTAGCTGCTTCGGGGGGAGCTTTATTTGTGCTCTCTGTTCCCCTTGCTGCTGTCACCGTCTGGCTACACTTTGCCAACAAGGGTGCCGGGGCATTTTTCTTTCAGGAGAGGCCAGGCAAGGATGGAAAGATTTTCAAAGTGGTGAAGTTCAAGACTATGACTGATGAGCGGGATGCAAACGGCAAACTTCTTCCCGACGCAGACCGTCTAACCAAGATCGGCCGCTTCGTGCGCTCAACTTCTATTGACGAACTGCCTCAGTTGTGGAACGTTCTCAAAGGCGATATGTCGCTCATAGGCCCCCGCCCATTGCTGGTAAAATATTTACCGTATTACACACCAACCGAGGCTCATCGACACGATGTTAGACCTGGAATAACTGGTTGGGCACAAGTAAATGGCCGTAATCATCTTGAATGGGATGACCGTTTGGCTCTGGATGTATATTATGCTAATAATGTATCGCTTATGTTTGATATCCGAATACTGGCAAAGACTATCGTGAATGTGTTTTTCGGTTCTGATATAGAATTGTTGCCGGAGAGTCATGATTTGGATGTTATAAGAAAACAAAATAAACAATGAATATACTCTTCACTTGTGCGGGACGCCGTACCTATCTGCTCAAATATTTCAAGGAACAACTTGGCGACAGCGGCCTGGTTGTAGCTGCCGATATGCAACTGACGGCACCGGCGTTGACGGCTGCCGACATTAAGGAGCAGGTACCTGCCGTCTATGCAGATGACTACATTGGCCGTACCCTTGACATCTGCCTTCGCCATGGTATAAAGGGACTTATCTGCCTCAACGATCTCGAACTTCCCATACTTGCCGCCAACCGTCAGCGGTTTGAAGAAATCGGTGTCAAGGTAATTGTATCTGCACCAGAAGTCATTGACATCTGCTTTGACAAATATCGTACCGCAAAATACGTTGAGAGTCTCGGCCTCGGTACCCCAAACACATTTGTCAGCCTCAGTAAAGCCCAAGCAGCACTACACGAGGGCATACTCAGTTTCCCACTCGTCCTCAAACCCCGCTGGGGGTCTGGTTCCATCGGCATCGAGTTTGTCAATTCCCTTGAAGAGTTAGAGGAGGTCTACGCGATGCTACTCAAAAAGGTCAGGAAAACTATTCTTGCAACCGCCTCGAAAGGGGGCGAATACATTCTTATACAGCAGAAAATCGACGGTCAGGAATATGGCATGGACGTTATGAACGACCTCGAAGGCAATCACCGGGCTGTTTCGGTAAAAAAGAAGCTCTCCATGCGCGCCGGCGAGACCGACAAGGCACAGACCGTTGACAACGCTGACATTCGCGCCATCGGACAGACCTTAGGCATGAACCTGCGTCATATCGGAAATCTTGACGTGGACATCTTCGAAAAGGACGGCACATATTACGTCCTTGAACTCAATCCCCGCTTCGGTGGCGGATTCCCATTCAGCTACGAAGCCGGAGTAAATTTCCCGGGAGCGATAATCGAATGGTTAAAAGGTAATGAGATAGACGAGAATATGTTACAGCCTCGTTATGGGGAAACGTATGCCAAATGTGATTATCTTGTAAAAGTAAATTGATTTTGGTCAAGGATGGTTACGTTTATCGGTTATTTCAATGATAATAGAAGTAAAAACGACCCTCTGAAACAGACGCTTCCCTTAGACAACGAATCCCACGAAGATTATTCGCGGGATTCGTTGTCTAAGGGGGCTGACAGCATGTTGTCATAAAGGTTATCGAGAGGTATCCGTCCGAAAAAGAGCAAGATGAATGCCGGCTCTTTCCGGACGGACTGGTTATTTCAATGATTTGAGGATTAGGGCGTTGGCTTTGTCTACGACGGAGGTCTCGAGGCTGGCGAGGTAGATTTGTGTCGTGGCCTCGCTGTCGTGACCCATGCCTTCGGAGATTACCGAGAGCGGTATGCCTTTGGATTTGGCGGCGGAGGCCCAGCTGTGACGTGCGACATACAGGGTCAGCGGTATGGCTATGCCTGCCTTTTCCGCGACACGTTTCAGGTTGCGGTTGATGTTGTAGCTGTGGTTCCGGTATGTGCATCGCTCGTTGGTGCCCGGATTGCGTATGATGGGCAGCAGGTAGTCGCTTTTGTTCTCGGGGTACTTTTCAAGAATCATCTGCATTTCCTTCGTCCATTCTATCATCAGTCGCTGGCCGGTCTTGCGACGGCGGTATGTTATGTATCCGTTGCTGAGGTCTGTCTTTTTGAGGAATGCCATGTCTATGAAACTCATCCCCCGGAGATAGAAGCTCATAAGGAACATATCGCGGGCGTAGTCAAGTGTCGGAGCCGGCGACAGGTCCAAAGTCTTGATTTTCTTGATTACAACTAACGGCAATGCCCGTTTTACGGTTTTCTCTATTCCGGTATAGACATGACGGAACGGGTTACGGTTATCGATGATTTCGTTTTCTACCGCACGGTGATATACGGCACGAAGTATCCTGGTGTAGAATGATATTGTGTTCGGCGTTATCCCGCGCCTCTTATGCCACGCCTCGTAGCTTTCCATTATTTCGGAGGTGATGCTGTCAAGCATGATGTCCTTGCCGTCACGGAACTTCCTGAAACTGTTCAGGGCTGATTTGTATGTCTCGGAGGTTCTGATGTTTCCGTTCTGCCTGAGTCTGGCTATTATGCTCTCCATGTAGGAGAACAGAGAGTATTCCGCGGCATAGCGGTTGAATTCGTCCATCACATCTTTGGCCGTGTAGCCAAGACCCTCTATATTGAGTTTGCGGTCAATCTTCGTAAGCCGCTCCACATCCCAACGGATACGTTCACGAATGGAGAGAATCAACGATTCGCGCTCGCTTTTATGTGTGGTCGTCACCATAGAGCGGCTTTCATCCCACTCGCCGGGGAAAACCTTATACTCGGTCGGAAGTTGCCGCACTTTTCTTTCGTGGATAATCTGGTAGTAGATTGCGCCTTCGTTGTCAGCGCTACTTGATGGGCGGAATTTTACTTTTATTGAAGCCATGTGTTTTTATGATGTTGATTTGCCCGAAATATACAAGATACATCCAATGGACACATACTCCAATAATGCTGTTTTCGGAGAGTTTATCCCAGGGTTTATTTTATTCCGGGAGATTATGGGTTCCGGTTCGGGATTTTTTGCTACTTTTGTTCCGGTTTTCGGAAAACCGGATGAAGATTTGTAATTCCTATTGAATCAATATGTATAGAGGTGGCAGCGAGACCGATGCCGGGAGAGCGGGAGTAATGGACAGCCCCGGATATTTGGCTCAGGACAGAATCCGTGTCCGTGACTCCAACATGGAATTGATGAGGATAGTCGCCATGTGTCTGATTCTGATTCATCATTTCCTTACCCACGGGTCACCGCTTGGCGGTTATCGGCCGCCCTCGGCCATGTTCGCCTGGCCGTTTTTCCTGGATGGCGTCAACCTCTTCTTTCTGCTGTCCGGCTGGTATCTCATCCGACTGTCGGTCAAGGGCTTTCTACGCCTGTTCATGACTGTCTTCGCCTTTGTCCAGCTCAATAGCCTGGGGTGCTTTCTAATAGACAAGCCATTGACCGGGCAGGACCTGCTGTTCACTTTCATAGCACCGCTCTCCACTCAGAACTGGTTCATTGACGTTTACTTCGGCCTTATGTTGGCATCTCCAATCATCAACAAAGGTCTGACAGCGCTGACCCTCAATCAGCTAAAGGCGATAGTCCTTATATTTACCCTGTTCACCATTTATTCCGGAAATATCGGACATAACGCCTGTAACGAGAATGGATACACATTTTTCCAGGGCATATATATGTACACTCTCGGGCATTGGCTTCGCCGGGACACCTGCTTGTCCGAGCGGGTCACCAAGGCCCATTGTCTGGCCTTATGCGTATGCCTTACCGCTTTGGACGGCATACTGTCCGTAGCGCTGCGTGACTCTCCGGTGTACATCCGCAATCTGACAGCTTACAACAACCTGTTCATAGTCGGAGCATCGGTGTTCCTGTTCCTGTATTTCACTAAATTGCGGTTCCACAGCAAGGCCGTGAACAGGTTTGCCGCATACTCCTTGGGGTGCTATCTGCTGCAGGACGGATGTTTCGGAGACCTCTTTTTGTATCCGGCTTCAAGACATTGGACGGCCACCTTGCCTGCGTGGCGATACGTTTCGTTTTTCGCAGCCCTGTTCATCTCCTTCTGGGTTGCCTCCGGCATCATCACAAATGTCCTGAACCGAGTGATTCACTTTGTCAACCGGAGTCTGCCGACAAGACTCGCAGAGCTGAAATTCAAATAAAATCCGATTCTCACTTCAAACCCAAAATATTCTCACATGAAAAAAAGAGTTGGATTCAGCGGCTATTGCCTGATTATTTCCGCATTGTCGAGCGCGCTTATATGCGGTTTATTCGTATATGCGCTCAAACAGCCTGACCATGGGCGGCCTGTGGTCATACTCGCCATTATAATAGCCGTCATGTCCTTGTCTACGTTATTATATATGCCGCTTTCAGTCTCTGTCGACGATGAAAAATTGAGCATCCGCCGTCCGCTGCGAATCAAGTGTATCCCGTTAGCAGACATTTCCGGTGTAAGGTTATGTCCCCCGACTATGGCCGCACACCGCATTTGCGGTAGCGGAGGATGGTTCGGTTGGTATGGCTGGTTCAGAGAAAGAGACCTCGGCAAGTATTTTGCCTATTACGGGAAAGCATCGGACTGCTTTCTTGTAACCCTTAAAGATGGCCGTAAATATATGCTCGGCTGCTCCGATGCTCCGGACATGGCAGATGCCATCGGCTCCCGCCTGAGGCAGGTCCGATAAATCGGCTTAAGTCAAGAGGCTGAAGAACGGGCGGCCAAAGGGGTATCGTGAAAGAATCCGCATACCAGCACCAAGTATTCCGGCAGCAAGCCATCCTTACTCCACCGCAGTTCTATGCCGAACATCTCGGCAAGGGTCTTGGAAAGGTCAAATCCCAAGGATTCGAGCGAGGGACGCACTTTGTCAGGATGCCGACAGGGTTCTCCCGATATGCGGGCACATTCCTCTTCCTCGCAGTACAGGCATTTACCTCCGAATGTAAGCGCGAGGCCTCCGCCGGTCCGCTCCATTTCAAGCAATTCCCGCTCCAAACGGGTACGCTCCGGCAACAGGAACTCATGAGTCCGCTCTATGGGCAGATTCCTGTCAGACGGTATTATCTTGCATGCCACTATACGGGCATACTTATATTTGCGCAATAACGCTTCAGCATCAAAGTCAAAGGGGGGACACCCCCATCTACAGCCATAATTTCCGCATTGTCCGCACAGGTCCAGAAAACGGGCCTCGTCTCTGAAGCCGGCGATATAATCGGCTACGGCTATATCCGATATGTAATTTTCTGCCGTATATACGCTCATAGTCATATCCCTTATAAAAACAAACCGCACACCGTAGGATTCAGATACCCAATGCGTCGTAGACAGCTTCCGATATGCGTGCTATTGCCTCGGCGGCGCGTTTCTCATCTCCATTGCAGTCTTTCACGAATACGGCGAGCGCGTATTTTCTCCCGTCAGGCAGACAGATATATGCCACATCGTTGTGCGCCACCAGCACCCCCTCGGGAGTAGTGTATCCGGAACCTGTCTTATGACCTATGACCACGCCCTTCTTTCCAAGCAAGGGGGCGACGATACGGTCGTTGCCGGTCTTGCACTCCCGGAGTGTATTCCTCAGGAACTCCTGCTTGTCGACGCTTACAAGGCTGTCCGTGTACAGACTGTAAATCAACTGTGCGGCCCCCAGGGGAGTAGTACGATTCGCGTATGCCTTGCCATGGTCCCGGGCCATTTCCCGCTCCGTGTACACGATACGGAAAGCGTCGCGCGGAATTATCGTAGCAATAAGGCTGTCCGTCTGCCCTACCCCGGCAATCTCGCTGAACATCAGGTTACTGGCATTATTGTCGCTCTGCATCAGCGTATACCGCAGCAGGTCCTTTACCGGCAGCTCGAATTGCGGTTCATCATGTTCCTTAAGCATAGGGCTCCATGTATCAGGGTCAAGGTCCGCCCTATTTATCCTAATCAGCGAATCAAGCGGAATACCCCGGCGGTCAAGGTCCTCGCACACAGCAATCGCCTGATGCAGCTTAAAGACACTCATCATAGGATACACATTCCGGTTATTCAATGTAAGGGTGTCGCCATTGTCGGTTATCACAGCCACCCCTATCTCAGCCGGACAGCTGTCCGCTATAGAGGCTATGGAAGCCCGCAGACTCCCCAGGGGGTCTGCGCTCAAAGCCATGTCCTGACCTGTCTTGGCAGAGCGGCAGGAAGTAAGCGCCACGCATAGACAGGCCGAATACACAGCCGCTTTTTTCAATAATCCAAATTCCATCGGTGTTTTGTAAATCAAGCGTTCAACTCATATTATGTCCGACTGCAAAGCTCAACCCGGCTTACCGGCCTTTTCAGAATGTCGGTTGCGATTGTCGATTATTACCTCAAAATGCTCCATGCTCCAGCCTATAAGGGCATCGAGGTGCGGCAACAGGCTGAGTCCCAGATCTGTCAGCGAATACTCCACCCTGGGAGGAATCTCTGCATATTGCCTGCGCGACAACAACCCGTCCCTCTCCAGGCCCTTCAGCGTCTCGGCAAGTACCTTGGAGGAAATATCCGGCAAAGCGCGGCCGATATCGTTAAACCGTGTGACCCCGTTCTCGGCAAGCACACATAGCACCAGCATCGCCCATTTGCCGGAGAAATGCGATATGATATTCCGCACCGGGCAAGACGATGTCTCAGTAAATTTTTTCAGGTTTTCCTGCTGTGACAATGCGTTCATTTTCAAAAATCGTTACCTTGAAGTAACTATATTACATTTCCGTAACGTCTTGTTATTCCGGATATTCCGTTTTAACTTTGCACTTACAAAGTTAATCATTTAAATCCATAAACTAAAATGAACGAAGTAAAAATCCTTAACAGCGGCGAAAAATTCGCACATGCCACAGTAGGCGACATCTGTAAATTCGAAGGCAAACAGTTTGTAAAAGAGGCTACCGGCGCCACATCCTGCGAAATTTCCTTCGGCACCATGCCCACAGGCCAGGCCGTTCCTTTCTTCCACAGCCACAAAGCCAACGAAGAAAACTATATTATACTGAGCGGAGCAGGAAAATTCCAGGTGGACGACGAAGTGTTCGACATCTCCGGGGGCTCTGTAATACGAGTTTCCACCGGCTGCGACCGCAATCTGAAATGCACCTCCGCCGAACCGATGACCTACATCTGCATACAAGCCAAAGAAGGCAGCCTCGGCGCCTATACGGCCAACGACGCCGAAATCACCGACCGCTCCTCCAGGCTCTGAGCGACCACACCTGACTTACGGGCTATATTCAGCATATTACGGGGTTGTGCGGACCGCACAACCCCGTTTCCAATTCTGATGTCTGATAATCAATAATAAACTTCTTTTCAACTACATGACTTCACCCATCCATTCTTGAATTACTCGTTACTCTTTAAATGCCTATTTTTTCCTTTTTGAATACTCGGTACTCCTGTCAAACATCGGAGTGCAATTACAAACGATTGAGTGCAATTGATTATATGAGATTTCTTTTGCCGATGCAAAATTGCATATTATTTACGATTCAACAGTTACCATAAATACGGAAACAAATACCATTTTTACCGATTGGCGGAAGAACACTTCGAATGACGGTAAAAAAGGAAATTAAAGCGATATCCACAGTCCCTCGGGGATACCCTGTTTTACGCTTTAAAGCATCTTCCAAATACCTTAAACTCAAAAAAAATCTCCGCATACACTGCATTTATTGAAAAATTATTTAATTTTGGGCAGTCTTTTAAGGAAAAACCTAAAAAGTTATACCATGACCTCTATACAAGTTAAATTCCGTCCTTCCGCACTGTCCGACTATGAGGGCACTGTTTATTACCAGATTATCCATGAACGAAAGGTGCGGCACCTCAACACACCCTACCGAATATTCTCTTCAGAATGGGACACTACCCGTTCAATGTTGTACACCACCCCCGACAGCCAGCGCCGTGAGCTGATTCACTCCATGTGGGAAAACATACAGCGGGACTTAGAACGATTCAGTAAAATAGGGCGCAGGCTGGACGCAGAAAGGCTTTCTTATTCAGTGGACGATATAGTATGCGAATTTCAACTCTTCACAGCCAGGTTCTCCCTCTTCAACTTCATGGAGGAGGTTATTGCCGAACTCCGGCAGAACGACAAGCTCCGTACAGCCGAGACATACCTGGCCGCTCTGAACAGCTTCAAGAAATTCCACAAGGGGGAAGACGTGCTGTTGGACTGCCTCTCTTCCGAAATGATGATGTCCTACGAGGCGTGGCTGCAAGCCCGGGGACTGACTCCCAACTCGATTTCGTTCTATACCCGTATTCTGCGAGCCGTCTACAACCGTGCCGTAGACAAAGGCATCATAGAGAACCGGAATCCGTTCCGCAAGGTGTACACCGGCATAGAGAAGACTATGAAGCGTGCCCTGCCGCTGTCGGCAATCAGAAAAATCAAGGCTCTCGACCTCTCGCAGGAGAGCAACCTGGACTTCGCCCGGGATATGTTCTTGCTCTCATTCTTCTTACGGGGCATGAGCCTGGTAGACATGGCGTTTCTGAAAAAGAGCGACCTGAACAAAGGCATACTCACCTACCGTCGGCGTAAAACCGGACAGAAACTCCATATAAAATGGACCAAAGAAATGCAGAGCATCCTCAACAAATACCCGGCACATGAGAGCCACTACCTGCTGCCCATACTCCGCGACTCCGATGCCAATCCCCGGAACGCTTACCGCAACAAGAGCTACAACATAAACTACAGCCTGAAAAAGATAGCCTCCAAAGTGGGGCTGAAAGGACACCTGACCTTCTATGTGGCGCGCCACAGCTGGGCTTCCGCAGCCAAGACCAAAGGAATACCCGTAAGTGTAATCAGCGAAGGAATGGGACATGGCTCCGAAAACACCACCCGGATTTATCTGGCCAGCCTCGACACCTCTACGATCGACCGCGCCAACGCCCTTATTCTCTCTTCTATTTAGAGACTGTTTCAAAAATTTCGCTATATTTGCAGACCGAAAAAGGCTGTGTCCTTGTTTTAATTTGAAAAATTCAGAACTATGAATACCATGTCAGTTTCACTGCCCGTACTTCTGCTCACCGGCTACCTGGGCAGCGGGAAAACCACATTGCTCAACCGAATCCTGTCCAACCGCAAGGGAATACGGTTTGCCGTTATTGTCAATGATATAGGCGAGGTGAACATCGACGCTTCGCTGATACGTAAAGGAGGAATAGTCGGTCAGAATGGCGCCGACGACCTTGTATCCCTCCAGAACGGCTGCATCTGCTGTACCCTCCGCGCGGACCTGATAGCCCAGATACAGGGACTCATAGATGCCGGAGAGTTCGATTACATCGTAATAGAGGCAAGCGGCATCTGCGAACCGGAGCCTATAGCCCGGACCATCTGCGCCATGAGCCTACAGGCGATGGAGAACAAGGTGACGGGGCCGCGCCTGGACTGTATAGTCACTGTCGTAGACGCCTTGCGGATGCTTACCGATTTCGAGGGGGGAAAGGCTCTTGCCGCCTCCGACATAGACGATGAACAGATAGAGGACCTTGTGGTCCGACAGATAGAGTTCTGCAACCTCGTGCTGCTCAACAAAATTTCCGAGGTCTCTCCCGAACAGGCCGACAAAATACGCGCCGTGGTACGTGCCCTGCAGCCGAAGGCCCGGATTATCGGGTGCGACTATTGCGATGTTCCTCTGGAAAACCTTCTGGATACCGGACTGTTTGATTTCGAAAAGACCGTGACGGCGGCCACCTGGGTACAGGAACTGGAACGTCCGGTGACCGAAGAGCAGGAAGAAGAGGCGCATCACGGACACGGACACCACCACTGCCATGAACACGAACATGAACATTGCCACCACCATCACCACCACGGGCAAGGCGAAGCGGAAGAGTATGGGATAGGAACTTTCGTATATTACCGGCGGCAACCTTTCGACTTCAACAAGTTCGACTATTACTGCGCCTCCCGCTGGCCCAAAAACATAATCCGCACCAAAGGTGTACTGTATTTCAGCCATAACACAGATATGTCACTGCTGTTCGAGCAGGCCGGCGTGCAGAAACATGTATCCGAGGCCGGGCAATGGTACGCCACAGCGCCGGAAGAGGACCGCGAGCGTCTCATGGAGATGGACCCGGATTTTGCCCGCGATTGGGACCCTGTATTCGGAGACCGCATGATAAAACTTGTATTCATAGGTCAGGACATTGACCGCGAAGCCCTGAGCCGCGACCTTGACGCTATGCTCGTCACCGATTATATGCCTGCTGCCGCCTCTTCCCCCACCGCCGGCATATAAATCCGTTCTGAGTCATCTTCCATCATTCCTAAACGCCTAAACGAGGCCGAGCCAAATTCTTCAGCTCGGCCTTTTTGTCATTTTGACAAAAAAATAATTGTATTAAAATTTGTTTATTGTGTGAAAAAACCATAACTTTGCCGTATGCAAACGCAGCGTTTGCACAGACGACTCTTTGCAATGTAGACTTCATTCCCTTAAATCACCCGGTCTACTGACTGATTACAACTGAACCGGATTTACAAAAACTAAAAAAACTATGACACAATCCAACGCAAAACCATTACTGATGTGGTTTGGAGGAGCTGCCGTGACAGGCATCCTAATCGGGACACTCATCCTCGTATTTACCGGGATTGATTTTTCCTCGCGCAGAAGCGGCAGCGACGAAGAACAAACCGAAGAACCGACCGAATCGTTCTCCGACTTCGAGAAGCCGGCCGAGACTGAAGAAAACGAAGAAAGCGAACCGGTGACAGAAGCAACGCCCGAACCCGAAGTGGAAACATCTGTCTCCGAAAACCTTAATTGCTCTGTCTCCTTGTCAGGCAACATAGGCAAATACAGCATCAAATCGTTTGACATCACAATCAACGGAACCTCCATTACCGGCAGCGACGTATGGGGCGACTCCCCTCTTCCCCTCAATGGCACCTACGACCCCGATACCCACACGGTATATATCACAGAGTCCAACGGCGATATGGTGACCGGCGAAATCTCCGGTATTCTTGTAATCAAGGAAGACGGCTCCGCATCCCTTAACGGTACATTCACCAACTACAAAAACAAGACCTTCACTGCAAATCTCTCGGGTTTCGTAAATTAAAAGACCCTTATATTCACTTTACAAACATATATTCACTTTACAAACATTAAAACACATCCTGAATTATGAATGAACAGACCAACAACGACACTCAGAATATCGGTACCGCCGTTCTGACATCCATTCTCGCCATCCTCAGTTTCCTTTTTGTATGGCCCTGGAAAACATGGATTAAATCAGTCAACAAAGTGGCGCAAGCAAAAAGGGAAAATCAGCTTGACCTGTCTCATATAGACTCACTCTGGCCCGTACTCTCCTATCTGAAACGCTTCTTCCTGGAGTTCATGTTCGACGCCACTATCGTTCTCGGATACTTTATCGGCGTGATTGTGGCTTTCGCCGCTCTGATAGTCGGATTCAAAAGTGGTGTCGTTACAGCTTTCGGCGCTTTCTTCGGCACACTCATCGCTTTCTATTATATGCCGATTTACATCGCCATATTCCGTGACCTGGTACAGCTCTTCATCATTGCCCCCATACGCAAGTTCATCAGCTGGCTCAGCAAACCCGCACAGTACATCGACATCAACGCCGGCGTCAAAGCGGACGTCAACTCACAAGACAAGTAAGAAGCTGTTTAAAAATAATCACCGCAACACATATTCCGGGCGAGGTCCGACGGCAGTCATATTCTGCCACGGCCCCGCCCGGAGCCTTTTTCATTCAAGAGGCCGCGTCTGCAGATTTGCCAGCGTTGAAATATTTTCCTATATTTGCATTTCAAAGAAACCGTTTAACACAAATAAATTCATAACTATGGCTTCGGAAGTATTTTTCACTAACCTCAGGGCCAATGCAAACTGCAACCTGCTGGACAAACTGGAGCGTCTTTGCATACGCGCCGGACTGCTTGAACTCCCTCTTAAAGAGCAGTTTGTGGCCATCAAACTCCATTTCGGCGAACCCGGCAACCTGGCTTACATACGCCCCAACTTCGCCAACCGCCTCTGCGAGATGCTCCGCAAACAGGGTGCGCGCCCCTTCCTCACGGACTGCAACACACTCTATTCCGGACGCCGCTCCAATGCCTTCGACCACATAGAGAGCGCCATGGAGAACGGCTTCAACCCAATCGCCGTGCATGCACCGGTAATAATAGCCGACGGTCTGAAAGGAAACGACGACCGTGAGATACCCTTGGACAACGCCGAGTTCTGCAAGGCTCCCAAGATAGGCGCCGCCCTGGCTGACGCCGATGTCATCATCTCTTTCACGCACTTCAAAGGCCATGAACAGGCCGGATTCGGGGGCACCCTGAAGAACATCGGCATGGGTGGCGGTTCCGTGCGCGGAAAACTGGAGATGCACGGCAATTCCAAACCGGTGATAGACCGCGAACACTGTGTGGGCTGCGGTGTCTGCGTACGCCACTGCGCTCACGAGGCCCTCTCCATGGACAAGGACCACAAGGCCGTGATAGACTACGACAAGTGCGTGGGCTGCGGCCAGTGCGTGGCCGTATGCCAGCACGGCGGCGCCGTGATTGCAGGCTGGGACACCTCGAAAAACCTGAACTACAAGATTGCCGAGTACACCGAGGCGATACTCAAGGACAAACCCCATTTCCATATCTCCTTCATTATGAACGTGTCGCCGGAGTGCGACTGCTGGGGACACAACGACGCGGCTGTGGTGGCCGACATCGGAATACTCGCTTCCGCCGACCCCGTGGCCCTGGACCAGGCATGCGTGGACCTCGTCACAAAAGCGCCCGTACTGCCTACGGACAACGAACTGGAGGACGCTCACCGTCACGAGGACCTGTGCGGCCAGGACAAATTCAAACTCCTGCACCCCGACACAGACTGGGAATCCGGACTTATCCACGCCGTAAAATTAGGTTTGGGTACACGGGAATATAATCTTATCACCGTCTGATGAACGATATATCGGCTTTTGAATTACCGGCGGCGCTCGCCGACGTGCATGTAGTCATGATGTGCGGGGTGAGCGGCGCCGGCAAGACTTATATGGCCCGGAAGTTGGAAACGGCGGGCTTTGAACGCCTCTCCGCCGACAGACTGGTATGGGATAAGTACGGGGAGTCCTACTCCTCGCTGCCGGCGGATTCACGCAGCAGAATATACATGACGGCCATGAAGTCTCTGACTGACTCTCTGCCGGAAAAGATAGCTGAAGGCAAGCGGGTGGTGATGGACTCCTCCTTCTGCAAACGGGGGCGACGCGATGCCGTGGCGCGACTGTGTCGCGAAGCCGGTGTAAACTGCCTGATACTATATCTTGACGTGCCGGCGCCCCTGCTGCGCAGGCGTCTGGCCATGCGCGAAGGAGCAGGCCCCGATGACCAACGTATTCCCGAAGAAGACCTTGTACGCTTCCTGCAGAATTTTGAGCCTCCCGCCCCCGACGAGCGCTACATTACCCTCACCCCGGAGACAAACGAATCCGACTGAAATTTCATGAATTTTACGCCACCTGTCAAAAAGATTACCGCAAAATATTCATCGTCTCGTCACAAACAACATATTTTGTCGTCTTATAGATAGGACCCGATACTAAAACTATAAAAAAATATGAATCGTATTATTGCTCTACTATCTCTGATTTGTACTTTGTCGACACTGAATGCGAAGACAATACAAGGCGTAGTCCTTTCCGCCAACGACTCTACGGCAGTCGTCGGAGCGAACTGCCGCCTCCTATCTGACGGCAAACTCGTAACCGGCGCTTCCGCCGGCGCAAATGGCGCTTTCTCACTGGAAACAGAAATTGATTCCTCTTTGGACCTGGAGGTTTCCATGACAGGGTTTTCACCTACGAACATAATAATCGAGCCCGGCTCCAAAAACATGAACATAGGCGTGGTTTATCTGGATGAAGGCGTAATGCTGGACGAAGTGCAAGTCAGCGGCAATACCGTAGTCAACAAAAATGGACGCACCATCGTCTATCCTTCCTCGGCCGATGTCAAAGCATCCGCCACCTCCATAAGTCTGTTCCAGAAACTTCCCTTGCCCGGAGTGATGGCAAACCCGATAACAAGGGCTATAACGGTGGATGGCGGAAACCCGGTCATCCTCATTAACGGCGTTCCATCTTCTATTGACGATGTCAACGCTCTGCAGCCAAAGGATATACAAAGGATAGAGTATTCAAGGTTTACTCCGGCCCGTTATGCCGATTCAGGCCGTACGGGCTTTATCGACATAACTCTGAAAAAGAGAAATGACGGCGGCCAGATTTACGCCTGGGGCAGAAGCGCGGTCAACACAGCCTTCGTCGATGCGAATATCAAGGCATCCTACCATCAGGGCCCGTCGCAATTCTCTCTGATGTATCAGCCCTCTTGGCGAAACTATCAGAAAGTGTACGACAATGCCACACAGAGTTTCATCGGAAATGATTTCCGGGTTGACCTTGAGGAACATGACCGGAACCCTTTCAGCTACCACACCCATACCATGAGACTGAAATATGATTTCAGTCCAAGTGCCAGGACATTGTTTTCAGCCACATTCAGCGCAACGCCCAACATAAGCAAAAACAGGGCCATCGCCCATACCATAGACTCCGAACTCGGAGAATACGACAACTACAACCGCTCCTCGAGCAAGAGTTTCACCCCATCGCTCGACCTGTTTCTGCGCCAGGATTTCAACGAGAATAACTCTCTCGAAGCGCAGGTAGTGGGCACACTGAGCGCCAACGACTACAGACGCGACAACAATTATCTCTTCGCCGACGGCAGCCGGGAAGAATACACCATGGACGTTGACAGCCGTCGCCATTCGCTGATTTCGGAAATAAACTATATACATTACTTCAGTCAGAAGACATCTCTCACCGCCGGAATTCAGAACACCGTATCACACAGCACCAATACCTATCTGTCCTCAGACTACAAGCCTGTACTCACCGAGAACAACAACTATGCCTACGTCCGTCTGGGGCAGCAAGTCGGCAGATTCTACGTCTCTCTCTCCTCAGGCGCCAAAATGTTCTGGATGAAAAATGACCTGAACAAACGCAATTTCATACGGAATATTTCGAGCGCCCAGATTTCATGGAATATAAACGACAGCTGGAACATACAGGGGTCTTTCAGATACAGTCCCAACATCCCTTCACTCAGCTCCCTTACAGACTATCCGCAGCAAACCACTCCCTATCTTGTCTCAAACGGCAACCCCGACCTTAAAGTCGCTGAAAACTTCATGTACAACATAGGAGCGAACTATTCATACAGGAAATTTCAGGCATCATTTCAATCAAGATATGTCTATGTCAAGAACAGCGTAATAGACGATGTCCTATACATGGGCGACGAATTATTCCTGTCACAATCCGTAAATGCAAAGCACAGACGCATATTTCAGAACAATCTGTCCTTGCGTATCAGCGATATTCACGGATTCGGCGCCAACCTGTATCTGTGTCTGACACATTATCAGACCGCCGTAGAAAACTGGAACCATAAACTCACATCTTTTGACGGAAGCCTGACTGTCTGGTGGAACAAAGGCCCCTTCACCATTGCATACTGGCGCAAACTGCCCGGCAAATACCTATACGGATATCATGTGGGGAAAGAAGAGAATGGCGATGCACTGCAGTTCGAATGGCAGGTAAACAAACATTGGCTCATAGGAGCCAGCTGGATGTATATGTTCGACAAGAAAGGCACCCGCTACCCCTCCTGGAGCTACTCCCCCGTCAATCCCTCCGACAACGAGCGCTTCATCAAGAACAACGGCAACATGATAGTCCTCTCGGTAAGCTACTCAGCCGACTTCGGCTCCATCTTCCGAACCGCCCGCCGCAATCTCAACAACCAAGACAACGGCTCCTCCCTCCTCCAACTCTAAAAACCATATCCAAAACGCCGATAAAACCCCGTAGCCCCCGCCACACCCAACCGCTAAAAGGCAATATACGTGTGGCGGGGTTTGTCGCAATGAGTTATTTTCGGTAAATTTGCAGTCAGAAAAAGGCTGTAAATGACTGAAACCATATCGCGCTCAAGAAAAAAAATAATCTCCTTTATATGGCAGCACACGCTGCTGCTCATTTCCCTCTACATAATGACGCTCGGCGTGGTGCTTTGCATCAAATCGGCACTCGGCAGCAGCGTCATCTCCTCATTGCCGCTTGCATTTTCCATCGCCGGGACACAAGGTCTGGCACCGACCCTGAGCGTAGGCGGCTATACCATCGTCATGAATTTCGTCTTCGTAATCGCGCAGATTCTGCTGCTACGGCGTCGTTTCGAACCCGTACAGCTGTTTCAGCTGCTGATTGGATTCGTGTTCGGATGGTTCATAGACCTGAATATGGCAGCCACACAATGGCTGGTATGCGAAGACATAGGCACGGAAGCCTTAGTGCAATTCGCCGGATGCTCGGTTATGGGATTCGGCATAGCGATGGAAGTGAAATGCGGGTCTGTGACGATGCCCGGCGAAGGACTGCCGGTAGCCATAAGCCGCCTCACGGGCGCTCCGTTTGCCAAAATCAAAATAATGGTGGACACAACACTTGTAGCCCTGGCGATAGCGAGCTGCTACCTGTTCTTCGGACACTGGCAGTGGAACATAATCGGTCCCGGCACCCTATTCGCCATGGTCTACGTAGGCATAGCCGTAAAACTGTTCACCGCCCACTCGCGATGGTTCGACCATCTGCTTGACTACCGCCCCGGCTTCCGCCGGTACCTATTCGGCCTGGCGCGCTACCTGTACAAACCCACCCACAAAAACTGACACTCTACCGGGATAAAACCAGGTGACGATTATCGTAACCACTTATATCAGCGAACCTCAATATGTCTAATGAAAACATCATGACCCAGGAAGACTTTTATTTGGCTTACAGAAAGTTGAAAAGTATGGCATACTTTGACAACGGAGGACTTGAACTCAAGTCTGCCATTGCTGAATTCGAATGGAATCTATATCGTAAAGCATCGAAAGACGAGAGCTTCAAGGATATTTTCATTAAATATATAACGCCATTATATCAGGAACTGACAAGGGGGAGAATATCATTAAAAAAGGGAAGAATAAGTGAGTTGATGAGTTCTATAGATTATATATTGACCCCTAAAAAATTCAAAAGCCATCAAAATTCAGAAACGGAGGCCGAAGGCGCACGGCTTATAACCAACGATGACTTCTCGACCGAAAACTTCATTGAGAAGTACAATGTGCTGATACAGGCACCGGTGGAAATATATATTCTCTCGGTGCTTTGGCTCATGAAAGTAGCCGTGAGGTTTGAACACGACATACCGGCTAACAATTACGCCAACCGTTTTTCCTGTATTGAAGACACTGTGTCCGAAGACAGAACCGACGGCATCATCAGTTCCGGACTCATGCTGTTCCGTCCTTATTTCAAGGGCTATCAGGATTGGCGTGACAAAGGTCTGAGTAAAGCAATATCTCTGCTGGATGACAGTCAGGACTGCGCGCTGGTCAGCCTTGACATAAAGAGATATTTCTATTCTGTAAGGATGAACGTCCTTCAGGAGTTAGGCGAATACATTAAAAACGACAGAACGGGGTTCCGGCTGACCCAAATCCTTCAGGAGGTTCACAAGAAATATGCCGAATGTACCGGTACCATCCCTCTGTTGAAGCTAAAACAGGAAAACCTGGAAAAAGAAGAGTTCTCCTTGCCGGTAGGTCTCCCCTCTTCCGGGTGGCTCGCAAATTGGTATCTTGTTGAATTTGACAGCAAGATTCTTGTGAACGCTGAACCGGAGTACTACGGTCGGTATGTGGATGACCTGATTTTTGTGTTCAGATGCAACAGCCTTCAAGGCAATGACGACAAAGAGCGAATTTACAACTTCATAAAGAAGCATTTCATAGACACGGATATACTGGAATATGAAGGAAACAGCTACTGGATTAAGGTCAATGACACCCGACTGGAAATTCAAAACAAGAAAGTCGTTTTGGAGTATTTCCGTCATGACGCATCCCGCGCTGCCATAAACAAGTTCAAGAAGAACGTTGACAGAAATCGCAGCGAGTTCCGCTATCTGCCATTCAATAATCTGGTGGACGTGGAATTTGACGATAAAGCCTTCTCTGTAGAATACTCGGATTCCGTCAACAAGCTCCGCAGCCTGAAAAATATGTCGGAAAACAAATTCGGAGCATCGACCTATTTGGCACACAAGATTTTCCTCGCCTTGTCTTCGACAGAGACTGGCAAGCAGGAAAGAAAAGACAATGCCCTGTCAGCAAAACAGATTCTGTCATTCTTCAGCGGGAAAATAGCCCTTGATATGTATCAGTTATGGGAAAAGGTGGCGACATATTTTCTGTTGACCTCAGATTACCATAACATAAAAAAATTCTACAATCAGGCATACTCGGCGATAGAGAGCATTCAGGTTGATGGAAATGAGCAAGTGGAACCGGAGAAGAAGAAAACAGACACTAAGCAGGTCCTGCAGATTAAACAGACTTTAAATTCCCATCTGAATCTTTCATTTGCAATGGCATTTGCCCTTTGTCCGTCAAAGATTGACAGAAAGACAGATATTCTTGAAGGCGCTTCAGACAGAGAAGAAGGAATACGCAGTCTGGATGTTATCCTAAAAAAAGCCCGACGTATCCGTAAATCATATCTTTTCCGGCAGAACTATATTAGAATACCCGGCATTTGCTACACGTCATACAATGACGGGGAAAGCGACCTGACACAATTCACTTATGAAAAATTGCGGCGGCTGAAAATAAATTCGGCTGCCGGAGAATTATCACCGGTATTTCTACATTTCCACGACCTAAATTTGCTTGAAGTTCTGGCAAATACCGACAATCCGAGAAACTGCCCAAAAGATATATTGAACAAGACTCACCGGTATTTTTATGAATTCAACTACAGATGGCAAGGGCTGAAAGAGCCGGACAAATTCTTTAATGTAATCCCGGATGGCAACAACTATCTGATTGATGTCAGCGATACGGCAGACAGCACAAGTCAACCGCAGCCTACACAACCGAACAAACTTATAGGTATAGTCAACTGGTTTGTGGACCCCAAAGACTGCGAGGCGGCTTTAAGACAAGGCTTTGTCCTTAAGAAGAAGCATCAGGAAAAACTGTTTGAGATACTTAACTATGCCAACAGACACAAGGTGGAATTGATAGCGCTTCCCGAACTCGCCGTCCCCATTCAGCAGCTACCGCTATTGGTGCGTCAATGCTGTAGACAAAATATGGCGGCAGTCAGCGGCCTCAACTATGTCGTATTCGGGAAATCGGCTTACAATTACACAGTTACAATATTGCCTGTCCGCACAAAGTATTATACCACATGCGTCATTATTCCACGTCTGAAAAATTATCCCGCGCCATCCGAGACTCACATTGTAAATGGCTTTTACCTGGCACCCCGCCCCCCGCGAATCCCATATTATAATCTATTTCACTGGAGAAAAGCATATTTTTCAGTCTACAATTGCTTTGAACTGAGCAATATCACAGACCGAGCCTTATTCAAGTCAAAGGTAGACTTCATCATAGCCTCGGAATACAACAGAGACACGAACTATTACTCCAATGTAATTGAGTCATGGGCCCGAGACCTACATTGCTATATAATGCAGATTAACACATCTGATTTCGGAGATTCGCGGGTAGTAAGGCCCACGACAACCGCACAACAGAACATAATGAGTGTTTCCGGAGGAGCCGAACCCTTGCTGCTTATTGACACGCTTGGAATAGATGCGATTCGCGATTTCCAGGAGCACGCATACTGTTGGCAGATTGACCCCGACGGAGGGAAAAGCCATTTCAAGCCGACGCCTCCGATGTTCGAGTACCAGAACACTCAATGTCGCCGCCGGAATCTCCCGCTGACCTCAAAGGAATGGAAACACAAAAACAACTGACACGAGCGTACCTATTTATATATTAAAATCATTCAGATTATTGGGGTACCCATTTGAGGTACCCATTTTTATGGACATAAGAAAACCCGCTGGATTTCAGCGGGTCAACTCTTGAATCGGCGGAGAGGACGAGATTCGAACTCGTGGTAGGATTGCTCCTACGTCAGTTTAGCAAACTGGTGGTTTCAGCCACTCACCCACCTCTCCAAAGGCTTCACCGGATTTCCCGGTTTGCGTGTGCAAAGTTAGAGGTTTTTTTTTAATTGACCAAGTATTTGGCTGTTTTTTGTGTTTATTTTTTTCTTGCATATTGTCTGAGGTCGCTTTTTACGTATGTCGCAGCTGTTGTCGGAGGTGTGCGATTGTGCTGAAATTTTGGGGATTGGAAATTTTTGATTATCTTTGCGGTCTCAAAGATTAGAGTTTTGTTGCTATTCCTTATTGTTTGGTTTGAATAAATTAGCAACCTTTTTATTTATATTCGTATGCAGAACGCCAATCTCCCGTATGACCGTCTATTTGAGTCCAGTTGGGAAGTGTGTAATAAGATAGGTGGTATTTACACCGTTCTCTCAAGCAAGGCCAAGGCTTTGCAGGAAAAGAGTCCGGACCGGGTCGTATTCATAGGTCCCGATGTGTGGACCGTTGAGCATCCGTGCCCTGTGTTCAAAGAGTACAAGACATTGCTTAACCGGGCTTCTTCCCGCCTCAGGTTGCCTTGGGACATCAAGGTACGTGTGGGCCGTTGGCTGGTGCCTGGCAAGCCGATAGCCGTGTTAGTGGATTGCGGCAAGACCTCTGAGCATCTGCCTGAGGTGTATGGACGTATGTGGGAGCTGTACGGAGTAGACAGCCTGCATGCCTATGGCGATTATTCCGAGGGGTGCGCTTTCGGAATCGCATCGGCTATCGTGATAAAGGGGCTCGCTGAACTGCTGGGCGCTGACCCCGAGCGCGTGATAGCGCATTTCGATGAATGGACCACATCCATGGGTCTGCTGTGGCTTGAGGCGGAGGCTCCGCGTATCGCCACAGTGTTCACCACGCATGCCACAAGCATCGGGCGCAGCATCTGCAGTAACGGGAAGCCTCTGTATGACTATTTCTACGGCTATCATGGCGACCAGATGGCCCGGGAACTCAATATGGAGAGCAAACATTCGCTGGAGAAGGCGGCCGCCCACCGCGCCGACTGTTTTACTACCGTAAGCGACGTCACAGCAAGGGAGTGTACCCAGCTTCTGGAGATGACGCCTCAGGTGGTGACACCCAATGGTTTTGAGAATGACTTCGTGCCTAAGGGAGCGAAGTGGACAGCGGCTCGCCGGGAGTCTCGGCGCAAGCTGCTGGCACTGGCGTCCTCTCTGTGCGGGCGCACCGTCGAGTCCGACGCGCTACTGGTGGCCACATCGGGCCGCAACGAGTATCGCAACAAGGGGATAGACCTCTACATCGATGCCATGGAGCTGGTACGCCGTGAGCATCCTGAACGTGAAGCGGTGGCTTTTATCTTTGTGCCTGCATGGAGTGCCGCTCCGGTATCGGGGCTAAAGGACCGCATGCAGGGACGTATCGGGACAGAGCCGGAGCTGAATTTCTCCTCACACAGACTGCACAACGAGGATAGCGACTCTATTTTCTGCCGTCTCATGCAGCTGGGCGGCAACAATAACGCGCGGGAAAATGTTTCCTTTATATATATGCCCTGTTACCTGGACGGCAAAGACGGTATCCTCGACATGACTTACTACGAGATGATGCCGGGTCTGGACCTGACTGTATTCCCGTCCTATTACGAGCCATGGGGATACACTCCTTTGGAGAGCATATCCTTCGGTGTGCCTACGGTGTCTACGGACAAGGCCGGTTTCGGCCAGTGGATTATGGACAATTTCGACGGCACGTTTGCAGACTGCGGAGCCGAGGTGGTGGAGCGCACTGACTCGAATTATGAGGCAGCCAAGTACGAGATAGCCCAAAAGGTGCGTTATGTCGACTGCTGCGACTCCATACAGATGAGCGATATGCGCGAGGCGGCCCGCCGTACGGCCGAGCAGGCATCCTGGCAAATTTTCATCGGCAAGTATCTGGATGCCTACCGGGAGGCCATGAAGCGTCGCGACGCCCGTCTGAAGGGCTGAGCCTTCATACGTCTCTTCTCTTCCTTATTATTCTATTGCATATCAATTTTTGAAAACAATTAATTACTATATAGATGAAACTTAAAGTAAGTGAGACCAACGCGCCTGCATGGCGTGACATGACTGTTCGTGTGGAGCTGCCTAAGGAGCTGAAACCTCTGGAGGAACTCAGCAAAAACCTGTGGTGGGTCTGGAACAGCGATGGCAAGAGTCTGTTCAAAGACCTGGATTCCGATATATGGCGTTCCACGGGGGAGAACCCGGTGATGATGCTGCAGCGCATCAGTTTCGAGCGTATTCAGGAGGTCCTGGCCGACAAAGATTATATGAACCGTGTGCAGCAGGTCTACACACACTTCAAGGAATATATGGCCGAGCCTATGCGCAAAGACATACCCTCGGTGAGCTACTTCTCCATGGAGTACGGATTGTGCAACTGCCTGAAGATTTATTCCGGCGGTCTGGGTGTCTTGGCAGGCGACTATATAAAGCAGGCGTCTGACTCCCGCGTGGAGATGACAGCCGTAGGTTTCCTCTACCGTTTCGGCTACTTCACCCAGACATTAAGCATGGACGGTCAGCAGATAGCCAACTATGAGGCACAGAACTTCGCCCAGTTGCCCATAGAGCAGGTTATGGGGGACGACGGCCAGCCCATGATACTGGAGGTGCCCTACCCCGGCCGCATTGTTTATTGCCACGTCTGGCGCGTGAATGTGGGCCGCATGAAGCTCTATCTGCTTGACACCGACTTCGACATGAACTCTGAGTTTGACCGGCAGATTACCCATCAGCTCTACGGAGGAGACTGGGAAAACCGCATCAAGCAGGAGTATCTGCTCGGCATAGGCGGTATCTATATGCTGAACAAACTGGGCATACATACAGACATATACCACGCCAACGAGGGACACGCCGCCCTCCTGAACCTGCAGCGCCTGGTGGACTATGTCCAGAACGACCATCTGCCGTTCAATGTGGCCTTGGAGGTGGTACGCGCCTCGTCCCTTTATACCGTCCACACTCCGGTGCCCGCCGGACACGACTATTTCGAGGAGAGCCTCTTCGGCAAATACCTGGGCGAGTATCCCGCAAAGTTGGGTATCTCCTGGAGCGACCTCATGAATATGGGCCGCGAGAACCCCGACACCAACGAGCGCTTCTCCATGAGCGTGTTCGCGCTCAACACCTGCCAGGAGGCCAATGGCGTGAGCTGGCTCCACGGCGAAGTGAGCAAACGTATGTTTGCCGGCGTGTGGAAGGGCTACGCATCCGAAGAGAGCCACGTGGGCTATGTCACCAACGGCGTGCATATGCCTACATGGGCGGCTTCCGAATGGAAGGCTTTCTACAGAGACAATCTGGGAGAACAGGTATTCGCCAACCAGAGCGACCCCGAAGCCTGGAAGGGGATTTTCAAGGTCAGCGACGAGGAAATCTGGAATATGCGGATGCAGCTGAAGAACAAGTTCATCAACTTCGTAAAGAAGGACTTCAAGGCCAAATGGCTCGCCAACCAGGGAGACCCGGGCGCGGTGATGAGAATCGTAGACAAGATTAATCCGAATGCCCTCATCATAGGCTTTGCCCGCCGTTTCGCCACATATAAGCGAGCCCACCTGCTCTTCACCGACCTGGACCGTCTGTCCAAAATAGTAAATAACGAGCAGTTCCCCGTGCAGTTCGTGTTCTCAGGCAAGGCGCATCCAGCCGACGGCGCCGGCCAGGGACTTATAAAGCGCATCATAGAGATAAGCCACATGCCTCAGTTCCTGGGCAAGATTATCTTCCTGGAGGACTACAATATGATTGTGGCCAAACGCCTGGTAAGCGGCGTGGACATCTGGCTGAACACCCCCACCCGTCCGCTGGAGGCCTCCGGCACATCCGGCGAGAAGGCCGAGATGAACGGCGTGCTTAACTTCTCTGTACTTGACGGCTGGTGGTATGAGGGCTATCACTTCAACGAGAAGGCCGGCTGGGCCCTCACCGAGAAGCGCACCTTCACCGACCAGGCCCAGCAGGACAAGCTGGATGCCGCCACCATCTATTCCATGCTGGAGAACGAGATAGTCCCTCTTTACTTCGCCAAGAACTCCAAGGGGTACAGCCCCGAGTGGATTCAGTACATCAAGGGGTCCATCGGCGACATAGCTCCGCACTTCACCATGAAACGCCAGCTGGACGACTACATCGAGCGTTTCTACGCTCCCGAGTCCAAACGCGCCCACAAGCTCATAGCATCCAACTTCAAGGAGGCCCGCGAGATTGTAGCCTGGAAAGAGGAAGTAGCCTCCAAGTGGGACCAGATTCAGGTACTTTCCGCCAGCCTCAACGACGGCGACCTCGGTGTGATGCCCCGTTCCGGAAGCGAGCTGACGGCACGTTGCACTCTGGACACCAAGGGGCTTGGCAACAGCATAGGCGTGGACCTGGTAATCTACAAGCAGGAAAACGGAGAGCGCCGCTTCTTCGACTCCAAGCAACTTAAGGTGATTAACCAGGAAGGCTCTGTACTTACATACGAACTCAGATACAAGCTCCAGGAAGCCGGCGAGTTCGCTTTCAGCTTCCGTATGTTCCCCGACAACAAGATGCTGCCTCACCGTCAAGACTTCGCATACACCCGTTGGTTCTAATGTAAAGACAACCATACAGCGAGGGCGCTCCGGATTTATTTCGGAACGCCCTCTCCTTTTGGACACAAAAAAGCCAAAGAGCGAAATCCATACGGAAATGACTCTTCGGCATTATCGTGCGCACGGGGGGACTCGAACCCCCACGTCGTCAGACACCAGATCCTAAGTCTGGCGCGGCTACCATTACGCCACGTGCGCCAATCAGGTCCTGCAAAATTACTGCTTTTTTTTGGTCTGACCAAACGGGCGCGACGTGTGCGTGTGAAAGCTGAAGGGGATTTTTCTCTACTCTGCGGCGTATCGACGCACTGTGGGGCTTTCCACATCCACGTCATATTCGGCGGCTCGGGCCAGTATGGCACGGGCCAGACGGGGTTTCAGGGCTTCGGGACAATAACGGAAATATGCCTCGGCAGCCCTTACGTGCGCAGCGTCGGGCATGGGATATTCCCGTCGTTCAGGCAGGCCGAATATGGAGTCCGGAAGTCCCTTTTTTTCTTCGTATGAGAGTCTGTCGTTCATAGTTCTTAAATTCGATTTGGTTTCTGACTGTTTTAACAAAAGCCGGAGGATTTTTGTTTTCCCTGACTGACAGGTTAAGTGTAAAAAGACTAATAAATCCGCTTAACGCATTTATTATCAGCCGATTCAATACAGACAGAGATAGTACGGGAACAGCATGCGGAATGTCAGAGGAAATGTAAATACGTCAGATATAAGATTTTTTTGTATCTTTGCACATAATTTGCCCTATATGTGGAGATTTAAGCCCATATTGAAACCGACCATCTGGGGTGGCTCAAGGATAGCCGCCTTCAAGGGGGAAGCTGAGTCTTCCGCCGCAGACGCGCATATCGGCGAGACCTACGAGCTGAGCGGCATGCCGGGCCACGAGAGTGTGGTGGCGGCAGGTCCGGACAAGGGTCTGTCGCTGACCGGACTCATAGAACGCTACGGTGTGGCGCTGTTAGGGCGCAAAAACCTGGAACGCACGGGACTGGAGTTTCCGCTGCTTGTCAAGTTCTTGGATGCCAGTTCAGACCTATCGGTGCAGGTACACCCCGACGACAAGGCGGCACCCGCTTTCGGCCTGCCCAACGGCAAGAATGAGCTGTGGTATATGCTTGAGGCCACACCCAAGGCACGCCTGTGCGCCGGCTTCAACACCCCGCTTACACGCGACCAGTTCAAGTCAATCGTCAGCAGCGGCCGCATCACTGATTATCTGCACTTTACGCCTGTGACACGCGGCGAGGTCTATTACATACCGGGAGGCACGGTCCACTCACTTGGCGAAGGATGCCTGGTGCTGGAGATACAGCAGCCGAGCGACACCACCTTCCGCATCTATGACTATAACCGTGTGGACAGCCAGGGGCGTCCGCGCGAGCTGCACACTGCCCAGGCCCTTGAATCGCTGGACCTTAGCCGATGTGGCGAAGGCTCGCAGGTACTCTACCCGGACGAGATGAATATCAACTCCGGCCTTCTCGCCACCAATCGCTTCACCGTCAACCGTATGCACATCTCCTACCGTCTACACCGCGATTACCGGGATGTGGAGTCCTTCAAGGTGTTGGTAGTGGTGTCCGGCCATATTGAGATTTCGGACTCCTGCGGCACCGAGAAGGCCGGTCCCGGCACATTGCTGCTTGTGGGCGCCGACGAGCGGGATGTGACGCTGAAACCGACAGACGGCGAGGCCATAGTCATAGAGACATACATATAGGATTAGGATGTCCAATACACGAACACAAAGTCAATCACCATATTATGAAAGAGTTAGCCACCAAATACGACCCCTCGCAGGTAGAGGGCAAATGGTATGAATACTGGATTAAGCACCGTCTGTTCCACTCGGAGCCGGACGAGCGCGAAGCGTTTACCATAGTGATTCCTCCACCTAATGTGACCGGAGTGCTTCACATGGGCCACATGCTTAACAATACCATTCAGGACATACTGGTGCGCCGCGCCCGCATGGAGGGCAAGAACGCCGTCTGGGTGCCGGGCACTGACCATGCCTCCATATCCACAGAGACCAAGGTGGTGGCCAAACTCGCCGCCGAGGGAATACAGAAGCGCGACATAGGACGCGAGAAGTTCCTGGAGCATGCCTGGGAATGGACCGACAAGTACGGCGGCATAATACTGAAGCAGCTGCGTCGTCTGGGTGCTTCCTGCGACTGGGAGCGCACCGCCTTCACTATGGACGAGACTCGCAGCCGCAGCGTGACCAAGGTATTCTGCGACCTCTATGACAAGGGGCTCATATATCGTGGTCTGCGAATGGTGAACTGGGACCCTCAGAACCGCACGGCCCTGAGCAATGACGAGGTTTATTTCAAAGAGGAGAACAGCAAATTATATTACCTGCGCTACTACGTGCAGGAACAGGACCTCGGCGCGGTGCCCGAGGGAAGCGTGGTACATACTGACGCGCAGGGACGCCATTACGCAGTAGTGGCCACCACACGTCCGGAGACGATAATGGGCGACACGGCCATGTGCATAAACCCCAAGGACCCGAAAAACGCCTGGCTCAAAGGGAAGCACGTGACAGTGCCTCTGGTAGGCCGCACCGTGCCCGTGATAGAGGACCGGTATGTGGAGATTGACTTCGGTACAGGTTGCCTGAAGGTGACTCCGGCCCACGACACAAACGACTATATGCTGGGCAAGAAACATGACCTGGAGACAATAGACATCTTCAACGACGACGGCACGGTGGCCGAGGCAGCCGGCATGTATGTGGGCATGGACCGTTTCGCAGTCCGAGAACAGATAGCCAAGGACCTTGCCGAAGCCTCGCTGATGGAGAAAGTGGAGGACTATGTAAACAATGTGGGCTGCTCCGAGCGCACACACGTGCCCATAGAGCCACGCCTCTCCATGCAGTGGTTCATAAAGATGAAGCATTTCGCCGACATCGCCCTTCCGCCGGTGACGGATGAACATATAAAGTTTGTGCCCGAGAAGTACCGCGCCACTTACTGCAACTGGCTTGAGAACATCCAGGACTGGTGCATCAGCCGCCAGCTGTGGTGGGGCCACCGCATCCCGGCCTATTTCATAGGCGAGGGAGAAGACGCGCCGGTGGTAGTTGCCGAAACGGCGGAGGAGGCTCTGGAGAAAGCCCGCAAGCTCACAGGCAATATGTCTCTGTCAGCGGCAGACTTGCGTCAGGACGAGGATGCCCTGGACACCTGGTTCTCCTCCTGGCTATGGCCCATAACCCTGTTCAACGGAATCCTGGAGCCGGACAACGCCGAGATGAAGTACTACTACCCCACCGCCACGTTGGTCACCGCCCCGGACATCATCTTCTTCTGGGTGGCCCGAATGATTATGGCCGGTTACGAGTACGCCGGAGACAAGCCCTTCGGCAACGTCTACTTCACAGGTATAGTCCGCGACAAGTTAGGCCGTAAGATGAGCAAGATGCTGGGCAACAGTCCCGACCCCATAGAACTGATGGAGAAGTACGGCGCCGACGGCGTGCGTATGGGCCTGATGCTGGCAGCACCCGCCGGTAACGATATCCTCTACGACGACTCGCTGTGCGAACAGGGCCGTAACTTCAACAATAAGATATGGAACGCTTTCCGCCTGGTAAAGGGCTGGCAGGTGAGCGACGAAGGGGAACAGCCTGACTATGCCGCACAGGCATGCCGATGGTTCGAGGCTGTGCTGGACCGCACCCTTGAGACAGTGGCCGACCAAATGGAGAAGTTCCGCATCTCCGAAGCCCTCATGGCCATTTACCGCCTCTTCTGGGACGAGTTCTCCGCCTGGTACCTGGAGATGGTGAAGCCCGCCTACGGCACTCCCATAGATGCGCTGACCTACGAAAAGACTCTCGGATATTTCGACACCCTGCTGCGCCTTCTCCATCCCTTCATGCCCTTTATCACCGAAGAGCTGTGGCAGCATCTGCAGCCTCGCGAAGAGGGCGAGAGCATCATGTATGCCCGCCTGCCCGTAGCCAAGGGATATGACCGCCGGCTGATTGCCGACATGGACACACTGAAGGAGATAATCGCCGGCGTACGTACCATTCGCAAGAGCAAACAGATTCCGGGCCGTGAGCCTCTGGAACTTCTCATACATGGCGCCTGGCCCGAAGACCTGGACGACACGCTCATGAAGATTGCCGGCCTGTCCGGCATCCGCACCGTCGAGGAGAAAGACCCCTCCGCCGCCTCGTTTATTGTCGGCGCTACCGAATATTCCGTACCTCTCAAGGGCGCTGTGGACGTAGAGGAGGAGCTGAAGAAACTCAACGCCGAGCTGAAACGCTACGAAGGCTTCTTAGTCGGCGTGGAGAAGAAGCTGAGCAATGAGCGCTTCGTGGCCAACGCGCCCGAGGCTGTGGTGGCCCTGGAGAAGAAGAAACAGACAGATGCCACAGAGAAGATTGCAGCCATAAAGGCTTCGATTGAGGCTCTCCAAAAATAAATACGCCTTAGAGACAGTTCCCGACACTGACAACGGGACTGTTTCGTATAATCTAATGACGAAAAACAATGAAGAAAAGTAAATTGATGTTTTTTCTGACCGCCGCCGGGCTGTCCCTGTCGCTCAATGCGGGGACACTCCCTACCGTGTGGCGCGTCAACCCCATAACCGGAGTCTCCACCCCTCTGATGGTGGACTCCACCACAGTGGCCGGCACCCGCTACGATGCCGCCCGTCTGCTTGACACCCCGGCTCCGCTGCATGCCTCCAAGCAAGCGGTAATCTCCAAATCCGACACAGTCCTCGCACTGGACAAAGGCACCGGCATGGCCTCGCTGCAGACAGCTGTGACACGCCTACGCCCGGACGCTTACGCCAAAGGTACGCTTAAGGTAAGCTCTCCGGCCCGTTTCGCCCTCTATGTGGACGGCGAGAAGAAAGGCACAAGCGAGAAGGCAGACGGCGATGTCACCGCCTCACTGCAGATGGAGCCCTATTCAGACCATGAGGTGTGCGTGCGCGTCCTCTCTATGGGCGAGGATGCCGCCGCTCCAACCCTAAAACTGGAATGGACTCCCGACAAGGGTTTCGAGGATGTCAACCTTACGGCCAGCGCCACCTCCAAACGTCACTTCAATCTGGATGACACCGCTTTCGGCGAAAGAATAACCCGCGAGTCCGTAAGCCCGGACGGCAACTGGTTGGTAGTCAATTATGCCAACCAGTATGACGCGGACAAGACCCTGCGCCACACCACCCTCTGCGACCTGCGTACAGGCCGCAAAACAGAGCTTCCCTCCACCCCTGTTTTTACATGGATGCCTGCCGGAGCAATCCTGTACGGCGCCGCCAAGAGTACCGGGGGCTATGACATAGTGACCCTTGACCCCGCAACAATGGAGCAGAAGACAGTGGCTCGCGACGTGCCCGAAAGCACAGTTTATTTCAACGCACGCGGCGACAAGTTCTTCTATATGGTCACCGACGGACATAAGGAGCAGAAAGGCCCCTTGCGCCGCCAGCTCTCTCCCGGCAGCCGCGCAACCGGCGAGACCGACGGCTCCCGCATCTTTGAGTGTGACACCCGCACGGGAGACATACGTCCTCTCACCTGGGGAGGTACCGCCCGCCTTATGGACATACATCCCACCCAGGACAAAATCCTGATAGCCATACAGCGCGAGACACCCACCCACCGACCTTTCTTCTCCTCCGAGATTCTGGAAATGGATACCCGCACTCTCGCCGTAGACACAATTATTCCGGAGACAGGTTTCATCAACTCGGTAAGCTATAGTCCGGATGCGAAGAAACTCCTGGCGCTCGGTTCCGCAGCCCTGTTCGACGGCATAGGCGCCAGAATCAAGCCCGGCCAGATTGTCAACGACTTTGATGTGCAGGCCTTCGAGATGAACCTTGCCGACCGCAAGGTGCGTCCCCTGACGAAGGACTTCGACCCCTCCGTTCAGCAGGCCGAATGGGCCAAGGACGGCAAAATCTACATCCTCGGCGAGAACGGCTTCGAGAACAATATGTTCGTGCTTGACCCCACGAACCTTCAGTTCAAGGAGATTCCCCTCTCCATAGACGCGCTGCGTGGCTTCAGCATGAGCCGCGACGGCAGCAAGATAGCTTACTGGGGTCAGGGCGCGGACTATGCCGGCAGCGGTTACATCTACGACACCCGCAAGAAAAAAGACACCCTGGTGGATGACCCATTGGCAGACCGACTGGCCGAGATAGACATGAGCGAGTACGAACCTTACAACTGGACCGACCCCACCGACGGAACTGTCGTCGAAGGATACATCACCTATCCCCCGGAGTTCGACCCGAATAAGAAATACCCCCTGATTGTGTACTACTACGGAGGCACCTCCCCCACACAAAAAGGCATCAGCAACCCCTACACCCCGCAACTGTTCGCATCGCGCGGCTATGTGGTGTACACCCTCAACCCCTCCGGCACTACCGGCTACGGCCAGGAGTACTCCGCACGCCACGTCAACGCCTGGGGCAAGCGCACGGCCAATGACATAATAGAGGCCACCAAGAGCCTGGTTGACTCCCGCTCATTCATCGACAAGGACAAGATAGGCTGTCTGGGCGCCAGCTACGGAGGCTTCATGACCCAGTACCTGCAGACCCTCACACCGATATTCGCCGCCGCCGTGAGCCACGCGGGCATCTCGGATGTCACCTCTTACTGGGGCGAAGGCTGGTGGGGTCACAGCTACAACGGTGTGGCTGCCGCAGATTCATTCCCCTGGAACAATCCCGACCTCTTCACCAAGCAAGGGTCTCTATTCAACGCCGACAAAATCAACACTCCTCTGCTCCTGATGCACGGCACCAAGGACACCAACGTGCCCCCCGGCGAGAGCCAGCAGATTTTCAAGGCCCTGCGCATCCTGAACCGTCCCGTAGAGTTCATTGAGGTAGACGGCGAGAACCACTTCATATCCGACTACGCCAAACGGCGCCTCTGGCACTCCTCGATTATGGCATGGTTCGACCTATGGCTCAAGGACAATCCGCAGTGGTGGAGCGCATTGTGGCCCGATTCTCCTTACGCTAAATAACAATAAATATTGATAGCAGACAATAAAATCAGATTATGAAAGCATTTGTATTTCCCGGTCAGGGAGCCCAGTTCGTAGGAATGGGCAAGGACCTGTATGACAACAACGAGACCGCCCGCGCCATGTTTGAGAAGGCAAACGAGGTACTCGGCTTCCGCATCACGGACCTTATGTTCAATGGCACGGAAGAGGACCTGCGTCAGACAAAAGTGACACAGCCCGCCATCTTCCTTCACTCCGTAATCCTGGCCAAGACCATGGGCGAGGAGTTCAAGCCCGATATGGTGGCCGGCCACAGTCTCGGAGAGTTCTCCGCACTGGTAGCTGCCGGCGCTCTCTCCTTCGAAGAGGGCCTGAAACTGGTCAGCGCCCGCGCACAGGCCATGCAGCACGCCTGCGAGCTACGCCCCTCCACTATGGCTGCCGTTCTCGCCCTCCCCGATGAGAAAGTGGAGGCGCTCTGCGCCGAGATTGACGATATAGTGGCTCCCGCCAATTACAACTGCCCCGGACAGGTAGTTATTTCCGGCACCATAGAGGGTGTGGACGCCGCTTGCGCAAAGATGCTTGAAGCCGGTGCCAAACGTGCCCTGAAACTGAAAGTGGGCGGAGCCTTCCACAGCCCCCTGATGCAACCTGCCGCCGACAAGCTCTCCGCCGCCATCGAGGCCGCCGAGTTCCATACTCCCGTATGCCCCGTATACCAGAATGTGGACGGCAAGCCTCACACAGACCCCAAGGAAATCAAAGCCAACCTGCTGGCTCAGCTCACAGCCCCGGTACGCTGGACTTACGACGTGCAGGCCATGATTGCCGACGGCGCCGACTCTTTCACGGAACTGGGTCCCGGCAATGTGCTTCAGGGGCTGGTCAAGAAGATTGACCGCAGCGTGGCCACAGAAGGCCGTCAATAATTCCGGACTGCCATGAAACAGTATAGAGTAGCGATTGTGGGTGCCAGCGGCGCCGTAGGCCAGGAGTTTCTGCGCGTCCTGGACGAGCAGAACTTCCCCATCGGGGAACTGCTGCTCTTCGGCTCAAGCCGCAGCGCCGGCCGTAAATACACCTTCCGAGGCAAGAAGATAGAGGTGAAGGAGCTGAAGCACAATGATGACTTCAAGGGCGTGGACATCGCTTTCACGTCCGCCGGCGCCGGCACCTCCAAAGAGTTTGCCGAGACCATCACGAAGCATGGCACGGTGATGATAGACAACTCCTCCGCCTTCCGCATGGAGCCGGATGTGCCCCTTGTGGTACCCGAAGTGAACGCGCAGGATGCCCTTGAGCGTCCCCGTGGCATAATCGGCAACCCCAACTGCACCACCATCCAGATGCTCGTGGCCCTGAAGCCGGTGAACGACCTCAGCCCGGTGAAACGTGTTCACGTGGCCACCTACCAGGCAGCCAGCGGCGCCGGAGCGGCGGCAATGGCCGAGTTGGAGACTCAGACGGCACAGGTACTCGCCGGCGAGAAGCCCATTGTCGAGAAGTTCTCGGCTCAGTTGGCCTTCAACCTCATTCCTCAGATAGATGTCTTTATGGACAACGACTACACCAAGGAGGAGATGAAGATGCTGAACGAGACCCGCAAGATACTGCACTCCCCCGCCATAGGCGTGTCCGCCACCTGTGTGCGTGTGCCCGTCATGCGGTCCCACAGCGAGGCCATCTGGGTGGAATGTGAACGCCCCCTCACCGCAGCCGAGGTGCGCCAAGCCATGGAAAAGGCCCAAGGATTGGTAGTGGTCGACAACCCAGCAGCCAAGGAATACCCCATGCCCTACAACCTGGCCGGCAAAGACCCGGTCTATGTAGGACGCATACGCGAAGACCTGGCAGTACCGGGGGCCGTGACATTCTGGACCGTAGGCGACCAAATCAAGAAGGGAGCAGCCCTGAATGCCGTCCAGATCGCTCAATGGCTGATAGCCAACGACTCCTCCCTCGCATAGACGACCCATACATAAACCTCAGGGAGCCATTCCGGTCAATTCCGGAATGGCTCCCTGAGCTATTTCAACGGGAATATGGGGTGGTTCAAAGCATTGAAGCGCTACGTTTTACGAAGGCAGCCAATGCTTCTCCGCTGAGCAGACCCGCAGCCAGCAGAGCCAGGTCGGCCACCTGGCGCAACTTGGGCTGAGTGGCGGCATAATCGCGCTCCATCTTCTCCTCCTCGGCTCGCAGTTCGCCCACTTTCTTCTCGGATTCGGCAATCTTGCTGTTCAGCGCCTCGACGGCTTCCTTGTCGTCCTTCTTGCCGTCAAGCTCCTTTCGGGCTTCGGTGATGCTGTTGTTGTAAGCCTCGATCTCGTTACGCAACGGCTGAACCTTGCTCTCAAGAGCGCCGGTGGCATCATCCACAATCTTCTTGACCGCCGGATGCTCGGTATTCACCACCAGAACGTAAGAGTCGGGCATCTCGCTGTAGAATGACATACCGGGGTTCCCGACAGCCATATCCTTCATGCGGCGCATGAACTCGTTCTGAGTGACCATAGCTGGCGCCTCCTCCGGACTGAGAGCCTCAAAACGGACTATGAACTCGGCCTTCTCCACAGCGGGAATACCTGTCTTGAATACCGTGCTCATCACATCTGTCTGCAGCGGAGTGAGATTTGCAGTCTTACTGTCGGACTTGACAATCAGACGGTCCACGATGTCGGAGTCGACGCGCACGAAGCGTGTCTTGTCCTCCTTGCCCTCCAGCATGGATATGAAATGGGGGTCAAGCTGTCCGTCCATCATCAATACATTGTAACCTTTGTCCCGCGCAGCCTGAATGTAGCTGTACTGAGACTCCTTGTCGGTAGCGTAGAGCCATATCAGATTATTGTCCTTGTCGGTCTGTTCGGCCTGAGTCAGCTCTTTGTACTGTTCCAGGTTAAAATAAGCGTCCTCTGTATCCTTCAACAACACGAACTTCATAGCCGAATCACAGAATTTCTGGTCTGTGAGCATACCGTACTCTATGAAAATCTTGATGTCATCCCATTTGGACTCGTAAGCCTTAAGGTCATCCTTATACATTGATGCGAGTTTCTCGGCCACCTTCTTGGAGATATAAGAAGAAATCTTCTTCACTGCGGAATCAGCCTGCAAGTAACTGCGGCTCACATTCAGCGGGATGTCCGGCGAATCAATTACACCCTGCATGAGGGTCATGAACTCAGGCACCACGCCCTCCACCTGGTCGGTGACATACACCTGATTGCAATAGAGCTGAATTCGATTCTTCTGAATATCGAAATTGTTGCGTATTTTCGGGAAATAGAGTACTCCGGTGAGGTTGAACGGGTAATCCACATTCAGGTGAATCCAGAACATGGGCTCCTCGGCGCCGGGCATCAGCTCACGGTAAAAACGCAGATAGTCTTCATCCTTGAGGTCTGCGGGTTTCTTGGTCCACAGCGGCTCTGTGGCATTAATCACTTTGTCGCGGTCGGTGTCCACCGACTTGCCGTCCTTCCACTCCTGCTCCTTGCCGCTTATCACGGGCACAGGAAGGAAACGGCAATACTTCTTGAGCAGAGTGTCGATGCGGGCCTGTTCCAGGAACTCCTTGCTCTCATCGTCGATATAGAGAACTATGTCGGTGCCGCGCTCCGTCTTCTCCACACCCTCCTCGGTCATAGTGAACTCGGGAGAGCCATCACAGCTCCAAAGTACCGGTCTGGCGCCCTCTTTATAGCTCAGAGAACGTATTTCCACCTTCTTGCTGACCATGAATGCGGAATAGAAGCCAAGACCGAAATGGCCTATGATGTCGCTGTCCTTGTACTTGGCCAGGAATTCCTCCGCACCAGAAAAGGCTATCTGGTTGATGTATTTCTCAATATCTTCAGCATCCATGCCGATGCCATGGTCGGAGACTGTCAGAGTACCTGCCTCTTTGTCTGCCTTGACATACACACGCATATCGCCCAACTCCCCTTTGAAATCACCGAAAGAGGAAAGGGTGCGCAGCTTACGTGTAGCGTCTACGGCGTTACTCACCAGCTCGCGCAGGAATATCTCATGGTCTGAATACAGGAATTTTTTGATGACGGGGAAAATATTCTCAGTTGTAACCCCGATTTTTCCGGTTGTCATATAATTATTTTAAAATGTTTTGATTCAATATGTCTGACTGAAGTGGCCAATACAAAAACCGTGCCACAACTACACAACATCCACCCGTCCCGCAATGTTTACCCACATTCCGCGACGTCATAAAAAAATATCTTTATGGTCATAAAGGCCAATGACTTAAAAAACTCTCTGAGTGTCACCCAATTTGCCCGAATGAGAAAAAGTTCGTAAATTTGCATTTATTTGGGGTGGTGTGTCCCTCCCCGTTTCCTTGACTCTGTTATGAAGAATATACGCAACTTCTGCATTATAGCACATATCGACCACGGCAAGAGTACCCTTGCCGACCGTCTTCTGGAATTTACTCACACCGTTGCCCCCAAGGATATGGAGGCGCAGGTGCTGGACGACATGGACCTGGAGCGCGAGCGCGGCATAACTATAAAAAGCCACGCCATTCAGATGGATTTCGAGCTGGACGGCGAAAAGTATGTGCTCAATCTTATTGACACTCCGGGACATGTGGACTTCTCCTACGAGGTGTCCCGCTCCATAGCCGCCTGCGAGGGAGCCTTGCTGATTGTGGACGCCAGCCAGGGCATACAGGCACAGACCATCTCCAACCTGTATATGGCCATAGAGAACGACCTGGAGATTATTCCCATACTCAACAAATGTGACCTGGACAGCGCAAAGCCCGACGAGGTGGAGGACCAGGTAGTCGACCTGTTGGGTTGCGACCCTTCTGAAGTCATTCGTGCCTCGGGCAAGACCGGCATGGGAGTCCAGGATATACTCCGCGCCATCGTGGAACGTATTCCCGCTCCCAAAGGGGACCCGAAAGCTCCGTTGCAGGCACTTATCTTCGACTCCGTATTCAACCCCTTCCGAGGCATCATAGCCTACTTCAAGATTGTCAACGGCACCATCCGAAAGGATGACTTTGTGAAATTCGTCTCCACCGGCAAGGAGTACCATGCGGACGAGATTGGCGTGCTCAAGCTGCAGATGTCCCCCCGCAAAGAACTCTCGGCCGGCAATGTGGGCTACATCATCTCCGGCATCAAGACGAGCCGCGAGGTGCGTGTGGGAGACACCATCACCCATGTGGAGCAGCCCTGCGACAAGGCAATCGAGGGGTTCGAGGAGGTGAAACCTATGGTCTTCGCCGGTGTCTACCCCATAGAGACGGAGGACTTCGAGAACCTGCGTGCCTCGCTCGAGAAGCTGCAGCTCAACGATGCCTCGCTCACCTTCCAGCCGGAATCTTCGGCCGCACTCGGATTCGGTTTCCGCTGCGGATTCCTCGGCCTGCTGCACATGGAAATAGTGCAGGAGCGTCTGGGACGCGAGTTCGACATGGACGTAATCACTACGGTGCCCAACGTCTCATACCGCGTATATGACAAGAAAGGGAACATGACCGAGGTACACAATCCCTCCGGACTGCCCGAGCCTACCCTCATAGACCACATCGAGGAGCCCTACATACGCGCTTCGGTAATCACAGCCGCCGAGTTCATAGGTCCTATAATGACCCTTTGTCTGGCCAAGCGCGGCGAGCTGGTGAAACAGGAATACATATCCGGCAACCGCATGGAGATGGTGTTTGACATGCCGTTGGGAGAAATCGTGATTGATTTCTACGACAAGCTGAAGAGCATCTCCAAAGGCTACGCTTCCTTTGACTATCACCTGCACGACTTCCGCGAGAGCAAGCTGGTGAAGTTAGACATACTCCTTAACGGGGAGAGCGTGGATGCCCTCTCGACCCTGACCCACGCGGACAACGCCGTGAAGTTCGGCCGACGTATGTGCGAGAAACTTAAAGAACTTATTCCGCGCCAACAGTTCGACATAGCCATCCAGGCGGCCATAGGCGCCAAAATCATTGCCCGCGAGACGATAAAGGCCGTGCGCAAGGATGTCACCGCCAAGTGCTACGGAGGTGACATAAGCCGTAAACGCAAGCTCCTGGAAAAACAGAAAGCCGGTAAAAAGCGCATGAAGCAGATAGGCAGCGTCGAGGTGCCCCAGAAGGCTTTCCTCGCAGTCCTGAAACTTGATTAAACGCCCTCGCAAATCACCTGAATATCCCGCAAAATGAAGAAGTCAAAGCGTTCCGCCAAATTCGCGGCAATCACATTCCTGACACTGATTGCTTTATCCCCCACGAGTAAAGCAGATAATTTGGCGGTCTCCGACAAGGAGGCAGCTTCGGTCACTTACGAAGAAATCCCCTCTATGTCGGTGGAAGAAATATGCGAGATTATCGATGCGGCTACCGAAGAGGTGAAGAAGGCATCTTCCGACGCAGAGATTAAAAGAATCTGCGAAGTGCTTGACACAGTGGAAGAGACATACGGGAATGACGACGTTGAGCTCTTTGACATCGATAAAAAGATGTTGCAAAACACTTTTGCCAATTTTATAATTGCAGGCGCCACCCGACAAGTAGAGCTTCTAATAGGGGGAAATTGCGACGACACGATGCTTGACACAATTTCCGTAGAATCCAATAAGCTGGTATTGCGCGTATTGTCCAACAGCGACACGCTAAAAGAACTGTTCAGCAATATGAAAAACATGCCAAGGACTGATTTTTAGCAATTTCACCCCCAAAGAAACCCAATAGCAGATGGACAAGCCACACACACGATATCCTATAGGAATAGAAGATTTCGGAGAAATCAAAACGGGAGGAACCCCGGACAATCACCGACTGGCTGATAGAACGGCAGTCCATCCTCTCCCCTGATTAATCAACACCATCAATCACCCCACAAAAAACAAGAACAAATGAAATCAACTTACCTGAACCGACTCTTCGCGATTATCTCGGTAAGCCTGGTTTTCGCAGGCTGTACCTCTTCCCAAAAATCCGGAAACGGCAATATTGACGAAGATACCGCTTACATATCCGCTGAAGCGGATGAAACGGACCTTGATTCCAACGAAGTTTCAAGCCAAGTCAAGGACTTCTGCGACATCGCTGACAGATGCGCGGAAAAGATAGCCAATGCGACATCAAGTGAAATGATTGACAAAATCGCAGAGGAATGTGATGATTTGACATCTGTATCCGACAATAACCAAACGGAACTCACCAATGGAGACAGAGAATTGTTAAAAAAGAGTATCTCCAATTTTTTTATCGTGACAACTTGCAAAATATATGATTTAGACGGCAAGAAATATGACAGACAGCAAATAGTCGAAGATGTCAATTCCGAAACAGATAGGGTTTTATTCAAAAGCCACTACCTCTCGGATGTACGAGAAAACATCGGAGATATGTTCAAATAACATTTGAACCGGAAACTATTTAGAGAAGATTTTGAAATAAGTTATGCACGACTGTAAGATTGGTATTATCGGCGCCGGTGCCATGGGCGGCGCTGTGGCACGCGGACTGGCGGAAGCAGGCGCAAAGCCTGAATATATAACGGTTTCCAACCCCTTGGACAGCAAATTGGCATCTCTGCGCGAACTCGGCATCGTCACGACACCGGACAACCGCAAGGCGGCCGAGGATGCCGACCTCCTTGTCATAGCCGTAAAGCCATGGATATTACCCGACGTGATAGAGGAACTGAAAGGACTCATTGACCCCCGCAGAACCCAGGTGGCGGTAATCGTTGCAGGTGTCTCCGGCAACGAACTGCTGGAAATGTTCGGTTGGAGCAAAGGAGGGTGCAACCTCTCGCTTGTCATGCCCAACACAGCCATGGCCTTGCGCAAATCCATGACCTTTATAGTCAACATCAGCGGAACCGCCACCCTTGCCGCGAAAGCCTTCAGCCGTTTGGGCCATGTAAAGGAAATAGAAGAACGACTGCTGCCCGGAGCCGCCGCCCTCGCCTCGTGCGGCATAGCTTACGCGCTCCGATATGTCCGTGCCGCTGTGGAAGGGGGCGTGGAACTCGGCTTTCGTGCGTCCGAAGCGCAGTCCATAGTCGCGGCCACGTTAGAGGGCACCGCGGCACTGCTCGGTCAGCCAGGGGCCCATGCCGAAGCCGAGATAGACAAAGTGACCACAGCCGGAGGGCTGACCATCAGAGGACTCAATGCCATGGAGGCACACGGCTTCACTCCCGCTGTAATAGCAGGTCTGAAAGCCGGCCGCTGACCCACGGTTCCTACAAGTTATTCACCCCTATACCCAAATCCGCTCACATCCACATAAAAGTGGATGGAAAATGTGCGGCGAGGTTTGTGTAGGTGCGATTTTTTTTGTAATTTTGCATTATCTCGGCCTCGGAATATACTCTCACTTGTCAGCCGCCTTTACCAATGGCGGCGCTTTCCTCGCAATTTACCGCACAAGTTGTTAATAATCAGCACCCTTAATAATCAGCACTATCGATGATTAAGAAATGGAATTATCTCCCCCTGACCCTGCAGCAACAAAAGCTGGCAGCGCCCCTGGCCGAACATCTCGGGGGTGACGAGGCTGTCGCGGAGCTGCTGCTCAGGCGCGGTGTTGATTCGCCCGAAGCCGCCGACCGCTTTTTCGCCCCATCTATAGCCGACCTGCACGACCCTTTCCTCATGCCGGACATGGACAAGGCCGTGAACCGCCTTAACAAAGCAATGGGCGCCAAGGAGCGGATTATTGTCTACGGCGACTATGACGTAGACGGCACCACAGCCGTAGCCCTGGTATACAAATACCTACAGAATTACTATTCCAACATCGAATATTACATCCCCACCCGCTACGAAGAAGGGTATGGAATATCCCGTAAGAGCATAGAGTATGCCGCCGACAGCGGAGTCAAACTCATAATAGTGCTGGACTGCGGCATAAAAGCCATAGAAGAGATTGAATACGCCAAATCCAAAGGGATAGATTTCATAATCTGCGACCACCACATGCCGGACGAGCAACTCCCCCCGGCTGTGGCGATTCTGAATCCTAAAATGCCCGACAGCACCTACCCCTGTCCGCATCTCAGCGGCTGCGGCGTAGGATTCAAATTCATGCAGGGTTTTGCCATGAGCAACGGCCTGAGCAACCACAACGAGCTGGAAAGCCTCCTGGACCTGGTGGCCGTAAGCATAGCCGCCGACCTGGTGCCGATTGTAGACGAGAACCGCGTCATGGCTTACCACGGCCTGAGGCGGCTGAATTCCAACCCCAACCTGGGGTTGCGCAGCATAATCCGCATCTGTAAGCTCACGAACAAGGATATCACCATATCCGACGTAATATTCAAGATAGGCCCGCGCATCAATGCCTCCGGGCGTATGCAGAGCGGCATCGAGGCCGTAGACCTGTTGGTGAGCCGCGACCTGCACGACGCTTATGAAAAAGGAGCCGCCATAGACCAGTACAACAAGGACCGCAAAGAACTGGACAAGCGCATAACCGAAGAGGCCAATATGCTTATAGGCCGCGACGTGAAGGTGCAGCGCGAGCGCCGCTCGATAGTGATTTGCAACAAAGACTGGCACAAGGGTATAATCGGCATCGTGGCCTCCCGTCTCACCGAATTGTACTACAAGCCCAGCGTAGTACTCACCCTGTCCGACGGAGTGGCCACAGGCTCGGCCCGCTCGGTACAGGGATTCGACATTTACGCCGCAGTAGAGTCTGCCCGACACCTGCTGGAGAACTTCGGCGGACACACCTACGCCGTAGGACTTACCCTTAAAGAGGAAAATGTACCGGAATTCTCGCGTTTGTTTGAGGAATATGTGGCCGAGCATATCCTGCCCACCCAGCTGGAGCCTCAGCTTGACATAGACGCGGAAATCACTTTCTCCCAGATTAATTCCGAACTGCTGACATATCTGCGTAAGTTCAATCCCTTCGGACCGGGCAACCAAAAGCCGGTGTTCATAACCAAAAACGTATTTGATTTCGGCACCTCCAAGCTCGTGGGCAAAAATATGGAGCATATCAAACTGGAACTGGAGGACAACTCCACCAGCCGCGTAATGAACGCCATCGCCTTCAATATGGCTCCGTACTTCGAGCATATCCATGCCCACAAGCCCATAGACATCATCTACACCATCGAGGAGACCAAACATCCCACCCGTGGAGAGAAGGTGCAGTTGATGATACGCGACATACGTCCATCCAAATAAGAGGCCGCGACCCCGGCACGACCCCGGACTCACAGGCTGTCTTTCAAACACACATAAGTCATCTCACCGGACCCGCTTGACATACTCAGAAAATATTGGGGCTACGACTCGTTCCGCCCCATGCAGCGCGAGATAATAGACTCCGTGCTGTCCGGACACGACACCCTGGGACTGCTTCCCACCGGCGCCGGCAAGTCCGTCACATTCCAGGTACCGGGCCTTGTGCTCGGAGGCGTCACCCTGGTTGTGACTCCCCTCATAGCGTTGATGAAGGACCAGGTGGATAACCTGCGCGAGCATGGCGTCAAAGCCGCTTTCCTTCACTCCTCCATGACCCTCGGCGAGACAAACCAGGTGTGGCGTTCCCTGGCCACCGGCCATTGCTCGTTCCTATACGTGGCGCCCGAAAGGCTGCTCTCGCGCCGATTCCTTGACGAACTGCGCACCCTGAAGCGAATCACCCTTGTGGTGGCCGACGAGGCACACTGCATCTCCCAATGGGGCTACGACTTCCGTCCGGCTTACCTCAACATAGCCTCGCTGCGTAAAATACTCCCCCCTTCAGTTCCTTTCCTGGCACTCACCGCTTCAGCCACGCCGGCAGTGGCGGATGACATCTGCCGTGTGCTACGGTTCAAGGAGAGGCAATACTTCAGCACCTCCTTCGCACGCCCCAACATCAGCTACGTGGTGCGGCGCACCGAAGACAAGTTCGCCATGGCCGAGCTTATTCTGGACCGTGTGCCGGGAACCTCTATCCTGTATGTGCGGAGCCGCGCCCTTACCTCCGAGATTGCCGGCGAGCTCCAGCGCCGTGGCATAAGCGCACTTCCTTTTCACGCCGGGCTGGACTTTGAAGTGAAAGAAGAACGCATAGCCGCCTGGAAGCGGGGAGAATGTCGGCTTATGGTAGCTACAAACGCCTTCGGCATGGGCATAGACAAACCGGATGTCCGCACTGTGATACACTGGGACTTGCCACCCTCACTTGAGGAGTATTACCAGGAGGCGGGACGTGCCGGACGCGACGGCCTTCAAAGCTATGCCGTGATTCTGCTGGACAAGATGGCCGCCGCACGCATGAAAAGACGGCTTACCGAGGCTTTTCCCCCGGATGCCGTCATACTGCGGGTATATGAACGGGTATGCAACTTCCTGAATGTGGCTCTCGGCGAGGGATATGAACGTATCTACCCCTTCGACATAGATAAATTTTGCCTCACTTTCGGTATGCAGCGCAAGCAAGTGGAGAACTCGCTCACTCTGCTCGGCATAGCCGGATACATGGACTATCTGGACGAGAAAGCAGGCGCGGCGCGCATCCGGATAGAATGTACGCGAGAGGAATTGTATTCCGTGCCGGACCCCGACGGGCGCACAGAGATGATACTCCGCTCCGTATTGCGGAACTGCCCGGGAGTATTCGCTGACTATGTGCCCTGTCCCGAGCGGCGTATCTCCTCGGAGACCGGGCTTGAGCTTAAGGAAATTTACGACACATTCAACCGGCTGCGCCGTGCCGGAACGGTGTCATACATACCGCGCCGTACCGAACCGCTGATAATGCTTCCCACGGCCCGTGAGGAACCTCGGTCCATAACCCTCCCCAGACGTCTCTTCCGCGAGCGCAAAGAGGCTATGACCCGCCGCTATGAGTCCGTGCTGCGATATGCCACCGGCGAATACGGCTGCCGGGCCGCACGCATCCTATCCTATTTCGGGGAAAAAGAGCCCGTACCTTGCGGCAACTGCGACATCTGCCGGCAGCGTCACAGCGCGCCGGATGCCGAGCGCCTCCGGGACATACGCCTTTACGTGTGCGAACTGATGGAAAACCGCCCCGAAGGAATAAGTGTACATGAGGCCATACCCCTTTTCCACCCTTACGGCCGCCAGGCCGTGGAGATGCTTGACACATTGACCGAACAAGGTATCCTCACCACCGCAGAAGACCCCGCACGAGGCCGTATCTACAAAAAACAATAACGAGAAATCACAGAGCGAAATGATACAGGATATTGACATCAGGACCACGCCTCAGGTAGCCGCCACACCCTTCCTGCTCGGAGATGAGGCCGCCAAGACGGCACATCTGCGTCCGGGCGACATAAGGGACTTGCGCATAGTCCGCCGTTCCATTGACGCCCGCCAGCGACGCGTCATGATAAACCTGCGCGTGCGCCTGGCCACTTCCCCGGACCGTGAGGTACCATCAATCTGCCCCCCTGCTCCCGAACTGCCCGCGCTCACAGAGAACAGTCCCCGCGTCGTGATAGTGGGGGCCGGACCGGCCGGTCTGTTCGCCGCCCTCAAGGCACTGGAGGAAGGCATCCGTCCTATTGTACTGGAACGGGGCGCCGATGTGGACGAGAGGAGAGCGATACTCAGCCGTATAAGTCGCGAAGGGACTGTGGACCCGGACACCAACTACAGCTTCGGGGAAGGAGGCGCCGGCGCTTATTCCGACGGCAAACTCTACACCCGCTCCAAAAAACGCGGCAATGTGGAAGAGGTTCTGGCCACCTTCGTGCGACACGGAGCCAGCCCTGACATTATGATAGAGGCTCATCCGCACATAGGTTCCGACCGTCTGCCGGAAGTAATCAAGGCCATGCGCCATACCATCGAGGAGGCAGGCGGACGTGTGATGTTCCACTCCAGAGCGGAGGGCCTGATTATGGAAGAGGGGGCGGTCAGAGGAGTAACACTCTCAGACGGCACCGAGCATCGCGGCCCCGTAATCCTGGCCACCGGCCATTCCGCGCGCGACACCTACCGTATGCTGCACGCCGCCGGCATACCCTTGGAGGCCAAGGGACTGGCCATAGGTGTGCGCCTGGAGCATCCGCAGCAACTAATCGACTCTATCCAGTACCACGACCCTAAGGGGCGCGGCAAATGGCTGCCCGCCGCCGAGTACTCCTTTGTAGAGCAAGTGGAGGGACGCGGCGTCTACAGCTTCTGTATGTGCCCGGGCGGTGTCATAGTCCCGGCCGCCACTGGGCCGGGGCAGCTCGTAGTCAACGGAATGTCAGCCTCCTCGCGCTCCTCGCGATGGGCCAATTCCGGTATGGTGGTAGAGGTACATCCCGGCGACATAGAAGGGTATTCACACCACGGGCCGCTTGAAATGATGGAACTGCAAGAGGGTCTGGAGCATGAGTTCTATATGGCCGCCGGAGGCTCGCTGCGCGCGCCGGCACAACGGATGACCGACTTCTGTTCCTCTAAAGTCAGCGTCTCGCTCCCCTCCACCTCCTACGTGCCGGGGCTGATAAGCCTGCCGCTGCACTTCCTGCTGCCACCGTTCATATCCCGGCGTCTGCAAGAGGGACTGCGGCGCTTCGGGCGCAAGAGCCGTGGCTTCCTTACGCCGGAAGCCATCCTTGTGGGACTGGAGAGCCGCACGTCCTCGCCCGTACGAATCCCGCGCGACCCCGTGGCCCTTACCCATATCAGCGTGCCGGGAATATACCCATGCGGCGAGGGTGCCGGATATGCCGGCGGAATTGTAAGCGCCGCAATCGACGGAATACGCTGCGCACAGGCTGTGGCAGCAAACTTAAAAAACATTCAAGAATAAAATGACAACCATACTCAACATAGAGACATCGGGAGCAAGTTGCTCGGTAGCCGTCTGCGCCGAAGGTGAGGTGCAGTTCGAGAAAAAGGAAGAAGAAGGGATGAACCATGCCCGTCTCCTGGCGACCTTCGTGCAGGAATGTCTGGACTATCTGGACCGACATGACCGCAAGCCGGATGCCGTAGGAGTCAGCATCGGACCCGGCTCCTATACCGGGCTGCGCATAGGACTGAGCCTTGCAAAGGGGCTGTGCATGGGCATGGACATACCCCTCATAGGGGTGCCGACCCTACAGATTATGGCCGTACAGGCCATGTTCTCCTGCTTCGACTGGCAGGGAGACGAACTCCTTGTACCGATGCTTGACGCCCGCCGTATGGAGGTGTACACAGCCACCTACGACTTCCACCTGCACGAGGTGCAACCGGTGCGTCCGCTTATTCTGGAGCCGGATTCCTTTTCCGACCTACTCGCACAAGGACGTAAATTGGTGATTATAGGTCCGGGAGCAGTCAAGGCCGAGCCCCTGTACGGCGCACTGCCGGGTGTGGAAATGCGTACACGCATCGCTCCGGATGCCCGGGGTATGATGGCTCTGAGCGACAAGGCATTCCGCGAAGGACGATTCCTTGACACGGCATACTGTGTGCCCGAATACCTAAAGGAATTTCAGGCCACCAAGCCCAAAAACAAAGTCCTCGGCTCGTAGAGAAATGCGTTATCCCGGCGAAGCGGATTTGCACTCTTGAGAAAAAATAGTTATTTTTGCAAATTATGACTGATACACCGATACCCGCGATGGACTACAATACGGACAAGAAACCGCTCGTAATGCCCGAGTATGGCCGCAATGTCCAGAATATGGTAGACTATTGCCTTACTATAGAGGACCGCGAGGAACGCCGGCTGGCTGCAATGGCCATAGTCGGCGTGATGCGCAAACTCACCCCCCAGCAGGCCAATACCCCTGAAAAGGAGCAGAAACTATGGGACCATCTCAATATAATGAGCGGATTCGCCCTTGACATTGACTTCCCCGTTGAAGTGCTGACAGCAGAGGAACAGCACCCTGTACCCAGGACTATCCCGTACAGCGACAACCGTATACGCTGGCGCCACTACGGCAAGAATATCGAGCAGATGATTCAGGTGGTTGCAGACCTGGAGGAGGGCGAGGACAAGGATATGCTCATATCCCTCATAGCGCACCACATGAAAAAACTACAGCTGATTCACAACAAAGAGGGTGTGGACGATGCAAAGATATTGCGCGACCTGGCGGTCTACTCGGACGGCAAGATTAATCTCGACCCCAAGACCTATCTGCTGCATGAATACAAGGAGGTTCAGGTGCCGCAAGGCAACCAGAACCGCCGGCAGGGACACCGCAGAAAGTGAGTTCAAGGCAGACTTAAGTCCCTTTCAGGAGGACTTAAGCCTGCCGGCAGTAAGTTAACAAGCCCCAAAAACACACAGAAAAGACAGTGAGTACGTTCATAGTTGAAGGCGGACACCGCCTCTCGGGAAAAGTAACCCCTCAGGGTGCCAAAAACGAGGCCCTGGAGGTAATATGCGCCACTTTGCTCACCCCCGAAAAAGTGACAATAGAGAATGTGCCGGACATCCTGGATGTGCGCAACCTCATCTCCCTGCTGAGCGACATGGGCGTGAAGACCGAGCGCACGGACGCGCACACATACGTGTTCCAGGCCGACGACATAGACATAGACTATATCTCCACCACCGCTTTCATTTCAAAAGCGCAGAAACTTCGCGGCTCGGTAATGATAATAGGTCCGTTAGTGGCCCGTTACGGCCATGCCGTGCTGCCCAAACCGGGCGGTGACAAGATAGGGCGCCGCCGCCTTGACACCCATTTCCTGGGCATGCAGAAGTTAGGGGCGGAATTCCGCTACATTTTCGACAAGAAAATATACGACATACGGGCCCCGAAAGGACTTGTCGGCACCTATATGCTGCTTGACGAGGCTTCCGTGACCGGCACGGCCAACCTTATCCTGGCCGCTGTCCTGGCCAAAGGGGAAACCACAATCTACAATGCCGCCTGCGAGCCCTACATACAGCAACTTTGCCGTATGCTCATATCCATGGGCGCCAAGATAGAAGGCGTGGCGTCCAACCTGCTTCACATAACCGGTGTGGAAAGCCTGCACGGCACCACCCATCGTATGCAGCCGGATATGATAGAGGTAGGCTCCTTCGTGGGTATCGCCGCCATGACCGGCTCTGCCCTTACCCTGGAAAATGTGGATATGCAGGAGCTGGGCATAATGCCTGACTGCTTTGCCCGCCTGGGTATAACCATGGAGCAGAGAGGCTCCGACATATATATCCCGGAGCGGGACTCCTATCAGATAGAGACCTTCATCGACGGTTCAATCATGACCTTCGCCGATGCTCCCTGGCCCGGTCTCAGCCCAGACCTGCTCAGTATCTTCCTGGTGGTAGCCACTCAGGCCTGCGGGTCAGTGCTTATACACCAGAAAATGTTCGAGAGCCGTCTCTTCTTCGTGGACAAACTTATAGACATGGGCGCCCGCATCATTCTTTGTGACCCGCACCGCGCCGCCGTGATAGGCTCCGGCAAGCTGGGAAGCCTATATGCCACCCACATGGTAAGTCCGGACATACGCGCGGGAATAGCCATGCTTATAGCCGCCCTGGGAGCCAAGGGTACGAGCTACATCCAGAACATCGACCAGATAGACCGAGGCTACGAGCGCATAGGCGAGCGCCTCAACGCCCTGGGCGCAAACATAAGAAGAGCCGAATGATTACCTCCGAGGAACTGACACGCGCGGGCCTGTTCACCAAGACCCACGGAGTAGCCGGAGAGCTGGCCGCGACATTGGCCGTAGACCCCGGTTTCTTCGGGCCGCACCCCATGTTTGTATGCGAAATGGACGGCATATATGTCCCTTTCTTCATCGACTCTATACGTGAACGCGGCTCCCGTGGGGTACTTCTGAAGCCTGAGGATGTCGATTCCGAAGTGGACGCTAAACTTTTTGTCGGAAAAAACATCTATATATTAAAGAAGGACCTGCTGAAATGGGAAGGAGAAAATCCCGGACCGGACGAGGAGGGCGCTTATGCCGATGACCTCGAGGGTTTCGAACTGGTAGACTCCGTGCATGGGCCGCTTGGCCACATCACCGGTATCGAAGACTCCACCGCCAATCTCCTATTCATAGTGCGCACACCACGGGACACCACCCTGTACGTACCTGTGGCAGAGCCTTTCATTGACTTCATAGACCCGGAGACCCGCACTGTAGGCACTACCCTGCCCGACGGGCTGATAAACTTAAATGAATAAAATTATGGCTGACGATTTCAAGACTTATGACGAGGATGAGGCTGTCTCCTTCATACGCTCATTCCTCCCTGAAGAGATAAAAGACAAATACACGGACGACGAAATACTGGAGGTGATAGACATTATCTGGGACTACTACGAGTCCAAAGGACTCACCGCCCTCCCATCCGAGGAAGAAGACGACGAGGAGGAAGTGGACATTGACGCTCTCACGGCCTACGTAGCCAAAGAAGTAAAAAAGGACGATGAGCTGCTTATGGACCCCGATGACATTAAATTCATTATTCAAGGCGAACTTGCTTATGAAAAAACTCTTGATATCTTTGACGATTAGTCTCTCCGCCTTAGGGACATTCGCTTCCAGACCGGAAGAGGTGAACGGCCGTATTCCTGCGCTGGACGCTCTCTCCAACGAAGAGCTGATAATGTCCGTGCCCCTGAAAGGACAGGCCGACCTGGTGCGCAGCTTCCAGGAAAAGGAGGCTACACGCCTCATCAAAGGCACCTACAAGCCGGAAAAATCGGGATGCAATGTGGAGACATACCGCAACAAGGAAGTGATAATCATCACTATCCCTGCTTCCAACCTGTTCGCGCCCAACGACACCGAGTTGCTCGCCGATGCCTCCGTATGGCTTGACCCGCTGCGACGTTACCTGAACCCCTCCAAACCGGATATGTACCGTGTGCTTATGGTAATGCACACCGACAATACCGGCTCCACTTCCTACACCGACAGTCTCTCCCTGGAACGTGTGGAATCCATATATGAATATCTTGACGACATGGGAGTCGACACCCGTTACCTATTCCCCACAGGCGCCGGCTCCACCGACCCCTTAGTGCCTAACAATACCGCCGACGGACGTGCCAGGAACCGACGTCTGGAGATTTACCTCATTCCCGGCACGCTGATGCAGGATGAGGCGAAAAAAGGCCGCATAGCCCTCTGACCTCCTTATATAGACAATAAAATAGTCCTCTGCCGTCTGATGTGCGGCAGAGGACTATTTCTGTTCGTAAAGGGCCGGTGGGTCCGCGAGATACAGATGAAGGGGTTTGTCGTGGTAAAGGGTAAAAGGGATTTCTCCGGTATAAGGTACTATCCGGGGTTCTCCGGAGGGTGACAGAGAGACTATCGACATAAGACGGACCTCCGTACTTCCACAGGGGTAATGAACGGTCAGACGGCGCGAAAGATGGCCATGCAGCGCATCCAGATGCACCGGACACATATCTGCCGGAGTCACTTCGGTGTCCATCGCCTTGCGGAATGTATCTCGTAATATGAAGTCTCGTTGAAAGGCGCTGTTCTAAGACTGATGCTGTCTATGAGCAGCGGTTCGCTCTGGCGCACTCTCAGATAGCCGTATGCACGTTTGATTTTGGAAGCGGTGTCTGTCTGCAACGCCACATTCTGTCTCCCCTCGCCCATAAAGTTGCGTTGTATATACCCCGTGGAGCCGTCAGTATAGTCTACGGCCATAAAGAAATCTATCGGACCACGGACATTCAGTGTCTTGCCTTCCCAGAGTATCCGCGCACCCTTGGAGACTTTGTCTGCCGGAATATCAAAAGGAATCAATGTGCCCTCCCCTTCCGGAACTGCGGGCACACGTTGCATATTGCCGTATGGCCAAAGTGTGGGCGAGGCGTCTTTCTCCGCCCTCGCTTGAGTAAGGGCTATTTTTTTCTTATCTATTTTCTCAAGCACCTTCTCATACATCTCTTCGTACTTATCCAGATTGTGGCCGTACCAGCCGAGCGTGGTATCCAGCTGTTCCTCGCTCACTCCGTGGCTTTTGAGTACACTTTGGCGAAGCACCTTGCGCAAGGAGTCTTCGTCGGAGGCCAAGATGCCCATGGAGCCGTCCCTTTCCAAAGTGCCGTATGCGTCGGCTATGTGCAGGTCGGCCAGCAACTCGGCGGTCTCCTCATCGCTCATAACCGGGTCAGGACGCGACGAACAGGCCACAAGGCCGCCGGCGAGCAGGAGGCCGGCAAGCAGCATCCGTATATGACGTTCAGGCTTTCTCATCTGCGGGCAAGGTCTTTTTCTTACGCCCCACGGCATACTCCCAGGCCTTGGAGAGGTCTTTGGTGTAAAAGAATATGAGAGCGAACACGCCCACACAGATAGCGGAGTCAGCTATATTGAATATGTATTGGAAAAATTCCCATCTATGACCGAAAAGGTTTATATCGAAGAGGGGAAAGTAGAGCATATCCACCACCTGGCCTTCGAACCATCCGGCATAGCCGTGGCCCGGTTCCGCGAAGACGGCCACTTCGTAAGGCGCGGGGTTGGTGAAGACCTCGCCATAGAAGACGCAGTCAAAGATATTGCCGGCGGCTCCGGCAGTGATGAGCGCCGCGCAGACCATGAATCCGGTGCGCAAGTCTTTCATACCCTTGGTCTTGACAATGAACCAGATGAAGAAGCATACGGCGGCTATACGGCCCAGCGTGAGCAACATCTTGCTCCATAGCTCTATGCCGAAAGCCATACCGGGATTCTGGATAAACTTGATGTGGAACCAGTCGGTGATGGCGAAGTCTTCGCCAAGGTAGAAATGGGTCTTGATGTATATCTTCAGAATCTGGTCCAGAAGCACCACCGCGATGATGATGCAGAGGGCGAGCAGCCCTTTGTATTGTTTCATATAGGGTCAATCGGTTTTGTGTCAGCGAAAGCCGAGAGGAAAAGGGAACCCAGGATGGTTCCCTCACTTCTTGGCATCAATGGAGAGTGTGGCGTGAGGCACCGCGCGCAGACGCTCCTTGGGAATCAGCTTGCCAGTGACACGGCAGATGCCGTATGTCTTGTTGTCGATACGCACCAGGGCACCGCGCAGTTTGGCAATGAAATCGGCCTGACGGCGCGCCAGACGCACGGCTTCCTCCTTGCCGAGAGTGTTGGCGCCCTCCTCAAGGGCCTTGAACGTAGGGGCCGTGTCCGAATCGCCATTGTCGGCATCGTTCACCACCAACGAGCGGAGTTCTTCGTACTCTTCGGTAGCTTTGTCGAGTTTCGCAAGTATGAGGGTACGGAATTCCTCAAGCTCCGCATCCGAGTATCTCTCTTTATTAATCGTGTCTGTCATAAGTCTTAGTCATTATAGATTTATAGCCATGCCGCCGTAAAGAAAAGGCGATTTTACCTTTTTTAACGGCGGCAGGGCACTTATTGTTCAGACACGCGTCACACTAATGTGCAGTTTCAGGTCGTCCAGCTCTATTTCCACTGGATTTCCGGCCGGTTGAGCCACTGTCCTTATACTGCCGGCCAGTACCTGGGCCGCTATGTAGTCCCTGAACTGCTGCAAAGCCAGGTCAATGGCGGGATTCGACTCTATCTGCACTTCCACCTTGTCGGTGATGTCGAAGTCTGAAGTCTTGCGGATGTTCTGGATGCGATTGATGAGTTCGCGGGCCACACCTTCGGCTTTAAGTTCCGGAGTGACGGTGACATCCAGAGCCACAGTGAGGTCTCCGGCAACACCTACGGCCCATCCGGGAATATCCTCGGCCAGTATCTCCACATCGTCGGCGGTGACTACAGGCGCCCCCTCCAGGGCCGTGAAGGCTATCCTGCCCTCGCGCTCCAATTCGGCTATCTGCTCCTGGCTCATTTCCTTGATAGCCGCGCCAAGCTGCTTCATTATCTTGCCGAAGCGTGGACCGAGCTTCTTGAAGTCGGCTTTGACGCGCTTCACGAGTCCGCTCTCGTTGGCGTTGACTATCTTAAGTTCCTTGACGTTCACCTCGGCCTTGATAAGGGAGGCCATGGCCTCTACCATCTCGTGCTGAGCCGCCGAAGTCACAGGCACAAGCAGTGTCTGAAGAGGCTGACGCACCTTGATATTGACCTTGCGGCGGAGAGCGAGTACGGCGCTGGTGATGTCCTGCGCCATCTTCATCTGTTCCTCAAGGTTCTTGTCTATCATTGACCCGTCGGCCCGGGGGAGCAGGCTCAGATGTACGGACTCGCAGGCTTCTCCGCCGTGCAGGTCGGTCCACAGACGGTCCGCATAGAATGGAGCTATGGGAGCCATGAGTTGAGACAGGGTACGCAGGCAGGTGTAGAGAGTCTGATAAGCGGAGAGCTTGTCGGCGGTCATATCGCCGGCCCAGAAGCGTTTGCGGTTAAGACGCACGTACCAGTTGGAAAGGTTGTCCCCGACAAACTCGGATATGGCACGGGCAGCCCGGGTAGGTTCATAATCCTCCAGAGAGGCGTCCACATCCTTTATAAGTGAGTTCAGCAGCGAGAGAATCCAACGGTCTATCTCAGGACGCTCAGCGTAGGGAACAGCCGGTTCGGTACCGGTAAAGCCATCCACATTGGCATAGAGGGCAAAGAACTTGTAGGTGTTGTAAAGCGTGCCGAAGAGCTTGCCGGCCACTTCTTTCACACCGGTCTCGTCATACTTGAGGTTGTCCCAGGGCTGAGAGTTCTCAATCATGTACCAGCGCACGGGGTCGGAACCATACTTCTCGATGTTTCCGAAGGGGTCTATGGCATTGCCGAGACGTTTGCTCATCTTGTTGCCGTTCTTGTCGAGAACCAGACCGTTGGAGATAACGGCCTTGTAGCTGACTGTGTCGAAGACCATGCCCGCTATGGCGTGCAGCGTGAAGAACCAGCCGCGTGTCTGGTCCACTCCCTCGGCTATGAAGTCGGCGGGATAGACTTCGCGGTTGTCAAAGGCCTCTTTGTTCTCGAAGGGATAGTGTATCTGAGCATAAGGCATGGAGCCGGAGTCGAACCATACGTCAATCAGGTCAAGCTCGCGCTTCATGGGGCGGCCTGTCTTGGGACTTACCAGGACAATGTCGTCCACATACGGGCGGTGCAGGTCTATGCGGTCATAGTTTTCGCGGCTCATGTCACCGGGGACAAATCCGGCCTCGGTAAGAGGATTCCCTTTCATATACCCGGCCTTGACAGACTCGTCTATAGCCTGGCTCAGTTCGGCATAGGAGCCTATACATATCTCCTCCTTGCCATCTTCGGTGCGCCAGATGGGAAGCGGGGTGCCCCAATAGCGGGAACGGGATAGATTCCAGTCCTGAAGGTTCTCAAGCCACTTGCCGAAGCGACCTGTGCCGGTGCTGGCCGGTTTCCACTTGATGGTCTCGTTAAGCTCCATCAGGCGCTGGCGTGCGGCGGTGGTGCGGATGAACCAGGAGTCCAGGGGGTAGTACAGCACAGGCTTGTCTGTACGCCAGCAGTGCGGATAGTTATGCACGTGTTTTTCGATTCTGAAGGCTTCGCCGGCCTGTTTCATCTCAATGCAGAGGACTATGTTAAGGTCCTCGGCCTTGGCGGCCGCCGTTTCGTCAAACTTGCCATTGGGATTGAAACGCGGGTCATAAGCATTTTTTACGAAATCTCCCTCGTGACGGGAGTAAAGAGGCACATCCACACAGCGCTCCACGAACTCAGGGGCGCAGTCCTCCAGACGGTAGTAACGTCCCCGCAGGTCCACCATAGGGCGTGTGTCACCCTTACGGTCAATCATGAAGAGAGACGGGATACCGGCGGCCTTCGCCACCTTGGCATCGTCCGCACCGAAGGTAGGAGCTATGTGTACTATACCTGTACCGTCGTCCACCGTGACGTAGTCGCCGGGGATTATACGGAATGCCTCGGCGCTCATCTCCAGGAAACGGTCCTCTCCGCAGGTAAATATGTCTTCGGGATGGGCCTCGGCGGCTTTCTTGACGAAGTCGGGACTTATTTCAGACAGCTTCTCAAGCGGCTTAACCCAGGGCATGAGCTGCCTGTAGCGCATGCCGATAAGCTCGGATGCGTCATATTCGGCCACAATGCGCCAGGGAAGCACTTTATCCCCGGCCTTGTAGGCATCGATGTCGGCTTTCTCGCCCTCAGGCTTGAAATAGGTGTGCATACAGTCTTTGGCAAGCACTACCGTAGCCTTTCGGGCTGTATAGGGATTATATGTGCGCACAGCCACGTACTTGAAGCGGGGCCCGATACAGAGGGCTGTGTTGGAGGGCAGAGTCCAGGGTGTGGTGGTCCATGCTATGAAGGAGGCATCACCCCAGCCTTTCATCTCCTCTTTGGGCTCTTCGATACGGAACAGCACCGTGGCGGTGGTATCCTTGACATCGCGGTAACAGCCGGGCTGGTTAAGCTCATGGCTGGAGAGACCGGTGCCGGCGGCCGGAGAGTACGGCTGGATGGTGTAGCCCTTATAGAGGTAACCTTTGTCGTAGAGCTGGCGCAGGAGCCACCACACACTCTCGATGTATTTGTTGTCGTAAGTGATATACGGGTCGCGCAGGTCAACCCAGTAACCCATCTTGTGGGTAAGGTCTGTCCACTCTTTGGTGTACTTCATCACCTCACGACGACAGGCGGCATTGTATTCGTCCACGGATATTTTCTTGCCTATATCTTCTTTGGTGATGCCGAGGTTCTTCTCCACGCCCAGTTCCACGGGCAGACCGTGAGTGTCCCAACCGGCCTTGCGCTTCACATGGAAACCCTTCATGGTCTTGTAACGGCAGAAGATGTCCTTTATGGTGCGGGCCATGACGTGGTGTATTCCCGGCATACCGTTGGCACTGGGAGGACCCTCGTAGAACACAAATGAGGGACAGCCCTCGCGGACTTTCATGCTGGCCTCGAACAAGGAATCGCGGTCCCATGCTTCGAGCATCTCTTTGTTTATGTCAGACAGTGAGAGCTGTCTGCTATATTCTTTGAATTTCATATTTGCTGGTTTGTGAATTAGTCAGAATTTGCCTCCTTTGGCCCCTTTGGCGCCTTTTACACCGCCGCCGAGAGCGAAAATATTGGAATCGTATGTGAAGGTCTTGCGCTCTATCGCTCTCTTGCGCTTAAGGGCGAGCGCCACCAGACGGTCCATGAGGTCGGCGAAAGGTATGCTGCTGGCTTCCCAGAGGTAAAAGCTCAGGGAGCCCGGGATAGTGTTGATTTCGTTTACATATATCTTGCCGTCGGCCTCGTCCACCATGACGTCCACTCGGCTCACACCGTGGCAGGAGAGTACGCGGAATGTCTCGCCGGCAATGCGGCGTATCTCCTCGCTCACCGCTTCGGGCAGGTCTGCGGGAATACGCTTGTCGCTGTTCTGCATACCCTTGGCTCCTTTGGTGCCTCCCATGTATTTGTCTTCATAGGAAAGGAAATCTCCGGTCTTGATAGGCTCTTCGCAGACACTGCTCTGATGTTCGTCGGCATCGCCCAGTACGGAACAGTTTATCTCCTTGAGCTGCTCTATCATGTGCTCCACGATTATGCGGGCGGAGAATTTCTCGGCCTTGTCTATGGCGGCCACCAGCTCTTCACGGCAAGCAGCCTTGCCTATGCCCACACTGCTGCCCAGATTGGCGGGCTTGACAATAACGGGATACCCCAGATGGCTCTCCACACGCTCTATCAGCTCGTCGCGACGGGTGAACCATTCGCGGTCTGTGAACCAGACATAGTCCACTACAGGAACACCACATTCGCGCAGAATCATCTTCATGGTTATCTTATCCATGCCGTTTGCGGAGGAGAGTGTGTTGCACCCGGCAAACGGGATGCCGATGGTCTCGAGCAGACCCTCGAAAATGCCGTCTTCTCCGTTTGTGCCGTGCAGTACCGGCAGCACCACATGAAGCTCGGCCACTATGGGCTGCTTCTTGGAAAACATACCTCCCTCGGCTTTATAAAGGTTGTAGTCGCCGAACTCGGGACGCATGAACACCTCGGTACTCTGCTCGGTGAGGCTCTTCATGTCGCGGTAGTTACGTATCTCCAGCAGCTTAGGGCCCGTGTACCACCTGCCCTGCTTGGAGATATAGACGGGAATAACGTTATATTTCTCGGGATTCATCGCATTAATGGCCTGAAGGGCGGAAATCACGGATATTTCGTGTTCCACCGAGCGGCCTCCAAAGAAAACTGCTACGTTGGTCTTCATTTTATCTTGTTTTGCTCTATGTATATTCGGTTAATACACACGCATACACGCGCGCGAATTGTCTGCAAATTTAATCATTTTTTCTGACCTGACAGAGCTTTGGCCCGCATTTCTTATCTATACGACTGTAATTGCCGTTTTCCAACGCCTTTGCCGCAACTTTTCTTTCGATTGGAAGCGATGCTGCAATCAGCCTCATGCAACTCATTTAAAGACATCCGTAAGGAACTAATCATTACTTCCGGCCGGGGTTGTGAGTGCAGGAGATTGTTTGTAATTTTGCACTGACAAATTTGCTCAGAATTCATGATTGGAAAAATCGTAATCGCTATCGACTCGTTCAAGGGCTGCATGAGCTCCGAAGAGGCTGAAGAATGTTGTGCCGAGGCTGTGAAGAGCGTACTCCCGGAGTGCGACACAGTGTGTGTGCCTATGGCTGACGGGGGTGAGGGTTTCGCTTCCGCTTTGGCCGTACATATAGGCGGCAGTCCTTGCCGTTTGCTCGTTTCAGGACCTTTAGGCGACCCTGTACCGGCATGCTATTTTTATAACCCTGAAACACGGTTGGCAGTGATGGATATGGCGCAGGCAAGCGGTCTTACCCTGGTGCCCGAAGCGCTTAGAAATCCCCTCAAGACCTCTACCTTCGGTACCGGCGAAATGATTGCAGATGCAGTCAGACGAGGGGCGAAAAAAATAATCGTCGGAATAGGAGGAAGCGCCACCAACGATGGCGGAATGGGAATGTTGTCGGCCCTCGGTATAAAGTTCAGCGACATTGCAGGAACTCCTCTATACGGATATGGAGCAGACTTACTTAAAGTTGACTCTATAGATAGTTCTGAATTGATGACAGAACTTACCGATGTAGAGTTTACAGTCGCTGCCGATGTCACAAACCCGCTTTGCGGAAAATCAGGCGCCACTCATGTTTTCGGGCCTCAGAAAGGAGCCTCTGATTACGATATTACAATCTTAGAAAATGGAATGAGAAATTATAAATTAAAAGTAAATCAAAGTGTAAAAAAAGATTTATCAGATTTTCCTGGCGCAGGTGCAGCCGGTGGACTTGGTTATGCCTTCCTTTCATTCTTTAACGCACATTTAACATCAGGAATTGATATACTTCTTGATAAAATTGAATTTAATGAAATCTTAAAAGATACAGATATTGTTATCACGGGAGAGGGTTGTATAGACGCACAATCAGTATATGGCAAAACCATATATGGCATACTTAATAAAGCAAATAATAAAAACATACCTGTTATAGCTATTGCGGGCAAAGTATTAAATCAGGAATTAATTTCTAAGGCAGGCTTCCTATCAGTAGCAAGCATAATTAATAAACCTATGGATTTAAATTCTGCAATGAATAAAGAAACTACTAAAACAAATATTAAGTTTACAATTCAACAAATTCTAAATGTAATTAAACACTATCATACCTTATAAATAAATTTTACACCCTTAATAATATACAATCCTTAAAATTAAATTAGCATTTTTTTGATAATTAA
>ERZ860264.87-NODE-87-length-74488-cov-5.865275_pt1 | contig 74488 bp, 60 predicted proteins | sample MGYA00509980_ERZ860264 | MGnify/ENA primary metagenome ERZ860264 (study PRJEB30046, sample SAMN00715212) | human gut metagenome | study: EMG produced TPA metagenomics assembly of the A metagenome-wide association study of gut microbiota in type 2... | reverse complement strand
TCGTCTCTTTGGGAATGTCAAGGGACGAAGCTATGGTGGCCCAGGTATGACGTGCCCAGTATGTCGAGAGTTCAGGGCATATCGGCTTATGATTTTTCTTGCCTCCGAGTCCGGAGCGCTCGCAGTCTCCAATCTTGCGCAGCGCGTTGTTCGTCTGACGTATATATTGCAGGTAGTCTTTACGGCTGTCCATGATTGAGAGCAAGTGTTTTTCACCTGCATATTTCTCAATCAGTGCCATCGCTTCCGGCTCTACCTTCATAGAGTAGAGTCGAGCCGTCTTATGACGGTTGAACACAATGCGACCCTCGCGCATATCGGACTTGGAGAGGTTGAGCATATCGGCGAAATTGATACCCATAAGCATGAATGAGAGTTTGAACATATCGCGATATGCAACCTGCCACTCCTCGACAGGATATGAGAAAATCTGACGGAGCACCTGAACCGATACGTTTCTCTTTTCAGTCTTTACCGTCTTGATTTTGAAACGGCGGAAAGGATAGTTGGCGGTCAGCTCCTCGTCTATCGCGTAGTTGAATATGGCGCGAAGATTGCGGAAATGCAATGCACGAGCGTTAGGCGAGGGGTTGCTTTCGGCGAGGTAGTTGTCAAACTCAGTAAGCCAAGCCTTATTTACTTCATCGAGGACATCGGTATGCCCATTGGCGATGAACGTTTCCAGATGTTTGACCGTGCGCTCGTAGGTCAGGCGAGTGGACGGTTTCTTCATCGCCGTAAAGCGTTTCGCCACCTCCGACAATGTATTGGCCGCTTTCTTTTCCTCCTGTTTTTCTTCTGCCTTTTCCGGGAATAGGGCAGCTTCAATGTCAGCGTAGATTGTTGCTCCGTCGCTATTGAGGCCATAGTGACGCAGCAAGACTCCTTCCGAAGCCGAGCGGAAGAATTGAATACGCTGATTGATGTGACGGTGATTTTTCTCTTTGGCAGTTACAAGGCAGTTCTCTGCGTCCCAGTTTTCGGGATGAACCTTGATGCCGAGGGTTGCTTGCTTGCGGAACCCCTTGTGGATGAACGACAGCATCACGATGTTGGTGCCGTCTTTCCTCACTTGCTTGTCGAGGACAAATTTAATTTTAGCCATCGGTCAACTAAGTGCCTCGTGTCTAATTCGGCTCAAATCTACTTGCAGATTTACTTGCAGATTTGTGCGACTATCCGCAACAGATTGCTCCAAAATGCGACAATCGAGGTCTTTTTTTTAACCGAGATATGGGGTTTTAGGGGTGAAAAACAACGCTGAAACTTAACTTAATTCGTTGAGTTTCAGCGCGTTCTGCTTTCGTGGTGCCACCAGGAATCGAACCGGGGACACAAGGATTTTCAGTCCTTTGCTCTACCAACTGAGCTATGGCACCTTTTTGCTTTAAGGGGGCGGTTTGGCTCTCGTTTTCGCTTGGCCTTTCCTTTTTTGCAGTGCAAAGTTAGGGGTATTTTTTTGATTGACCAAATTTTAGGGTGATTATTTTTTTTATGTGTTGGTTTTCAGCTGTTTGTCGGTGCTGTTTTGGGAATGTCGCTTTTGTCTGGGGGTTATTTGGCGTAGATTTCGGATTTTGTCTCGCAGAGGGTGTGGAGCAGGGGTACGAGGCGCTTGAAATGCGGTGTCTCCTGGTGTGCTTTCAGTGCTTCTTCGCTTTCCCAGGTCTCGCATATCATCATTACTTCGGGACGGGTGATGGATTGGAAGAAGTCGTAGCCTTTGCATCCGGCATCTTTGAGGGATGCTTCAATCAGTTGGTCGGCTATCATTCGGATTTCTGCGCGGTGGCGTTCACCTACGGTCATGAATATGTTAAGACGTATCATTTGTGTGTTTGTTTTTTATTTGGGGCAAATTTATATGTTTTTTGCGGGTTGTCCAAATAGTTGCGCATATTTTACCGATATGGGCAGTTTTACCGGGAACAGATGCGGGGTGCGGGTTGTTGATGTTATAAATTGTTGTATCTGTTTATGAAGAAGTCAATAGGTTTTTGCGTTGTGGCGTCGTTTGTGTCGGCTGTCGTGGCTGTGTGTCGCGGCAGTGAGCCTGTCGCCGCGGAGGCGTTGGCCGGTGTTGGCGGCTATGGGGAGACGGGTGTGTGTATTCAGGACCCTGGTTGTGAGGCGGGAGCGTATGTCTATGCCGGGTCTTATACGCCTTATGAGGCGCCGTGGAGCGCTGTCTCTGTTCCGGATTCGCTTGAGGTGTTGTTTGTGAATCATGTGGGGCGGCATGGGGCCCGGTTTCTGACCGATGGGAATTATACGAGGAGGTTGCTGTCGGAACTTGAGGTGTACGGACCGCTGACTGCTGTGGGTTTGCGTCTGAGGGAGCTGTGTCTGGCTATAGACTCGGTCACCGCGAATCGCTGGGGCGCCTTGGATGCTTTGGGCCGGGAGGAACAGGGGGGCATAGGTAGGCGGTTTGCCGTAAGGTATAAGGAGCTTTTGGCGCGGAATGATTCGTTGAGCGGTTTTTCAACCTATGTGCCCCGTTGCATTATGAGTATGGATGAGATGACTCATGGCATAGCCTGGGAGGACCGGGATGTGGAGATGTCGTCGGGCAGCGGGCGGCGTTATAGCGCGTTGTTGCGTCCTTTTGACGCGGATTCGGCTTATCTGGCATATCGGGCGAAAGGGGAGTGGAAACGGGTTTATGACGCATTTGCGGACACTGTGTGTCCGCGTGCGGTGGCGTTACGGCTGACAAGCAGGGGGGCTCGCTTCGTGGAGCGGATGTGCAGTGAGCTGACGAGCCGGAATAAGGATATGTCGGGAGCTTTTCTGGATGAGGCTCTTGCAGACACGTTGGGGGGCGAGTGGCCTGCGGAGTGGGTCGCGGAGACAGGCCTGACGGCCCGTGAGGCTACGGAGTTGGCTTGCGGGGTGTATAAGGTGGTGGCCGGTGTGACGGCCATGAATTATGGAGCGGAGGCATTGCCTGCGGACGTGTTTTCCGATTGGCGCTGTTATTTTACCTCCTTTGAGTACAAGAGGCTGTGGGAGTGTGAGAATCTGAAGCATTATCTGACATATTCGGCAAATGGGTTGAGCGAGGCTCCGGCTCGTATGGCAGCGCCGCTTTTGGAGGAGCTGCTGCGCACTCTGACCGAGGCCGCGCAACCCGACTATGCGGGTCCGGCGGCGATAGTGCGTTTCGGGCATGCCGAGACACTGATGCCGCTGTATGCTCTGATGGATATGTCTGAATGCAGGTATGTGACTACGGATTGGGACAAGGTGTCGGAGCATTGGATGGATTGGAATATCGTACCGATGGCGGCGAACCTGCAGCTGGTGCTGTGTCGCAATCCGAAGAGTGGCGGTATGTATCTGATAACGTATCGCGACGAGCGGCCTCTGGGTCCACCGGAGCCATGGGACAAGGCGCTCAGGCGGCTGCGCGGAATGTTGCCTGACGGCGGATATGGCGTATCTGCCAGATGAGCATCAGTATAGTGACGACGGTGGCCACGGCATCCGAGACGGGGAAGGCGCTCCAGACACCTTTCAGCCCGAATACGGGGGGAAGCAGGTATATGAGCGGAATCATGAATATGATTTGTCGTGTCAGGGACAGGAAAATGGCTTTTCCGGCCATGCCGAGGCTCTGGAAGAAGTTGGTGCTTACTATCTGGAAGCCGACCATCCAGAAGGAGAGGGTGGTTATGCGCAGGCATGTTACGGCAGCGTCAATCTGCTCGGAGTCCTGCATGAACAGGGAGGCGATGTTTGCGGGGAACAATTGCGCCACAATCGCGCCGACGGTAGTTACCGAGAAGCCGGCGGTGGCGGCCAGGAACAGTGTGCTGAAAAGCCGGTTGTATTTTCCGGCTCCGTAGTTGTATCCGAGTATTGGCTGCATACCCTGGCAGATGCCGATTACAATCATTACAAAGACGGTGACATAGCGGTTGAAGGCCACGATGGCGGCAATGGCGTTGTCGCCTCCGTAATGCAGCAGTGAATTGTTCATCAGCGCGTTGATGCCGGCGTTGGCCAGGTTGATGAGGAAGGGAGCCATACCAATCATGAGTATGGATTTGACCACAGGCCAGCGCAGCCGGGTAGTGTGCGGATGGAAATATATCTCGTTCTTATGGTTGAAGAAGTGAGACATCACAAAGAAGGCCGTGATGGCCATGGATATGTCTGTGGCGAGGGCGGCGCCCCATATACCCCAGCCGAATCCGAACAGGAACAGCGGGGCGAGAATGGCGTTCAGTACGGCACCCAATATGTTGGTGAACATGGCCTTGCGCGGATAGCCTGTAGCGCGCATCACATTGTTGTAAGAAAAAGTGAGGTTAATCAGCACCATTCCGGGAATAATCCACTGCATGAACTGGCGGGCATAGGGAATGGAGGCGTCGGAAGCGCCGAATGTACGCAGGATGGGGTCCAGGAATATGAAGAAAGTCAGCATATAGGAGATGCCGATAATCAGGGTCAGCATCACCGAGTTGCCGAGAATAAGCTCGGCACGAGGCTTGTCCTTCTGTCCCAGTACTATGGAAATACGTGTCGCGGCTCCGGCGCCTATCAGCATGCCGAGAGCGCCGGAGAGGGTCATGACCGGGAATGTGACTGCTATACCGGCTATGACGTTGGGGTCGTCTATGGCATGTCCTATTACAATTGAGTCTATAAGGTTGTAAAGGGCGGTGACGACAGTACCGATAACCGCCGGGAGGCTGTATTTCCAGAGTAATCTGCCGAGAGGGGCGGTGCCAAGTTCTTTCAGACGGTCTGCCGAGTTGGTGTTATTCATATTCCTATCGCTAAAGTCGGGACAAAATTAGCTAAAATAATCGAGAGTGCGTTTATTTTTAAACCGCGTTAACAGTTACATGTTTTTATAGAATACGGACTGCGCAAAAATTTGCATTTTGACGCAGTCCGTATTTTGCGTGGTCGCCTGCGGCAGCTCCACAGCCTCTTGTTCACATATCAGAATATGCGACCGCTGAGGGTAAGTTTAAGAACGGGATAAACGGTGAGTTTGTCCATCCACTTCTGCCAGTCGTCATCGTTTTCAAGTTCGGGAATCTTTGTAAGCTCGGTATCCTGGGTGTAAAGTTTTATTTTTCCATGGAATTGCACGCCGAGTTCCACGCCGAAATTCAATCTGCCTTTTGGCACGGGACGTCCGAAACCGATGCCGAGATAAGGACGGAAATCATTGACCTTTAATGCGCCGTCTACGTTACCGTTCTTGTCTACGGGGAGCTTGTAGTCGCCGATTTCAAGATTGGAGTCGCCTCCGGGAAGGTTCATCAGCTCGTCGCTGTGGCCTGTGATATGCAAGAGCCGGCCCCCGCCGAAATAAGCGCCGGCCGCCACATAGAATGAGGAAAGATGCGGAATGGGATAGACATTGAATATCGCGCTTCCCTGCACACGTGACAATGACCCTTTGACATTCATTGTGAAGTCTTGCTCAAAATCGTGGCCCTCCCGGTTGTCGTGATATGTGCCGTCTACATCGGTGTTGAATGAGATGCCGGGCATAATGGTTACGCCTCCGCGCAGAGTGACCCATTTGGTGATGGGAGTTGCCGCCTCAAAGCCGAAACCTGTGGTGCCCGCATGTACACCCACGCCGAGATGATTGAAGATGTTGAGCTCCCCAAGCCCTGCCGCAGGGGCCGTGAAGGCTGTCGCCATGAGAATTAACAAAGAGATTGTCCTGAAAAACTTGTTCATGATGGTTGAAAATGTTGAAGTTGATAGAAAGTTAATGAATGCAAAATTAGTAATAATTTTTTTATTATTCTGTTTTCGCTTGTTTTTTAGCGCGAAATTGGGTCGAATGGCGGAATATTCAGGGTGGTCAGTCGTAATTCTGCAGGGTTCGGGTCAGTTGGGTCTTGACCATGAGCACAAGTTCGCGCGGTTCGAGTACGGTTATTTCCGGGCCAATGCCCACGAGGTCCCTCACCAGGTCGGGTGTCAGCTTCATGCGGTATGAGAAAATGGAGTATCCGGAATATATGTGTTCGCTCTGAGAACGGTGCAGCGGCAGGGCACGTAGATAGTTGGCGTAATATGGCTGCACCTTGAGTTTGACGGTATGGGTCTCGCTGTGGGAATAAGTTATGCCGTAGATTTCGCTGAAATACAGCTCCGGGTCCGGGTCGTCGGGCATATTGAATGAGGCGGTGGTGATTTCGAGGTCGGAGATGCGGTCCAGGGCGTATGTGCGTACGGACTTGTCCGAGTGGCGTATGCCGATGATGTACCAGCGTTGTCGGTATAGTCTGAGGAAGAGGGGTGAGAGTCCAAGGCCGGTTTCCGGGAAAGGGCGGGTGTAACCCGAATAGGTGAACCGCACCGCTTTTCGCTGTCTGATTGCATTGATGAGCGGGGAGAGATGGTTGCGGGCCGAGGGCACTTTTTCCACTATTATCCGGTCTGAGATGTCACGCGCGTCTGTCATGGCATGGCGTAGGGCGTAGGAGTCCAGCATCCAGTCCCGGAAGGCTTCGCCGCCGGCATGCTGCGGCTTGTCTATGTAATACCGATATGCGGAGTCGCAGCGGATGTCGATGCCGAAAATCTGTTCGATGTCCCTGCGGTAGCTGAAAAAGGTGCGGTGCGGTATGGGGTTGCCGTCGCCGAGGGACGAGCGTAGCCAGAGGTCGGAGATTTCGGTGCGGGTGAGCTTGCCGTGGGCCGTGAGGGTGTCTATAATCCATATATATTTGTTGAGGCTGTCTGTTCGCATAGGTGCAAAATTAACTAAATTATCAGAGAGGACAAGAAAAATCCTGTTGGCTGAGGAAATGGACCTGCAGGGAATGGCGCAGGGCCGCTTCGGTCCATTTTTCTGCCATGTCGGGATATATTGCCGGACTTAATATTATGCGGGACGGGTCTATATGTGCGAGAACGCTGTCGGGCTGGCTGTCGCAGTTTCTGCTGACGATGAGTATGTCGGCCTTCATGTCCGGTACGGATGACCCGTAGGGCAGACGCGTGTCCAAGAAGAGGATGGTGAGGCTGCCGGTGGAGAGACGACTTACGGTCCCCGGTCTCAGGGTGTAGGTCTGTCGCTCTCCGGCGTATGAAAGGGTGACATCCATACGGTCGAAGTTCTGCGGTATACGGAGTGTGTCCTGCGGCACAGCGGCAGGAAGCAGGCATGAGGCTGTCAGGGAGAGGCAGGATGCGGTTATCGCTGCGTACATAGAGGGACGCGTGCGGACACGCAGCCAATAGAATATGCAGAGAGCCGACATTACGCCGAGCAGAGGAACGAGGGGATGGGGAAACAGGTGTGCCTGCGCTATTTCCAAGGACGAGATGTAATCCACCGAGCGGGCGAACAGGGAGTAAAGCCAGTCGATGAGGCTGCACAGGAGTGGGACTTCGAAGCCCAATGCGGTTAAGATAAGGAGAATGATGACACCGCCGGTGAAAAGGGGCAGAAGCGGCAGAATGGGTACGTTGAGGGGGAGGAAGATGACTGACACCTTGTGGAAATGGAAGGCTGTGAGCGGCCATGAGACGAGGAATATGAGGCAGGGTACAGCTATCAGTGACAGGATTTTCATCCGGCGGCGGTTATGGCGGTCTACGGGCAGCGAGACAGTGTAGACGAGAATTGCCAGGGTGCAGAGAAAACTGAGCTGAAAACCGGCGTCGAACAGGGCCCTGGGGTCTGTAAACAATATGATGCAGGCGGCGAGGCACAGAGAGTTTATCACCGAGCCGGGGCGTTGCAGCGCCAGTGCGCCGAGTACGAAAAGTGCCATTATGACGGCTCGAATCACAGACGGACCCATGCCGGTGAAAAAGGGAAACAGGAGCAGGACAAGGGCTGTGAGCAGCAGGCGAAAGCCTCGCAGACCCAGTAAATCCAACGGTTGCAGCAGGATGCCGAGCAGAAAGAGCAATATGCCCACATGGAGCCCGCTGAGGGCCAGCACGTGTGCCACCCCTGCTGCCGCGAACCGTTTCCGAAGCTCGGGAGTCAGTCCTTCCCGGTCTCCGGTCAGGAAGGCTGCGAGGAACCCCTTTGTGTCGGGACTCAAGCCGGTGTGGTCAATGTGGCCGATGAATTTGTCCCTCCATTCCAGAGCCTTGTATTGCAGGGAATTGCTGTGGCCTGTCACCTTTATTTTGTCAGACGGCGTAGGAGAGATGAAGTCGATGCCCCGCGCGTACAGAAATTCTTTGTAGCCCGGTTCGGCGTCCTGCTCATCCACCGGATACAGGTTCGCGCGGTACATGATTTCATCGCCCGGGCGCACTGAAGCCGCATCGGTATATATGAGTGTCTTGAAGGGAATGATGCGGCGTTTCCGCTTATTGTCGGAATACAGCTCTTCGGTGGTCACGGTCAGTCGGTCTCCGCCGGTCGTGGAGAGGACTTCGGAAACGGTTCCGGATGCGTAGGTGGAGTTGTAAAGCAGGTCATCGGCGGGCGTGTGTGCCCTGATTTGCAGGAAGCCGAGTATGGCGCAGACGGGTATCGCAATTAGCCACAGGGAGTTGCGGGAATTGTATGACCTTAGAGAGCCGAGCGCCTTGTCGCGAGTCAGATATGGCCGTAAAGCCGGGAATAAGGCCACCGTACACATGGCGGCACAGATATAGAGAGGCCAACAGGAGCCGGTGTATCTGCCGCACAGGATGCCGGCCGCAAGAGCCAATGCGGGTGCGGCGAGGGGAGTGGTAGACATACGGGATGTGAATACAGACATGGCGTATTTGATTGTGCAAAAATAATAAAATTTTCTAACGGGCGTGGAGGTGAACCGGGGCTTTTTGCGGATATGGGGATTTTTTGCTAACTTTGTCAGCGTAAGGCATGGCTGAAAAGCGCATGGCCTGCCGCGTCTTGAACAATCAATATCATGGGCAAGAATCAGACAGTACTTTTCCACAGCACGGTTTTCGGACCGATACATTCACGTCGCCTGGGCACATCCCTTGGCGTAAATCTGTCGCCTTCGGACGGCAAAGTATGCAGCTTTGACTGCCTCTATTGCGAGGCCGGTTACAACTCACAGGGTACCGGCGCCTCCGGATTGCCGTCCAGGGAGCAGACCGCCCTTCAGCTGCGTGCCAGACTGGAGCAGATGCGGCGCGACGGCCAGAGTCTGGATGTGATAACCTTCAGCGGCAACGGCGAGCCGACTCTTAATCCTGAATTTCCTGAAATATTGGAAGATACGATGCGCCTCAGGGATGAGTTCTTTCCGCAGGCCAAGGTGAGCGTACTCTCCAACAGCACCCGTATCGATGACCCCGAAGTGGCTTCCGCCCTGTGTAAGGCCGACAACAACATACTGAAATTGGACTCGGCCATAGAGGAGACCATGCGTCTTCTGGACCGTCCGGTACAGAAGTCTTTCACTGTAGACAAGTTAGTGGAGGGACTCTGCAAATTCGGTGACAGGTGCATAGTGCAGACAATGATGCTGCGCGGCGAACATAATGGCCGGCGAGTGGACAATACTACCGAGGAGGAGGTGCGTGCGCTTATGGATGCCTATCGGCGCATACGTCCTTCTGAGGTGATGCTGTATAGCATAGACCGCACCACCCCCGAGGAGAATCTGGAGAAGGTGCCGGCCGAGGAGCTGCGTGCCATAGGCGCGCGCATCGAGCGTGAGACAGGTGTGCATGTGCAGGTGAACTGATGGACGGTATTATATTTCCACATCCGCTGCGCCCCGGGCAGACAGTGGCTTTCATCTCCCCCGCCACAGAAGTGCGGCCGGAGTTTGTGTCCGGTGCTAAGGCGCGGATAGAAAAGGCCGGTTTCAATGTCCGTGTCATGCCCCATGCCTTGGGAGACCCCTGCGGTTCCTATTCCGCAAGCCGGGAAGAACGGTTGCAGGATTTTCTCGAAGCCTGGGTGGACCCGGAAGTGGGAGCTGTGATTTGCAGCCGAGGGGGTTACGGATGTGTTCATCTGTTGGACGACATTCAGGATGAGTCGCTCCGTAAGAATCCGAAATGGCTTGTCGGTTTTTCGGATGTCAGTGCCCTTCACGCCCGTTTGCTTGAAGCCGGAATAGCTTCGGTACATGGCTCTATGGCCCGCTATATCGCCGATGCCGAGGGTGGACAGAAGGCGTTGGACTCTCTGTTGGCTATTCTGTGTGCGGAGATTCCGAGGTTTGATTATCGCCTGCCTGCATCGCCTCTTAACGGCTTTCGGACCTCGGTCTGCGGACAACTCAGGGGTGGCAATTTAGCGGTCCTGAGCCATTTGATAGGTACGCGCCATGACATCTTTGCGGGTGAAGGCCATATCCTGTTTATCGAGGATATATCCGAAGCTATCTATGCTACCGAGCGGATGCTGTGGCAGTTGCGCCAGGCCGGGATTCTGGACCGCATAAATGGGCTTATAATAGGCCAGTTCACCGAAACGAAGGCCGATAGGAATTTCCCCGACACGGCCACGATGATACACCATCGGCTCGGCGAGTGGGGAGTGTCGGAGCGTATACCCGTGGTCTACGGGTTCCCGGCAGGACATATTCCCGGCAATGTGCCTCTGATAGAAGGCGCGGAGGTAGAGCTTACCTGCGCGGATAAATATGTAAATCTCAGAACTATAGACTAATATGACATTCTCAGAGAACGCAAACAGGGTTTTTGACGGGGCTGTGGCCTCTTACCACGTTACGGACTGCATAGACGCGCCGGCCACAAGGCCGTATGCGGAGGGCAGTTTTGAAGCAATTCTTCACGCCAAGTGCTGGGTGGATGCCGCGCAGTGGCACATGGAGGACCTGATACGTGTACCAGACCTTGACCCCGCCGAGGGAATGGCCTTGAAACGTCGCATAGACCGTTCCAACCAGGTGCGCACCGATATGGTGGAGGACATAGACAGCTGGTTCCGCGACCGGTATGCCGATGTGAAGGTGCTTCCGGAGGCTACCGTCAATACCGAAAGTCCGGCATGGGCCATTGACCGTCTATCTATCCTGGCCCTGAAAATATGGCACATGCGCGAGCAGGCTGAGCGCACGGATGCCGACGAGGAACACCGCGCCACGTGCCGTGGCAAGCTGGCCGTCCTCTTGGAGCAGCGTCAGGATTTGGGCGGTGCCATAGATACTTTGCTGGAGGATATCGCGGCTGGCCGCAAGTATATGAAGGTGTACAGGCAGATGAAGCTCTATAATGACCCTGCCACCAATCCCGAATTGTACAGAAAACGGTGAATGGGGCTGTGAATAATGTGCTGGTGACCCGTTTCTCCGCGTTGGGAGATGTGGCCATCGCTGTTCCGGTGCTGTATGGCGTGTGCAGAAACAATCCGCAGGTGCGTTTCTGTTTCGTGACGCGCCCGCTGCCGGCAAGCGTTTTCATAAATCCTCCCGCCAATCTGGAAGTCGTGTCTGTAGACTTGAAGCTATACCCCGGAGTAGGAGGGATGAGACGGCTTGCGGGGGAGCTGAAGAGCAAGTATGCCATTGATGCGTATGCCGACTTGCACGACGTTTTGCGCACCAAGCTGTTGCGGTTTTTTCTGTGCCTTGCCGGAGTGAGGACAGTCAGGATAGACAAGGACCGGAAGGGACGACGCAGGCTTACCCGCCGCAAAGGGAAGGTGATGCGTCCGCTCAAGGCTTCGGCTGACAGATATCGCGACACATTCGTACGCTTGGGCTTGAATGGAGGGAATGGCTGCTTTACATCTCTGTTCGACCGCGAGGCATCTCCTTCGCTGTTTGCTTCCGCCTCACGGCCTAAGGCGGAGGGGGAGACATGGATGGCTATTGCCCCTTTCGCACAGCATAAGGGTAAGATTTACCCACTCCAACTCATGGAACAGGTGGTGGCCGAACTTGCTTCGCGCCCCGGTTACAGACTGTTTCTGATGGGAGGCGGGAAGGAGGAAGCCGCGACATTCGGGCGGTGGCGGGCCAAGTTCGGGGAACAGGTGGTGAATATGGCCGAGAAACGTATAGGTATTCCGGCGGAGCTGGCTTTGTTGAGCCACTGCAATCTGATGCTGTCTATGGATTCCGCGAATATGCACTTGGCCTCGCTTGTGGGATTGCGGGTGATAAGTGTATGGGGCGCCACACATCCCTACTGCGGCTTTATGGGCTGGCGCCAGCTCGGCGAGGATGCCGTGCAGCTGGATATGTCGTGCCGTCCATGCTCCGTTTACGGAAATAAACCATGTCGTTACGGAGATTACCGATGCCTGGGCGCTCTTCGTCCGGCCGATATCCTCGGACAGATAGATGCGGCACTCCAATAGGCTGTTTTTTATTTAAATCTGTCGTATTTGAAAAAAATATATTTGCAATATCTCAGTGCCGACCAAAAAAGATTATATGTAAACTTTATGACATAATCGGCCGACGGAAGTGTGGTGTCCGGTTCCGGAACCCTCCAGGATATATTATCGCGCCGAACCAATATGGTCCGGCGCGATATTTTCAAACATCTTTTTAATGGCGGCGACGCAGCCCTGGAACAGGCAAGCGCTCGTAACGCACTATTATCGTCAGGTAAAGAATCAGGAGAGCTGTGCGCGTGAAGTAGGTGGCCCACATGGCCTCGGGGAAGTCGAAGACATACTCGCCGATTACGTAGAGTACACCGGCTATCAGGGCATAGAGACCCATCTTCCCGTATTCATATCGTATGGGGTAGTATTTCTGCCCGGCTGCCCAGCTTACAGCCATCATCAGTGCGTATGCTATGAGCGCTGCCCATGCCGAGCCTATGTATCCATTCGGAACGCCTATGGCGGGCACAAAAATCAGGTTCAGCGCCAGCATGACTATGAAGGTGCCTACGGAGAGGTACATGCCCCAGGCCGTGCGGTCTGTGAGCTTGTACCATAGGGAGAGGTTGAAGGCCACGCCGCAGAGCAGGTCTGCCAGCATCATTATCGGCACCACCTCGAGGCCGGGCCAATAGGAGGGGCTTACAAAGTGCTTGATTACCGGCAGATAGAACATCACTCCGAGGAAGATGAACAGACCCAGTATGACGAAGAACTTCATGGCGTCGCTGTATGCCTGCTTCTTGTCCTCGCCCTTGCCGGCCTGCGCGAAGATGAAGGGTTCGTAGGCGTAGCGGAATGCCTGCGTGAACATGACCATGATTATGGCTATCTTAATATTGGCGCCGTAGATGCCGACCATGGAGCGGGCGGCGGTCTGGTCCTCGAAGAGATATGGGATAAGCATCTGGCCCATGTTCTGGCTCATGATGCCCGCCACGCCGAGTATCAGCAGAGGCCATGAGTATGAGAGCATCCTGTTAAGCAGCGGGGCGTCGAAACGGTACTTGCGTCCCAGAATGTCGGGCAGCAGCATCACCAGCACCAGGAGTGTGGAGAGGCAGTTGGCCACGAATATCCAGCCGATACCGAAATCCTGTCCGCCGCAGGGGGCGTAGAACCAGTCCACAGCGGCGGGGACGTGGGTGTGCAGCCAGGGACAGCAGAGCAGGAAAAATATGTTCGCGACTATATTGATACCCACATTCAGCATCTTTACGGTGGCGAAACGCACGGGACGTTTTTTGTACCGCAGGTATGCGAATGGGATATTGGTGAACGCATCCACGGCCACGATGGCCCCTAACATCCACACATAGTTCGCGTGGCCCGGCAGTTTAAGCGCGGTGCTTATGGGATTCAAGAACAGGCTCAGCAGAATTATGAAGAGCAGCGAGGTGCTTCCTACGGAGATAAGCGAGGTGGTGTACACCGTTTCCGGCTGTTCGCTCTTGTTGGCGTAGCGGAAGAAACCGGTCTCCATACCGTATGTTAGGACTACCAGCGCCACGGCGGTAAAGGAGTACAGATAGCTGACTATGCCGTACTCTTCCGTGGGGAAAATCCATACGTACAAGGGTACGAGACACCAATTGAGAAACCTGCCTATGATACTGCTGAGGCCGTATATGGCCGTATCCTTGGCCAGCGCTTTTATTCCTGCCATGTCTTTCGGTTATTGCGGGGGAGTCCTCGGGACGATTAATACTCGTCCCAGGACTTGATGCGTATGTCGTCCAGACTCAGCTCGCAGAAGGCCTGTATGAAGGCGGAGGCCAGACGGACGTTGGTGATGAGCGGGATGTTGAGGTCCACGGCTGCGCGGCGGATTTTGTATCCGTTGCTCAGCTCTTTGGGAGTCAGGTTCTTGGGAATGTTGACCACAAAGTCGATTTCCTTGGAGTGCAGCATATCCAAGGCCTGGGGCTTGCCGCTCTCCGAGGGCATATATACGCGGATGGACGGTATGCCGTTTTCACTCAGGAAATGATGTGTCCCCTCGGTAGCGCAGATGGTGTAGCCCTTGTGGTGCAGCATACGGGCGGCGTCCAGCAGACCCACTTTCTGGCGGGCGGTGCCTGATGTTAGCAGTACGTAGCGGTCCTTGCGGGGGATGGAGTAACCCACCGAGAGCATGGACTTGAGTACTGCCTCGGAGGTGTCGTCGCCTATACAGCCTACCTCGCCGGTCGAACTCATGTCTACGCCCAGCACAGGGTCTGCTCCCTGCAGACGCGAGAAACTGAATTGGGAGGCTTTGATGCCCACGTAGTCGAGGTCGAATGCGCTCTTGCCGGGCTTGTCTACCGGCACGCCGAGCATCACACGGGTGGCCGTGTCTATGAAGTTCTGCTTGGAGACTTTGCTGACGAAGGGGAAGCTGCGTGAGGCGCGCAGGTTGCACTCTATGACCTTGATGTCGTTGTTCTTGGCCAGGAACTGGATATTGAAGGGGCCGGAGATGTGTAGCGCTTTGGCAATCTTGCCGGAAATCTTCTTGATACGGCGCATGGTCTCCACATACAGTTTCTGTGGCGGGAACTGGATGGTGGCGTCGCCGGAATGTACACCTGCGAACTCTATATGCTCGCTGATGGCGTACAGTTTGATTTCTCCGTTCTGGGCCACGGCGTCCATTTCTATCTCTTTGGCTTCCTGGATGAACTCGCTTACTACCACAGGATGCTGTTTGCTGACGTTGGCCGCCAGCTTCAGGAAGCGGGTCAGTTCCTCTTCGTTGGAGCAGACGTTCATCGCCGCACCGGAGAGTACGTAGCTCGGACGTACCAGAATCGGGAATCCGACTTCGGCCACGAACTCGTCTATGGCCTGCATGGAGGTAAGCTCTCGCCAGCGGGGCTGATCCACGCCTATCTCGTCGCATAGGGAGGAGAACTTGTTGCGGTCCTCCGCGTTGTCTATGTCCACGGCCTGGGTGCCGAGTATGTTCACGTTGCTTTGGTCCAGTCTGATAGCCAGGTTATTGGGTATCTGGCCGCCGGTGGAGAGAATCACGCCGTGGGGCGCTTCGAGGTCAAGGATGTCCATGACGCGCTCATAGGTCAGCTCGTCGAAGTAGAGACGGTCGCACATATCGTAGTCGGTGGATACGGTCTCCGGGTTGTAATTTATCATCACCGGGCGGTATCCCTGTTTGGCTACGGTCATCAACGCATTGACGCCGCACCAGTCGAATTCCACAGAGGAACCGATGCGATAGGCGCCGGAACCGAGCACTACCACCGACTTGTGGTCGCCGAGGTATGTCACATCGTTGGTACTGCCGTTGTAGGTGAGGTACAGGTAGTTTGTCTGGGCGGGATACTCGGCGGCCAGGGTGTCTATCTGTTTGACTACCGGGACAATGCCCCGCTCCTTGCGGTAGGCGCGTATCTTGTCGCTGAGCTTGTTGCTGTTGAGATTCATCTGGTCGCCCCAGATGGCGCGGGCCACCTGGAAGTCGCTGAATCCCTGCTGCTTGGCTTTGCGCAGAAGGTCCTCGTTCAGCTCGCTCAGGTCATTGATTTTCTCCAGTTCGCGGTTGGTGTGGATTATTCCCGCCAGTTTCTCCAGGAACCAGCGGTCTATCTTTGTCAGGTCATGAATCTTGTCGACGGTGTAACCGGCTCTCAGCGCCTTGGCTATCACGAAGATGCGTCGGTCGGTAGGTTCGGCGAGGGCGCGGTCTATGTCGGGTATGTCCAGGGCTTTGTTTTCCACGAAGCCGTGCATGCCTTGGCCAATCATTCGCAGGCCTTTCTGTATCACCTCCTCGAAGGTGCGTCCTATGGCCATCACTTCGCCAACACTCTTCATGGACGAGCCTATTTCACGGCGTACGCCGTGGAACTTGCCGAGGTCCCAGCGGGGTATTTTACATACTATATAGTCAAGAGCAGGCTCGAAGAAAGCCGAAGTACTCTTAGTGACAGAGTTCTTGAGGTCGAACAGACCATAGCCCAGACCGAGTTTCGCAGCCACGAAAGCAAGGGGATAGCCGGTAGCCTTGGATGCAAGTGCTGAGGAGCGGGACAGACGGGCGTTCACCTCAATGACGCGGTAGTCCATGCTCACGGGGTCGTAGGCGTACTGCACGTTGCACTCGCCCACAATGCCTATATGGCGTATAATCTTGATTGCCAGTTTGCGGAGGGTGTGATAATCCTCGTTGCTCAGTGTCTGCGAGGGCGCCACCACGATACTCTCGCCCGTATGGATGCCCAACGGGTCGAAGTTTTCCATATTGCAGACGGTGATGCAGTTGTCAAAGCGGTCGCGCACTACCTCGTATTCCACCTCTTTCCAGCCTTTTAGGCTCTTTTCCACCAGCACCTGGGGCGAGAAGGAGAGCGCTTTCTCCACCAGGGCTATCAGCTCCTCGCGGTTGTCGCAGAAACCGGAGCCGAGACCTCCCAAGGCGTAAGCCGCGCGTACAATCACCGGATAACCCAGATTGTCTGCGGCCGCCACGGCATCCTCCACACTGCTCACAGCCTCGCTCTTTATGGTCTTGATGTCGATTTCGTCCAGACGCTTCACGAAGAGTTCGCGGTCCTCGGTGTCCATTATTGCCTGCACCGGGGTGCCGAGCACCTGCACGTCGTTTTCGGCCAGCACACCCTCTTCGTAGAGCTTCACGCCGCAGTTCAGCGCTGTCTGTCCACCGAAAGCCAGAAATATGCCTTGCGGTTTTTCTTTCTCGATTACCTTTTTTACGAAATAGGGGGTTACGGGCAGGAAGTAGATTTTGTCCGCAAACCCTTCGGAGGTCTGCACTGTGGCGATGTTCGGGTTTATAAGCACCGTTGTGATGCCCTCCTCCTTCATGGCCTTGAGGGCCTGGGAGCCGCTGTAGTCAAACTCGCCGGCTTCTCCTATCTTCAAAGCTCCCGAGCCGAGCAGGAGCACTTTCTTTATTTCGCTCATCTATATTGTATAAGAGGTGTCTTTAGTTACTTTTGTGTCTGCTGAATCGCGGCCGTTATCCCTGTTAATGGAGCAGGCGCATGAAGTCATCGAAGATAAACTCCGTATCCTTGGGACCGCTGCTGGCTTCCGGGTGGAACTGTGCCGAGAAGAAGGGCTTGGTCTTGTGACGGATACCCTCGTTGGTGCCGTCGTTCATGTTTATGAAGTGCGGCTCCCAGTCTGCGGGGATAGTGTCGTTGTCTACGGCGAAGCCGTGGTTCTGGCTGGTGATGAAGCACTTCTCTGTGCCCGCGAGGCGTACCGGCTGATTATGGGAGCGGTGTCCGTATTTCAGCTTGTATATTTTGGCGCCGGCGGCTTTGCTCAGCAGCTGGTTTCCCATGCAGATGCCGCAGATGGGTTTGCCTGTCTCCATGGCTTTGCGTATGTGTTCCACCGTCTGCTCTGCGAACTCCGGACTGCCCGGACCGTTGGAGATGAACAGACCGTCCCACTCCAGGGTGTTGAAGTCATAGTCCCAGGGTACGAGTATCACCTTGGCGCCGCGCCGTGTGAGGCAGCGGATAATGTTGTATTTTGTGCCGCAGTCTACCAACACCACACGCTTGCTGCCCGAACCGAACTCCTGCACCTCCTTTGTGCTGACCTTGGCTATGAGATTCTCCTTGTTGGGGTCGTGGAACTCGATGTCCTCGCCCCCTTCCATCACAATCTTGCCGAGCATTGAGCCCTTTTCGCGCAGGTGTTTTGTCAATGCACGCGTGTCAATGCCGTAGAGGCCCGGAATCTTCTCGGCTATCAGCCATTCGGAAAGAGAGCGTGTGGCTTGCCAGTGGCTGGGGACCCAGCTGTAGTCCTGACAGATGATTGCTTCGCAGTGTATGGAGCCGGACTCGAAGTAATCGCTTACCGAGTCTTCGCTCTTCACGTCGGCGCTGGGAACGCCGTAATTGCCGAGAATGGGGTAGGTGGTGACAAGTATCTGACCCTCGTAGGAGGGGTCAGTAAGGCTCTCGGGATAGCCTGTCATGGCGGTATTGAATACTACTTCACCAGCGCAAGGGCGCTGATAACCAAACGAATAACCGTCAAACCGAGTGCCGTCTTCCAGAATCAGGGAAGCACGACGGGGAGCACTGTTGTCTTGCATCTGGGTACACTTTTTTATACGCTGCAAAATTAAGAAAAAATCCGCACCCCTGCAAGTTTGTCATTAATTTACCTTAACTCCAAGAATTTGTGTTCCGACTCTTATGTGTTTCTTCAATTGGTTCGTCCTTTGGCAAATTCCGGTCATTCATATGTGAGGTTTTTCGGACTTTTTCGGACGAAATATCCGGTTGCTTTCCAGATATCTGTGTGACAGCCATGCGGCGACTGTACATGCGGCGAAGGTGATGCCGAGACTTACCCATACGGGAGGAACAGGGTTTATGTGCCCCGTCAGGCGCACTATTACGGTCAGTACCACTCCGTGGAGTATGTAGAAGCTGAAACTTATGTTGCCGAAGCTGACCGGAAGGTTCGTTTCGGCGAGACGTGCCATAGGCCACCTGCTTTTGTCGCACAGCGCGAATGAGATTATCAGAAGGCTCATCGGTATCCACCACCAGCAAGCCAGGGTATAGCTCTCGTCTATCGCGGGGGCGGCTGCAAGGACGATTATCGTTATAACCGTAGCAATGCAGTCTGCCGGAATGGCCGGAGACTCAAGTGCCGGTCTGATTTTTTTTGTAAATCCGGTAAAGGGCAATTCCTATCAGGAAATCAAGTGCCCTGGTGAGAGGACATATATAGAGTACCCATGTTCTAAGCTCTGAGGGCACCGAAGGGATTGCCGCGAGATATATAATGGCTGCCGCCAAGAGTATGACAAGATATAGCCTGGAATGGCGTGTGGCCAGCCTGACCGCCGGGAACGCCAGCAGATAGCAGAACATGAGAGTGGACAGGAACCATGACACACCGTTTAGCCCGAAATAGACATCTGGATTCGGTATCCAGCTCTGCAACAACAAAAGATGCGATATTATCTGCAGTGGATAAGTGTGGAAATGGTTTATGGCCAAGGCTGCCGTAAGGCATATCAGGTACATCGGATAAATGCGTAGGAGCCGGTCGCGCATAAAATAGGAGAACCGATATTCCCGTATTCTCATTTTACGTTCATGGGCGGCACATATCACGAATCCGCTGAGCATGAAGAAAAAAGATACGGCGCAGTCGCTCGGAATCGAGAACGCCGAGGTCAGCGGAAAGGGGAAGTGCGATAGGAATATCACTATCGTGAACACACCCCTGAGAGACTGCAGGGAACGAATCATAGCGTAAAGTATTTGAGACAATCCGGTACCGTATACGAGCGGAAAAAACAGGATGGTCAGGCATCAGGGGCGATAAGGACAAAAAAGGACAACACCGTAGCGTGGCATTGTCCTTCTTAAGCGCTTCAAGATGGGCTTGAACCAACGACCCCCTGATTAACAGTCAGGTGCTCTAACCAACTGAGCTATTGAAGCATTTTTGCAATTGTTTCGAAACGGTGTCGCCGTTTGCGGTATTTCCGCTCCCGGACCTCTGTCCGGACTGGCGCTTCAAGATGGGCTTGAACCAACGACCCCCTGATTAACAGTCAGGTGCTCTAACCAACTGAGCTATTGAAGCATTTTTTTTCGCATCGCTTTTTGTGGCTTTGCGAGGGCAAAATTACTGCTTTTCCGCGAACCGTACAAATTTTTAAGATAAAAAATATGTAAATTTTTATTAAAATATTAGTAATCAATAGTTTGTAAACTGACGACTGAACGCTTCGCTTTTCTTCTTTTTCCGCAACGCAATATTTGTAGAAACAGGCCGTTATTATTTAGGCGTATGTACATAAACCCTTCGCTATATATTTGATATGAGGAAATTTCTATATCTGTTGCCGCTGCTTGCTCTTCTGTGCAGTTGCAAAACCCATGAAAACCTGGCTTATTTTTCCAACAATACCCCTGCGTTGGAGAGTGCTGTGGCCGATACCGACTGGAAGCTGAAGATTGTCCCGGACGACGAGCTGGCTATAACCGTGACCAGCGAGGTGCCCGAGGCTACCGCTATATATAACCTGCCGGCTGTGAATCCCATGTCCGGGAAAAATGCCGCCAAGGAAGTGAAAGGTCGTGAAATCAGCTCCGTGTCTCAGATTCAGACCTACATAGTGGACAAGGAAGGGAATATAAAATTCCCCAAATTAGGTACAATCCATGTGGCAGGACTCACCACCGCGCAAGTGGCCGAGGAGCTGACGCGACGCATCGCCGAGGATGTGGAGGCTCCGTATGTGCGTGTGGAGCTGTTCAACTTCAAGGTGAATGTACTCGGCGAGGTGGAGAAACCCGGTATCGTCCATATCCCCTCGGAGCGCTTCTCCATCCTGGATGCGTTGGCCGAGGCCGGTGACCTTACCATTTTCGGAAAGCGTGACAATGTCACCCTCGTGCGCGAGGAGAACGGCAAGGTCACTTATCACCGAATCGACCTGAACGACGCCCGCCTGTTCAGCAGCCCATACTATTACCTGCAGCAGAACGACGCCATCTATGTGGAGCCCACCGAGGCGCGTCGCGGACAGGCCGAATACAACCAGAACAATTCATATAAAATCAGTGTGGTGAGTGCCATTGTGAGCGGATGCAGCGTGATAGCATCCCTGATTATCGCTCTCGCAGTGAAGAAATAACAGTAATCGACGATGGACAGCAATACAAGTTCCGACCCCAAGACACAGCCCGCAACAGAAGAACGCAAGGATGTGATAGACGTAGGAGGCATCTTCCGAAACTATCTGCGTCATTGGTGGGTTTTCCTTATATCCCTGGCCCTGTGTACAGGCGCAGCCATGTTTTATATGAAGAAGAAAAGCCCGGTCTACCTGGTGTCCGGTATGTTGATGGTGAATCAGCAGGAGGATGGCGGCCTGGCTCAGAGCGGCGCCATGTCCGCCCTGATGAGTACCATCGGTATCGGCTCCACCACCGGTGCCAACCCCGAAAACGAGGTGTTCAAGCTGCAGTCCCGCGCCCTCCACACCCGCGTGGTCAAAGACCTGGGCCTGAACGTCTCCGTCTGGGAGGACAACGGCTTTTGGAAACGCCGCGTCAATTATTACAAGGATGAACCCATCTCCATTTATCTGCCGGAACAGGTAGTGGATACCCTCTCTCTCAGCACCAAGTTCAAACTCACCGGCCCCGCCTCCGGTCCCTGGCGTCTCACTGCCAAGCAGGACAAGAAGGAGGTACTGGACACCGAGGTGAAGAAATTTCCCTTCAATGCCAAGACGCCTTTCGGCACATTCCGCATAGACGCCACCAAGTACTTCCCCAAGACCGGAGAAGTGAGCATAGGCGCCATGTATCTCAGCAATGCCGACATCCTGGACTGGATGAAGGAGGAGTTGGGCGTCACTGCCGTCTCAACCCGTTCCGACGCTATCGCTATTGACTTCGGCGATGTGGTGCCGCAGCGAGGCATAGACATTGTCAACACAATCATGGACTTCTACAACGAGAGTCGTGAGGCAGACCGCACGGCCTACAACGAGAGCGTGCTCGACTGCATTGACAACCGCCTGCTTACCCTTTACCGCGAGCTTGAGACCTCCGAGTCTAAGATTGAGGCTTACAAGAAGGCACACAAGGTGGTCAGCGCCGATGCCGAGGCCGAATATATCTTCACCCGCAAGGGGGCCATGGACCTGAACGCTGTGGAGCTGCAGAGCGGTATCAAGGTGATGGAGATGATTCAGCAGATGCTCACCTCTCCGGAGACCAAGTATTCCCTCATTCCCTTCTCCGGCGGCGGTAAGCTCGGCCTGGGCGATGGCTACGTCAAGCTGATAGAGTCCTACAACGAGCTGGTGCTGCAGCGTATGAACCTCAGCACCTCGGCCAAGGGCAACAACTCTGTGATGACCAAGCTGGATGAACAGATAGAGGCCATGCGCTCCAATATCCTATCCTCCGTAGGCCGCGAGCTGCAGAGCGCCCGCATCAACTACCGCACCCTGGAGGCCGAGCAGAGCAAGGGCAACGAGCGTATGAGCGAGATACCCTCCATGGAGCATGAGCTGATTACCCTCTATCGCGACCGCGAAGTGCAGAACGCCATCTACGGCTTCCTGCTGCAGAAGCGCGAGGAGACACAGTTGGCCCTCTCCCAGAGCCAGCCAGTAGGTAAAGTAATTGACCGCGCCTATATGGACCAGAAGCCCATTTCTCCCAAAGCGATACTTGTCTACGCCGCCGCCCTGATTGTCGCTTTCGGCGTGCCTGCCACTGTCCTGCAGTTACGTCGCCGTAAGAAATAGGCCTTTTCAGCCAATCAAGTTTTTGCCCATGAGATTGGTTACCACCAAGTATAAGCTGATTTGCAACATCCTGTTTGCGATGTTCTGGGTGCTTGCCACCTATAACTTCGTCACACAGGAGGCCACGGGAGACGAGGTGCCGGCCGTGGAGTTCGGTGTGCGCTTGTTGGGACAGGGCACAGTCGCGCTCCTGGGCCTGTGGACACTCCGCTCACGCGCCGATATGCTGATAATCCTTGTCTTCTGCGCTTTCACTTTTGTGGGAACAGTGTGGGTGAACCATCAGACCATTTTCACTTGGGTAGACGGCATCAGGCTGTACGCGGGCTTCCTGTTCATACTCCCCATAGTGCGTTATCTGCTTTCCGACAAGCAGATGCGCGACTACTTCATTGCCCGCATGGACCGCAACATCTATAGGTTCCTGTGGCTTCAGGTGCCCTGTATTGTGTGGCAGTTCTTCCGCTACGCCAACCTTGACCTGGTAGGCGGTACCCTTGGCTATATGATGAGCGGTGTCATATCCAACCTTATCTACCTCTGTTCCTTCTACCTGATGTTGAGGCGGTGGGACAAGACTAAAAACTATGTCCAGAACATACTCTCCAACTGGGTGCTGCTCTTTTTGCTGCTCCCCTCGTTCCTGAACGAGACCAAGGTGTCGCTGGTCTTCATGCTCATGTATTTCTTTTTCCTGATACCTATGGACCGCAAGTTCGTAAAGCGGCTTATATGGATATTGCCGATTATATTTGTCGTGATGACCGGCGCCGTGTATCTGTACATAAGTGTGGTAGGCGGCAAGAGCTACATCTACGACTCGGCTTCGGCCGCGAAATACCTTGTGGGAGACGAGGCCGCGCTTAATGTGGTGGAGGGAATCATGGAGCATAATGAGCTGTCCGACGCCAACGACTTCCCCCGAGGCCTGAAACTCCTTGTTACTCCGGCGATTATGAACCGTAACCCGCCGGCATGGATTTGGGGCTACGGCATAGGTCAGTACAAGGTGGGAGACAGCGCCAACAAGGTGCCCTTCGCAAAGCAATATCAGTGGCTCCTCATAGGCACAATGATGCAGGGCCATGTCTTCTGGCTGGAGACCGGCCTTGTAGGTGTGGGGCTTTACATTATTTACTGGTTTGTGGTGATGCAGGTGTTCCGACGGCGTGCGAGACGCAACAGGCAGCTTCAGTGGTTCCTGGGACTCAATGTGGCGTTGGTCACTGTCTACAACACCCCCTTCCTGGTGATACCCTTCTGTATCATCTTCTTCTATATACTCCTGGTCTGCATCTATTGGAACAGCCTGCCGGCCTATAAGCCGGTACGTCTGCTGGGTTCGCGTCCCATAAGGTGGAGCCTGCGCCCGGCGGATGCTGACAAACCGAGAAAGGAGGCGGTCTGATGGCTGCGCAGGGCAACAGCATAGCCAAGAATACTCTGTTCCTTTATTTCAGGATGCTCGTCACCCTGTGTGTGACCCTTTACACTTCCCGAGTGGTGATAGAGGCTTTGGGCATAATCGATTACGGTATCTACAACCTTGTAGCCGGCGTATCCACCTCTTTCGTATTCTTCTCTGCCGGCTTGTCGGTGTCCACGCAACGATTCCTGAACTATGAGATGGGGCGCGGAGACACTGTGCGCGTACGTCGAATCTTTTCCATCAGTCTGGAGATATTCGCGGGCCTGGCTTTGCTCGTGCTGGTGGCCGGTATCGCCGTCGGAGACTGGTTGGTGACCGACAAGCTCGTCATACCCGCGCACAAACGCCCCGAGGCCCTTGTGGTGCTGTATGCAATGGTCGGCTCCCTGTGCCTGATGCTTGTGGCCTCCGTGTACGAGTCTTTGCTGATAGCCCGCGAGAACATGAGGCTATATGCTTATCTCGGTGTCACAGATGCCTTAGCCAAGTTGGGCATCGCCTTTGCGGTGATGTATCTGCCCGATAAACTGGTTACTTACGCCGTGCTGATGGTGGTGGCGCAGCTCGTGCCCTACTGCATAATGGTGGTGTATTGCCTGCGCAAATACCCCGAGAGCCGCCCTCACCGTTACTGGGACCGTGGCATCTTCCTGGAGATGTTCGGCTTCACCGGATGGAATATGTACGGCTCAGTTATATGGATGGTGAACGAGCAGGGTATAACCATGCTCCTCAACCTGTTCTTCGGACCGGTGGTCAACGCAGCACGCGGAGTGGCCACATCCGTCAACAATGCCGTCAACAATTTCGCCACCCAGTTCTTTACCGCAGTCCGCCCTCAGTTGGTGAAGCGATATGCCTCGGGCCAGACAGAGAGTCTGATTTCCCTGATATTCGGAAGTACCAAATTCACTCTCTACCTGCTGTGGCTGCTCTGCTTCCCCGTCATGCTGCGTGTGGACTACATCCTGGACCTGTGGCTCAAGGATGTTCCCGAGTGGTCGGCGCCGTTTGTAGTATGGACGCTGGCCTATACGATGGTTAACTCTCTCAACAATCCCACTTACACCGCTCTTTCAGCCACGGGCAGACTGTGTCGCGCCGTGCTGATAGGGAGCAATATGTTCCTCTTGGCCTTCCCCTTAAGTTATGTGGCGTTGAAATGCGGACTCTCCCCCGTGTGGGTCTATCCCATGCTCATGGCTGGACGCTTCGCCTTCTTCCTGGTGGCTGTCCGGGAGATGAAGCGTTATGTGCCTGTAAGTTACGGTGCGTATCTCCACCGGGTTGGGTGGCCGGTGCTGAAGGTGTTGGCTCTGTCGGTGGCGGTGATGCTGCCGCTCAACTGTGTAGTGCCTCAATCCTTCGCGGGCCTGCTCACGGTTGTATTGGCCGCGATAGCCCTCAACCTGCTGCTAATGTTGGCAGTGGGTGTCACCCGCGACGAGAGGACCACTCTGAGGGAGAAAAGTAAACAGATATTAAGCAAATTCAAGAAATGAACCTGCTCGCCCGTATAATAGGCAAATTCCTGAAACATCTGGAGCGATGGTGCGGATTCACGCATCTCAACCCCCTGGCCACGCTCTATGTGAACCTGCGCGTGCTCCCCTTCAGCGAAGCTATGCACTTCCCCATCTACGCTTACGGGTGGCCTCGGTTAGTGGACCTCTCGGGACGTATACGGTTCACTTGCCCTGTGCGGCGCGGGCTTGTGCGGCTCAATGTTGTGGATTTCGCGCCGTCGCAGCGCGGTAGCGCCCTGGAGCTGGCTATGCAGGGAGACATAGTGTTCGGAGGCAGGGCCTTGGTGAGGAGCAATACGAAAATCTATGTGGACCACGGCGCGTGCCTCACCATTGGCGACAACCTGCGCATGGGGGCGGGTATAATAATCAATTGCCTCAACCGTATAGAGATAGGGGAGGGGGTGCGCATCGGCCACCGCAGCCAGCTTTTGGACTCCAACCTTCACTATATGCTGGACATGAACCGGGGGCGTGTGCCCTCCCTGCGCAAACGCATCACCGTCGGCGCCCACAGTTGGCTTACGAACAGTGTCACTGTCTACGGCGGCGCGGTTGTCCCTCCTTACTCCGTCGTTGTCTCGGGAAGCGTAATCAACAAGGACCTTTCGGACATGGGGCAGGACTGCATCTTAGGGGGGATGCCTTGCCGGGTCATATCACGGGGATTCCGTCTGGTGAACAATTATGCCAAAGAGCGGGAGCTGGACCGCTACTACCGGGAGAACCCCGACGGCGATTACCCTGTGGAGTCGCCTTTGAACGAAGATGACTGGTTTGTCAACAAGTGAGTTATGGATATGGAACGCAAGAAGATACTGTTCATACACGAGAGCCTGACCGGCGGAGGCGCCGAGAAGGTGTTTGTAGACCTGATGAATCGCTTCGACCGGGAGAAGTACCGCGTCACTGTGCTGCTGCTCTACGGCGGAGGGGTGCATGAGTCCTCGCTGCCCGAGGACTTGGAGCTGATAGTTCTGTATGACCGGCGCTCGCTGCTCCATAAGCTGCGCAATCACTTCATCTCCACGCGCGACAGTATGTATCGCGCCGACCTGACCCGCGCTCTCTCCGGCCGCGAGTTCGACACTATTGTGTCCTATCTCGAAGGCCCGGCCATGAAAGCCCACTCATTTATCAGGCACTTGGGGCACCGGCATATAAGCTGGGTGCATATCAACCTGGAGGTGGACCATTGGTGTGCCTTCATGTTCCGGGATTTGGCGGAGGAGGCACGCCTGTACGGGTGTGTGGACGCGCTGGTTTTTGTCTCCGCCGGGGCGCGCGACGCTTTCTTCCGGATGTTGCCGGTGAATGTCCCCGCCTATGTAATTCCCAATGTGATAGACCGCGACGAGATTACACGCCGCTCGGAGTTGGAGGATGTGAAAACACGCCGGTTCACAATTGTCAACGTGGGGCGTCTGGAGTCTCAGAAGCGGCACGACCGACTGCTGCGGACCGCCCGCATACTGAAAGACAGGGGTCTGGAATTTAATTTATGGCTGCTCGGCACCGGAAAACTTGAGGCCGATTTGAAACGTATGTGCAGTGAGATGGGCCTGGATGACTGCGTCGAGTTCCTTGGCTTCCAAAAAAATCCGTATATTTATATGCGTGCTGCAGACCTGTTCCTGCTCACTTCCGACACCGAGGGATGGCCCACAGTGGTGTGCGAGGCCCTGACCTTGGGCCTGCCGGTGGTCTCCACGCGGGTCACAGGCTCCGAGGAGCTGCTCGCCGAGGGAGCCGGAGTGCTGACCACCCTGGAACCGGAGGATATAGCCGACAAGGTATATGCTTTAGCCACTGACCCGGAGACGCTTGCCGGCTACGCCGCCCGCGCCCGCGAAAGGGGGCGTATGTTCAACCCTGACGAGGTGTTGGACAGGATTTACAGCCTTATCTGAGCAGTTCGGGACGCAGACGGCGGGTACGCTCCAGTGCCTGCTCGTGCTTCCACTCGTCTATGCGGGCCTGGTGGCCGCTCAGCAGTATTTCAGGCACCGCCCAGCCTTTGTACTCGGCGGGACGGGTGTAGACCGGAGGCGCCAGCAGATTGTCCTGAAAGGAGTCGGAGAGGGCGCTCTGCTCGTCGCCTATCACTCCGGGGATGAGGCGCACCACGGCATCGGCTATCACCGCTGCAGGAAGCTCGCCCCCGGTCAGAACATAGTCCCCTATGGAAATCTCACGGGTTATGAGGTGTTCGCGTATGCGGTAATCTATGCCCTTGTAGTGTCCGCAGAGGATAATGAGATTCTCGGCCAAGGACAGGGTGTTGGCCATGGGCTGGGACAGCAGCTCGCCGTCGGGGGAGGTGAAAATGACGTCGTCGTAGTCGCGCTCGGCCTTGAGGGCGGAGATGCAACGGTCCACCGGCTCTATCTGCATCACCATTCCCGCTTCGCCTCCGAAGGGATAGTCGTCCACCTTGCGGTGCTTGTTCAGCGTGTAGTCGCGCAGGTTATGCACCGCCAATGTGGCCAGTCCCTTGTCCTGGGCCCGTTTCAGAATGGAACAATTGAGCGGCCCGTCCAGCATTTCGGGCATTACAGTGATGATGTCAATCCTCATATTTTGAAATTTGATGCAAAGGTACGTAAAAAATTGAGATTTTTTACGTACCTTTGCCAAAATAATAAGTCTGTACGGCCCTGTGCGGCCTCTTATTTGCAGACAATTCTTTGACAGACGAAATGAGACCGATAGTATATTTTGTGTTGCCGGCGGTCACACTCTTTGCCGGAATACTGCCGGCAGGCTGCGGCAAAGGCGCCCAAGCCTCGGACACGGCGCGGACAATGCGGCAGGAAACGGGTACAGGACCTTCCGCATTATACAATTATGACGGTGACCGGGCCAGACAGCTCTGCAATAAATTCAGCTCCGGGATGCTGGACAAAAACGAATATGCCGAAATCATCGGCATGGTCCGCACGGCCTATTTTGACCTGAGCGTGCAGAAAGAAGCCCTGCTCAGTGCCAAGTCCTCTTTGGACGACTTTACAGACGCGGATATGCGGCTCTCCGATATGTGGCGGGAGAAATATCCGCACGCCGAGTTCCTGAACCGCATACTCGTGGAGTCCGAAAATGTGGATATGGGCGACGAGAACCGCAGGCAGTGGGAGCAGCTGAACAGCGAACTGAAGGAGAAATCCACCTCGTTCCGTAACCGCTACCGTGCGAAATTCCCGGATTCTCCCTATTGAACCTTTGACTTTTTAACTTAATGAAGATTTTTTCGATGAAGACAATCAAATATCCGGTCCTGGCTGCTCTGACGGTGCTCTTATGCGTGAGTCTGACTTCCTGCGGCTACAGCAAGAGCGATGCGCGGGAGATGATAGAGAAGGCCAACGGCAATAAACTGGAAGAGGGCGATTATTCCGACATGGTGGACTGGCTGGAGGATTACAACGACAGCTATCTGGACGAGTGGGCGGAGGTGATAGCCGACAACGGCAAGTACAACGACTATGTATTCGCCAAGTCGGACCTTGACCGCAGGTTTGACGAGAAGTACCCCTACATCGAGTCCATCCGCAACATAGTAATGGATGCCGACGAGAAGGTGGCCGGCAAGGAGACGATGGAGAAGTTCCAGGAGTTGCAGAACAAGGTGGGAGAGCGCGCTGACTCCCTGTCGGAAAAGGTGCCCGCCCGTCCCTCCGGATACAGATATGTAGCACACTAATATTCAATAATTTATGAGAATCAACAAAATTTCAGGTATTCTTGTCCTTGTGGCGATGTTCGTTATCGGCCTCACCTCTTGCGGAGGCTACAGTGAGAAAGCCGGCGAGAAAATGATAGAAAAGTACGAGGACGGCGAAATTACCAAAGACGATATAGCCACCTGCATCGACTGGGTGGAAGACGCGCAGAACGAGAGCCTGGAGTCAATGGAGGATGTTTTGGAGAAATCCGGGAATCGCCGCCAGTTTGACAGTAAAATGGAAGATGCCCAGGATATTTTTGACAAAAAATGGGATGGCATGGAGGAGGTCGTGGAGATGCTGGATAAAGCCGCCATTGACAAAGACAATACCATGGGTTCCTCCGATAAGAAGCGCTGGCAAAAAGTCCAGGACAAGTTCCATGATAAGGTCATGAAGTTTTACGAAAAAGTCAATAAGAAATTCAACGACTGAAATACAGTCCTTTAGTCCTTCTTCAGTCCTTGCGGGTCTCCTGACCCGCAAGTCCGTGTGGTCAGAGGTGTCGGCCAGTCGTGTCTGTGTATGCGGACAGCGGCTGCTTGCGGGTCATGAGACCCGCAAGCACTAAAGAAGGACTAAAGGACTGGAATGACTGAATCAAGAAGACTGGAATGCCTGACGCCGGTAGATATGTAAGGTTTAGTCCTTGTGGGTCTCCTGACCCACAAGTCTCCGGTTTTAACATCTATATACGGCTGCCGGGCTAATTTGCTTTGTCATGCTAACTTGCGGGTCAGGAGACCCGCAAGGGCTAAAAGGACTAAACTAAAAAACAAGGACTGAAAATCCTGAAAACATACTCCTCTCTCAGCGAAACATACAGATGAAGTCAGAGATAGAAATTTCGGTGGTAATCCCCGTTTATAAGGTGGAGGCTTATCTGCGCGATTGCGTGGAGTCGGTGCTTGCGCAGACATTCCGTCAGTTCGAGATAGTTCTTGTAGATGACGGTAGTCCCGACTCATGTCCTGCCATGTGCGATGAATATGCCGCCGGGCATTCCGACCCTTCGGCCGGTCCGGTGATACGGGTGGTTCACAAAGCCAACGCCGGGTTGGGCATGGCGCGCAATAGCGGCATGGATGCGTCGCGGGGACGCTATATCACATTTCTTGACAGTGACGACATGCTGCATCCCCGGGCCTTGGAGCGACTTCATGAGGTGGCTGCGCGTACCGGAGCTAAGGCCGTACACGGGCGTCATTGCAAGTTCTTGACCCCTGGCGCTTATTCCAAAGAGGTGTTCTCTGACCGGGAGCATATACTGTCCGGGGCCGAGGCGATGCGCAGGGTGGCGTTGTGCAGTTTCGCCTGCTATCCCGGCGACGAGCCGTATATGCTCGGCGGAGCGGCCTGGGGCGCGCTTTTCGATTTCTCGTTCCTGAAGCGGGAAGGTCTGCGGTTCAGGAGCGAGCGGGAGTATATCAGCGAGGATTACGTCTTCAACTACGAGGTGGCGCTCCGGGCCGACAAGGTGGCGTTGGTGCCGGACACCCTTGTACGCTATCGTATGAATCCCGACTCCCTCACCCATAGCCCCCGGGCGGACGTGATGCTCCGGACAGTGGCCTATTGCGAGGCCATAGAGCGTATGATGGAGTCCGACGGATTCGGCAGGGATGCCGCGAAATACGCTTTCGGCTATGCCGCCTCGCGCATACGCGCGCAATACAAATATATGTTCCTGGGTGCCGGCACCATGTCTGAAAAACTCGTGCGGGCGCGCGAGTGGGCTTCCTACCCGTATTTCCGACGCATGGCCTCGGAGTTCGACCCCTCGGCCATGTCTCGCCTCCACCGCATCAATTACTCGCTTTTCAGGAATGGCCGTTTCCGCCTGCTTTACGCCCTGCTCCGCTTGCAGAAAACCATGCGGAATCTGCGCGGACATATAGGTGACTGACATCCCGCAATGCTCTTTCCTCCCGGTGACACAATAATTGAGGAGAGGGTGCGTTAAAGAATGTGAACGTACCCATGAGAATACTGATTGCGAGCAAATTCTTCTATATGCGCGGTGGCGCCGAGCTGGTAGCCATCAATACGCGCCGTATGCTTCTGGAAAACGGACACCAGGTGCGTGTTCTTGCAATGGACTATCCTGACAATATTCCGCTTCCCGAGCGGAACACCTTCCCCTCGGAGGTGCGCCTGTTCGGTTCCATGTCGGATAAGCTGAAGGGTGTGCGCCGTATGCTCGGCCTGGGCGATGTGCGCCGTTCTGTCCGCAGGGCGTTGGACGAGTTCCGCCCCGACGTGGTACATATGCACAATGTCCACACATATCTTAGCCCGCTTGTGGCCCGTGAGGCTGCCGCCCGGGGCATACGTGTGGTGTGGACGTTGCATGACTATAAGCCCATCTGCCCCTCCTACAGCTGTCGCCGCCCTGACGGCACTCTATGCGAGGAGTGCTTCACCAATCCCCGTGCGGTAATCCGATACCGCTGCATGAAAGGGGCTTTGCTTCCGAGCATCACCGCTTACCTGGAGGCCTGCCGCTGGAACCGCCGCCGGCTGGAGCGATATGTGGACACATACATCGCACCCTCGGCTTTCATCGGCGCGAAAATGGCGCAGGCCGGCTTTGACAGGAACAAGATAGAGGTGCTGTGCAATTTTGCCGACCCCGACAAATTAAGGACGCTTGCCGAGGCTGGGACAGCTCCGCAGGCCGGTGCCCCCTATTTCTGCTATATAGGGCGCCTCTCTTACGAGAAAGGAGTGGAGACCATGCTTCGCGCTGCCGTCAAGGCCGGAGTCAACCTCAAGGTAGCAGGGCGCGGCCCCCTGCTTGACACACTCAAAGAATCATATTCCCGGTATCCCGGCATTGAGTTCCTCGGGCATCTGGACGCACCTGAGGTGGCCACGCTGCTTCGGGGCGCTGTCGCTTCGGTGCTTCCCTCGGAGTGGTACGAGAACAATCCCCTCGGAGTCATAGAGAGTCTTTCGGCGGGCACCCCGGTAATCGGCGCGCGCATCGGCGGTATACCGGAGCTGATAGAGGAACCGCGCGACGGGTTCACCTATTCGGCCTTTGAGGTCGTACCTCTCGCCGAAGCCATGCGGCGCACCCTTGCCACCGGCTTTGACCGCAGTCAGATAGCGCAAGCCGCCGCCTCCAGGTTTGGTCTGGAAGCGCACTATGCCCGCCTCATGGCCATTTACAGCCGTATTAAGTAGTCGGTATTCCTTACGCATTGTTGGTTTTAAACAGCCTCTTGGTCCTTGCGGGTTCGCTCCTTGCGTTTATTACTCCTTGCCCTTATTAGTCCTTGCGGGTCTCCTGACCCGCAAGCCTGTGTCGTTCCGGTGTGCGGTGTTTGGCACAGCTCCGCCTGGTTTATATATGTAGTCATGGTTTGCTTGCGGGTCAGGAGACCCGCAAGGACTATAAAGGACTAAAATGACTAAAAAAGGCAAGGACTGAAATGGACTTGCGAGGACTAAAAAGGGAGAGCGGTAGGGGTGAGAATGGAAGTGGCAAATTGTAAAAATGTTTTTTGCCGCTCGGTTTGTGCAAGTGTCAAATTGTAAACTCGGATTTGAGCGTGGTTTTACGGACTGAAAAAAGGGAAAAAAGGGGGAATGGAACAAGAAAATCTCAATTTCCAAATCTCTTAGTAAGAGAGTATATATCACTGGGCAAAGTTAGTTATATTCCTGATAACTACCAAATTTTGAAAAAGAAAATTTTCCGATTTTTTCAAAAAAATTGACTTTTAACAATTCCCTTGAATCCATATTTAAGCTAATTAGTTGATAATAAGTGTTTTAATATCATTTCCAAATCTCTTACTAAGAGATTTGGAGGGATTGTGCCCAAATACAAGGGTTTTACGCGATTTCCAGATTTCAGTAAATGAGCGCCTGTATAGGAAATATGAAATGTAAACACTAATATAAACTTAATTATTTCAACAAATGCAAAAGAAGATTCTACTTTCGCTGTTGATAGCCTCTCCGACTGCTTTGCCGGCATTGGCTGATATCAACTTTGGTCATGGCGAGTGGGACCTTACCGGTATGGAAGGTAAGGACTATAATTTTGACGCGAGCACAGGTTCCCTTACCAGCTGTGGTTTGGCTGGCGGTAAGCTGGTTCAGAATACGGTGTCCCTTATGCCCGGTAAATATCAGGTTACATTCTCTGAAGCGGAGAATGTTAACGTGGTTGTTATGCAGAATGGAGCTCAACTGGAGGTGACAGAGATGGCACCGGAATCTGGCGTTGCTTACGGTTTTGAGGTTAAAACTGCCGGTAGTGTGACAATCGAAATAAACGGGCAAACCGCCAAACCGTTTATTTTTAAAAATGTTTCTCTGAAACTTGACTTTGACTTCGCTGCTGCCGGAACTGCACTTCAGAAGCAGCTTGATGCGCTTCCTAATCTCAGCCAGTTTGTTTTCGAAAACATACCCGCGACTCTTGACAAAGGTGTTGCAGCCAAACTCACTGAGCGTGAGAATACTCTCATAGACCAGCGTACCGGTTATACCGCCGTGTGGAACGAGCTGATGAGTGTAATCAATCAACTCAAGGGTTGCAAAGACATCGACTCAAGTGACGCGACTGCTTTGGCCAAATACGAGAAACTGTATCTGGACAACAAGCTGTATGAAGACCCCTCTGCCCTGGCTCAGAGAATTACTGAGTTCGGCGCTGACAAGGAAGAGTGGATGGAAGCTGCCGAACAGCTGAATCAGGACATCGTCAACACCGTGGCCAACACCGACACAAGAAACGCGCTCCTTGCCGAGGAGGGTGAAATCATGGCCGGTGTGGACAAGCTGCTTGCCGACATAGAGACTGTATGCGAAAATAACAAGGGTCTTAACCTTGCAAATAATGCCGCAATCAAGGAATTGACAGCCAATGTCAACGCGCTGAAAGGCAAAGTTCAGGCATACGAGAATCAAATCAACGATGCTTACGCCAAGGACAAACTGGCCGGCGAAATTGCTTTTGACGGTACAGAGACAGTCAAGGCCCTGAAAGAGGAACTGGCTAAACTGAATAAAGATTGGACAGGCTGCCAGTCCGACCTGACGGCTTACACCACATTCATGAACGTTGTCGTACCCGACCTTGACAACGCTCTTGCAGAGGCAGAGGCTGCCATCAAGGCTTTCTCCGGTCTGACTCCTTACGAGAGCAATTTCGATACCGATAAGGCCGATGCCCTGAAAGCCGTCAAGACAATCTTTGACGATGCCCGTGACGCTCTCAAGATTGAGGATATCGCCGGTGCCGCCGCTCTTTTGGCAGGTGACCAGAAGACCGTGGCTGACGCCAAGACTGACATGCAGACCGCCATTGACGGGCTCGCTGCACTGGTAAACGGCCAGAACGCTCAGTTCGACAATGCCAATAAGGCTATCGAGGCTCTCAATGCAGATTACGGCTGCTGCAAGCTGGAGGTGGTTCCCCCTGTCATCAAGGAGCAGTACGCTGAGCTGTCTGCGGATATCGAGGCTGCCATCGAGGCTCTTCAGAACAAGGTCAACGGCGACTACGTAGCTAAGAATCTTGATTTCGGCAAAGCTGAATATACTCAGGCCGTACAAGACATACAGAATGATATCGATGAGCTTGCAAAACTTGTCGGCCCCGCCGCCACTATCAACAGGCTCAACGGTCAGCTCGTAGTGCTGGATGCCGACATCAAGAACATGAGTACCGAGATAAACAATGCCGAGGGTGGCGTCGTGGACTTCTACGGCCTGTTCGGTAATCCCGAGGGTTCTCTGGATTCTATCAAGAAGGCTATCGCTGACCTTACTGTCGAAAATGTTGAAGCCAGCAAAGGCGATATAGGCGATATAGAGGATGCGTTGAAGCAAACTCGGACAAATGCCGAAACACTCTTCAATCAGTATCTCGCTCTGATTGCCGCCGACAAGGCTTATGCTCAGGACGGCAAGGACCTTAAGAATTTTGTCGAAGACAAGATTGAACTTGACGCCGAGGGCAACCCGACAACAACCCTCAAGGACGCTTTCATGTCTACAGGTGACGGCGCTAAGTTCATTAGCGACATGAACGCATTCCACAGCGAACTGCTCGGTCTTGACGATAATGGTACTCCTCAGGAAGTCTTTGACGCTGTCGAGGAGATGTATAATGCAAATGGCCTTGACAAAGCTTCTGCCCCAGACTTCGAATACAGCTGGAAGTTAGATCTGCAATTCATTGAGGATGGCTTTGCTAAGGACGTCACATATACCAACGAAATCAGCAACTTCAATGACCTGCAGAAATTCGTTGCTGATATCAAAGAAGATGTTAATCAGAGCGAGTTCGTAGGCAAGGATAAGATTGACTTCTCGGCAATTGATAAAACTGTCAGTGGTATAGAATCATCCTTAGAAACAGCTAAGACTATTAAGGAGTTTGCTACAGCCGACGGTGCGATTGTTAAGGCGTTTGTTGATGCCAAAGCCCTGGTTAAGACAATCAACGCTTACAAGGACAATCAGAAGGTTTACGACAAACTGCTCGGTCAGCTCACTCCTGCAAAGCAGGCTGATATCGATAATCTCATCGCTCAGAATGAAGAACAATCCAAGGACGAGGGCAAGGCTTACTTCGATAATGTCATAAACGGTAAGGATAACCCCGACAGCCTCCAGGCTTGGCTCGATGACCTCGAGAAGCAGCTTGCCGCCGCTCTCGCCAAGGGGCTTGTAACTGACGTCGACGGAACAGAAGTAGGCTTCCTTGCAGCTCATGAGCAGGCATACCAGGATATGATTGATGCACTCGGAACAGGAATCAAGGATACCGCCGATAAGATAAGCGCTGTCAATCTGGCTCACAACAACCAGCTCCTTGAGTCTCAGCACGTATATGACGAGATTGACGACGCTTTGGCTCTGCTTGAAGAGACATACAACAAGCAGACTGAGATTGCGGGTTGGTACGAAGGACTCAAGAAACAGCTTGAGGATTTGCGTGACATAGACATGTACGAGGCCAACCTCGCTGTCGCTGTCGCATACGCAAACGGCAAATCGGCCGATGAGAACGCTGCCCTGATGAAGAAATACAGCGATATCCGCACTAAGATTTCGAATATCGAGAAGCAGATTCGTGACGAGTATGCGAATCAGGTAGTGGCCTCCAATATGGGTATTGTAGAGGCTGCCGGCTGGAACGCTACCAAGAAGGCCATGAACGACAAGTATATGCTTGCCGTCCAGGAGTTCAACAACTACTATTACGGTCTGGAGAATCCCGGTTGGCGTGCCGCAGTCCTGCCGGTTGTTCAACGTCATCTCGCTATCTATGATTATTCTCAGGAAATACTTGACCTCATCGCCGAGGTGAATAAGTTCATCAAGGATGCCAATGCCGTGCCCGAGACATTCAGCGCCGCTGAGTTCCAGGCCGTGGCTACCGACAAGGCCGATGCGCTCATTGCAGGCATGCAGGCCAAGATGGACGCTCTCAACGCCGAGGCAGCCGTCGTAGCCGAGGCTTACTATAACAAGCTCTCCGGTGACGCTCAGTCCATGATTGCCGAATATCAGGGTAAACTCAACAACGCCGGTATATATCCCAATTATTTCAAGGCGCAGTTGAATAAACTGAATGATATCGCCAATCAGTACAAGGACGCTATCGACCCGCTTGAGGCCATACGTCCGCTCGGTCTGGCTATGGACCCCATCGCAGATGAGCTTGACGAGGTTCTCAAGTATCTGAACGGCATAGACCTGCAGGCTATGGCCGAGACCGCTTGGGCCAACGCATACGGTCCTGTGGACAAGAACGTCGCAGCCATTCTTGCCGCACTGCAGAATACCGAGACCGAGGCTTACAAGTTCGCCGACCCCGAACTGCGTGCCGCCAACACCAAGGCCATCGCCGAGAAGCAGGTCGAACTGAAGGCTCTCAACGCCGAGGTAGCTGCTGTGGAGGAGGACCTCATTGACTCTTACAAGGGTTATAGCGACAGACTGAACGCTCTGAAGAACGAAATAAACGCTTTGGACAAGGCTGTCAAGACCAGCAGCGCCAACAATAAGTACAACCAGGAAGAGTACAAGAATCTGACCGGTACTGTAATCCCCGGTTTTGAGACAGACCTTCAGGCACTGATAGATTATGCGGATACATTGGCAGGTGGCCGCGTTTACGATACCGACGCTATCCAGAATAAGATCGACGCTCTCAAGCAGTATGTGGAGCAGAACGCCGCAAACCTCTTCAGCAACTCTGTCAAGAATCAGATTAGCAGCAAGAAGAGCGACATAGCCAACACCATTTCCAATGCTTACTGCAAGAATTACGGAAGTGTGGCATACTACGAGCAGCAGTATCTGCTTACTGAGCTTATTCCTCAGGTTAGGGTTGCTTTCAACGATGCCAAGGTCGCTTTCATGAGCGGTCTGATGTCTAACCTTGACAAGGAGACCGGTCTTGCCACCATCAACGGCTGGAACACGACTATTGACGGCTATGAGACAGAGGCTCAGAACCTGAGCAGCCTGTTCGGTCCCGAAGCCAACAAGACCAAGTTCCAGACAGCCGCACAGGCTTTGGAGCAGGCTCTCGCCGACCTCTACGTGACAATGGAGATGTCCTGGACAAGCGACAAACATCCCGGCGTTGACCCCATAATCGATGTTAAAGCTCAGCTTCAGAACCAGTACGATGAGGTCGCAGCCGCCATTCAGGCAGCCAACACTTACCTCGCGGGCTGCACCGAGAGCCTTGACACTACCGGTTATGCCGCCGCTTTGGCAGCCGCCGAGAAGGAACTCCAGGCTCAGAAGACCGCTTGGGAGGCCGCAGGCAACCGCGTGCTGACCATGCAGCAGACTTATAAGGACAATATGGCCGCTGTAGCCGAAGACGTAGAGCAGACAATGACCGATATGCAGGCCGCCAACGAGAAGCATATCGCCAACGACCAGGCTTACACTAAACTGAACGCCGAGCTTGCCGCTCTCAAGGCCGAGCTCGACCGCGTAAGCGCCATGGCCGAGGACTGGTATCCCGGTTACTACACCAACCAGCTCGCCGGCTACGCCGAGGACATCGCCGATGCTCAGGAAGACCTGGATAAGCGCAACGCCGCCGTAGAGCTGACAGCCGACAGCACCCTGACCGGTGTAGACGGTCTGGCCGACAACATCAGCGACCTCGAGATGGTAATTCTGCGCCGTCAGGCCAATGACCAGCGCATCAACGCCAAGAACGCCCTCTATTCCGTAACCGAGGCACTCCGCGCCAATATCATTCCCGAGGAGCGTACAGTCATCGAGGATGCACAGAACCAGCTGCAGACCGAGTATGATGAAAACGGCAAGAGAATGAGCGGATACACCGAGGAGCCTATAACCCCCGCACTCCTGAACGAGGTTATAGACGAGTACGAGCGTATCAAGGCCGAGGCCGACAAGCTCCGTGCCGACGCCGTGGAGAACTCTTACGTTCTCGGTGACGTAGACCTCAACCCCGACGGTCTTGTGACATCCAACGACGTACAGATGATGATTCAGTGGGTACTTCAGGGCATGACCTGGCAGCAGCTCTACGACGAGAACCGTCGTCAGGCTTACGCAGCCGACATCAACGGCGACAAGGTACTCAACATCACCGATGTTTCCATGGACATCTCCCTGGTATTCGGCGAGAATCCCACGGAACGCCGTCTGGGCCGCTTCGCGGCTCCCGCACTCAATGGCTCTGAGAGCATGAACATAGAGCTCGTGAGCGAGGAGAACGGAGTACGCCGCTACGCTGTCATGCTCAACAACACCGTCGACATGATAGCCGGTCAGATGGACATCAAGCTGCCTGCCGGTATGAGCGTGCGCGACGTGACAGTAGGCGAGCGTGCCGAGAGCCACAGTCTGGAGACCATGGAACATGGCTTCGACACCCTGCGCGTAGTCCTCTACTCTATGGAGAACGCCTCCATCGAAGGCAACAGCGGCGCCGTAGTCTATGTGGATGTAGAGGGCAAGGGCACTCTCAAGGCCGAGAATGTAATCTTCACCGATACATACTTCAACAGCCACGAGATGAACGGCTCCGAAACCACCGGCGTGAACTCGCTGCTTGACGGCGCCAAGAACATGGGTACCCGCATCTACAACGCTGCCGGCGTGATGTTCAACAAGCTCCAGAACGGTATCAACATCTTCCGTACCTCCGACGGTAAGGTCAAGAAAGAATACCACCGCAATAAGTAAATAATCCGGTTCTGACCCTGGGGCCGCAGCACAGGACTGTGGCCCCGGGTTCTCTAAATAAAGAAATAGTATTCTTAAAAGAAAAACAAATACAATGAAAAAGCAGATAAAAAGAGGGGTTGCTTCGCTGTTGGCCTTGTTCGGCACGCTGCTCTGCTGCGCCACAGCCCAGGCTCAGGTGAAGCTGTACATCCCTGATTTCACAGTCAATATGACTCAGCCTGCGACTGTGAATGTTATGCTTGACAACTCTGAGCCGGTGTTGGCTTACAGTTTCAAGATAGAGCTTCCGGAGGAGTTGGAGATAGTGCCTAACTCCATGCAGAAGACAGACCGCTTCAACCAGGGCCAGACAGTGAACCTGAGAAATAACACTGTCCTCTGTTCCTCCATGCAGGGGTACACATTCCTTAACGACAGTGGCAGCGTGGGTACTTTTCAGGTGCGCGCCACAAACAAGGCTAAATTGGGTCAGCAGGTAGAAATGCGCATCTATCAATTGGCTGTCACCTGCAAGGACTTCAGCCACAATCCCGCCATCAGCGAGCAGACGGTAAAGGTCACTTTTTCCGACAATGTGTCTCTGACACTTTCCACAGCTCCGCAGAGTTTCGTGATTAACCCTTCCGGCGTTCAGGAAATCACAGTGGCCATGGACAACAACGCTCCGGTACAGGGCCTGCAGATGGACCTCACATTGCCCGACGGTTTCACTTTCGTGACCGCTCCTGACGGCAACATCTTCGAGCAGCTTCCCCGTCTGAGCGGCGGTTCCCAGATTCAGCCTCTCACACAGGGCAACATGACCCGTATCGTTATTTTCGACTTGATGGAGAACCAGTGCCTTGCCGCAGGTAACGGCGCGTTCATGAAGTTCACGGTTATGGCTCCCGCCGATTTCAGCGCCGAGACAGCTCAGCTTTCTTTCTCCAACATCCAGGGTTCCGTTGACTTCAGAACCGTCGACGCTTCCAACGCGAATGTGGCTCTGACCAACGGCAAGGCCGCTTACGACAAGGCACAGGCCGTTATCGCCGGTCTGGAGCAGAAACTGGCCGATGCGCTTCAGACCATCGCCACAGAGGCTCCCGATGTAAAGGATAACTTCACAGGCGAGGCTATCAGCAATGATATCGACGCTCTGAAGCAGGCTGTGGAAGATGCATACGCCGACCTCTCCCTGACTCCCGACTACGACAATGTAATGGCACCCGCCGCCGGTATCGAAGCCGCTATCGAGGCTCTCGTGGCCGATGCCAAGGATGCCGAGAACAAGTATCAGCAGGAAGTGGCCGCCGAGGCAGCCCGCCAGGAGGCTTACAAGAACGCCAATGCCGTAGTGGCCGGTCTGGAGCAGAAGCTCGCCGAGGCTCTCGCTACAATCGCCGAGACTTGCCCCGATGTCAAGGACAACTTCAAGGGTGAGGCCATCACGGCTTCCATAGAGGCCATGAAGGGCGCTATCAACGCCGCTCTGGAGAACAAGACCATTGTTGAGAAATATGACGAACTCGTAGCTCCCGCTGCCGGCATCGAGACGGCTATCGCCACACTGATTAGCGACGCTCAGGCCGCACAGAAGACATTCGAGGAGAACGCCGCCCTTGAGGCTGCCCGTCAGAACGCCAACAATGAGCTGGCTTCTCTGGACAAGGCCCTGGCCGACGCTCTGGCTCAGATTGCCGCCGAGTGCCCCGATGTGAAGTACCTCTTCCCCGGCACTGAGATTCAGCAGCAGATAACTGTTCTCCGCAACGCTGTGAACACGGCTTACGAGAACAAGACCCTGGCCGCCGACTATGACGACGTGATGGCTCCCGTCGCCGGTATCCGCGATTCAATCGCCAAGCTGATTGCCGACGCACAGGCCGCTCAGAAGAAGTATGAGGATGACGCAGCCGCCGAGAAGGCTCTGCTTGACGCTTACAAGCAGGCTAACGAAGCCATCGAGGCTCTGCGCACTTCACTGGCCGGAACGGTAGCCACTATCAACGAGACCTGCCCCGACGTGAAAGCCGATTTCCAGGGCGAGAATATCGAGAAGAGCATCAACACTCTGAAAGAAGCCGTAGACAATGCCTTCAACACCAAGACCCTGGTCGCCGACTACGACGATGTGATGGCTCCCGCCAAGGATATCGAGGCTGCGATAGCCGCTCTGCTGACAAGCGCCCAGGCCGCACAGAAGGCTTACGAGGAGGCCGAGGCTGCCCGTCAGGCTGCCAACAAGGCCGCTTACGAGGCTGACCTGGCCGAGATTGCCGCCCTGCAGAAGAGTCTTGAGGATGCCAAGGCTACAATCGAACAGCAGTACCCCGGATATGACTTTACAGCCGAATATAATACTATACAGGAAGCAATAGATAATCAGAAGAGACTTGCTGATGAGGAATATGAAAGCGTTGCTGAAGAGGGTGTGTATGACAATGACGTCGACTCTCAGAGAATAGAGGACATGATTGCCGAGATGATTGAAAATGCCAAGACCAACGGCATAGACATGATTATGGGCGAGAAGTTGACCGACGGCGACCGCATCTTCACTCTCGAAGGCATCGAAGTTTCAAGACCTCAGCAAGGAAAGGTTAACATTATTGTCAAATCTGACGGGCGAATCCTTAAAACGTATGTAAGATAAAGTTAACAACACTACATTGTAAGGAGAGAAACATGTCTTGACCCAACAAGACTGCTTATGAGAAAGGTGTGTGATATGTGAATATCGCACACCTTGTTTTTTTGAGGGTCAGGGAAATCGCGGGGCGGCGCCAGATGTCGCCCCGCGATTTCAGGCTCTTATTCGTGTTCTCTGAGATATGTCTTGCACCATGCGGTTATAGGGCACTCCTGGCAGAGCGGTTTACGGGCTTTGCAGACGTAGCGTCCGTGCAGAATGAGCCAGTGGTGAGCCGTAGGGAGCAGGTCCGGGGCTATATGCCTCACCAGTGTCTTTTCCGTGGCCAGTGGCGTTTTGGAATCATTTGTGAGTCCTATGCGGTTGCTGACACGGAAGACGTGGGTGTCTACCGGCATTGCCGCTTTGCCCCACACTACGGCCAGCATCACATTGGCGGTCTTGCGTCCCACACCCGGGAGGGTCACCAGCTTGTCTATATCGCCGGGAACCTCGCCTCCGAAGTCGCCGACGAGCTTGCGCGCGGCGTTCACCAGATGGCGGCTTTTGTTGTTGGGAAAGGTTACGCTGCTGATGTACGGGAATACATCTTCCGGCTCTGCCGCCGCCAGGGAGGCGGGTGTGGGGAAGGCGCGGAACAGGGCCGGGGTGACCATGTTTACGCGCCTGTCGGTGCATTGGGCCGACAGGATTACCGCCAGCAGCAGGTGGAACGGGGAGTCGAACTCGAGCTCTGTCTGCGGCGAAGGCATAATCTCCTGGAAAACGGAGATTATGCCTTCGTATCTTTCTTGTATAGTCATCTGTGTTGTCAGTGGGCGGCTTTGAACTCGTCCAGGAAGCGGACATCGTTTTCTGAGAAGAGTCGCAGGTCCTTGACGCGGTATTTAAGGTTTGTGATGCGTTCCACACCCATGCCGAAGGCGTAGCCGGTGTAGACTTTGGAGTCGATGCCACAGGCCTCGAGTACGGCGGGGTCCACCATTCCGCAGCCTAAGATTTCCACCCATCCGGTGCCCTTGCAGAAGGCGCATCCCTTGCCGCCGCACAGGTTGCAGGAGATGTCCATCTCGGCGCTTGGCTCGGTGAATGGGAAGTAGGAGGGGCGCAGACGAATCCTGGTCTCGGGGCCGAACATCTGACGCGCGAAGGTGAGCAGCACCTGTTTGAGGTCGGCGAAGGAGACATTCCTGTCTATGTAGAGGCCCTCTATCTGGTGGAAAAAGCAGTGGGCGCGGGCCGAGATGGCCTCGTTGCGGTACACGCGGCCGGGGCAGACGATGCGGATAGGGGGCTGCGTCTTTTCCATTACCCGTGTCTGCACGGAGCTGGTATGGGTGCGCAGAAGCACATCGGAGGGGTCGCGCATGATAAAGAATGTGTCCTGCATATCGCGCGCCGGGTGGTCTGCGGCAAAGTTCAGAGACGAGAACACGTGCCAGTCATCTTCGATTTCCGGCCCTTCGGCCACAGTGAAGCCCATACGTGCGAAAATGTCTATCATCTCGTTCCGGACAAGGCTCAGCGGGTGGCGTGTGCCTGAGGGCATCGGGGTGGCCGAGCGGGTCAGGTCAATGGCTGCCTCCGCGTCGTTGTCGGAATCGGCGGAGCCTGCACGCAGGGCGTTGATGCGCTCGGTGGCCAAAGTCTTGAGCTCGTTCAGTTTCTGGCCCAGTTCCTTCTTCTGGTCGGCCGGCACATCGCGGAACTCGCTGAAGAGGGAGGTGACGAGGCCTTTCTTGCTCAGATATTTGATGCGCAGTTGCTCTACCTCCTGGGGTGACCCGGCGGTAAGATTCTCTATTTCTGCTTTTAACTCATTGATTTTCTCAATCATGGCGTAATCTTGTATTAAGTGGGGACACGCCCGCACCTGTTCAGACTGCAAAAATACAAAAAAATCCGAAACCCCGCAACCGCACTTTTGGCGGCCGGAGAAAATAGTTGTAAATTTGCAAAAAATCAATGTCGATGAAGAGAGTTGCCGTTTATTGTTCGTCGCGGGCTGATTTGCCCGCAGATGTTGTCGCGGGAGCCGAGCTTATAGCATCCTCTATAGGCCAGGCCGGCGGCGAGTTGGTGTATGGAGGAGTCGATGCGGGGCTTATGCACACCGTGGGCCGGGCGGCCAGGGACGCAGGGGCTCATGTGACGGGTGTGGTGCCCGAGGTGTTCGCCTCCCGCGCGGATGCTGTCTGCCACGAACTGGTGGAGGCCACGGACCTGAACGACCGCAAGGGCAAAATGATTGATATGGCCGATGTGTTTGTGGTGCTGCCCGGCGGCATAGGCACTATTGACGAATGGATTTCCACGCTTTCCCACATAATGGTGATGGAGAAGGCGGAGCCGGACGCCGACAGACCCATTCTGGTGTGGAACCACGAGGGTATGTACGACGGGGAGGTGCGTCAGCTTGCGGAGACCTCCCGCTCTGTCTATGCGCGAGGCAAGCGTGTGGACCGCAGCCTTGTCTTCGGCAGCGCGCACGAGCTGGCCGCGCATTTGCGTCTGCTTATCGAAGGGTAGCGGCTAAATTTTCAGCCAGGAGCCAGTCAAGAGGGGTGTCAAGGTCTACGGAACGGTCTGTGGGCATGGGATACATACGCCGTTTTTCAAACAGGCCCATGGGCTTGGCTCTGAGAGACTCCGGATTTATGACGTACACGGCTCCGTTGTATTCCCACACCTTTGGCGCATCCTGTCGGCGTGTATAAGTACCGGGACCCTTGGAGATGCGAAGGTAGCCGTCGGCGTCTGTTTCGAAAGCGTTGTAATAGGGATTGGTGGCGGCCTCCTTGACGGATACGACCATGTCCAGCGATGGAACGTACAGCTCCAGACAGCCTGCTATGTCCTCGGGGCATCGCAGCGGCGAGGTGGGTTGCAGCAGTACGAGGCGGTCGATGTCAGCGCCCTTGTCCTTATAGAAATCAAGAGCGTGGAGCATTACCTCGCGGCTTCCGGACTTGTCTGTGGCCAGTTCCGCCGGACGCAGGAACGGGACCTTGAGGCCGTAGTCTTCGGCTACCTGCCGTATCTCTTCGGAATCGGTGGACAGGCAGATTAGTTCGTCGGAAGAAAATGCTCTTGCATGGTCTATGGAGTGGCAGACAAGGGGTTTGCCGCAGAAGGACTTTATGTTCTTGCCAGGAATGCCTTTCGAGCCTCCGCGTGCGGGAATCAGATAGAGGGTGGCCATGGGTTGTGGTCTATGAATTTTTTGGGGAGGATGGTTGAAAAATCTGTGTCGAGAATAATGTCCGCCATCAGCGCCGGAGTGTCAGGGAGCATATATGGATTTGCCGTGTCCTTTGCCATTGCTTTGACTTCGGTGGAGAGTATCTTGCGTAAGCCGCCAAGTATTGATTCCCTGTCACCGTCTGCATGGATTACGCTCCCGGCACGTGCGCGTCCCCGTTGACGTATGCCTATGTCCAGAGTGGGAATGTGCATGGAGGGTACCTCTACTATGCCTCCCGAGCTGTTGCCTATCACGGCCTCCACGTGGTGCAGGACAGAGATGTAGCGTACACGGCCCAGGTTGGGGATTACTTTGTAATTTTCCGGGGAGCGGGCTGCAAATTCGTTCAGCATGGCTATGAGGAGAGCTGGGTCCGTATCGTTGTTGGGATGCGTGAACAGCACTCTCAGGTGTGGCATCTCGGCAAGGGCGTCCAGGAGTTCGCGGAGTTGTCGCTGCGGGCTGCGGGGGTCCAGGGTGGCCGTGTGCATCGTGCATAGGAGTGTGGGGGGAGTGAGCTTGAACTCTATCGATTTCTCCAGCTCGTCTAATGGCAGGGGAACGGTGTTCAGGATGTTATGCACGCCTAAGGCCCCTGTGTGGAAAACCTTAGCTTCATCTTCGCCCATGCTTATTACTCGCCGGCGGTATTCGGGAGTCTCGCACAGATGCAGGGAGGACAGCTTGGTGATGGCGTGTCGGAAGGAATCGTCAAACGCTCCCTCGGAGACGGCCCCTCCGGCAATGTGTACCGCCGGGATGCGGCATAAGGATGCGGCCATGGCGATGGCGAGCATTTCGAAGCGGTCTCCGAGGCACACCAGGCAGTCGGGTCTCAGGCGCGAGAGCGCGTCGGAAAACCCTGTGAGGCAGGCTGCGGCTTCTTGTGCCGGAGTCTCCGGAGTCCTTATAGCCGCGTCTATCATGAATCCGTCCGCCTCTATTTCCCGGTATGTCAGTCCCATAGACTCCATGAAGTGCATTCCCGATGCCAGGATGCGGACATCGGCGCCGCGCGAGCGGAGTTCGCCGGCAAGCGGGGAGAGGATTCCCCAGTCGGCGCGGGTCGTGGTGGCGAAGGCTATACGCATGGCTCAGGAGAGGGAAATGGGTTCGTCGGCGGCGAAATCGCGCGGAGCGGCCATTCCCAGGACATCGTCCCAAAGCATGGGCGAGACACCGTTGCCGGGACGCTTTACGGTTATGTTTTCTTCGCTGAATTTCTCTCCTTTCCGGATAGGCGTGAGTGCGACTATGCTTTTGCGGGCCACGGCCATATTCTTTCGCTCGCTCTGGCTGACTCTCTTTTCGGGGGAGCCGAGAGCTGTCTCTATATTGCGGATAGCCTTGACCATAGCGGCCAATTCGTCAGGTTCGAGGGAGGCGCGGTGGTCGGGTCCGGGGAGTTGCCGAGAGAGTGTGAAGTGTTTCTCTATGACCGACGCTCCCAGGGCCACGGCGGCTATGGGCACCTCTATGCCGACGGTATGGTCCGAGTAGCCTATACGTACGCCTAACTCGGCGGCCATGGTCTGCATGGCCCGCAGATTCACGTCGCGCATGGGGGTGGGGTACTCGGTGTTGCAGTGCAGCACGGTTATGTCTTCGCGTGTCAGCGGGCCGGCGGTCAGTACCTCTATGGCCGTGCGTATCTCGGGGATTGTGGCCATTCCTGTGGAGAGAATGACAGGGGTCTTTCCGGCAGCTATCTTCCGCAGGTAAGGGAGGTTTGTAATTTCTCCCGATGGGACTTTCATATAGTCCTGACCCAACTCCTGCAGCAGGTCGACGCTCACAAGGTCGAAGGGCGTGGACATGAAGCCTATGCCGGCCTCTTGGCACAAGTCTTTAAGGTCCTTGTAAGCCGAGAGAGGCAGGTGTATGGCCTTGCACATCTCTAATTGTGAGCGCTCGGCGCCGTCCGTGTCTTTCTGGTATTCGGCCTTGGGTGCATAAGTGGAAATCACCAGCTCGGGCACGGCGGTCTGGAACTTTATATAGTCGGCGCCTGCCTCTTTGGCGGCCAACACCATTTGCCGCGCACGCTCCATAGAGCCGTTGTGGTTCACACCGGCTTCGGCTATAATCAAAGTATGCTCAGTCATTTTTATCGGTTTTTAAAGAAAACCACTTCTTTCCAGTAGCGGGTCATGAGTGTGCCGTCTGTCCAGTCATCGCAGGGTGAGATAGGCACGTCCATCGATTCCTGTAGTATATAGTCAGTGAAGGGGGCTCCGGCATATATGGAGCATACCACACCTCCGCCGAGACGGGGGTTCACCTCCATGAGCAGGAAGCGCTCTCGGTCCAGGTCGTGAAGGAATTGCAGGGTGACGGGCCCGCGAAGGTCGAAGGCTTCTATTACCTGGACGCACATCTTTTGCAATTCGGCGTCGCGGCAGGTAATGGTGCGCGTCACCTCGCCTCCCATCACTTCCAGGCGTATGCGGGGCACCGCACACATCACTTCCCCTTTTGCGGAGACGTAGCAGTCCACTGTGTACTCCTCGCGGTGGGAAATGTATTCCTGAATCAGGTAGTCGCTTATGTTATGCAGGTGCATCAGGTCCTCTATGTTGTGGAACACCTTTATGCCTCTGGATGCGGAGCCGTGACGCGGTTTGGCTATAGCCGGAATCGAGGCGGTGAGGACGCTGTAAGTGGTGGGAATGGCAATCCCGGCTTCTTTGAAAGCCCTGGCGGCCTCCACCTTGTCGAACATCATCGCGGCCACACTTGGCTCGCTCACAGGTACAAACACCTCAGGCAACAGAGCGGAGCAACGGGCGGCAATCTCTATGGCGCCGTCCACGAAAGGGAGGATTATGTCTACTTCCTTATCCTTGCAAATCCGCACGATGTGGTCCACCACCCCGGGGTCGGACCACTTGAGGCCTGTAATGACTTCGGCCACGGATGCGATGGGCACGTCGGTAGATAATTCGTAGCTCAGTATGTCTACTTGATGTCCCAGCCGGGCACCGCTCTTCTTGAGCAGTTCGGCTATGGAGACGCGACGCGCGCCTCCCAGCATCATTACTACGGTCCGGTTGCTTCTCATTGATTGTAAATGTTTGATTTATACATTTTCAGGTTCTCCGGGTCGGTGAACCAGTCTATTGTCTTCCTCAGTCCCTGTTCCAGGGTATATCGGGGTTCCCAGCCGGTGAGGGCGCGCAGCTTCCCGGCCGAGCCGAGAAGACGGCGTACCTCGCTCTTGGACGGACGCAGACGCGCCGGGTCGGTGACCCACTTCACGTCGGCCTCCATCAGGGAGGCTATGGTGCGGAGGGTCTGCTCCATTGTCACTTCGCGCTCTGTGGCTATGTTGATTTCCTGTCCGGCCACTTTTTCCTTGTCGGCACGTGCTATGGCGAGGAATCCTCGGGCGGTGTCCTCGACAAAGTTGAAGTCGCGTGTCGGGGTGAGGTCTCCCACTTTGATTTCACGCTCGCCGTCGGCTATCTGCGTGATGATGGTGGGGATGATGGCGCGGGCGCTTTGGCGCGGGCCGTAAGTGTTGAACGGGCGCACTATCGTCACCGGGAGGGAGAATGCGTTGTAGAAGCTCATGGCTATTGCATCGGCGCCAATCTTGGTGGCGGAATAGGGACTCTGTGGCTGACGGGGATGCTTCTCGGTGATAGGCACTTCGAGAGCGGTGCCGTAGACCTCGCTGGTGGAGGTCACCAAAAGACGCTCCACACCCATATCCCGTGCGGCCTGACACATATTCAGAGTACCCTTGATGTTGGTGTCCACGTAGGAGTCGGGGGCGACGTAGGAATAGGGAATGGCGATGAGTGCCGCCAGATGAAAGACTATTTCCACATCGCGGCAGATGTGACGGCAGAAGTCCGGGTCGCGCACGTCGCCGCAGACCACCTCCAGATTGGGATGATGCACTTGTTCGAGCCATCCCCAGTTGTTGAAAGAGTTATATTGTGCCAGCGCACGCACTTTATATCCGTTGCGCAGAAGCAGTTCAGTGAGGTGTGAGCCGATGAAACCGTCGGCTCCCGTTACCAATACATGATTCGTTACCATTTGTGGAAAGTGTAAATTACAGTTCCCTCCTGATAGCTTAGCACCAGTTCGCTCCGTGTGAACCTGAGTATGTCAAGCTCGCAGACACGGGGTAGGCCTGTCACGGGGCGCGGAGGGAAATCAGGGTCGGTGAAGGACAGGAACAGTGTATTGTCTTCGATGCGGTAAGAGCCGAAGCTCTGATAGACCACATTGTCGGCCTGCACTTCCTTCATTTCTATCGTATTGTTTTGGAAAGCCCAGAAAACATTTCCTTCGTAGGAGGGGTCATCCACCCCGGCGCGGGTGACGCTCACCAGCTTCCAGAGGCCGAACTGCCTGCCTATGTCGCCGTCGTTGCGGGTACAGGCCCCGGTGAGCAGCAGGCAGAGCAAAATGAGGAAATACAGTCTGCGGACTTTCATTTTAATCTTATGGGGATTACGTAGTTTGCTTTTATAAGGGCGCCTACATTGTCTCCGTAGAGGGAGCCGGCGTCAAATGCTACGGCGGCCGAGAGGGTGAGGCCCGGCACCGATGCGGGTTTGAATGTGGCTTCCGCCATCGCCGATGTGTCATGACGCTTACGGAGCGCGGGCAGGAAGGGGGTGCCCCACGAGGTGCGGTAAGAGAAGAGGGCACGCCAGCCCAGGTGAGGCCAAGGCTGACCTTCGGCTCCGAGGTGGAAGCCCCGCACTCGGTTGTCTGTGAAGCGCATATAGCCGTCGGTATTGTAGATTGGAGACTTTATGAACGGTGTGCCGATGGACATTCCGTAGTTTGCCCATCCGTTGTACATATAATTGTTGTAGTAGTCGTCGGCGCCGGTGGCTTCGCCGGTGATTGTGGTGCCGGGAAAGTCGCCGGGGGCCCAGTGCGAGGGACCGCTCTGATTGGTGAAATCTATGTATTCGGCCAGTACAGCGGTCACGGCCTTGTCTTCCGGGGGAAAACGGTATTCCAGGCCCCATACTCCGTCGAAGCCATTGAGTTTTCCGATTCCGGAGCCGTCTTCCCAGGGTGACTGCATATAGCCTTTCAGTTCCGAACCGTTGCGGAATCGGTATGTCAGCACAAGGTCCCAGGAACCGAGGTGGTTGCCGCTGTAATAATCTATGTCCCCCTGAGCCGAGGAGGAGCCGCCGGTCCAGGGAAACAAGGCGTTGGCGAAGTCCTTGAATTTCACCTTATTCTCCAGAGAAGAGGTCACCACGCCTTGAGAATATGTCTGCCAGGTGCCTCCGAATTGTGCCGCTTGCTGCATACCTACGGTCACATAGAAGGGTTTCCGGGGATTGCTGCGCAGGTAAAGGCGCGAGTAATGTATATATACTCCGGTGGTGATGAAGGAATTGTAGTAATTGTAGTGGTCTTTCAGCCAATCGGAGTCCGCCATTTTGCCGTAAGCCAGTTCTCCCTGAATCTGCACCCATCCTTTGGTGAGGGGAATGTCCTGGAAGTCGATGAAACCGGCGCGCACCTGCGGAATGGGCCTGGCGTTGCGACTCATGACAAGGTCGCCGCTGCCAAGAGCGGAGTCGAAGAGACAGTCAGCCTGCGGTTTCATGCCCGCGTACAGGAAGATGCCCCGGTATTTTACTCCGGCCCAGGCCTCGCGCAGGCTTGCATAGCCGGGATGGCGTCCTCTTTCGGCAAACCGGCCTTCGGAGGAGTCCCATTGGCGGTAGTCCACATCGGAGGTGTAACCGGCCGACATTGCCGCGCCGAAGCCGTACTCGAAGCGTCGCTGTGTGAGCAGGGGGCGCTCCACACGCAGATACTCCTGAATACCCTGTCCCTGGACTGTGAGCGCTTCGGAGTTGGACGCTATGTAGTAAGGCGCGAACTCGCCGGAACTGAAGTTCGCTATTGTGGTGAAGTCCAGACTGAAGAGAGGACGTGTGGCCGGTACGAGAGAGTCTGGCGTTTCAGCGGCATGTATGCTGGGGAGGGTTCCTGCGAGCAGCAGGACCAGGGAAAGGAAGCGTGGTTTATTTCCCATTGTAGGTGCCTATATGGCGGTTTTTCTTGCTTTCGAAAATCTCGGAAATGGCAAAGAAAATGCCGCTTTCCTCCACATCGCCGAACTCATGGTTGATGGCGGTGCCGAACATTTTCATCGTGGGGGAGAGGCTCATATATGCGTTCATCAGAGGGGGAATGTTCAGCCCGTATTCGCGTATGGCGTGGTTCAGTATTTTGTAATCTTCCTTGAAGGTGGAGCCGCTGAAGAGAGCTGCCAGGACAGCGCCGTCGGTCTCCATGTCCAATGGTTCTATGGGGCGCACCAGTCGGTCGTTGTCGGGGAAATGCTTGTGCAGGAAATAGAGAAGCATATCGCGGCACTCGCGGTTATAGCTCGGGTACATGGTCGCCTTGCCGAAGAGGTATCTGATGTCCGGGTTCACCACGGTCAGAGCGCCCAGTCCGTCCCACAGATTGTCCAACGCATACAGGGCGCGGGTACCGGCTTTGCTGCTTTGGTATTCAAGGGTGACGAAGGAGCGCCCCAATTCAATGGTATGCGGGAGGAATTCTTTGATGAAGACGGGGGAGAAGCGGAACATGTGGGAGGAGGCTATACGCGGCACACCTTCCTCGGAAATCTGTATGTCTTTGCCGAGGATGAAACGGTATCCGCCTATGATTTCACGCTCCTGGGGATTCCAGACTATGAGCTGGCGGCAGGGCGGATTCATGGTGTCGAACTCGTCGATGTCGCAGTCTTTGCCTGTGCCGCCTCCGGCATCGCGGAAGGCTATTTCCCGCAGGCGCCCTATCTCGCGCATTGTGTTGGGGGCACAGAAAGCATCCACAATGTAGATTTCATTGTCTGCCTTGTTGGTATGTCGCAGTCGTCTCTTTTCGGTGAGTTCTGCTTCCAGCAGCTCACGGGCAACGGGTTGTATTACCTCCTTCATAGGTGCGAAATTAGTAAAAAACTGTGAAAACTCCAAACTCGGGGAATGTACTGAGACTATTTTCCGAGCAGATACTGTATTAGGAGAGACCAGCCGACAATCCCTATGCAGACAGCCATTCCGGCCCACATACGGGCCGTGCGTGCCGTTTCGTGGGCTTCCTTTTCCATCCCGGCGGCCCATAATTTACGGCTTTTGCGGGAGAGAAGCAGGGCCGGTATGCCGAGCGGGAACAGCAGAAGGATAGCGAGGACCGACAACCATACGGGCAACGGGCTCGGCGGTATCCCCTGTTCTATTTTCTCTTCTTCCGGGTCCTTCGCCGTCCGGGCTATCTGTTCGCCTACGTTGGCGTAAAATTCGCGACGTTTCATGCCTTTGTAGTCGCTGTCGTCCATCAGTCGGAACTCCTTATGGGCGTTTTCGTCCGCACCGCCTGTGTTTTCGGCGGTGGGGTGCATGAGGTCGAATATGCGGTTGCGGAAAAAGCGGCAGATGTCGGCCACCTCACTGGCCTGTTGCCAGTCGGACATGCCTTTGCACCAGACGTATGTGTCGGGTGTTAGGCCTGCTTCCACCAGCTCGGGCAGTTCCATCGGACCCGTCTGGGTGTCGTTGATTATTGCGTAATACTTCATTTCAGGACTTTTTGGTTAGAAATACCAGTTGCTTCGGACCAGTGAGGGCACACCGGGAGCGGCCTCGTCTGCTTTTGTGCCGGACACTCCCAGCACACGGCGTATGCTCATGGGCTTGTCCGTATACAGCTCTTCATTGCCGGATGCCCGCTCATTCATGCGGCATATACGCACATGGCCCGAGCTGTGAATTATTCTTTCATCCCCCAGATATATAGCCACATGGTTTACCCGGCCGTTGTCGCCGTAGAACACCAGGTCTCCGGGCTTAGCATCAGAAATGCCGTCCACGGCCTCGCCGCACTTTATCTGCATGGAAGTGTCGCGCGGAAGCAGCATCCCGGCGGCCATGTAAGCCGTCTGGGTAAAACCCGAGCAGTCAGGGGCGAGCGAGGAGGTGCCGCCCCATAAGTAAGGGGCTCCGAGCATACTCATGGCCACGGCTATCACTTCTGAGGCGCCGCTTCTGGAGCAGGCCTGCTCCCAATCCTCGGTGCTGCGGTAAAAGTCGGAGGCCCTCGCGAAGTGATTGTTTCCGTCCGGTGTCGTCACTTCCAGCCATCCCGGTTCCACTTCCGCCTCGTCTGAAGTGGAGAGAAACACTCCGTAAGTGCAATATCCGTCAGGCTCGTACGCCTCGTTGTAGAGTCTTGATGTCCAGTTCTTGCACACCGCGCGGGGAGTCTGGCGCCATCTGGCCATATCGGCTTCGGAACGTAGCTTGACAGTGTTGGAGCGTACCCACCCGGTGTATCCGTCAGGTGTGTTCACTTTGTACCAGTCGCCTTTCTTTTCTGTAATCTTCAAAGGGGTGGCGAGGATAGCCTGGGATACCTGTTCGGAGGAGTGTGCCGGAGTGGCACGCAGACATGTGACAGGTATGCCGACCTGTGCCCATTGCTCTGCGTGAGCCGCGAACACCGCTATACAGGCTATCAATACAGATAGAAACTTTCTCATATAATTTCAAATTCCGCCACTGCGAGGCACAGACCGGCTGCCGCAGCGATGACGGCCCCGCAAGAAGCGCCCAAAGATATGCCTGATTTGAAGGCTTGGTTTTTAACGCTGTCGGATTTGCCGAGCAAGTAGAAGACAAAGGAGACGATAGTCAGTGACAGAGGTGCGCCGGCGCATACGAGGATAAGTTTCAGTACATCGCCGGTGGAATAATAACGGCTATTGGCTATGGTGACTGCGATTACCGCTGCGGTGAGGATGGCTGACAGGATGGACCAGATGTAGCCCGGGATTTTGTCGTCTCCGTTTTGGGTGACGTAAATCTCCTGGTTCGGGGTAATGGATGTTTTAGCCTGACTTAGAAGTCGTTCCAGCTCCTTTACTTCCGAAGCCTGTGTCCAGTTAGTGAGTCTGTCGTGCCATACCAGGGAATCCGGTGCCAGTCCGAGGCCTATAAGCCGGGACTCTTTTACGGGACCCACTTCCCGGTTGTTGACCGCGATATACCATTCTATATCTTCATCTTCGCAAACAGGAGGCTCGGCGATTGTGCCTGGGGGAGGGGGAGGAGTGATTCCGGTGTATGCCTCGGCTGTATTCCGGGTATACTGTTGCACAGGTGGAGGAGGTGTCTCGCGTTTTTCGCGGGCCTCGTTTTCTGTTTTCTCAAGGTATGCCTGTATTTCAGGCACATCGTCCGCATTCCGCCAATCGGGCCATCCGTCAGCCCACACGAGGGAGGCCGGGTTCAGGCCGTATTCCTCCATCTCCCGGATTTCCAGGGGACCATGGTTTTCGTTGTTATGGAATATGTAATATTTCATTGCCGAAATAATTGTTATGCGGCAAAGTTACAAAAAATCCCATTCCCATGCAACGAGCTATTTATTTTTAGGCGTGCGGTGAAAGGATGTCACAATAAAACGGCCGTATTTCAGTTACTAAGAAAGGAAAGAAATATTTTTTCCGCACACTACGTTCCATTGCAATGAAGATTACATTCAGATATTTAGCATTTGCGGTACTGGCGATGGGTATCGCGTCGCCGGTTTTGGCCGACAATGACATAAAGGACAATGAGTTCAACCCGGTGAATACCGGTGTCACCACCTTGGGAATCACCCCCGATGCCCGAGGCTCCGCCATGGGTAACCTGGGCGCGGCCACCGACCCGGACATCAATTCCCAGTTCTGGAACCCTTCTAAATATGCTTTCGCTTACAGCAGCGGCGGTCTGGGAGTGTCCTATACTCCCTGGTTGCGCAAGTTGGTGAACGATATCTTTTTGGCCGACCTGTCCGGCTACATGAAGTTGGGTAGCGGCGACAATCAGGCGATTTCGGCTTCGTTCCGTTATTTCTCGCTCGGAGAGGTGACAAACAACGACGGCGAGGGTGCGGTCATACAGACCATCAATCCCTATGAGCTGGCGTTTGATGTCGGTTATTCCCGTAAATTGTCCGAGAAATTCTCAATGGGCGTGGTGCTTCGCTATATACTGTCGGACCTTTCCTACAATGACGCATATTCCGGCGAGCAGACCACTGCCGCCTCGGCTTTCGCCGCCGACATATCCGGTTACTATGTCACTTACCCTATGGTCGGACGCAACGAGTGTCAGTTTGCCTGGGGTTTCAATATATCCAACATAGGTTCGAAGGTGAGCTATAACCACGGCACCAACAATGCCTTCCTGCCCACCAACCTGCGTCTGGGCGCCAGCTTCATGTTCCCGCTTGCCGACTACAACACCCTGGCTTTCGGCCTGGACCTGAACAAACTGCTTGTGCCCACCAAACCGCGCGCCAAAGATTATGACATGGAGAGCCAGGAGGGTCAGGAAGAGTATGAGAAGGCGCTGGACGACTGGGAGAACATGTCCCCCATCACCGGTATCTTCAAGAGCTTCTCCGATGCTCCGGGCGGCTTTAAGGAGGAACTTCAGGAAATCAATTTCTCCTTAGGCGCGGAGTATGCCTACAATCAGCAGTTCTTCGCCCGTCTGGGCTACTATTACGAGAACGCCAACAAGGGTGGTCGTTCATACTTCGGCATAGGTGCCGGCTTCTCTCTGAACGTGGTGCGTCTGGATGCCTCCTACATGATTGCCACAGCGCAGAGTTCCCCTTTGGACCAGACACTGCGCTTCACCCTGTCCTTCGATATGGACGGTCTGAAGGATTTGATTGGAAAACGCCGCAAATAAAAGGGCTTAAAACACAAGAGATATGAAAATACGTGTCGGTCTGGGATATGATGTGCATCGCTTCGCCCCCGGAAGGGAGCTGTGGCTGTGCGGTGTGAAAGTGCCTCATACCGAGGGGTTGGCGGGACACAGCGATGCTGACGTGGCTCTGCACGCCCTGTGCGACGCCCTGCTCGGCGCGGCATCCTTGCGCGATATAGGATATCACTTCCCAGACACCGATGCCGATTATAAGGACGCTGACTCCAAATTGCTGCTCGCCCGTGTTGTGGGGTTGATAGAGGATAAGGGCTATAGCGTCGGTAATGTGGATGTTACCGTCTGCGCGCAGACACCGAAGCTCAGCCCTCACATTGACAGGATGCGTCAGACAGTGGCTGCCATTCTGAAGGTGGAACCGGACGATGTAGGCATCAAGGCCACCACTACCGAAGGCCTCGGCTTCACAGGCCGTAAAGAGGGTATAGCGGCATACGCTACCTGTCTGATTATTAAAGATTGATGAGAAAACCCTCGTTTAAGGACATATTGGTTTCCCTCGGGTTCCTTGTGGTACTCGCAGGAGTGGTATTCGCAGGCAAATGGGCGTGGGACACTTACCGCAACCCCAAGGCCGAAGTGGATTTTTCCAAGTATCCGGTCAGAGGTATCGACGTGTCTTCTCACAACGGCGAGATAGATTTTGACAAAGTCCGGGAATCCGGCATCGGTTTTGTCTGGATTAAGGTGAGCGAAGGGGAGACCTTCCGCGACGCCTCTTTCTCCAGAAATTATGAGGCTGCCGAAAAGGCGGGACTGCGTACGGGCGCTTACCACTTTTTCCGCTTTGACTGCGACGGGGTAATGCAGGCCATGAACCTTTGCAAGGCGTTGAACGGTGTCCGTCCGGGTATGGGTGTGGCGCTGGATGTGGAGTTGGAAAACAATGCGACGGATGTGGACGATGACGTGATTGTGTCCAATCTCGAGAGTATGGCCGACTATCTTGCCATGCGCGGCTTGCCGGTGACTTTTTACACAAACAAAGAGGGGTATTCCAGGTTTATCAAAGACCGTTTTTCGGAGTATCCGATATGGATATGCTCATTTTCTGACGGGGAGCCTATGGATGACGGGGAATCCTGGGTATTCTGGCAGTTTTCCCATACCGGCAAGGTGGACGGCATAGAGGGGAAAGTGGACGAGAATGTGTTCAATGGCAGTGCTGCCGACCTGCGGCGCTTTCCTTTCTGAAAAAAAGCAGTATTTTTAAACAGCTTCGAAGTAGGTGTTTAGCAATAATTAACTCTTCGCGCGCGTTATATATGCGGCAAAGTATGTATCTTTGCAAACCGGGACATGCGTTTTTGCGTATTCTCCGTAAACACCGACATCTCTATATGCTGAAAATACATTACCACATACCTGCGCTGGCGCTGGCCCTGATGGGCGGTGTCGGCTTTTCTGCCCAAGAGGCATCGGCACTTCCTGTAGACCACTATGCGCAATCCTCGCGAATGGCACAGGGCAAATGGGTGAAGATTCGGGTCAAGGAGGACGGGATGCAGTTCTTGAGCAACGACCAGCTCAAGAAAATGGGCTTCTCCTCCCCGAGTCAGGTGCGTGTCTATGGCTATGGCGGACGCCGTCTGCCACAGACGCTCAACGCCTCCACCGTTGACGACCTCCCGTTGCAGCCCTGTCTGCGTACGGCTGACGGAATAGCCTTTTTCGGTACGGGAACGGTGAACTGGCTTCTGAAGAACGGCACCGTCACCCATGAGCAGAATCCCTACAGCACGTCCTCTTACTACTTTCTCAGTGACGCGCCTTTGCGTGAAGGGGAGACCGAAGAGCCGAAGCCTCTTAAGACAGCTTACGGCTCGGATGACCCGCGCGTCAGCTCCGCCACACAATACCTGCTCCACGAATCCGAACTCGTGTCTGCCGGAGAGTCCGGCTCTGACCTGTTCGGCGAGGACTTCCGTACCACCGCTACCCGTACATTCACATTCGATGTGCCCGGCGCGGTGAACGAGGATGTGGACTTTAATGTGGCCTTCGCCGCCAAAGCCGGTGGCGGGGCGACGGTGACTTACAGCATAGGTGACGACGAAATCGGGACAACGAGTATAAGCGCCTCCGTGTCAGGCAGTATTTATACGGCTATAAACTGTACCCGTCTTGAGGGCTATCAGAGTGAACCGGGCAAGAGTGCGCTGACAGTGCGTTTTGCCGGCACCGGAGTGGTTACAAATGCTTTGCTTGACTTCATAGAGTGTTCTTATGAACGCGCCCTCGGCAAGACCAAAGGGGAACCCCTGCTATTCCATTGTGATGTGAAGGATGGCTCTCATCCGGTATTCTCGGTGGCGGGTGTGGAAAGCGGTACCCTTATCTGGGATGTCTCGGACCCGGCGGCTCCGGTGCCCCTGTCTTACGACCTGGAAGGCGACACGGCGCTGTTCGCGCCGGCCGGCACGGGCCTGCGCCGCTATGTCGTCTTCACTTCCGGAGACACCTTTCTCCCTACCGAGACTTCCGGCAGTGTCGGCAATCAGGACCTCCATGCCCTGGAGACACCCCAGATGCTGATTATTTCTCCCAAAGAATATAAATCTCAGGCTGACAGAGTGGCGCAGCTTCATGCCGAAACGGACGGCATGAAGGTGTATGTCCTCACACCTGAAGAAATATACAACGAGTTCTCGAGCGGCGCGCCGGATGTAACCGCTTTCCGCAAGCTGATGAAGATGTGGTACGACCGTTCCGCCGGTCTGCCGGAAGACAGCCGTTTCGGTTACTGCCTGCTCATGGGCCGTGCCACCTACGACCAGCGCAAGCTCACGGACGCTCTGCGTAACTCTTCCTATCCGCGTGTGCTTACCTGGGAGAGCAATGTCAATCATCAGAGCGGACGTCCCATTCTGACCGATGAGAACTCATACGTCAGTGACAACTACATAGCCATGCTTAAGGATTGCGACACATTCAATATGAGCGAGGGCAAGCTCTGCGTGGGCGTCGGCCGTATGCCGGTCAAGTCCGTCAGCGAGGCCCGTATCCTCGTGGACAAGCTGATTAAGTATGTCAAGACTCCTGACTATGGTTCCTGGCGAAATAATGTGCTGATACTGGCGGATGACGGAGACAACGCGGTACACGCTACCCAAAGTCAGGATATGTATAGCAGGATGCTTGATAACGGCGGCGGTCATAACCTGTACGAGAGAATGTACATAGACGCATACGAATATGGCACGGGTTCCTACAAACAGACATATCCGCAGGCCAAGACCCGTATGCTGAAGCTGATTGACGAGGGCCTGGCGTTATGGACTTACATAGGACACGCCAACCCCACGTCGCTCACAGCCGAGGATATGTGGAACTACACGGACCTTACGTCCATGACCAACAAGCGGTGGCCGGTGTTCTACACTGCCTCCTGCGAGTTCCTGCGTTTCGACTCCGACGCGGTGTCCGGATGCGAGTCCATGTGGCTGCATCCCGATGCCGGTATCATAGCCGCCATAGCCGCCAACCGCAAGGTTTACGTCATGCCTAACGGGAATGTAAGCAACGCCTTGGGGCGCAATTATTTCCGCAGGGGGAGCGACAATCTGCCCCGCCGTCTGGGACGCGTCTATATGGATGTGATTAACGATGTGGGCAACGATGACAACAAGCATCGCTTTGCTCTGATGGGAGACCCGGCCATGCGTGTGGCCCTCCCATCTTATCAGGTCAAGGTCGAGAATCTTGCCGGGGTGGAGATAGACGATGTGGCGGATGCCGCCGATTATCCGGTGGTGCCAGGCCTAAGTAAGATGAAGGTGACCGGTTCGGTCCTTAACCAGGACGGCACTCCGGCTACCGATTTCAACGGTTCGGTAGTGCCTGTGCTGTACGACGCCGAGATAGTGGTGACCACCAATGGCCATACCACAAATGCCGACAAGACCGACGGCAAGGTCATAAGCTACAACGACCGCAAAAACCGTCTGTTCACCGGCAACTTTCCGGTGAAGAACGGCAAATGGGAGGCTACCTTGCTCCTTCCCGAGGAAATAGAAAACAACTTCACTCAGGCGCGAATCACGTTCCACGCGGCCCCGGAGGCTGACAGTACGTTGCCTGATGCCATAGGCTCTACCGACAGGTTCTACGTCTATGGTTGGGACGATGTGGAAGAAGAGGATACCAAAGCTCCTGAAATTCAGTATATGTACCTGAATAACAGTGCGTTCCGTCCCGGCGTGGCCGTAGGTCCCGACCCGGTGTTCAAGGCCAAGGTGCGCGACGAGAGCGGCATCAACATATCCACCAGCGGCGTGGGCCGTATGCTCACAGTCATAGTCGACTCGGAGAAGGTCTTCAGCAATCTGGCCGACTATTTTGTCACCGAAGCCAACGACCCTTCCTCAGGCACTATAAGTTACCCGCTTACAGGCCTTGTGGAGGGAGAGCATGAGCTTGAATTCCTGGTATGGGACAACGCCGGCAACAGTACCCGTGGCTCATTCGCTTTCCGCATTGCTCCGCAGAGCGAGATTCCGGACCTGGACATCTACACGGATGCCAGCCCCGCCATCAGTTCGGTTACCTTCTATATCAACTCCGACGAGGCTGTCCGGGGTCTGGTGGAGGTATTTGACCTTTCCGGGCGCAGAGTGTGGTTCTCAGAGGCTCCGCACAACGACGGCGCCCTCTCCGTGAAGTGGAATCTGAGTGATGCCGGCGGCTCAAGAGTGCCCCGAGGCATATATCTTTACCGCGCCACCGTTACCGATGCCACCGGAAAAGAGCGCCGGGCTACTAAGAAATTTGCCGTGGGCAATCCCTGAGGCAGCCAACCGGTGACACTGTCTGTGGATTGCCGGAGAGGCCAGGAGGCCGATTTTGCAGTCTCGCCGGAATTTGTTAATTTTGACACCTGAAAATGCCTGTTTCCCTTAAGACCGCTTTCCGCCGGAACAGCGCATACAACCCGTGAATGACTAATACTGACAATTACATATTGCCCGAGCCTACGCTGAGACGTATGCCGTGGTATCTTGCTTACATTGAAATACTTAAAGCTACAGGAGAGGAGACCGTCTCCACCACCCGTATCTCGCGGGCTCTGAATGTGGACTCCTCGCAGATAGCCAAGGACCTGTCCTTTCTCAACATCAAGGGAAAGACAAGAATAGGTTACGACATATCCGTACTGGCGGATGCGCTGAGAGACTTTCTCGGCTTTTCCTGCGTACACAACGCCATAATCGTGGGTACCGGTTCTTTGGGCGGCGCTTTGCTTCATGACAAAGGCCTTGCCAAGTACGGGCTTAAGATTGTGGCCGGTTTCGATGTCGACCCCGACCTCATCGGGACCACTGTCAGCGGAGTGCCTGTGTATTCCGTGGACGATATGGAGGATGTGCGACGTGCCACAGGAGCCGACATAGGTATACTTACGGTGCCGGCCCACAAGGCTCAGCTCACTGCCGACATAATGGTAAGTACAGGTATCAAGGCGATATGGAATTTCACTCCTTACAGGGTGCGGGTGGCCGAGGGAATAGTCATGGCCAATACCTCGATTTATGCGCATCTCGCACTTATTTATAATCGGCTTAACGCCGACATAAGCGCTTGTTGAGAAACGATGAAAATCATAGCTCTGTGGAATAATTACTCGGAACGGGACATCGCTCCCGCCCAGGCGGAACCCTTGGCCGTATGCTGGCTTACGGACTCCTGCCTGCTTCGCGAGCGCCGACCGTTCTATGTGCCCGGGTTCGACACGGATTTCCGTCTTTTCCCCTCGCTGGCTATACGTATAGACCGGCTCGGCAAAGGAATAGAGCCCCGTTTCGTGAAGCGTTACTGGAACGAGGTATCCCTATGGCTCAATGCCCGTGCCTGCGACTTGTCGGCGGAACTGGCTGCCAAAGGATTGCCGCAGGCCAATGCCGTGTCTTTCGATTGTTCGCTGGTGGCGTCTCCCTTTTGGGAAATGACTCCCGAGCAGTGTATGGAGGCCCGCTTCACCGTCAGCCGCAATGGTATGCCGGAGCAGGTCTGGGATGCCGGGAACCTCCTGAAACAACCCGATGAGGCTATTTCCGAAGTAAGCCGCCACAACACGCTCAAGACCGGGGACATATTCCTGCTCGGGTTCCCTGAGCAGGGTGTGGCCGTGAAGCCCGGAGACAGCATACAGGTACGTCTCGATGCCCCGGGAGAACCAAAAATCATCACTGAGTTCAAAATAAAATGAGCAGTGAAGTAAAACAGAGAAGTATTGTAACGATAAGTAACGAGATAGACTATGTCTGAAGAATTGTCAACCGGACTCTTCGCGCTGGCCGACGGACAGGAACAGCCCGCCAAGCCCTCCTCTGCCGGCGGATACGACGAGAGCGCTATAGTCACCCTTGCGTGGAATGAACACATGCGCCGCCGTCCCGGTATGTATATCGGTAAGCTCGGTGACGGCTCTCATGCGGAGGATGGCATATATGTCTTGCTTAAAGAGGTGATAGACAACTCTATAGACGAGTTCAACATGGGCTTCGGCAAGCAGATAGACATTACTGTGGAGAATGGTACCTGCACGGTCAGGGACTATGGCCGTGGTATTCCCTTGGGTAAAGTGAAACAGGCCACTTCCGACGTAAACACCGGCGGTAAGTTCGACTCCAAGAGTTTTCAGAAGTCCGTAGGCCTGAACGGTGTCGGCATCAAGGCGGTAAACGCGCTCTCTACCGAATGTGAGGTGATAAGCTATCGCGACGGCGAATGTGTGCGCGTACTCTACAACCGTGGCGACTTAGTGGAACACACCGGACCTGAAAAGACTGAAGAGCCTAACGGCACATACGTGCGCTTCACCCCGGACCCCACACTCTTCCGCGACTACGCTTACCGCATGGAGTTCGTGGAGACGATGGTGAACAATTACACTTACCTTAACACCGGTCTGTCGCTATATCTTAACGGCAAGCGTTTCATCTCCCGCCACGGTCTATTGGACCTGATTTCAGAACGCCTCACCTCTGAACCGTTGTACCCGGTCATCCATCTTAAAGGGGAGGACATCGAGATTGTCCTTACCCATACCGAGCAGTACGGCGAGGAATACTACTCCTTCGTCAATGGCCAGCATACCACTCAGGGCGGTACGCACCTTTCCGCCTTCAAGGAATGGGTGAGCCGCACTATCAAGGAGTATTTCGGCAAGAACATGGAGTACACCGACATCCGCAACGGAATGGTGGGCGCGGTGAGCGTCCGTATCCAGGAGCCTGTCTTCGAGAGCCAGACCAAGACCCGTCTCGGAAGCAGGGAGATAGCTCCGGACAGCACTGTCACTGTCAATAAATTCGTGGGTGATTTCGTAAAAAAGGACTTGGATGACTATCTGCACAAGAACCTTGAGGTGGCCGATGCGATGCTGCATAAGATACAGCGCAGCGAGAAGGAGCGCAAGGAGCTGGCCGGAGTGGCCAAGCTGGCGCGCGAGCGTGCCAAAAAGGTAAGCCTGCACAACAAGAATCTGCGCGACTGCTCGGTCCACTATTCGGATATGCTGCGCGCCAATTCCAAGACCGATGACCTGCGCGACGATTCGTCCATATTCATTACAGAGGGACTTTCCGCTACCGGAACCATAACCAAGGCCAGGGACGCCCGCACGCAGGCGGTGTTCTCACTGCGGGGCAAGCCCCTGAACAGCTATGGTCTGACCCAGAAGGTGGTGTACGAGAACGAGGAATTCAATCTCCTTCAGGCCGCTCTCAACATAGAAGAGGGTATAGACGGACTCCGCTACAACAAAGTTATTATAGCCACCGACGCCGATGTGGACGGTATGCACATACGTCTGCTCCTCATTACCTTTTTCCTCCAGTTTTTCCCGGACCTTATCAAGAAGGGACATGTCTTCATTCTCCAGACACCGCTTTTCCGAGTGCGCAACAAGAAGGCCGTGCGCCGTAAAAACACAAAACGCAGGCCCGGCACGAAGACCGAGAAGCCTCCGAAGGAGGAACGGGACACCTGGTATTGTTTCTCAGACGAAGAACGCCTTGCGGCCATAGACCATTTCGGCGCCAATGCGGAAATAACCCGATTCAAAGGACTCGGAGAAATCAACGAGGATGAGTTCCGGGAATTTATAGGCGAGGAGATGCGTCTTGACCCCGTGACCCTGAAGCGCGATGACGCGGTGGACAAGCTCCTGGATTTCTACATGGGCAAGAATACGATGAACCGTCAGAACTTCATTATCGACAACCTTGTGATAGAGGATGACTCACAGATTTCCTGATATCATGCGACAAACCCTGTTTGACCTATGCGCATAGCACTTTTTCCGGGCAGTTTCAACCCCTTTACCGTCGGACATAAAAGCATTGTGGACAGAGCGATTCCTCTGTTTGACCGAATTATAATCGCTATCGGCACCAACGCGGAGAAGAGTGAGGCCGACTCCGATGACCTGGCGCGGCGCATACGGGCGATAGCCTCGGTCTACGAGGATGAACCGGCCGTGGAGGTATATGCCTACGAAGGGCTTACATCCGACTTCGCCGCCGAAATGGGAGCCGGATTCCTGCTTCGCGGAGTCCGTTCTGTCCAGGATTTTGAGTATGAGCGGACACTTGCCGATGTGAACCGCCGCATCTCCGGTCTTGAGACGGTGCTGCTGTATTCTCTGCCCGAATATTCCAGTATTTCTTCATCCGTGGTGCGCGAGTTGCAGAGCTACGGCGTGGATGTTTCCGACTTTTTACCTGAAATAGAAAATAACAGACTATGAAAAAAATATTTATACCTTTAGCGCTTTTGGCCGCTTTATGCGTGTCTGTGGCGGTGGCGCAGATTAATTCTCCTCTCAACAAGTTGCGTTATGCCGAGCAAGCCATAACGCAGCTGTATGTAGACACAGTGAACGAGGACAAGCTGGTGGAGGATGCCATTGTCGGCATGCTTGAGAAACTTGACCCTCATTCCTCTTACACAAACGCCAAGGAGACCCGCGAGCTGAATGAACCGCTCGAGGGTAACTTCTCCGGGATAGGAATTACGTACAACCTTGTGCAGGACACCGTCTACGTAATCTCGACGGTAGCCAACGGTCCTTCTCAGAAGGTGGGGATTCTGCCCGGTGACAGAATCATAGCGGTGAATGACACCAATATTGCCGGTGTCAAGATTTCCCAGAACGATGTCAAGAAATATCTGCGCGGTCCCAAAGGCACTGTAGCCAATCTCAAGACCTTGCGTATGGCCGGCGGTGCTGTCCCCGACACGATACTTTTTTGTGTTACCCGCGATGACATACCGGTGTATAGCGTTGACGCGGCCTATATGGTCACACCTGAAACCGGCTTTATCAAGCTGAACAAATTTGCCGCCGATACATCCAAGGAGTTCATAGAGGCCTTCAAAAAACTGAAGAAGAAAGGTATGAAGAACCTGATTCTGGACCTCACTTCCAATGGCGGGGGGTATCTCAACTCCGCCGTGCAACTCCTTGGAGAGCTGTTGCCGGAGGACCGTCTGGCCGTTTATACCGAAGGCAGCCACAGTCCGGTGCAGCGTCTGTATGTGAAACCGGAAGGGAAGAAGCCGCTGTTTGCCGATGGCCGTCTGGTAGTCATGGCCGACGAGTACAGCGCTTCCGCAGCCGAAATAACTTCCGGAGCCGTGCAGGACTGGGACCGTGGTGTGATTGTAGGCCGGCGCACGTACGGCAAGGGCCTGGTGCAGCGTCCTGTTCCTTTCCCTGACGGGTCTATGATACGCCTTACTGTGGCACACTATTACACACCTACGGGGCGAGACATACAGCGCCCTTATGAGAAGGGAGACGCCAAGGCATACCGTATGGACCTCATGGACCGCTTTAACCACGGAGAGCTGATGCACCCCGACTCTATCAGATACGACGAGAGCAAGGCTGCGGAGACTATCCTGCTGAAAAGAAAAATATACGGGGGCGGCGGCATAAGTCCAGACCGTTTCGTGCCGCTGGACACGATGCCCAACACCAAATATCTGCGCGACCTCAGCGCCAAAAATGTCATAAACCGGTATGTAGTGGCATACGTGGACAAGCATCGTAAGGAAATTAAGAAGTCTTACAAGAACGATGACTCATTCGTGGCAGGTTTCAATGTTACCGAACCTATGCTGAATGATATAATAGCACGGGGCGAGGCAGAGGGCGTCAAGTTCAATCAGGAGGAATATGACCGTTCCAGGTCCTCGTTGGCCATGATTGTCAAAGGGCTGATAGGCCGCGATATTTACGAGAGTCAGACTTACGACAAGGTCTATAACCCGACCGACCCGATATTTGTCGAGGCTTTGAGGATAATAGAGAGCGACGAATACGATAAAATCCTGAATTCCAATAAATAAGCAGTGATGAAAAGATTGCATATCCTTTTTGCGACGTTGGTCCTGAGTTTTGCCTGTGCCCCTTTTGCCTCTGCGCAGCTGTTCCTTATGGAGAATCCGACAGACTCTACCGGCACGGACCTGACGCCGCGAGGTGTGCAGGAATTGCTTTTCAGCATTACGGTCACGCATCCGGACACTCTTGCTATTCCTCTCTCCGAGCAGCCGCTTATTTTTTCGGGTTACAAGGCGCCGAGCCGTCCCGTCTTTTCAGTCGACACCGTGCGTATCACGGACCTCGACCCCAATACGCTTACTCTCAGGCGTGCGCGGCAGCCGCTTTTCTCTGTATCGCGGATTGACCGGATTAACCGGGAACTCATGGCTGAATATCTTATGGCGCATCCTGAGAAAGCCAAGTATCTGGCATGGAAACTTCCGGACCCTCCGCGTCTGCTTCCTGCCGAGGACTATACGGACGAGTATCTGATAGAGGATATTCCCGTGGATGTCATGGAGCAGCCTGTACCCGGCATAATCGATGCCGTCAAGCGCACTGACTGGCTCCATAAGACCGATGCGTCGCTTCAGTTCTCGCAGGCTTATATATCTCCCAACTGGTACCAGGGCGGTAACAATGCCCTTTCACTCCTCGTAAATTTGCTTTGGGACGTGCGTCTTAATGAAGTTTACCACCCCTCGCTCCTGTTTGAGAGTACCCTCTCCTATAAGTTGGGCCTCAACTCTACGCCGCAGGACAGTCTGCACAGATATTCTGTGTCTGAGGACCTGCTGCAATATAACTTCAAGTTCGGTATACGTGCCCGTCAGAAGTGGTTTTACAGTTTCACGGCGATGTTCAAGACCCAGATGCTGAATACATACGGGGAGAACAGCCGGGTGCGTAAGGCCTCTTTCATGTCCCCCGGCGAGCTTAACCTCGGTATAGGTATGACTTATGCCACCACCGGTTTGAAGAAACGTCTTAAATTCAACGCATCCATTGCTCCTGTTTCTTACAATCTGAAAACCTGCCTTGACCATTTGGTGGACCCTACGCAGTTCAGCATCAAGGCCGGCCGTAAGACTCAGTCACAGATTGGTAGCAACGCCGAGGCTGTTTTGGAATGGAATATTGTTTCCAACATCTCCTGGAGGTCCCGTATGTTCCTGTTCACCAATTACGACGAGTTCCAGGGGGACTGGGAGAATACTTTGAATTTCGCGGTCAACCGGTTCCTGTCCACGCAGATATATGTCCACTTGCGATATGACACCGCCTCCCATCAGTACGACGGCCATTGGCGCCACTGGATGCTGAAGGAGATACTCAGTTTCGGTTTCCGCTACGCGTTTTCCACCAAATGACCATGGCTAAACGAATGCACATACAGCCTTTTCTGTATATAGGACTGGCGATAGCGTCCATTGCGCTTGTTCCTGCGTTGTCAGCCCGGAAGGTCACTACAAAGGTGGATGTAAAGGCCCTTAAGGCGACACGTATCTCAGAGGACGAGACAGCCATGTCGGGGAGTCGGCGCACACCCCTGTCAGGCGACAGCGCCAAGGCTGCCGTGCGTATGTATGGCTATGACAAACCCTTTGCCGCCACTAAGGAGTCAGTATTCCTGGAAAACAAGTCTGAGACCGACACCGTAGACTCTCTGCGTGTGCGAATCCTCTATCGGAGTCTTAACGGAGAAGGGTTGCATACGCGCGAGGTCACATTCCGATGCAACACGGCGCCGGGCGCTTCAGAGCGCTTGTATTTCAGCACATGGGATGCTACCCATACCTTTTACTACTATCGCACACCGCCGACCAGGAAGCAGGGACTCACACCTTACAAGGTGAGTCTGCTCCCTCTCCGGGTGTACGTACATTGACGTCAAGGAATGTCTATAGCCGGATTAGTCCGGGTTTACCGATGTCTCTTCGTCCCAGAACTCTTCGTTCCAGTCTTCGTCGGACATGGCCGAGGGGTCGAACTCATCGGTATCTTCCTGTTCGAACACGAAGTCGTCTTCTTCCGGTACGCGGTGGCGTATGTCCAGCGGGCGGTGAGTGAGAGTGAGTGTGGCTTTGGAGGCCTCGGAATTAATCTCTGCCCACAGGAGGTCCTTCAGTTCCGGTATTCCCTTGCCTGTGACAGCGGAAATAAATACAGTCGGAATGTTGTCCGGGAGTTCGGCCTTCAGGGCTTCGGTCAGCTCCTCATCCAGCATATCGCACTTAGTAATGGCGAGTACTCGGCTTTTGTCCGAGAGTTCGGGGTTGAATCTGTGCAGTTCGTTTCGCAGGATTTCGAAGGCTTTACGTATATCGTCCGTGTCGGCGGGAATCATGTAGAGCAGCACGGCGTTGCGCTCTATGTGACGCAGGAAACGCAGACCGAGGCCCTTGCCCTCGCTCGCGCCCTCTATGATGCCAGGAATGTCCGCCATTACAAAGGACTGTCCGTCGCGGTAGCTGACAATGCCGAGAGAGGGTTCCATAGTGGTGAACGGATAGTCTGCTATTTTGGGTTTGGCGGCGGATATGGCCGAGAGCAGAGTAGACTTTCCGGCGTTTGGGAAACCCACCAGACCGACATCACCGAGCAGTTTAAGCTCCAGTATCACGCTTTTCTCTATGGCCGGCTGACCAGGCTGCGCATATCGGGGAGCCTGGTTTGTGGCTGTGGCGAAGTGCCAGTTGCCCAAACCTCCCTTGCCGCCTCTCAGGAGCTTGATTTCCTGTCCGTCTTCAGTTATCTCGGCCAGGAACTGTCCGCTTTCAGCATCGAAGACGGCAGTGCCTATGGGCACCTCGATTATACGGTCCTCGCCATCCTTGCCGAAAGAACGTCCTGCGCCGCCGCTATGTCCGTCGGTGGCGAATATGTGACGCTGGTAGCGCAGGTGAAGCAGGGTCCAGAGGTTGCGGTTGCCACGCAGGATAATGTGGCCGCCACGTCCGCCGTCGCCTCCGTCAGGGCCCCCTTTGGGGACATATTTGGCGCGGTGATAGTGGCGTGAGCCGGCTCCGCCCTTGCCCGAGCGGCACAATATTTTCACATAGTCTATGAAGTTGCTTTCTGCCATTGTATTCTGGTTTTATTGATTGGCGGCCTTGCTGCAGGCCAGTGCGTAGTCATCGGGCGAACCTATGTCTATCCAGGTGCCGTCTATGGGGAAGTATGTCACCTTGTCCCCTTTGGCGAGGAGGAAGTCTATGAAATCTGTGGCATCCACACGCTCTTCGCCGCTGATAGCCGCGAGTTTGTCCCGACGCACTATGTAGATGCCTGCATTGGCGAAATAGGTATATGTTGGTTTTTCCTGAAAACTCTCCACTCTGTCCTCCCGGGTCTTAACTATTGCGTATGGCACGCTCACCGTATAGGTGGTGACGGCCATGGTCAGGGAGGCCCCGGAGGATATGTGCTGCTCGAACATCTTTTCAAAGTCTATGGTGGTGAGCAGGTCGGAGTTCATTACCAGGACATTGGCGTGTGTGAGTCCGGAGACCAGCCCGATAGAGCCGAAGGTGCCTAAAGGAGCCGGTTCCGCGACACACTTCACCGGCACCCGGTCGGCAGTGGCTGCCCGGTCGGCGAAGTGCTTCTCTATCTGCTCGTGGAGGTAATTGACAGTGACATGGATATTTTCTATGCCGCAGTGCTGTAGGGCCTCCACGTTGTGGTCGATAATCGGTTTGCCTCCTACCGGGAGCAGGGGCTTGGGCACTTTTTCAGTGAGCGGGCGGAGTCTCTCGCCGCGGCCCCCGGCCATGAGTACGGCATCCAGAGGGAGTAGGGCGCGGGTGGTGCGCAGGTCCACTATTTCGGAGATGTGTCCTTCGTCATCCAGCACGGGTAGGACTGCGATGCCGGCCGCACGTGCCTCGCGGAATACGTAGGCACACTCCATGTCTTGCTTAAGGAAGCGGAAGTCGCGGTGCATGACCCTTGTGACCTGTTCCTCAAGGGAGGCTCCGCTGAGAAGTCCGCGCCGTATATCCCCGTCGGTGAGGGTGCCGCACAGCGCTCCTTTTCCGTCAGTCACGAACAGGGTCAACGGCAATCCATGCAGCGAGTTTATGCGCTCCAGGGCCTGCTTGATTGTCGCGGTCCGGTTTATTAAGACTTGTTCGTAACGTGTATTCATAAGTGCGTATATAAACGGGTCGTCAGTCAAGAGTGGCGGCGAACTCCATCAGGTAAGCCTTGATGAAATCGTCCAGGTCACCGTCCATCACCCCGTTCACGTCGCTTGTCTGGTGTCCGGTGCGGTGGTCCTTGACACGTCGGTCGTCGAAGACATAAGAACGTATCTGGCTGCCCCATTCGATTTTCTTTTTGCCGGCTTCTATTTTAGCCTGTTCGGCCAGGCGGTGGTTCATCTCCTTTTCGTATAGGATAGAGCGCAGGTGACGCAGGGCGTTCTCCTTGTTCTTGGGCTGGTCTCGAGTCTCTGTATTCTCGATAAGGATTTCTTCCTCCTCGCCTGTATAGGGGTCCTTGTACTGGTAGCGCAGACGCACGCCGGATTCCACCTTGTTTACATTCTGACCGCCGGCGCCGCCGCTTCGGAAAGTATCCCAGGATAGGGCGGCCTGCGAGATGTTGATTTCAATGGTGTCGTCCACAAGCGGTGTCACGAATACGGATGCGAAGGAAGTCATGCGCTTGCCCTGTGCGTTGTAGGGGCTTACGCGCACCAGGCGGTGTACGCCGTTCTCGCTCTTCAGATAGCCGTACACGTAGTCGCCTTCGATGTTGATGGTGCAGGACTTTATGCCGGCGTCATCACCCTCCAGCAGCTGTGCTATTGAAGTCTTGTAGCCATGTTTCTCGGCCCATCGCAGGTACATACGCATGAGCATGGATGCCCAGTCCTGCGACTCGGTGCCGCCGGCGCCGGAGTTTATTTTGAGTACAACGCCTAATTTGTCCTCCTCGCGGCGCAACATATTGCGCAGTTCCAGCCGCTCGGTGTCTGCAAGCACCTGCGCGTACTGAGAGTCCACTTCCTCTTCCGTCACGAGTTCGTCTTTCACGAAGTCGAAGGCGAGCTGCAGCTCCTCGTATTGTTTCGCCAGGGCCTCGTAATTCTCAATCCAGAAGCGCAGTTCCTTGATTTTGCGCATTTGGAGTTCGGCAGCTTTCTGGTCGTTCCAGAAATCGGGCACATGAGTGCGCAATTCCTCTTCTTCGACTTGGATTTTCTTGCTGTCTATGTCTAAGTATCGTTTCAGGGCGTCTACACGGACGCCTATTTCCTTAAGTTGTTCTTGAGTTATCATTGGTCAGCTTCTTTCTATTGCTTTGGTAGAGAGTTGCATATTTTGTGTCGGTATCGCTTCGCATTGTTTCATAGCTCGAGTCCGAGTTTGCGGACAGTGGCCTTGTCTTCGGCCACACTGTTGCCGATGGAGGTAAGCATATCGCCCATCAGAATACCGTTGACGCCACCGGTGAGCATACGCTCGTTTGAAGCGGCGCTCATACGTGCCCTGCCTCCGGCGAAACGGATTGTCTTGTCGGGAAGCAGGAAGCGGAACAGGGCCATGGTGCGGATGACTTCCTCTTCGGAAATGAGCGGTGTGTTCTCCAGCGGTGTCCCGGGAATGGGGTTGAGAATGTTGACGGGAACGGAGTCTACATCCAGTTCGCGCAGTTCCAGTGCCAAATCGATGCGTTGAGCCATACTTTCGCCCATGCCTATTATGCCGCCGGAGCAAACCTGCAGTCCGGCCTTGCGGGCCGCGCGTATGGTCGCCTTCTTGTCGGCAGGGGTGTGGGTGGTGCATAGAGCGGGGAAGAACTCTTCGCACGTTTCAAGATTGCAGTGGTAGCGGCGTACGCCGGCTTCGGCCAGCTGCTGCATCTGCTCCTCGCCCATAAGTCCCATAGAGGCGCACAGATAAAGCCCGGTCTCTTCCTTAAGTCGGCGGAAGAGTGACAGAAAAGTGGGGAGGTCCTTGTCGGAGACCTTGCGCCCGCTTGTCACCAGTGAGAAGCGACGAATACCTTCGCGCTCGTTTATAGCTGCGGCGTGCATGGCCTCGTCGGGGTCTATGTGGTTATAGGTGTGGCACCCGGTGTGCCGCGAGGCCACCTGTGCGCACCATTTGCAGTCCTCGCCGCATAGTCCGGAGCGGGCATTGACAATTGAGCAGGAGTCAACCGTCTTGCCGCAGAGAGCCGTGGTTATTTCCCCGGCTCTGTCGCACAATTCGTCCAGATTAGGATAAACGGCCAGCTCCAGGGCCTCCTGTCGGGACACCTGATACCCGCTGATTACTCTGTGAGTGAGTTCTTTCAGTTCTTCAGTATTCATTGCATACGGTCAGCGCTGACAGTTCAGCGTCTGCTATCATGCAAAGTTAGCAAAAAAATCCGGAATACCCGCCGTATTTAGCCAACTTTCAGCGACTCGGCTCCCGAAATGCCTGCCCGTAGCGGGAGCTTGTACAGAATAGACTTTTTCAATGTTCTTTAATGTTTTATGCAATTATCTGAAAATTAGGGTAATATGTTTATGTCGCGGGAATTGTGACCAAAAATGTTTGGTGGGTTTAGGAAAAAGCGCTAACTTTGTGCCCGGGTAAGTCCTTCACGACCAGCTCCCCCTGAATTCCCCCAGGTCTTGACCGAAGCAAGGGTAGGGGGTTGAGCGGTGCGATGAAGTAAGCTTACCCACCTGCCTCTTTAGCTCAGTTGGCCAGAGCACGTGATTTGTAATCTCGGGGTCGTTGGTTCGAATCCGACAAGAGGCTCAGAATAAACCCGGGTGCGTCAAAATTGGAATTGACGCACCTTTTTGTTATTCCAGTTTCGTTTGATTTCGCAGGACTCTTGTTTGGATTGCGAATTTTTAAACAGTTTCTAAGATTATGCACATCCACAATACCACTTTAGTATGTTCGGACAATGACCTGCCTGCGTTGCTCGGCTTTTTGCGTTCCGAAGTCATACCCGTTTTGCTTGAAGAAGGATTGGCTGCCTCGCCTCGGCTGGCCCGCGTCATCTCCTCTCTGCCCGGTGCCTCTGAAGATGCCGAGAGCGTATCCCTCCAGTTTGAGTTCGGCGATATGGCCTCGCTGGCCGGATGGAAGAAGCGTCACCTGCCCCGGGGACTGGAGGCCTTGAATCGCAAATTCGGCCAAAAGGTGTTGGTATTCAGTACGGTATTGCAACAGTTGCCTCATGCCTGAAATCGGACATGAGCGCATAATTATGGGTATTGACCCGGGCACTAACGTCATGGGATATGCCTTGCTGTCTGTAGATGCCGGCAAACCGAATCTGATGCTTATGGGAGTAATCAAGCTCTCCAAGTTTGAAGACCATTATCTGCGTTTGCGTCGCATCTATGAGCGTGTGCATCAGTTGGTGACTCAGCATCTGCCGGACGAGCTTGCCATCGAGGCCCCGTTTTTCGGCAAGAATGTGCAGAGTATGCTCAAATTGGGCAGGGCGCAGGGGGTAGCCATGGCGGCGGCCCTTACTCGTGACATACCTATTGCCGAATACCCTCCCCGCAGTGTCAAGCAGAGCATTACCGGTGTAGGCTCGGCCTCTAAGGAGCAGGTCGCCAATATGTTGCAGCATTTACTGCGTATTCCGGACGAGAAGATGCCGGCCCTCCTGGACGCCACCGACGCTTTGGCCGTCGCTCTTACCCATTTCTATGAAACGGGTAAACCGCAGTTGCCCAAAGGTCCAAGAACCTGGGCTGAATTTCTGAGTAAAAACCCTGACCGTCTGGCTCAGCGCCGGACGCCTGATGCCGATAGAAAATGATTGAGGAAATGCTGAAACATAACCGCGAGTTTGTAGCAAACGGCGGTTACAGAAAGTTTGAAACGAGTAAATATCCTGATAAGAAACTCGCGATTGTCACTTGCATGGACACCCGTCTGGTCACTCTTTTGCCTGCCGCACTCGGTATTGACAACGGAGATGTGAAAATGATTAAGAATGCGGGAGGCACCATTACCAACCCTTTTGACTCAACCATGCGAAGCCTGCTTATTGCTGTATATGA
>ERZ860264.86-NODE-86-length-74960-cov-9.262252_pt1 | contig 74960 bp, 55 predicted proteins | sample MGYA00509980_ERZ860264 | MGnify/ENA primary metagenome ERZ860264 (study PRJEB30046, sample SAMN00715212) | human gut metagenome | study: EMG produced TPA metagenomics assembly of the A metagenome-wide association study of gut microbiota in type 2... | reverse complement strand
CCGTTAAATGTTTATTCATCAAACGGTTAGACGAAACCGTTCAGAATTTAAAATACATTACAACGAACTCACAAAAGACCACTCGCTGGAAGTAATTGATTTTGTAGACTCCACCGAAGAAGATGATACAAGAAGCCTATGGAATTCTCAAATAGATGTTTTAAAAAGAGTCTTTGGTATATAATTCTTTAAAAATATACAATACATAGTTTTCCTCTTCGTTTTTTATACTAATTTTGCACATTAGATAACGAGAATATTGGGAATGCTACGCATAAAAAAACTTGATATATTTGTATTAAAGAGTTTCTTATTACTCTTTTGTGGTACTTTTTTTATCTGTCTTTTTATCTTCATGATGCAATTTTTATGGAGATATGTAGACGAATTGGTAGGAAAGGGATTGGATATGAATGTGCTTGCACAGTTCTTCTTCTATTCCGGGTTAACCCTTATTCCTATTTCCTTACCTTTGGCCATTCTGCTGGCCGCTCTGATGACGTTCGGAAACTTTGGAGAACGTTATGAATTATTGTCCATGAAAGCAGCAGGTATTCCATTGTTGCGCATCATGGCCTCAGTTGTTATTTTCAGCATCTTTTTGGGAGGAATGTCTTTTTTTTTCCAAAATGTAATTGGTCCTAAAGCCCAAAAACAACTTTGGACTTTATTGGTCTCCATGAAACAAAAGTCACCGGAAGTTGACATTCCGGAAGGTGTATTTTACAGCGATATTGAAGGATACAATATCTATGTCAAAAAGAAAGATAAAGACACCGGCATGCTAAAAGATGTACTCATCTATAACTTTTCCGATGGATTTGAAAATGCACATATCGTATGGGCTGAAGAAGGAAAACTGGAGTTGACAGCAGACAAGCAACACTTATATCTGCATTTGTACAATGGAGAACAATTTGAGAACCTAAAATCACAATCGGTTATTTCTCAAAATGTTCCTTACCGACGGGAAACCTTCAAGGAAAAACATACCCTCATCAAGTTTGATTCCGAATTTAACATGGTAGACGGAAGTTTCCTTGACCGACGTTCGGATATTAAAAACATGCGTGAAATATCTGTAGCAATCGATTCTCTGATTGCTTATGGAGACAGTGTAGGACGGGCTATGCATGCAGAAACAATGCAACTAACCTATAAGCCTGCCCAGCTATCATCTTCCGACTCCATCAAACTACAAAAGGAGCATATTACTGTTGTCAATGTAGACAGTGTTTACAACTCGATGACATCGGCAGAAAAGCTGAAAACCGTAACTGCCACAAAAAACCGTTTATCTTCACTGGCTTCCGACTGGAACATGAAGAGTTATATCACACAGAATACAGATAGTGACATACGCAGCCACCAGTCGGACTGGCATAAAAAAATCACCTTGTCACTGGCTTGTGTCATTTTCTTCTTCATCGGTGCTCCCTTAGGAGCAATTATCCGAAAAGGAGGATTAGGAATGCCTGTTGTGATATCAATTATCATCTTCCTAATTTATTATATTGTAGATTCCGGTGCGACACGTATTGCCAAAAGTGGAGAAATGAATATTATGCTGGGAACCTGGATGAGTACCATCGTATTGGCGCCACTCGGGGCTTTCTTTACTTACAAGTCGAACAAAGACTCGGCAGTATTCAATGCTGATATGTATATCATGTTTTTCAGAAAGCTATTTGGTATACGCATATCAAGACACATGTTTAAGAAAGAAGTGATTATTCACAACCCTACCTATAAGGAAGATTGGGAAGTATTGGAGGATATTTGTAATTCATGCGAACAATATGCCCGCACACACCGTTTATTAGGTCTGCCCAATTATATTCAGATTTTCACGAATAACAAGCATGATGATGTCATCAAAGACATCAATCAGAAAATGGAAAATACGATTGAGGATTTATCAAATACCAAAGATCATATTATCCTGAACTATATGAATAACTACCCGTTCCTATCGACCACAGCCCATAAGAGCCTGTTCGATAACCGCTGGTTAAATCTGCTTGTCGGTATTGTTATTCCTGCAGGCCTGTTGGTATATCTGCATATTTGGAGATACAGAATACGTTTGGACAAAGATCTGAAAACTATTATAAAAACAAGTAGAGATATTCAAGAACAAATAAAGAATCAACATTTATATTAAAATACATTATGGACAAAGTCAAATTAAACACCATTGAAGAAGCTATCGAAGATTTTCGCAAAGGCGAGTTTGTTATTGTTGTTGACGATGAAGATCGTGAAAACGAAGGCGATTTGATTATTGCTGCCGAACTGATTACTCCCGAGAAAGTAAACTTCATGCTGAAACATGCCAGAGGTGTACTTTGTGTTCCTATTCCCATTTCACGTTGTCAAGAGCTCGACTTACCTTATCAAGTCGCTAACAATACCTCTGTATTAGGAACTCCGTTTACCGTTACAATCGATAAACTGGAAGGATGTAGCACCGGAGTTTCTGCAGCCGACCGTGCTGCAACCATCCGTGCTTTGGCAGATCCTAACTCAAAGCCTGAGACTTTCGGACGCCCGGGACACATCAACCCACTGTATGCTCAGGAAAAAGGAGTACTCCGCCGTGCCGGTCACACCGAAGCATGTGTGGATATGGCTCGTCTGGCAGGTTTGTATCCAGCTGCCGCATTGATGGAAATCATGAACGAAGACGGAACAATGGCACGCCTTCCTGAACTTCGCAAGATGGCGGACGAATACGGATTCAAACTGATTTCAATAGCCGACCTTATTGCTTACCGACTGAAACAGGAATCACTGGTAGAGAAAGGTGTAGAGGTTAATATGCCGACAGTATACGGTAATTTCCATCTGATTCCTTTCCGTCAGAAAAGTAACGGATTGGAGCACGTAGCTTTAATAAAAGGTGAATTTACCGAAGATGAACCGGTATTGGTACGTGTACATTCATCATGCGCAACAGGTGATATTTTCGGTTCTATGCGATGCGATTGCGGAGACCAGCTTCACCGTGCAATGCAGATGATTGAAAAAGAAGGAAAAGGTGCAATCATCTATCTCAACCAGGAAGGCAGAGGCATTGGACTGATGGAAAAGATGAAAGCTTACAAACTCCAGGAAGAAGGCATGGATACAGTAGATGCAAATATTTGTTTGGGACATCAGGCCGACGAACGTGATTACGGTGTAGGTGCTCAGATTTTAAGAGAAATCGGTATTCACAAAATGCGTCTGATGACCAACAATCCGGTAAAACGTGTCGGACTGGAAGCCTATGGATTGGAAATCGTAGAAAATGTACCTATCGAAATCACTCCTAATGAGTACAACGAACGTTACCTTCATACAAAAAAGGAGCGCATGGGACATACTCTCCACTTTAACAAGTAAATAGATACTTATATATAAGTCACACAGCAGGAGATAAAATCGGATAAAAACATATATTTTACTTTTAACCGGTTTTATCTCCTGTATAATAAATTAACTTTCAACTATGGAAACAAATAATCTCGTAAGGAATTATACAGCAAAAGCCGCTCAGGCAACTCTCCTCCGCAGTGTATATTTATGGATGACTCTTGCCCTAATTATTACAGGCTTTGTAGCTATGTATGTAGCAAAATCATATACACTGGTAAATATGATGATTCAAAACTCCATGATGTTTTGGGGAGTACTGATAGCTGAAGTAGCATTAGTATGGTACTTATCTGCCCGTATCTACAAGATGTCATTTACAACAGCTACCATACTATTTATAGTCTACTCTATATTAAATGGTGTAACCCTCTCCATTCTACTGCTTGTTTACACGGCAAGTTCCATTGCAACTACATTCTTTGTCACAGCTGGAACATTCGGCACCATGGCCATCTTTGGCTACATAACCAAAAAAGATTTAACCCGCATCGGAAGTCTCTGTATCATGGGAGTAATAGGAATTATCATAGCTTCGCTGGTTAATTTATTCCTGCAAAACTCTATGATGGATATGGTTATCTCTTACATAGGAGTATTACTGTTTGTAGGACTGACAGCGTACGACTCTCAGAAAATAAAGAGATTGCTATCCGGCGATGATATCGAAGTCAATGAAGTCACGCAAAAGATAGCTTTAATGGGAGCAATGACACTATATCTCGACTTTATTAATCTATTTATCTACCTACTTCGCATTTTAGGCGACAGAAAGTAAGAAAAAGAAGCTAAATTCTTTTATATATGAAAGAATTTAGCTTCTTTTGCAAAATAAATATTCAATCTTAAAAATAAGGACAAAACAATGAACCAACTTTCAGATCGTTTGAACAGCCTGTCTCCGTCAGCGACTCTGGCTATGTCTCAAAAAAGTAGTGAATTAAAAGCACAAGGTGTTGATGTTATCAATTTAAGTGTCGGTGAACCTGACTTCAATACTCCCGACCATATCAAAGAAGCTGCTAAAAAAGCAATTGATGATAACTTCTCACGCTATTCTCCTGTTCCCGGCTATCCTGCTTTGCGTAATGCAATCGTAGAAAAGCTGAAAAATGAAAATGGTCTGGAATATACCGCAGCACAAATCAGTTGTGCAAATGGTGCAAAACAATCTGTTTGCAACACTATCATGGCTCTTATCAATAAAGGAGACGAAGTGATTGTACCGGCTCCTTACTGGGTAAGTTATCCGGAAATGGTAAAACTGGCAGAAGGTACTCCAGTAATTGTACGTGCAGGAATTGAACAAGATTTCAAAATAACTCCAGCACAGCTCGAAGCAAGTATCACCCCTCGTACCAGAGCTTTGATTCTTTGCTCTCCTTCAAACCCAACCGGTTCTGTATATACACAGGAAGAATTGGCAGGACTGGCTGCAGTATTGGCTAAACACGAACGAGTAATTGTGATTGCTGATGAAATTTACGAACACATCAACTACATCGGAAAACATCAGAGTATTGCTCAGTTCAACGAAATCAAAGACCGTGTAGTTATTGTTAATGGTGTATCTAAGGCATATGCAATGACTGGTTGGCGTATTGGTTTCATTGCCGGTCCGGAATGGATTGTAAAAGGGGTAAATAAACTACAAGGTCAATATACTTCTGGTCCATGTTCTGTATCTCAGAAAGCAGCAGAAGCAGCTTATACAGGCTCACAGGCTCCGGTAGAAGAAATGCGTAAAGCATTCGAACGCCGCCGCGATTTAATTGTGAAACTGGCAAAGGAAATTCCGGGCTTCGAAGTCAACGTTCCACAAGGTGCTTTCTACCTCTTCCCTAAATGCGACTCATTCTTCGGTAAGAAAGACGGAGACCGCGTTATTGCTAATGCTGACGACTTGGCTATGTACTTGCTCGAAGTAGGTCACGTAGCTTGTGTAGGAGGTACTTCTTTTGGTGCACCTGAATGTATCCGTATGAGTTATGCCACTTCCGATGAAAATATCATCGAAGCAATGAAGCGTATTAAAAATACATTAGCCCGTTTGAAATAATAAACTCAACCCTTATTATAAGCAAGAAGGTATATCTGATGAAGCAATTTCATTCGATATACCTTCTTTTCATTACTTTTCTAAAGTCACAAGCAACATAAAAAGTCATGCAACTTTCACATCACGCTGTAAAAAACAAATAGAAAAATCCAGAATCAATGATGAGAGCATACATGGCCGGCTTCATGATGTCCTGCACAACCGACTCCTGAATCTTGAATTTTACCAGCCAGATAAGCTTCAGCTACCTCTAAAACAGCACCTTTACAGCCTCGTATTACCTTAATGTTGCACGATGAAAGTTTATTCAAAGCTCCTTCTCCCATATTTCCAGCCAACATTACTGTTACACCGTCTTCCTGAAGTTTGAAAGCAATATTCGATTTACATCCACAACCTTGCGGAGAAGGAATAGTCTCACTCATCACAATCTTATTGTTATCATCTACTGTAAGAATAGTATAAAACTCACAATGACCGAAATGGTCGTCTATCATTCCATTTCTGGTAGGTAAAGCTATTTTTTTCATCTCTTTATAATAAATTGGTTTTAACTCTTTATCTTCAATCTCCACACAAGGTTCCTTACACAACGGACATACCGTATGATCGAGTGTAGCACTAGGAATAATGTTGTTAAACAAAAAGCCACACTTACTACAACGAAACCACCGGGCATCCATATAAGAAGTCCCCCCTTCTATAATCAAACGACATGAACCAATGATTGCCTCAGCTATTTTTTTTCTCGCAGATGCATAAATGCGAGTTAAAGTAGGACGTGAGATTCCCATACTTTCTGCAGCTTCTGCCTGAGTTTTCCCCTCATAATCACATAAATAAACAGCTTCATACTCTTCAACATACAATATGATTTCTTTCAAACATAAGGGGTTGTCTAAAGGTGCAAAACCTACAGATAGAGGAATACCTCTTACTTTTCTGATATTTTTAGGACGTGGAGACATATTTTCATCATATTACGATGCAAATATAATGAACATATGTTCATTATAAAATAAAAATTACTGATTTAACGCTCCACAATGCGGACAAATTCCTTTGGCTCTCATCTTAGCTCCGCAAGCTCCACAAGCATAAGGATAAGAATTGGACTTTCTTAATCGGGTAATACATAATACCGTATAACTTATCCAACAAAGATAAGCCAGATAAACCCATATATAAGTGAAGAAGATATAAAGAAAAATACAGCAGGAAATAAATCCTACCAAATAGAAAAATGAAATTTCCAAAGTAGCCTGATGAAACAAGTCATCAAGCATTGCAATACCTACTAAACCAATCATCCCCACACAAACAATGAATAGTCCTAAAATGAAGGGAAGTTCAAAAGGATTTAAAGTCGGATTATAATAATACTGCATCCAGGTTTGAGGAACAAAATGCAAGATACTATTATAAAGTACTGCTGATGAGGAAAGCAACCAAGACAATACTATAGGAAATACACTATCTATATCGTTGAGTCCTAAAAGTTTTATCTGCTTTTTACGAACAGCCTTCAACACCGTCCAAAGAAAAAACAATCCTACTATTATAAAGAAAACGACTGTATGTGTATTGCTGAACCAATGGATACATTTAGATATCGGATCTACAGGAACAATATTTTTCAAAAGCGTACGTTCACAAAGCCAGCCAATGGTCTCCTGATCGCGCGCCACCTTTACCCATACCGAATCTTCTTTTTCTTGCCGATGTACCGAAAATTCGGCTACCACCAAACGGTCCCCCCGAAAGACCTTTACAGAATCTGTAAAAGGAAGCTGATAGAGCCACAAAGAGTCTGCAGTGACTTCAAAATTGCTATTCAATGCATATAAACGAGGCGTATTAAGGTATAAAGAGTCTGCCCCTTTCCCTTTCTGCAAAGGAAAAGAAGCCGGATAATGACATGCTGTAATACAAAATATTACCCCCAACAACCCTATTACATACCTTATGAGCCTCATCTGTTTTTATTCTGCCAATACTTTCATCTGACAAGCCTTACAATCAAACTGTAAACGGAAACGACGTCCGTCTGCACTGACTAGAAAATAAGGTTCTTTAAAAGGAGAGCGTGTCTTATGGTGTGTAGGACACCATCCCATACTATAGCGGATACAATGTTTGCAGAACATCAATACAGCCTGTTCCGGTTGCTCCTTTTCAAAAGCCGGAAGAATACGTTTCACACCATGATCATGATAAAAGCTCCATGCAGAGCGGTTCATCACATTTCCCAAATAGGTAAGTTCCTGTGCTGGAAATGCATGCGTAGTTTCTGGCATTTTCGCAATCTCCCTACGATAATTTATCTTGCGAGATTCCGACAACTTCTCTACGGCTCTACGACGCAACTCCGACAATTCAGAAGAAGGTATAAACCAGTTATCGGATAAAGAAATGACTATTTCTCTCATCTCGAAAGGTGTATTTCCCAACTTACTCAACTGATTTTTCAGATTCTCAGCCTGAGGAGTACGCGCCAGTTCTTTTTCTCTCTGTAAGGTAACTACGATACGATTATTATCTTCATCGGCCATTTCCAAAGCAAATCCCCAATTCGACTCTGTCAATTCCATACGAACGGCAATTTTACGCTCTGCCGACTTTTTCTGCATCACTCTTTCAAACTCCTGGTCGAAGTTGCGATACAGTTTTGTCTTAGGTTTTAGTCTGGGCATTTCCTGAGGATACAGCTTATTATTCTCTACCCTATTTACACGGAAGCCTTGCAATTTTCCCTGCTCATCCAAGAAGCAGAGTCCGTCTCCATTGGAAAATGGCTTTACACCTGCCACCGTCAGATAATTTCCACGCACCTCTTTCACCACTCCCATTTCTTCTCCAAGCGATTTGGGAGTATCAAAAGAAAAGATACCCGGATTACGTCCATGTACAAAATAATCAGTAAAACCACGGCTGAAACTTTTATCCAGCTGAGGAGTAAATGCCAGTTTCACCCGTCCCGATGAAGCCCGTACATATTCCTTACGGCGCTTCAGAATAGCATCCAGCTTCTGTCTGTAATATGCGGTTACATTCTTTACGTACGAAACATCTTTCAGTCGTCCTTCAATCTTCAGAGAAGAAGCTCCTGCATCAAGTAAGGCTTCCAGATTTTCACTCTGATTCATATCTTTCAAAGACAACAAATGTTTGTTTTTTGCTATTACCTTACCTTCTGAGTCAACCAAATCAAAACCCAACCGGCAGAACTGTGCACATTCTCCACGATTAGCACTACGTCCGTAACATGCCTGGCTTACATAGCACTGACCGCTATAGCTGACACACAACGCTCCGTGTACAAACACTTCAAGAGGAGTATCAGGACAGGTCTGATGAATTTTTCTAATTTCTTCAAGAGTAAGTTCACGGGCAAGCACAACCTGGCGAAATCCGGCCTCAGCAAGAAAACGTACTTTTTCCGGAGTACGATTATCCATTTGTGTACTGGCATGCAAAGGAATAGGAGGAAGATTCAAACGAGTGATACCCATATCCTGAATAATCAGTGCATCTACCCCCGCCCGATAAAGATCCCATATCATCTCTTCTGTTTCCTTCAGTTCCTCATCGTGCAAAATGGTATTCACCGTCACATAAATACGCACATTAAACGTATGTGCATACTCCACCAGTGCAGCAATATCTTCCAGCGAATTGCCGGCAGCAGCACGGGCACCAAAGCGGGGAGCACCAATATATACTGCATCAGCACCATGATTAATGGCTTCGATACCACACTCCAGATTCTTAGCCGGAGCCAATAATTCAATAGGACGTTGCTTTACCATTATTTTATTTCATTTATATCGTATGGTGTTTCCTGATATACATAATAATTCAGCCAGTTAGAGAACAGCAGATTGGCCACACTACGCCAGCGCACCAACGGACCGTTATCCGGGTTATCTCCCACATAATAGTTCTTGGGAATATCAATAGGCAATCCTTTTTCCACATCACGGCGATACTCTGTATCCAATGTATAGGGAGAATATTCCGAATGACCGGTTACAAAAAATTCACGTCCTCCTCTTGCCATCACAATATGTACTCCCGAATCATCCGATTCTGAAATGATTTTCAGTTCCGGATGCTTCTCTATATCCTCACGGCGTATTTCTGTATGGCGGCTATGGGGAACAAAAAACAAATCGTCAAAGCCTCTGAAAATAGGTAACTGACGGAATCCTTCACAAATATGATGTTCGAAAATACCAAACATCTTTTTGTCCAACGGATACTTAGGTATTCCATAATGATAGTACAGCCCAGCCTGTGCAGCCCAACAGATATACAGAGTAGATGTAACATGAGTACGTGTCCAGGCAAAGATATCAGCTATTTCCTCCCAATAGTTTACCTCTTCAAAAGCAAGGTGTTCAACGGGAGCACCAGTAATAATCATACCATCGAACTTCTCATTCTTCATCAGTTCAAAATCCCTGTAAAAAGCTTTCATATGCTCAATAGGGGTATTCTTCGAAGTATGGCTCTTCAGCTTCATAAAGCTGACCTCAATCTGCAAAGGTGAGTTGGACAAGAGACGAATCAAATCAGTCTCTGTAGTAATCTTTATCGGCATCAGGTTTAAAATCACAATCTTCAACGGACGGATGTCCTGTGCCGTAGCCCGCGAATTATCAATTACAAAGATGTTTTCTTCTTTCAATAAATCAATAGCAGGCAGTCTATCGGGTAAATTTAATGGCATATCTTCTCTTTATTCTTTTCCATGACAAAATTAAACATTTCGGCCGGATTACAGAAATATAAAGAAGCTCAATAATCAATATTCCATTTCTTCAACAAACGAAAATCTTCGTCGTCCATCTTCATATCCTTTAGTGAGCGCGCCTCATTATGATCGTTCAGATACACACGTGGAGATTCCACAAAGTTTTGACTCGCTACAGAACAATTTTCCTTCCGGTATACAGTTTCAACTCCTGCTAAATCAAGCATAGTATGAAACAGAGAAGAACTGGAGGAAATATTTTTCAGACGGTTTGCTTCCAAAGCCTGTACTTTATCGGAATAAGCAGTCTGATATTCATCCGAAGTCCAGACAACAAAAGGTACATAAATCTGATAAGCTGAAGGAATAGGAGATGCATGAAGAAATAAACGACGATCGTCATCGTATAAATCTTCTCCGTGATCAGAAGTATAGACAAAAGCTGTTTGTGCCTGCTCCTGCTTCAAAAGTGACATCAAACGAAATAAAAAATAATCTGTATAACGAATGGTATTGTCGTAAGCGTTTTTTAAATTTTCACGATATTTGACTGATACATCCAACGGAGAATCCGGTTTGAAATATGCAAAATCATTCGGATAACGTTCTTTATAGCTAAAATGAGAACCGTATGTATGCAATACCACAAACAACTTTCTCTGTTTCTTTTTCAATTCTTTTTCTAATAACAACAGCAAGTCTTCATCCCCGGGATTGAGACAAGATTCTTTTTCTTTAATAAAATAGCTATTCTCCGCTTCTTTACCGAAAAAATCAATAAATGAATTATTATACCGCTGATTAGAAAAAAAGGCAGTATGGAAACCTGCTTCTTTAAATGCCGTCAATATTCCTTTCCGGAAATAAATAGAATCGAAGTTTTCTGCACAAATATCCGACAGCAACATCGGTACACTTTTATGAGTGGTATTCGATTCTGTAAGAACCTTCGGAAAAGCGACCAACCCGTCCGTTACAGACAACAAAGGATTTGTGTCACGGTCATATCCATATAATTTCCAATTTAATGCACGAGATGTTTCCCCCACAACCATCACATAAATTTCCCGTTCCTCTTCTGCATGGGAAGAATATGCATGAAAAGAGAAGTCTTTTGAGGTCTGGTCATACGACTCGGTCTTAATCTCCCTCTGTACTGCCAAATATGCATTATAACACACATTTACCGGATAAAAATCGGACTTGAATTCATATTGTTCATCAGTCCAAACTGTCAAGAGTAAAGCCAGAACTCCTAAGAAAAGCCCCAATACCGATTTTTTACGCTGTCTGCGAAGGAAATCTTCAGAAACAGTTCTTTTATGTACCACGCTTATTATTCCCCAAACAATTATAGGGATATATAATAAAAACACCACCACCAATGCGGGGATTAAGTTGTCTAATAATTCAAATGCTTCTGCGGAATTAGTCGTTACCAGATTCAGAAACATGTCAACAGCAATGACCGACTTTCCAAACAAATAAAGTAAGACTATCTGAAAAGCTCCCAAAAAAACAAACAAAAACAAATATCCCACCATCTTAGCACTGCTTCTCGACAATGTCATCAGCGTATAATAGCATCCAAGCGGTAACAGAATATTGGTCAGCTTCGCACCAACAGACATCTGCTCGGTAATACACAACAATATATTGGGGACAATTAAAACAAATAAAAAACAGTAAAATAAATTCCTTTGATCTTCAAACCACTTCTTCATATTGCTAAAAAGCTTCATTTATATTAAAAATAAACCCGGTCTGGTGCCTGCCAAATCCTAGATCTAACCTTACATTCACTCTTTTCTTAAACTCCCAACGATAACCGACACCATAATTGGGTAATAAATGTTTCCATCTCAGAGCAGAAAATTCGGGAAAGACAGTACCACCTCCTACCCATACAGCTATACCATTCCGTTTCCATACATGCTGACGAAGTTCTATTTGTGCATCCATAGCACATTTATCCCGATATCTTCCTTCATAATACCCTCTCATGGAATAAGAACTTCCCAATGTAGCCATCAATCCCCAAAAAGGATCTCCATAATTCAATTGGGTATGAAACTGTCCGGCCAATATACCTCCCTTCCATACCGGTCTGTAATAGTTTGCAGTAAGTTCCGTACTACTAAAAGCGTAATCATTACCTAAGAACGAAGGACTGAATCTCTGGTCGAGACGTACATACATTCCTTTATAAGCATTAGTCAGAAAATCTCTGCTATCATATACTATAGAAAACCCGGGAGTAATGCCAATTGTTTTCTGATCCATTCCATTTAACAATTCCGGCTTTTCAAAATCATACCCCCGAATGTAGTCAAAAGCAAAAGTTGGTCCTACATAGAGATTGGAACTGACGCGGAACATAAAATCCAGTTTAACCTGAGCTTGAAAGCGTTTATATTCACTTTCGTTATCGTCATTAGCTCCATTATCATACCCCGTTCCCCAATAAAGGCTCGGAAAAGAGAAAAAATAAAGATTATAATTAAAGCGATAGCGGTCTTTCGGGAACAAATGAGTACCTCTCACTCCCAGCAAATAGAAGCCTACAGTAGAAACATCTCCGTACAAGGAAACATTGGAAGGAGGAAGAAGAGAATCTGTACGGTCTGTCCGATACAATCCGGCCGCAACCAACCCGATACCCAGTTTGGTATCAGTAGAATAATGAGGTCCTCCAATGATGCTGAAATCAAATTTTTTATCACTTTTTTCCTTGTTGGCATCATTGAAATAAGCTAGAAATTTCTTTAAGAAACCTGTTTTTTCAGTTTGTAAAGAATCATGAGCAGAAATTTCTGTCGAATCAGAAACAATCCCCCTTTTATCAACTTCTTCTATCACATGAGTTTGAGAAAACAAGTTAATAAAAGTGAGGATTGTCAGGCATAATACAGTAAGTCGTAGCATAACAATCGTATATTTATGTAAATATACGATTTATTCTACATTTAATGTTATACTACGTGGCTTTTCCATCGGAAATGCCACAAAAACCGAGAATTTTACAGCCTATAACCTGTTTTTATAAATATCAGCCATCAGTTTCTGATATTGATTTTCTATCTGAATATAAGCTTGAAGATTGCGGAATACTCCGTCTACCTCTACATAATATTCAATAATAGACAGTTGCCCAGCCATAACAGCCTGTTTCAACATATCCAGCGTTTCGTGCATCAAAGGCACATCGTATGCTTTCATTGCTTCCTGCAATTGCAGTACTTCATTATAACGGCTCTGTACCGTTGCTTCTGCCTGCAAACGTGCGTTATCCAACTGTAAGCGAGCTCCTACTTCCTGGGCACGGGCAATCTTCACTTTTTTCCGGTTGGAGAACAGAGGAATACTCCCTCCAATAAGAAATCCGTTACTCTTTTCATCCAAAGAAGTATTCCGGCGGTAGCCAACCGAAAGCTTAGGCAACCAGTTTTGCTTGTTTACACTTACCTCTTTGGCAGCAGCACGAGCAGCCGCATCCGAAGCTAATAAATCAGCATCAGTCAGCATAATTTCATCGTACAAAGCATTGTAATCGCTTATTTTTTCTATCTGCGGATAAGTATCAGCAGTAAACTCCAAAGGTAAGTTACCGTTCATTGCCAACAGCGACTGTAAAGCGGTACGGTGTGCGGCATTATTTTGAGTAACCTCAGTCTGCACATTCATCCGTTCCATTTTTATTTTATTGACCTCAAGTATTCCGGCATCCCCTTCCTGAAGACGCTTTTCGAACAAAGTAAGCAGTTCATCAGCATTTTTCTTACGGGCATCCAGCAGAGCTTTCTCCTGATTCAGACGTATCAAATCCAAACACAGATTTTTGGCATCCAAAAGTATGGTACGACGGACAGCCTGCTGCTGTCTGTCCAATACTTCCTGTTGCAATTTTCCCGACTGCCTGCGTGCCGCATACAGAGTAGGAAAATCAAATTCCTGTGAAACAACCAGCTCCGAACTGGCTACTCCATCTACTCCTTTTGCAAAAAACGGACTATAATCTATCGTTGGATCCGACAGACTGTTCTGTGTCTGAACTTCCATCTTTGCAGCTTCTGTCAGTTGCAACTGTGCCTGCAGTTCTTTATTGTTACGCTCAATACTCTGCAAGACATCTGCTATATTCTGGGCCTGCAAACTGCCGGCAAGAAACAGTCCCACAACCCCAATCATATATTGTTTTCTCATAAATTATTTTTTTACAGTTGACTTTTTCCGATTCATTAACTCATATACAATAGGAATAATAAAGGCATTCAGGAAAGTAGAGGTCAGCAGACCACCCAGAATAACCTTTGCCATCGGACTCTGTATTTCATTTCCCGGCAAATCTCCACGCAAAGCAAGCGGAATAAGTGCCAATGCCGATGACAATGCCGTCATCAGGATAGGATTCAGACGATCCAGCGAACCGTGTACAATACTTTCACGGATTCCCATATGCTGCTCCTCACGCAACAAATTGTAATGGCTGATCAGCAACATACCATTTCGGGTAGCAATGCCAAAGAGAGAGATAAAACCGATAATAGCCGGAATACTCATTTCTCCCGTCGTACACAATAAAGCAAACACTCCTCCAATCAATGCCAGCGGAAGATTCAACAGAATAACTCCACTTTGAGCCACATTCTTAAACTGCACATACAATAAAAGGAATATCACCACAATACTCATCAGTGAAGCCAGCATCAGAATACGACTTGCAGCCTGTTCGCTTTCAAACTGTCCACCATACTCGATATGATACCCTTCCGGCAAACTGATTTCCTTATCCACTCTTTCGCGGATATCGTTTACCACACTGCGTAAATCGCGTCCGCTTGTATTGGCAGAAATAACAATCTTACGCTTTACATTCTCTCTATTGATGGTATTGGGTCCCATAGACGATACCACATCTGCTACATACGACAAGGGAACTTTGTTTCCCTTTCCGGTATCAATCATCAGATCTTTCACACGTTCTATTTCTCCTCTGTCTTCTTCTGCCGAACGGACTATCAGATTGAAAGCCTTTCCCTTTTCATACACTTGCGATACCACCTCACCTGCCATGCATACAGTAACAAACTCATTAAACTGCGGCAACGACATACCGTATTTAGCCAAAGCTTCGCGACGGGGAACAATCTTCAACTCCGGACGTTCTATCTGCTGTTCCACGTTCAGGTCGGCAATACCTTCTACATCACTGATGGCAGCCTTTATCTGATTACCCAAAGCAAACATCCGGTTCAAGTCGTCTCCAAACAACTTGATGGCAATGCTGGCCTGTGTACCACTCAACATGGCATCGATACGGTGACTGATAGGCTGTCCTATTTCGATATTGGCTCCGGTAAGTACAGAGAGCTTATGACGAACTTCCTCCAGCAACTCTGCATGCGAGCGATCCTTTAATTCAAAAGGTGCTTCTATTTCGGATACGTTTACTCCCAGTGCATGCTCATCCAATTCAGCACGACCGGTCTTACGAGCTACTGTCTGAATTTCAGGAATTGTCATCAGCAATTCTTCTGCCTGGCGTCCAATCTTATCCGATTCCTCCAGTGATATACCTGGCATGGAGCTCACATTAATTGTGAACGAACCTTCGTTGAACGGAGGCAGGAAGCTACTTCCTAATGTAAAGAAACTGCCTAACGCAACAACAAATAAAGCCCCTGTAAATCCAAGCACCACTTTCTTATGTTCCAATGCCCAGCACAGACTTGCTTCATAATGCTTCTTCAACCAGACTGCAAGAAAAGCCTCCTTCGGCAACCCTTTTTCCAAGGTCTTACCTCCCAGCAAATAACTGCACAAAACAGGAGTCAAAGTCAGAGCCACTACAGTAGAAGCAAACAAGGATACAATAAAGGCAACTCCCAGCGGAACCAGCATACGTCCTTCCATTCCACTCAGGAAAAACAGAGGAACAAAGCTGACTATAATAATCAGAGTAGAATTCAAGATAGGCATACGTACCTCACGTGAAGCGTTGAAGACAACCTCACGTATCGGACGGCGCTCTGCCACAGGCAGCATTCTGTTTTCACGCAAATGCTTCCATACGTTTTCTACATCCACTATGGCATCATCGACCAGCGAACCGATAGCAATAGCCATACCTCCCAAACTCATGGTATTGATACTAAGTCCCATGTAGTGAAGTACCAAAATCGCTACCACTAAAGACAAAGGCAGTGTTACCAAAGAAATAAGTGTAGTACGTGTATTGGCCAGGAACAGGAAAAGCACAATAATTACAAAGATGGCCCCCTCGTACAAAGAGCTCTGTACATTGCTGATTGAGTTTTCGATAAAACGAGACTGACGGAATATATCGGTAGAGACTTTCACATCGGGCGGAAGATTCTTCTGCAGATCCTTCAAAGCTGCCTCCAGTTGTTCGGTCAGTTCAATGGTTCCAGTATTAGGCTGCTTGGTGACTGTAATCAGCACTGCCGGTTTACCCTTTTCGGAAGCGAGTCCCAGTTTAGGCTGCTGTGCACCAATCTGTACATCAGCAACATCTTCCAACATGACAGGATCTCCCTCCACGTACTTCACCATAGTACGCTTCATCTTCTGAATCTCATCGGTAGAAATTACTCCGCGTACAATGTATTCATTGCCGTATTCGTAAATTACACCCCCGTTTGTGTTCTGGTTCATCGAGCGGGTTACCTCCATGACTTCTCCCAAAGTCACTCCATAATGACGCATACGCTCCGGATGAATCAGAATCTGGTATTCCTTGATATCTCCTCCCAACACAGCTACCTGCGCCACACCTCCGGTAGACAGCAAACGGGGACGAATGGTCCAGTCTGCAATTGTACGCAAATCGAGCATTGAGGTACTGTCTGCTGTAAGTCCTACAATCAGCAACTCACCCAGAATAGAAGACTGGGGACCTAAAGTGGGATTTCCTACATATTCGGGTAAACTCTCACCCACTGCAGCTATCTTTTCCGACACAATCTGACGGGCAAGATACACATCGGTATCCCAGTCGAATTCTACCCATACCACAGAGAATCCGGTAGTAGACGAAGAACGCACACGGCGTACCCCCGTTGCCCCGTTTACAGCTGTCTCGATAGGGAATGTAACCAACTGTTCCACCTCTTCGGCTGCCATACCTCCGGCTTCAGTCATGATAACTACGGTAGGAGCATTCAAATCAGGAAAGACATCCACTTCTGTATGAAAAGCCGTATAGGTTCCCCCTATCAGCAACAGCACAGAAGCAACCAACACCAAAAGTCGGTTATGCAATGAAAAATGTATAATCTTATTCAGCATAAATATTCTGTTTTTAGTTTTTTTGAGCGTGTAAGTTTATGAGTTCTGTTCATGCTCCTACAAAGAGAAGCACGCGTAGCTCATCCACTCACCTACTTCAATCAATTGCTTTCCCCAATCATTAATGATTATGAGTATGTCCTGGAATTGCATTCGAAGCCGAAGCCAATTTCACATGAATGGCACCTTTTGTCACAACCACATCTCCACTCTTCAAGCCGGAGAGTATTTCTACACGCTTACCGTTGGTTGTACCCAGTTTCACTTCCTGTTTTCTGTAGCACTCCGCATCCATACGGACATAGACAAAATACAATCCTTGCTCCTCGGTCAGTGCACTCTGAGGAATACTGATGACATCAGGTATTTCATTGGAAAGAAGGTAAACTTCTACAAACGAACCGGGAAGGATATTTCCCTGATTGTTGAATTCAAACGTAACCGGAATATAGAAAGAAGCATCGCCCAGCGACTTGCCATAAGTAAGCAGACGGCCATCCATTTTATCCAGTTCAAACACACGGTCGTTATAACAGGTCTTGAAGTTGGCAGAAGAAATGGAGCTCAACTGCGGGTAATAACGTTCGGACAAATCGGCACGCAGTCTCAGACGACGGGTTTGAGTAATACTCATAAGCGGCTGACCTACCGTTACATAATCTCCTTCTTTTACCAGACAAGTTTTTACATAACCTGCCAGCGGAGCCAATACAGCTACTCCTTTTCCTTTTTTATCGGGAGAAAGCGCTTCATAAGCAATACGAGCATTCTCATACTTTTCACGGACAGCCTCAAAATCTTTCTGCGACACAATCCGGTCTGCTACCAACTTTTGAGCACGTTCGTACTCTTTCTGCGCGGTTTCGTATGCTACCCGTGCACGGGTAACCGGATCTCCATCCTGCACATTACGTGCCGAGATACTCATCAGCTCTGCTCCTTTTGCTACCTGCACACCTTCGGCTATATTATGCGTAAAGGTTACGATACCCGATACTCCTGCTACCACAGTCGCCTCATCTCCTTGTGCAGCCAGAATCTGTCCATGAGTCAAAATACTCCGGCGGAATGGTGCAGGCTGTACTGTTTCCACTTCTACACCGGCAGCCTCAGCCTTCTCGGGAGTTAATACAATTTCATCGGAATGATGTTCGTGTGCAGCCTCTACTTTTTCCCCCTCATGTTCATGCTCATGATCATGATCGTGTGACGCATGGTGCATACAAGAAGCCGACAGGCATACCATCAGCACCCCTCCTAAAATATGTTTCTTTTTCATAGATTATAATACAATTAAATTCAATAGAAAACGATATACGCATCCGAGCCTGCAATCTCCAATAAGAACGCAAACACTCAGAATAAAAAATGATTTGAAATACAGAGAGACATAAGACTCTGTATCGAAATTAATGCTTAAACAAGTACAGCAGGAGGTGCACGAAGTCCCGTACTACGCACAAAAGCGCACGTATACAGGCTGTTTACATAAGAGAAGACTGTTTTCTCAGGTTTTCTGTTCGCCCAGGGAGCCAGAAGTTCGGCACAGTCTAAAAATGAATAAAAAAGAAAATAAAAAGAATGATCGGGTGCAATATGCACAATATCTTTATTCGAAACCGAACATTGGAAATTCGCAATACAGTCGGCTCCGCATGTATGCCGGTCGGTATCATCGGAGTGATGCATGTGGTCGGCACAAGTTTCTGTACGGGCCGCATGTACCAGATCGGGAGCCAGACAATAATAACCTGCATGATGATGATGCGGAAAAACCTCGGCCACTTGCATCAGGATGCAAACGGTCAGCAAAATATAGGCCCACATTCTTTTCTTCATACTTCGGTTATCTTATTATTTTTTCACACGCAAAGATAAGACTTTCGTTTTTGCCCTCCAAATAAAAACCATGCAACGGGGTTGCAATGTGCTGAAATATCCAATCAAATACCATCTGTTTACGTGACTTGTATCGTGAGGCAACGTGACTTGTATCGTCAGCTCTCGATACTTGTATCGCAAGCCCACGATACAAGTCACGTTTTTTACCTTCAAGAAGGTTTCAGACAAAAGACAAGAATCCGGTTTTCCTCTTTTCCTTTCCTCGACAGGAAAAAGAGAAAAACCGGATTCTTATTATTTTATCAAAGTGAGTATTACTGTTTGTCTTCGTCCGACACGGCAGCTTTCAGCTTCCGGTCATCCGGACCTGCAGGATGAGTTATTCCATCCAGATAAAGGTCGAACACCAAAGTAGTATAACCCGGTATATCACCCTGTCCGTATACACCATACCCCATTGTATAAGGAATATACAGTTCGGCTCTTGTACCCACAGGCATATAAATCAGTGCAGCAGCCCATCCTTGAATCAAACCGGAAAGTGCCATTGTAGTCGGCTCTGCTATTTCCGGATTAAATTCACCGGAATAGTTACTGTCGAAAACTTCTCCAGTCACATACTTACCCTTATAACTGATCTTTACAGAATCTGTATACAACGGATAAATACATTCCTGAGGATCCTCACGATAATCTTTTATCCATTTGATATACACCTGCTGCAATTTGTTAGGGGTAAAAGTAAGATCTTCTTCCGGCTGGACAGCATAGCTCTTAATACTCCACTTATCCTTTTCTATGGTTGTCACCTTACTGTTGTTCAAGTCTCCAGGCAGTCTGTTAGCCTTTGCTTCGGCAGCGATAGAATCCAGATAATAGTCATTGAACAAAGCCCATTCACTATTAGAATCCGGAGTTTCGTCATCGTTGTTGCATGCCACAAAGGCAAAAGAAAGCATGAAACATAGTACAACAAATCCAAAAATCTTCTTATTCATGTTGCAGTATCAATTATTGCAATGTTTTCAGCAGACTGGTAATGCTTACCTTGTCGGCAATAATATTATTCAAATCGGCAATAGCCACACGTTCCTGCTGCATAGTATCGCGGTTACGCAATGTCACGCAGTTGTCTTCCAGTGTCTGGTGGTCGATGGTAATACAGTACGGAGTACCGATTGCATCCTGACGACGGTAACGTTTTCCGATACTGTCTTTTTCATCGTACTGACAGTTGAAGTGGAACTTCAGGTCGTTGATGATTTCACGTGCTTTTTCAGGCAGACCGTCTTTCTTTACCAACGGCATTACGGCCAATTTCACCGGAGCCAATGCTGCAGGCAATTTCAAAACAACACGGCTTTCTCCGTTTTCCAAAGTTTCTTCTGTATAAGCAGCACTCATCACACTCAAGAACATACGGTCTACACCGATAGAAGTTTCGATTACATACGGAGTGTATGATTCGTTGATTTCCGGATCGAAGTACTTGATGCTCTTACCAGAGAATTTTTCATGCTGGCTAAGGTCGAAGTTAGTACGGCTATGAATACCTTCTACTTCCTTGAATCCGAATGGCATCAGGAACTCAATGTCAGTAGCGGCATTGGCGTAGTGAGCCAGTTTTTCATGGTCGTGGAAACGATAATGATCATCACCGAAGCCCAGTGCCTTGTGCCATTTCAGACGAGTTTCTTTCCATGTCTTGAACCATTCAAGTTCAGTACCCGGTTTTACGAAGAACTGCATTTCCATCTGCTCGAATTCACGCATACGGAAAATGAACTGACGGGCAACGATTTCGTTACGGAATGCCTTACCAATCTGTGCAATACCGAACGGAATCTTCATACGTCCAGTCTTCTGTACGTTCAGATAGTTCACAAAAATACCCTGAGCTGTTTCCGGACGCAAGTATACTTTCATTGCACCATCTGCAGTAGAACCCATTTCTGTAGTAAACATCAAGTTGAACTGACGTACTTCTGTCCAGTTCTTAGTACCAGAAATAGGGCAAACGATTTCTTCATCAATAATAATCTGACGCAATTCATTCAAGTCGTTTGCATTCATTGCAGCCGCAAAGCGTTCGTGCAACGCATCGCGTTTAGCCTGGTGTTCCAACACACGAGGGTTGGTTGTACGGAACTGCTGTTCATCGAATGCTTCACCAAAGCGTTTCGCTGCTTTCGCTACTTCCTTATTTATTTTTTCATCATACTTTGCAATCTGGTCTTCAATCAAGACATCGGCACGATAACGTTTTTTCGAATCACGGTTATCAATCAATGGATCATTGAATGCATCTACGTGTCCGGATGCCTTCCAAATAGTAGGGTGCATAAAAATAGCCGAATCAATACCTACGATGTTTTCGTGCAGCAACACCATGCTTTGCCACCAATATTGTTTGATATTGTTTTTCAGTTCCACACCCATCTGTCCGTAATCGTATACGGCACCAAGTCCATCATAGATGTCGCTTGACGGGAATACAAAACCATATTCTTTACAATGTGAAACCAGCTTTTTAAAAACGTCTTCTTGTGCCATTTTCTTAGTTTTATTTAATTTCTTATAGTTATTTGTCTATGTAGTAGGGCACAAAGATAAATATTTATAAGTAAATAAAAGATGATAGTCTCTTAATTTATCTTTTTTTCCTACTTTTGCAAGTAGAAAAACGATCTTATGAAACAAAAAAACATCGATAAATACACATTGATGACTACAGCTCCGGTCCCTCGTCTGATTGGTTCGCTTGCTGTTCCCACCATCATCAGTATGTTAATCACTTCTTTTTATGTAATGGCCGACACTTATTTCGTCGGGAAAATCAATACCCAGTCTACCGCAGCTGTTGGTATTTCTTTTTCTGTCATGGCCATTATCCAGGCTTTCGGATTCTTTTTCGGACACGGTTCTGGCAACTATATCTCACGCAAACTGGGTGCACGCGAATATCAAAGTGCAGAAAAAATGGCTTCTACCGGTTTCTTCTGTGCCTTCATAGCCGGCACGCTTATTACTGTGTTTGGACTGATTTTCCTGAGTCCCATCTGTAAAGCCTTGGGGTCTACTTCTACCATCCTCCCCTACTCGGAAACTTATTTAGGTATTATCCTTTTAGGTGCTCCGTTTATGGCTTCTTCACTGGTATTGAACAACCAAATGCGTTTTCAGGGCAATGCAGTATATGCCATGATTGGAATCATCGTAGGTGCTGTACTCAACATCGGACTGGATCCGCTTTTGATTTTCGTCTTCGATATGGGAATTGCCGGAGCCGGCATTGCAACTTTGGCAAGCCAGATATGCAGTTTTATTATTCTACTCTATATGGATAGAAAAGGAGAAAACATCCGGATACGTTTCAGTAATTTTACTCCTAAACTTTCTTTATTGAAAGAAATTCTATATGGAGGAAGTCCTTCTCTCTGCCGTCAGGGTCTGGCCAGTACAGCTACAATTTTACTGAATGTAGCAGCAGGAAGATATGGTGATGCGGCAATTGCCGGTATGTCTATCGTAACTCGTATCTGCATGTTTATCAACTCTTTTGTCATCGGATTCGGACAGGGATTTCAACCGGTATGTGGTTTCAATTATGGAGCAGGATTTTACACTCGTGTACGACACGGATTTTGGTTCTGTATTAAGCTTGGAGTGATTTTTTTAAGTATCTGTTCCATCATCGGCTACATCTACGCTCCGGAAATTGTATCGTGGTTCAGAAAAGAGGATGCACAAGTGATTGAAATTGGCGCCCGTGCTCTACGCTGGCAACTCATCACCCTCCCCTTAGGCACATGGGTTATTCTTTGTAATATGTTGTTGCAAACCATCCGTAAACCGGTACGTGCCGTAATTCTGTCATCGGCCCGTCAGGGATTGTTTTTCATTCCATTTATACTGATACTTCCTTACCTTCTTGGCTTGCAAGGAGTTGAAATGTGTCAGGCTGCTGCCGATTTATGTTCATTCCTTCTAGCCATTCCACTCACCATAGGAGTATTGAAGGGAATGAGAGAGGATCATCCGCAAGCCATACAAGACAATGTGGAAGGATAATGACAAGAGAAATACTGTTATTACTTTCTGCCATAAATTACAAGCTATATCCAACGTCGTCGATTTATAATCCGTCGACACTGATTATATAATCGGCGAGGTTGATTATACAATCGCCGCCGTCAATTATAGAAGACAACTAATACAATTAATATATTATATTAAGATAGAGTATAATTCACATTATAAGACCACTATCTACAACTTAGTACATCACAACTTTCTTCAAAAAAATTCGTCCTACTCTTTGTTTTTCTGTATCTTTGCTTGAACTTATATTTTTTGAGCAGATATTTTATGAGCGAAGACATATTGGATAGAGAAGAAACAAACACACCTGAAAAAGAAGAACATTCAGATTACAAGCCGGTAGACCAGACAGACGAAAACGTAAAACATCAGTTGAGCGGAATGTACCAGAACTGGTTTCTCGACTATGCATCGTATGTGATTCTGGAACGTGCAGTACCGCATATAAACGATGGCCTGAAACCTGTACAACGCCGTATCCTACACTCTATGAAGAGACTGGACGACGGACGCTATAATAAAGTGGCTAATATCGTAGGTCACACCATGCAGTTTCATCCTCACGGTGATGCTTCCATCGGAGATGCGTTGGTACAGTTAGGACAGAAAGAGTTACTGATAGACTGTCAGGGAAACTGGGGAAATATTCTCACGGGAGACAGCGCAGCAGCTCCCCGTTACATTGAGGCACGTTTATCGAAATTTGCATTGGATGTGGTCTTCAACCCCAAAACTACGGAATGGCAGGCCTCGTACGACGGTCGAAACAGAGAACCGGTTACTCTCCCTGTCAAGTTTCCGCTCCTGCTCGCTCAAGGAGTGGAAGGTATTGCCGTAGGTTTATCTTCCAAAATTCTGCCTCATAACTTCAACGAACTGTGCGAAGCAGCCATTGCTTATTTGCACGGAGAGTCTTTTCAACTTTATCCGGACTTCCAGACAGGAGGTTCCATCGATGTATCACGCTACAATGACGGAGAACGAGGAGGTGCGGTACGTGTACGTGCCAAGATTTCAAAGATAGACAACAAGACATTGTGCATCAGCGAAATTCCATACGGAAAGACAACTTCTTCACTGATCGACTCCATATTGAAAGCCATTGAAAAAGGTAAAATCAAGGTACGTAAAGTAGACGACAATACAGCCGGAAAGGTAGAAATTCTGGTTCATCTGGCTCCCGGCGTGTCTTCGGACAAGACGCTGGATGCCTTGTATGCCTTTACCGACTGTGAGGTAAGTATCTCTCCCAACTGTTGTGTGATAGACAATAAAAAACCTCACTTTCTTTCGGTGAGCGATATCTTAAAGAAATCTGTCGACAATACCCTCGACCTGTTACGCCAGGAGCTGAACATCCAGAAAGGAGAAACTCTGGAAGCCTTGCATTTCGCTTCACTGGAAAAGATCTTCATCGAAGAACGTATCTATAAGGATAAACGCTTCGAACAGGCTGAAAATATGGATGCGGCTTGCGAACACATTGACGAACGACTGACTCCTTTCTATCCTCAGTTTGTACGTGAAGTAACCAAAGAAGACATCTTGAAGCTGATGGAAATCAAGATGGCACGTATTCTGAAGTTCAACAAAGATAAAGCTGACGAACAAATTGCACGACTGAAGGCTGAGATAGAAGAAATTGATAATCACCTGGCTCATATCACAGAATATACCATCGACTGGTACAGACGGATTCAGGAAAAATATGGAAAGAATTATCCGCGTCGGACCGAAATACGCAACTTCGACACCATTGTGGCAACCAAGGTAGCAGAAGCCAATGAAAAACTGTACATCAACCGCGACGAAGGTTTCATCGGTACAGGACTGAAAAAAGACGAATTCGTATGCAACTGCTCGGACATAGACGACGTCATTATCTTCTATAAAGACGGAAAATATAAAATTGTACGTATAGCCGACAAACTGTTTGTGGGCAAAAACATCTTGTACGTTAATGTGTTCAAGAAAAACGACAAACGTACAATATACAATGTAATCTATCGGGATGGAAAAGATGGTTTCTACTACATCAAGCGATTTAACATAACTTCTGTAGTACGCGACCGCGAATATAATCTGACACAAGGAACACTTGGTTCGAAAATTGTCTACTTTACAGCCAACCCTAACGGAGAAGCCGAAGTCATTAAAGTGATGCTTCGTCCTAATCCCCGTATCAAGAAACTGGTATTCGAAAAAGATTTCAGCCAGGTCAGCATCAAGGGAAGACAGACAATAGGAACCAAACTGACCCGCTTTGAAGTACACAAAATTACATTAAAACATCGGGGAGGATCTACCTTGGGAGGACGTAAGGTATGGTTCGACCATGATGTATTGCGACTGAACTACGACGGACGCGGACAGTTCCTTGGTGAATTCCAAAGTGACGAACGTATTCTGGTCGTGCTGAAGAACGGCGAGTTCTATACTACCGATTTTGACTTGAACAACCATTATGATGCCAACATACAAATTATAGAAAAATTTAATCCGGATAAAGTATGGACCGCGGTAATTTACGATGCCGACCAGCAAAACTATCCGTACTTGAAACGTTTCTGTTTTGAACCGGTCATCAAACGACAAAATTATATCGGAGAAAACAAACGCAGCCAACTGGTATTTCTGTCGGGAGAGGTCTATCCTCGTGTAAAGGTTGTATTTGGAGGAGAAGACAGCGGCAAACAGCCGGTAGAATTTGAAGCAGCCGATTTCACCATTGTGAGAAGCTTCAAAGCCAAAGGTAAGAGAATAACCAACTTCAACACGGAAAGTATTGAAGAACTGGAACCTACTCGTATGCCAGAACCTGAAGAAACAACAGAAGAAGAGAATAATGCTGCGCCGGATAACAGCGAGAGTGAATATCCTGCCGAAGAAAACGGACAAATGAATTTATTTTAACAGCTATCCGCATGAAACAAACCTTACTTGCTTTTATACTGGGATTGCTTTTCTTCCTTCCGGCCCATGCACAGGAAGACAGTCTACAAGCAACCCGCTACGTCATGCGCTCTACACTTTTTGGAGCTGGATATAACAATGTACTGGACACTTATCTCACTCCACTGGAATATACAGGCCCGGAAATTCGTATTATGCACGAACGGATGAGAATGACCCGTTTAATGAAGGGAAACGTATCTACACAAAGTATCTTTCAAGTCCAAGCCTCATATACGGAAAATATTTCCCAGACAGCCAAAATGTATTACGGACTTATTAACTGGAGTTATGCCCTGCATTACCAGTTCCGTATCAGCGATCAGTTCAAGATTCTGGCAGGTCCCATGATCGACCTGAACGGAGGAGTCATCTACAACGAACGCAACTCCAATAATCCGGCCCAGGCCAAAGCATATGGAAGTATTGCTGCATCCGGAATGGCCATATACAAATTCCATATCAGACAATACCCTTTTGTATTACGCTATCAGGCTAATCTTCCTTTGATGGGTGTCATGTTTTCACCGGAATATGGAGAATCGTACTACGAAATATTTTCACTGAATAATGGAGGGAAGAATGTATTGTTTACTTCCCTGCATAATGCCCCCTCGCTCCGACAGCTCATCACGCTCGATTTTCCGATATGGAAAACCATTATGAGGGTCGGTTACCTGTGCGACATTCAGCAATCTAAAGTAAACAATCTGAAGACTCACTCCTACTCACACGACTTCATGATTGGTTTCGTACGCAACCTTTACTTACTGAAAGGAAAAAATAAAATAAGTATGCCCGAAAAAGTAACTCCTTTTTAACTTATGAAACATATATTGCTCCTATTTATATTCGTATCCGGAATGTTTTTCCCTTCATGCATTCGTGAAGATGTATCCGGTAATACTCCGGAATCTAATTTTGAATCGCTTTGGAAAATCATTGACGAACAGTATTGTTTTCTTGACTATAAAAATCAGGAATACGGATTAGACTGGAATGAAGTGCATAGCCGCTATGCACAAAGAATCACTCCTTCAATGACTTCTGCCGAGTTGTTTGAAGTACTCTCGGATATGGTGAACGAATTACGCGACGGCCATGTGAATCTGAGTTCTGCACTGGCCACTTCGCAATACAGAGCCTGGTTCGACAGCTATCCCCGAAACTTCAGCGACAGTATACAAAGCATCTATCTGAAAAAAGATTACGTAAACTCTTCCGGACTGACTTATCAAATACTGGAAAACAACATAGGCTATATTTATTGCTCAAGTTTTTCTAACGGAATAGGAGACGGTAATCTGGACCAGACTCTATACGAACTCCGCTTATGCGACGGACTGATTGTTGATGTACGAAACAACGGAGGGGGTAATCTGACTACTGCCCAAAAGCTGGCTGCCCGCTTCACCAACGAAAAAACATTAGTAGGCTATATGTGTCATAAAACCGGTCCTGGCCACAATGATTTTTCAACTCCTAAAGAAGTGTATATAGAGCCCTCCGACGGCATACGCTGGCAGAAAAAAGTGGCTGTACTGACAAACCGCAGATCGTATAGTGCCACAAATGACTTTGTGAACTCCATGAAGCAATTTCCTAATGTCACTATAATCGGCGACAAAACCGGAGGAGGCTCCGGACTTCCCTTCAGTTCCGAAATCCCCAACGGATGGTCTATCCGCTTCTCTGCAAGTCCGATGTTCGATCCTCAAATGAATCAGCTGGAATTTGGTATCGACCCTGATGTAAAAGTAGACATGACTACGGAAGATATACAGCGCGGGAAAGATACAATTATAGAAACTGCATGTAATTTATTAAAGAAATAACCTCAATATTTGGTAAAAATAAAAATATCATCTATATTTGCACTCGCAAAAGAGAATTTCTAGCGCATGTGGCGTAATTGGTAGCCGCGCCAGACTTAGGATCTGGTGTCGTGAGACGTGTAGGTTCGAGTCCTATCATGCGCACGAATTTCAGATAAAAAAATCCTAATAAACAATTGTTTATTAGGATTTTTCTTTTTCACCGCATATATAGTTTATAAAAAACGCTTCCAGCTTTACTGGCCGGAAGCGCGCAACAAATCTTTTCGTAATACATCCACTCCGGGAAATCCTACGTAACGATCCTGTAATTTCCCATCGTAACTGATAATGATATAACCGGGAATACCTTTTATACCATATGTCCGACATAAATAGTCCCACTGACTTTGTGTCAATCTATAATGTACACCTTTTATCTCTGTAATCGCTGTTTTCCAAATATCTTCCGGAGAAGAGGGACCTGTAACATACACATATACTACATCCTTAGAAATCATATCCTTACGCAACGAACGCATCGCCCACATGCTTCTCCTACAGGGTCCACACCATGTAGCCCAAAAATCAATAAGAACAGCTTTCCCTCTATAAGAAGATATAATAGACGGTAAAATATCTGCCCCAGAGACCAAAGAATCAAGTTCCGCTATCACATATCCGTCTTCTGCTTTATTCTGACGGGTGATAGATTCTATGATTTCTGCTTTCTTATTAATATAGGTACACAACTCTGTCTGATGAAACCCTTTCATCACCTTTTTATCAGATGATTCTAATTTACGGTTTTTAATCAGATTACTGCATACTGATTTAGCCAAAACCACTTCCTTCCACATTTCAGACTGGGGTTGTCTATTATTATACAAAAGAGAAGCATAATCAGCATAGTCATATCCATACCATGCATAAGGAGACACAACTTCCTCTTTCACCTCCCCCTGCTTTGTTCCACGAATATAACTATCGAGCAGAAGATTCGTCTCCACATACTCCTTATATCCTTTTCCGGCCTCCTTATGATGATGAAGAGAAGTCAACAATTTATTCATATGTTTGTCAGAATCGGCCACAAGCGGATATCCCCATCTAGCCAATTCGGTATTCAAATTTTTCTCTCCCCCATCAAACCAGGCTTTCTGCTTGTCACGATAAAGATGCGACAGAACCCGGGATGCAGACATGCTCAAACGAGGCAGATGGATATACACAGTCATCTCCTCACCCGGTACAAGAAACAAATCCAACTGAGCGCTATTGATTTGCAACTTGGCACCACCTGCCATCAAAAGTTCTGCTTCAATATGGAAAGAGCCATCCTGACGTACTTTCACATTCCTTCCCCAATCATTTGGGAAAAGCCAGTCGGCATGACGGAAGACTACCTCCATTTCCATCTCTTCCGAATAGCCCAAAATATATCCATTGATAATCGTTCTTCCAGGCTGCAAACGAGGTTCCGGCAAAGAGGAAGTAGGAGTTAAATATTGTGTTTCCAGAAAACTGGGTACATATACATAAGGTTCCGCTTCGTTCAACTGTATCCCCCATATTTTCCAGCCTTCTTGTTCCGACACAAAATCTACAATCTGTACATCCCTTGAAATCGGCTCAAAAGACAAAGTCACTTCCATTCTCCCCGATTCAGGAATCCGCTCCGGCTCAGTCTGTCCGTCAATAGACAAACAATCAGACTCCCGAAGCATAAATTTTTGTGTTCCAGACGTCAAATAAGTATCCGATGAAATCACCGCCACCTCTCCTGGGGTTCCATAAAATACGGCATCTGCCTGAGTCTGCTCCTCAGTCAATACCAGACGCTTGAATTCTATGCGCGAGGTATTTGACGTTACAAAACAAGGATTATTTATATCGCGTTTATGATAAATTCCAGCCTGTGTATGCAAACAAATCAGGCACAAGACACAATATATCCAAGCCCATTTCATAACTTTAAACACAATTATTCTTCGTCGTACGTTTGGTAAAGAAAGTCATTGTAAGGGTACTTCTGTACATGGAGTTCACGGACTTTCTTATAAAGAATATTTCTCAATTCTTCAATATTTGTTTTATTACGAGCTGAAATAAAGATACAGTTATCATTCATTCTCGCCATCCAGGTATTCATCAGTTCTTCCAAAGTGATGTTTTCCTTCGTTTTCGGAGTCAAATCATCTTCTGCTTTTTCCACATACGTGTATGCATCAATTTTATTGAAGACAATCATAGTCGGCTTACCTCCTGCCCCAAGATCAGCAATTGTCTTGTCCACCACCTGAATCTGCTCTTCGAAATCCGGATGAGAAATATCAACTACATGCAAAAGCAAATCAGCCTCACGCACTTCATCCAATGTCGACTTGAATGATTCTACCAAATCTGTTGGAAGTTTACGGATAAATCCTACTGTATCGGAGAGCAAGAAAGGCAAGTTTTCAATAATCACTTTTCTGACTGTAGTATCGAGCGTAGCAAAAAGCTTATTTTCTGCAAAGACCTCACTTTTTGCCATCAGATTCATCAGTGTAGATTTTCCCACGTTTGTATAGCCCACTAAAGCTACACGAATCATGCGTCCGCGATTCTTTCTTTGCGTAGACTTCTGCGTATCAATCTCTGCCAAGCGTTGTTTGAGAAGAGACATACGGTTCAAGATAATACGACGGTCCATTTCCAGCTGAGTTTCACCCGGACCACGCAAACCTACCGAACCTTTACCTCCACCTGCACCGGAACCACCTCCCTGACGTTCCAAGTGGGTCCACAAACGCTGCAAACGAGGCAACATATATTTATATTGTGCCAGTTCTACCTGTGTCTTGGCATTGGCAGTCTGCGCACGCATGGCAAATATATCCAGAATCAATGAAGTACGATCCAGTATCTTTACTTTCAATTCATTTTCGATGTTTCTAATCTGCTTGGCAGATAACTCATCATCGAAAATCACCATACCAATTTCATTTTCTTCCTCTTCCTGAGCAAGCAGATATTCTTTTATTTCCTGCAATTTACCTTTTCCCACATAAGTTACAGAACTGGGGGTATCCAACTTTTGAGTAAAACGCTTCACAACCTCCGCTCCGGCTGTTTCTGCAAGAAAAGCCAGTTCGTCCAGATATTCATTTGTTTTACGTTCATTTTGGGTTTGAGTAATCAAACCAACCAACACAGCCTTCTCGGTCTGTGCTTCTGATATCACAAATTCTTTCATTCAGTTTCTTGTATTTCTTTGTCTTGCAAAGATATAATTTTTTCTTTATACAATCATCAAACGTTACTTGTATCGACGACTTACTGTATAAGTAACATTTCCTCCTGTATGAGGTATAAAAAAAGGAGTTAAAGTAGTCAGAGTATTTTTCAACTCCAACTGCTTTAACTCCTCCTATATTATTAATCCCCTATTCTATTAGAATCCAGGATTCTGTTTCAATGCTCCGTGAGAAGTATTGATATTAGCTTGTGGGATTGGGAATACAGCATTATAAGCATCCGGCAAGATTTCTCCAGCCCATGCATTGTTTACAGCTTTTTTATTACGCCACATATCCCATGCCATATGTCCTTCACCATTCAACTCCAGACGACGTTCTGTCAAGATATCATCCAAAGTTACACTGGTAGTAGAACCTGCTACATAGTCTGCAATACGTTCCTTGCGCAAATCATCAATATATTTGGCAGCAGCTGTTTTATCATTAGTTTTCCATGCAGCTTCTGCAGCAATCAAATACATTTCAGACAAACGGAATACTTTTGCATTGTTTACGTAAATCTGACCATCACGACCCGGATATTTCTGAGTATAGAAAGCCTTGTTGTAAGGACCATCACTTTCTTCTTTAATCATACCTGTGCTCACACGAATATCCTTCGCATAATCCGGATTTTTCACAAAATTATCCACAAATGAATCACTCATACCTGCTTCTGCATAACCTGTCGGATCTGTATAATATCCCAACGAATTACGCTGTGGGTTATACTGAGAAGTTGTCTGGAATTCAAAAATACTTTCGTCTGTAAATTCTTTAGCCCATACAGAAGTATAGTCTGCATATTTGTACAATGAATACGGACCTTCTTCAATGATTTTCTTAGCATCAGCCAAAGCCAATTTATTATGCTCAGTAGTACCGTTTACATTTACATTATCCAAATACAGGTTGACACGAGCACGCAAAGCCAAAGCTGCCCAATAGTTCATATGACCAGTTGTACTATTCTTATCGTGTGTCCTTTCAACAGGCTCCATCAGTTTTATGGCTTCATCTACATCAGCCAAAATGGTTTCGTAAGTCTGCTTCAAAGTAGCACGTTCAGGTACAAACGTATAATCAAGAGTTTTTGTAGCCAATACAATACCCATATTATCCATACTGCTTGCTACAGTAGGAAGTTGTGCATATACACGAGCCAAATCGAAATGAAACAAAGCACGCAAAGCATAAAGTTCGCCCAAATATGCATTCACTTCATCACCGGTAAGTCCAGCTGCTTTAGTCTGCTCGATAATCTTATTTGCACGAGCAATTGACTTATAAAACAATTTATAAATTGCTTCTGGCAGATTAGATGTAGAAGTGGCCATATATCTTGAAATTTCAGTAGCCATATTATTTCCTCCTACACACTTATAGTCACTACCTTTCAAATCAGCAAACAAGCCAAAATCACCTGTATAGTTACCAAACTGGCTCACATTACCAGTCTGAGTTTCATACACACCGTTAACGGCATATTTCAAGTCGTCCACAGTCTGAATTGCAGAGCCTGAATCCCAAGAATCAGAAGGCTCCTTATCCAGTATATCGCAAGAAGCCAATGCCACTGCAAACGCAAATGCTGCTATATATTTTAATTTCATAATTTCTGAACAAGTTTAAGATTAGAATTCTAAGTTTACACCAAATACACAGCTCTTCAACTGTGGAGTATCTACCTGACGGTAACCGTTGATTGCTACATCCGGATCAACATTATCAGTCTTCGCCCAGATCAGGAACGGATTGTTGGCACGGAAGTACACTCTCAGACGATTGATGTATTTCTTCACCGGAATGTTGTATCCTACAGTAAATTCACGCAAACGGATATTGTCTGTTGATTTAACCTGACGGCTTGAGAAACGGTCAGGGCGTTGTCCATTCTGATAAACCGGTTTCGGATTAGCGGCATTATCACCCGGTTTAGTCCAATAATCAGCAGCATCTGCTTCAGGAACAGTTTTTCCTAAACGGAAACCGTCATTATGAGTAAAGTAACCCGGATAGTCGAACATGTCACCACCGAACTGATAAGAAATCAGGAACGACAAGTCAAAATCCTTGTAGGTGAATGTATTAGTCAAACCACCCATTACATCAGGCAATGCCTTACCTACAATACCCCATCCAGCTTTACTGTAATCATTGGTTGTACCCTTGGAGTGATCTTCCGGATCCACATACCACAGACCATCACCATTGTCAGGGTTTACACCTGCCCATTCCGGCAAATAGAATGAATACATTGATTCCCCTTCGCGGTGGATGTACATTTGACCATCACCGTACTGAATGTCCTTACCTTCCGGCAATTCTTTAATAATACCCTGCTGATAAGTCAAGTTAAAGTTAGTTGTCCATGAGAAGTCTTTTGTAGTAATGTTCTGTGAATTCACTTCAATTTCCACACCGTCGTTCTTCAATTTACCCAAGTTATCCCAACGGTCAGAGAATCCTGTTTCAAAGGCAGTCGGAACCTGGAACAGCAAGTCAGTTGTATTCTTCAGATAATATTCAGCAGACAAAGTTACCTTACCGAACATGTTCCATTCGAAACCAACGTTCAAGTTCTTTGATTTTTCCCAAGTCAGTTCGCTGTTTGCCAACTGTGCCCAGTAAATAGCTGGATTATTTCCATATCCAGAACCTGCATAAAGGTCCATGTAACCATAATAGTCAGTAGGCAAGTTACCGTTTGTACCGTAAGAAGCTTTTACTTTAAAGTCTGTAAACAACGGCATATCTTCCATGAAGCCTTCCTTGCTCAAGCGCCACGCACCGGATACAGACCAGAAGTTAGCCCAACGGTTGTCCTTACTCAAGCGAGAAGAACCGTCACGACGGAATGAAGCTGACAAGTAGTATTTGTCATGGTAGTTATAGTTTACATTACCAAAGTAAGACATCATTGCAGAACCATAATCATAACTTGAAGCTGCATCAGGCTGTCCGTTTGACAATTCAGGCAAATGATTTGAATAGTTTTTAGCAACAGTAATAATCTGCAGCAAGTTTTGGTCTTCCAACTCAAAACCGGCCATTACTGACAAGTTATGTACATCATTGAAAGTATCTGTATAAGTCAATGTATTTGAACTTGTCAAGGTTGAGTTCTGGAATGTGTAACGAGAACCCATACCTCCGACAGAAGCACCGTTCACACCGTCACGGTCCCAATATTCGAAGTGTTTGTTGTCGATATAATCGTATCCGAAGATAGATTTGAAGAAAATCTTATCCAGGAAATGTAAGCCCAGTTCGGCATTGGTCAAGCTACGGAACATCTTACTCTGGATCCATTCCATAGCAGTATCGCTATCCTTACCACCCAACATCAGGTGAGGGTTGCTTACCTGGCCATAACCAGCATTTGCATTGTATGTACCGTCTTCATTCTTTACTGGAGCAGTTGGATCCAAAGCGAACAGGATACCAAGCGGAGAACTTGTACCCAAACCTTGAGCCTGGTCATTCTGATCACGGAAACCGTTCTGTGTAGTAGAAGCAATCATCTGTTTTACAGAGAAATCAGCCCAGTTATTGATTTTCTGGTCTACGTTTACACGGGCAGAGATACGCTGGAAATCACTTCCCAACACAATACCTTCGCTCTTGTTGTAACCAACTCCGGCATAGAATTTAGTATTCTGATTACCACCGTTCAATGAAACCTGATGATTCTGAGTGACTGCTGTACGGTAAATTTCATCTTTCCAGTTTGTATTGGTATTACCAGAAACGTCATTTACAAAATCAGACATACCTGGATATTTAGAAATATCCCCAGCTGCAGTGTCAGCAAACTTGTAAGCTTCTTCCTTATTAGAAGCTACCGGAGTTCCGTTTCCATGATCAATCAAGTAATAGTTGGCCAAAGATTCACGAGCATATGCGATATAATCTGAAGCACTCATCATATTATACTGGTCAACAGCCATCTTGTTCCATCCCACTTCACCGTTGTAAGAAACACGGGTCTTACCTTCCTTACCACTCTTTGTAGTAATGATAACCACACCGTTCGCTGCACGTGAACCGTACAGAGAAGCAGCAGCAGCATCTTTCAACACTGTCATGCTTTCAATATCATCAGGATTCAAAGTACTCAATACACTCTGAGACTTTCCGTAATAGTTCATATCACCATCTGATTTCATAACCACACCGTCGATTACATACAGCGGAGTCTTAGAACCATTGATAGAACCTACACCACGGATATTCATTTCACCCATAGAACCCGGGTCACCAGTAGCAGAAGCTACACGTACACCAGCCATTTTACCAGAGAAAGCCTTATCCAAAGATTCTTTAGAACCTGAAGTAATCTGTTCAGCCTTGATAGTAGAAGCAGAACCAGTGAAAGATGATTTCTTTGCTGTTCCGTAAGCCACAACCATTACTTCGTCCAGCATTTCACTATCAGACTTCAAAACAACTTTCATAATAGGCTTGATTTCAAGCTCTTGAGTCTGCAAACCGATAAATGAAACCACCAAAGTTTTTGCTGAACTTGGCACATTAGTCAATGTAAAATTACCATCCAGATCGGTAACAGTACCAACAGTAGTACCTTTTACCAATACAGATGCTCCCACGATAGGTAAACCGTCTTCTTCAGAAGTAACAACACCTGTTACTTTAGAGACTTGTGCGTTTACCAGACCTATTCCTATCACCAGGAAGGTCATTAACAGCATCAATTTTCTTTTCATAAAAATCTCTCTTAAAGTTTAACCTTACAATTAATAATTATTGTTTTACTCTAAATCGAGTGCAAAAATAATAATAAAAATTAAATATCTTGCATTTTAAAAGCAAATCATGGCAAAAAAAGCTGCTTTTTAACACTTTTACCACCGAAACAAGTATAAATAATTAATATTTATTGAATAAAATATAGACTTATGTAAAGGAGGAAAAGATATGTCAATGCATAAAATTAAGTATCGTATTGTATATAATCGTAAAAAGGTATTAAATAAAAAAGGAGAAGCACTTATACAGATAGAAGCATACCTTGATAAAAGAAAAGTGTATTTTTCCACACATATTTATATATCTCCTGAACAATGGAATACTCAAAAAAGAATTATACAAAACCATCCTCATCAAGAGGAATTAAATCGTATGATTAATGAATTTTTGTAACTACTCCTCATTAATAACAACTGCAGTCCTTACCTGAAAAAACTCGATTTTTTTCAGGTAAGGACTGCAGTTTTACCATGTAAGGACCGAACAAAGATAAAAACAAATATATCGGATATATTCCTTACCTTAAGGAAATGAAAAGAAAGACTTTGCTGTGACAAGTAGTACAAGAGAATACAAACAGAAGCTTGAATAACAAAAAACCTCCTGCAACCCTCAAAAGGGTTACAGGAGGATCTGCTTAAACACTATAGTGATGAAAAGTTATTTCACCTGGATAACCAAATAACGGGATACGCTCCAGAACTGGTTTGGATTAGTAATTTTTAAAGTCAACTGACCTTTATTGTCCTTAACCAATTCATATGATCCTGCCGGATGAGAGGTCAACAACTCAGCGCGTTTAGAAAATAATTTAATTTCCTTTTCTGTACGGATATCAATTTGAGTGAAGTACTCCTGATTGAATTCTTTATCTTTCAACACATCACCCTTCTTCAGAATTTTCTGGTCCTTCAATTCTGATTTTGTTCCGAATACATACCATGCTGCATTCAAAGCTTTATCCTGTGCTGCTACAGTTTTTGTCTTTACCTCATTCTCAGCTGTCAATTCATCCACATTCTGATTTAATCCTTCTACAGCCTCATCCAGTTCTGCAATACGAATATTCTTCGAAGCAAGTTCGGCCTGCAAAGTTTCAATCTGACGCTGTTTTGCCGCAAGTTCAGCAGTCAAATTTTTGATCGCTTTCTGCAACTGAGCAGATTTATATCCACTGCTTTTCAACTGAGCTTCCAGTTTGGCAATCTGTTCCCGATTGGATTTCAATTTCTGACTGATAAACTGAATATCTTCTTTTATCTTATCTGCACTTGATTTGCTTTCAATCGCTCCTCCCTGGAGATCAACACGGTTTTCAGCTTCGTTAATTTCCCGAAATCCTTCCTGTATTTCATTGAACGAACCCATAATCTCATCCAGTTCTGCATCTCGATTGGCAAGTTCCAACATCAAAGAGTCATTTTGAACCTGCAATGCATCTTTACTTTGTGTACCACTATTACATGAAGCTAAAAAAGCTGCTCCACATAATGCTAAAAATACAACTTTCTTCATAAAGCTTAATTATTTATAGTTTAAAATTCAATCTTCTTTACCTGCCAAAATAATCACAATCTCTCCACGCGGTTCCGTTGCTGTAAAATGTGCCACAACTTCCTGTAAGGTTCCCCGTACACTTTCTTCGTGTATTTTGGATATCTCGCGACATACTGATACCTGACGTTCAGCACCAAAAATCTCCATAAACTGTGTCAGTGTTTTCAACAGACGATAGGGAGATTCATAAAAAATCATGGTACGTACTTCCTCTTTCAATGCGTTGAGACGAGTCATTCTTCCTTTTTTCTGCGGCAAGAACCCTTCAAAACAAAAACGTTCATCAGGAAGTCCCGAAGATACCAATGCCGGCACAAAAGCCGTAGCACCCGGAAGACATTGTACCTCAATGCCATTCTTCACACATTCACGCACCACCAAAAAGCCTGGATCGGATATTCCCGGTGTACCGGCATCCGAAATCAGAGCTATAGTCTCTCCGGCTTTCAGTCTGTTCACAATTCCCTCTACTGTTTTATGTTCATTAAATTTGTGATGAGACATCATTGCATTCTTTATTTCAAAGTGCTTCAGCAAAATACCAGAAGTACGTGTATCTTCTGCCAGTATCAAGTCTGCTTCCTTTAAAATACGTATTGCACGAAATGTCATATCTTCCAGATTACCCACCGGAGTAGGAACCACATACAGTCTTCCCATATACATTTTTTATGTTAATAAAGCAAAGATAGAAAGTTTTTGATTTGGCCGTCTACATCATTCCAATATTTAACAGAAGTTGTATCTTTCTTTTCCAGTATTACACAAATACATTTGTTTTTTACGTACATTTGCAACCATACAAATAAATATCAATATAAATCAATATGGTTGTTTTTTCAGAAGATCACAAACAGGAAACCTGTCGGAGAGGACGTATCGAAGTTATTTGCGGATCCATGTTTTCCGGCAAAACAGAAGAGCTTATCCGACGCTTGAAACGAGCTACTTTCGCCAAACAGAGAGTAGAAATATTCAAGCCGGCCATTGATACCCGATATTCCGAGCAGGCTGTGGTTTCACACGACAACAACTCCATTCAGTCTACTCCGGTAGATTCTTCAGCCAGTATACTCCTGTTCAGTTCCGAAATAGACGTAGTAGGCATTGACGAAGCACAATTCTTCGACGATGGTCTGATAAACGTATGCAACGAACTGGCCAATAGAGGAATACGGGTAATCATCGCAGGACTTGATATGGATTTTAAAGGAATACCGTTTGGACCAATTCCTGCACTTTGTGCCATAGCTGATGAAGTGACCAAAGTACATGCCATCTGCGTAAAATGCGGAAACCTTGCCTACGTATCGCACCGTACTGTAGCTAACGAAAAACGGGTGCTTTTAGGAGAAAAACAAGAATATGAGCCTTTATGCAGATGTTGCTATCAGCAGGCTTTGCAAAAGGAACACAAATAAGCCTATAGTATTATGCTTACCCAAAAGAAAATTACTTTCGACAGCTTTATCAGAGGAATCTTAAGCGGAGCTGTCATCATAGGAATACTCTATCTGTTAAACAGATTGAGTGGAGCGCTGCTACCCTTTTTCATCGCATGGCTGATAGCCTATCTTACTTACCCCATGGTCTTGTTTTATCAGAACAAATTGCATTTGAAAAACCGGGTTGTTTCCATTCTTGCAGTCATGCTTACACTTATTATTGTGATAGCAGCAGCTTGCATGCTCTTTATTCCACCTATGATAGAAGAAGGTATCAAGTTAAAACATCTGCTCGAAGTTTATTTTATAGAAGGAGAAAAATATTCTTCTATACCTGCAACAGTCAGTGAGTTTATCCGGAACAATATTGATATAAACTGGTGGCAGGAAACACTGAGTACTGAAAATATGGTAAGAGCCGCACAAAAGCTGATACCACAGGTATGGAACTTACTATCTACTTCATATAATATTGTACTGGCTATACTGACAGGGTTTATTATCCTCTTGTATTTTTTCTTCATTCTGCTGGATTACGAACAAATAGCCAGCGGGTGGATTAATCTGATACAAGCCAAACACCGTGATATGGTCATCCGTATCACCAACGACATAAAAGACAGCATGAACCGCTATTTCAGAGGTCAGGCTTTGGTTGCTTTTTGTGTAGGAGTTCTATTTAGTATCGGTTTCTTAATTATCGATTTTCCTTTGGCAATTGGATTAGGTATGTTTATCGGACTTCTCAATATGGTTCCTTATCTCCAAATCATAGGTTTTATACCTACCATTTTATTAGCTTTATTAAAGGCTGCCGATACAGGACAAAACTTCTGGTGGGTTCTCGGACTGGCTTTATTGGTATTCTGCATCGTACAGCTTATACAAGATACCATACTCGTTCCTAAAATCATGGGAAAGATTACCGGATTGAATCCTGCCATCATCCTATTATCTTTATCTGTTTGGGGATCGCTGATGGGAATGTTGGGAATGATTATTGCTTTACCTTGTACTACTTTACTGCTTTCCTACTATCAGCGTTACATCAGAAAGAAAGATCTTGCATTTTTATCAGAATCATACAGTTCTGATAATAAAGATGATACATCAAAAGAAGAAAAATAATTTCAAAAAAGTTATTGCATTATTTGGTAGTTTCAAGAAAACATCATACCTTTGCACTCGCAATCAGGAAATGACTGCAACACAGGTCTGATTCGCTAGCTCAGCAGGTAGAGCACAACACTTTTAATGTTGGGGTCCTGGGTTCGAGCCCCAGGCGGATCACCAAATAAAAAGAGTTACTTTTTAGTAACTCTTTTTTTATTTTACCCCCTTTCATCCAAATTCATTTAATATTGTCTTCTACCTTATCTATATGTTTTACACTTACTACTACACATCACCCATCGGTAAAATAACATTGGCAAGCAACGGCACACACCTCACCGGATTATGGATAGAGGGACAAAAATATTTCCCTTCGCATTTGCCTGCAGACAAAACCACAACTTTACTTTCGGTCTTCCGGCAAACTCAAGAATGGCTGGATACTTACTTTAAAGGAGAAAATCCTGATTACTTTCCAAATATCGAACTAAAAGATACTCCCTTCCGACTGGCTGTATGGGAAATACTGAAACGCATTCCTTACGGAGAAACGGTAACCTACAAAGATATTGCTAAAGAAGTAGCCCGCCAAAACAACCGGCAAAGCATGTCGGCACAGGCCATCGGAGGAGCTATAGGGCATAATCCTGTCAGCATTATCATACCTTGCCACAGAGTAATAGGAAGCAACGGAAGCCTGACCGGATATGCCGGAGGAATAGAACGAAAAATTACCCTATTGAAATTGGAGGGCATTGATACTGGAAAATTTATACTTCCTCCATTAAAAGACACAAAAAATCCTCTGCGATAAGCCGTAAGACGTCATCACAGAGGATTATAGAATTATATTATTACTTAAAACAATTTGCTTGGATATTCCCCAGCATCTACCAATGCCTGGATCTTATCTACGACACTCTGACGGTCGGCAGCATAAGTCACACCAAACCATTTTGAAGTAGTATCCAACACTTTTACTGTAGCTGTTCCATCGTTAATCAACTTATTTACCATCAACGGAATAAAGTATTCAGCCTTAATATTCGAACCGTTTTCTTTCAGGAACTCTACAAAGTAGTCTTCCGAATAACGGAAATAGTCCGGAGTAAAGCCCCACATGTTCATTGAAACAGGAGTATTGTCTTCTACAGCCACCCATTCCCCCTGTTCGTCTTTATAGCTTACCGCACCATTGATACGCATAATTTCTGTGCGTTCTACTACCGTTGTCAGATGGTCATTTTCGTCTGTAGAACAGATACCACGAGCTACGGTACCACTTTCAGACAAAGTATTACCTACACGGAATCCTACCATACAATAGTCGTTTTCTTTTCCTTCCGGAAGTTCCGACAAATATTTTCCTATTACCGCAAAACTGTCGCGACCATAAAAGTCATCTGCATTAATCACGGCAAAAGGTTCCTTGATTACATCTTTTCCCATCAATACAGCATGGTTGGTTCCCCAAGGTTTTACACGGCCTTCCGGGCAAGTAAAGCCTGCAGGCAATTTATCGATTGACTGGAATACAACTTCTACCGGAATATGATTTTCATATTTGCTGATAATCTTTTCGCGGAAATCCTGTTCAAAATCTTTACGGATTACAAAGACGATCTTTCCAAATCCTCCACGAATAGCATCAAATATAGAATAATCCATGATGGTTTCTCCATTTGGGCCCAAACCATCCAGCTGCTTCAGACCACCATAACGGCTTCCCATACCTGCAGCCAATACGAACAAAGTTGGTTTCATAAGTTTATCAATTTTAATTAAGTATGCGCAAAGGTAAAAAGAATTATTATCTATACACACAGTTGACAAACAAAATGCTTCCTATATCGGTTATTTTATGTATATTCGCAATAAAACAATCATAATACTGAAATATGAAAAGAAGCGTCAAATGGGGAACAGCTATACTTCTGTCACCCTTTGTCTTATTTATTATACTATGTATCTTTATATACATACCTCCTATTCAGAACTTTCTTGTACAACAGGCTACTCGATATGCTTCCGAAAGCACTGGCATGCATATCAGTATCAAACGCATTTCTCTGTCTTTCCCACTCGACCTGGTAGTACACAATACACTTGCCGTTCAAGGACAAGACACGATACTGCAAGCCGAACAGCTTACGGTAAAAGTACAATTACTTCCTCTGCTGAAACAACAGATAGAACTGGATGGGTTAGAGCTGAAAAAAGCTACAGTCAATACATCAAACCTGATTGAGGGCATGCAGTTGAAAGGAGACTTGGGAAAGTTGTTCATCTCCTCACATGGAGTAGCTCTTTCTCCGGAAACAGCTATCGTCAACAAGTTTTTACTGGAAAACACCCATGTAACATTATGCTTGAACGATACTACTCCCACTCCTCCCGATACTACCTCCAGTGCTCCGATGTACTGGAAGATTATGCTGCAGAAAATTAATCTGCAGAATGTATCTTTCCACATGCAAATGCCCCTCGACAGCATAGACATGCAACTGCAATTGAATAATGCATCGCTTTCCGACGGATTGGTAGACTTGCATCAGATGGCTTATTCTGCCCGACACTTCGAAATAAGAAAAAGCAAGATAAACTACAATACCGGCAACCAGCCTCAGACAGTGGGACTGGACCCCACGCATATTGCTGTCACCAATCTGAACCTGTCTCTCGACTCACTTTATTATGCCGGCAACGACATGAAAGCTCTTATCAAGGAATTCGACCTTGAAGAACGTTCGGGACTGAAAATTACTTCGGCTCAAGGAAGACTTGTATCCAATGACAAAACACTGAGTGTGCCATCGCTGCAAATCAAGACGACCGATTCTTTCATCGAGTTTACAGCCAATATGGACTGGGGAGTAACAGATACAAACTCTGAAGGTAATATGCATGCCCGTCTGATGGCTGATATAGGAAAAACAGACCTGTTCAGATTATTGCCGGATATGCCGGAAGAGTTAGTCAAGTACTATCCTTCTGCACCACTGCAGATTCGTGCCGGCATAGATGGAAATCTTAATCAACTGAACCTGACCAACTTGACCGTCCGCATTCCGGAAGTTTTCCAAAGCAACATTTCGGGAAGTATCACGAATCCGCTTGACAGTATCTATCGGGATGGTTCACTTTCTCTTTCTACACAAACCCAAAACATGCAATTCATCTCACAAATTGCAAAAGGAATTGCTGTTCCTTCCGACGTGATACTGGAAAGCAAAAACCTGATTAAAGGAACGTTACTCCAGACAACGACCACACTGACTCATCATACCGACAGCATATTCCTGTCCGGAGGTTATAATCTGTCCACTCAGGAGTACGCAGCAAAACTGGATATCAAAGAAATAGACCTGCATAAATTTATCCCACAGGATTCTTTATATGCCCTATCTGCATCTGCCAAAGTACAGGGAAAAGGATTTGATATCTTCTCACATTCCACATCAGCCCAACTTGAAGCAGAATTGAATCATCTGGAGTACGGTTCCCGCTTTTTCTCTGGAGTACAAATGGATGCAACTGTTGCACAAAACAAATTATTGGCACACCTCAATGCCAAAGACAATGCAATAGACATACAGACTACCATAGAAGGCTTGTTTAAACCCAAGCAGATAGATGCAACTGTTAATGCCAGCGTCAACCAGCTGGATCTGTATGCCATGCAACTGACTCCCAATCCACTGAAAGTATCACAGCAAATCAGTGTTACGCTACAGACAGACATGAAGCAAACCCACAAAGTACGTGCAGATGTAACAAACAACAAACTGATTACTGCAGAAAAAACATTTTCGACAAAAGATTTACATGCAGGCCTGGCGCTTACAAAAGACTCTATCCGGAGTTTTGTAAATGCCGGCGATCTGACTTTCCTTTTCAAATCACAGCAAAATCTTGATAAACTGACAGCCAGTCTGAACAAGATTTCCAAAGAACTGGACTCTCAGTGGAAAAAGAAATACATTGATCAGCCTTTTATCAAGACACTATTACCGACTACTCGCATCAAGATTATATCCGGAAAAGACAATCCGATAGCCAATCTTTTGTCGAGCAACCACATCTACTACAACCGGCTGTTAATTGACTTGAATACTTCTGCCCAAACCGGGCTGAATGGTTCAGTCAATCTGTATGGATTACACACAGACAGCCTGTCTCTTGACAGTATTTATTTCACGGCCCAACAAGACACTGCTGAAATTAATTTCCGCAGTGGTATAAAAGCATTGGCTAATTCTCATCAAGAGGCTTTTGATGTATCCCTAAACGGTTATGTAGGGGCAAACGACGCACAAATGATGATTGAATACCTGAACGGACAAAAAGAACGGGGGGCTTATATCGGCTTCAATGCTAACTTAAGAAATAAGGGCATCAGCTTACATGTCATACCGGAAGAACCCACATTGGTCTATCGCCCGTTTAAGGTAAATCCACGTAACTATATTTACCTTAGCGACAAAGGTAAAATTTTTGCCGACATGAGCCTCTACGACAAGAATCATACCGGAATGCATCTCTATTCGGCTCCCGATTCCACCGTACAGCAAGACATTACTTTTATGCTCAACAAGATAGACATTGCCGAATTCAGAAGAATCATTCCCTATATGCCCGATATAGCCGGATCCATCACTGCAGAAACCCATTATGTACAGAATGAATCCGAATCGCAGATTGCCCTTGAAACAACTGTCGAAAAACTGGCTTACAACAAACAACCATTAGGAGACTGGTCTATTAGTACTGTATATCTTCCCAAAGAAAATGGAGAGCACAGCATAGACGGCTTTGTGGTACACAATGAAGAAGAAGTTATGACCATAAATGGCTCTTACTTCACCCCTCTTACTCCTAAAGGCACAGATAAGATAATGGCAGATATGGAAATTCATCATTTCCCACTACCTGTTGCCAATGCATTCATTCCAGATAAAATGGCCATGCTAAAAGGAGATATTGATGGCAATTTATCCATATCCGGCTCTACCACCCAACCTCTTTTCAATGGAGAAATAGGATTGGACAGTGTGGCTATTGACATTCCTCAGGCATCGCTTAACTTACGCTTCGACAACCGGCCTGTTAAAATTACAGACAGCAAACTGGCTTTCAAAGACTTCAGCATATTTACTGAAGGGAAAACTCCTTTTGCCATCAATGGAACTGTGGACATGAAAGATATGGCACAGATACAGATAGACCTCAAAATGAATGCGCATAACTTCGAATTGCTGAATGCCAAACGTACTAAAGAAGCACTCGTATACGGCAAACTGTATGTAGACTTTAACTCGGTACTAAAAGGTACGCCTGAATCTCTTACAATGCGTGGAAACATGAATGTATTAGGAAGCAGCAACTTTACCTATGTATTGAAAGATTCTCCACTCACAGTAGAAGACCGACTGAACGAAACGGTCACTTTTGTCAATTTCAGCGATACTGCCCAAACCACACGTCATCCGGTACAAGCCATGACATTAGGAGGTATTGATATGCTGATGACACTCCACATAGACGAAGCAGTGCAATGCCGCGTAGACCTGAATGAAGACGGAAGCAACTACATGCTGCTGGAAGGAGGAGGAGATCTTTCTTTCCAATACCAGCCTGACGGAAACATGCTGCTTAACGGACGCTATGCCCTGATGAGTGGAGAAATGAAATATGCCATGCCTATTATTCCACTAAAAACCTTCTATATACAAAGTGGCAGCTATATAGAATGGACAGGAAATGTAATGAACCCGAATCTGAATATCAAAGCATCCGAGCGAGTTCGTGCCTCTGTTACACAAGAAGGACAGAGCTCCCGCATGGTTACCTTTAATGTGGGGGTAAGTATTACCAACCGATTGGAAAACTTAGGTTTTACATTTACACTCGAAGCTCCCGAAGACGGTACCATACAGAACGAGCTGGCTTCCATGTCGGCAGAAGAAAAAAACAAGCTGGCAGTAACGATGCTTGTTACAGGTATGTATCTGAGCGAAAGCAATATGGGTTCCGGAAAAGCATTCAATACAAACAATGTACTCAACTCTTTCCTGCAAAAGGAAATACAGAGTATAGCCGGAGATGCCCTGAAAACGGTCGATATCAACTTTGGAATGGAGACTACAAATGAAGAGGAGACAGGAAGCAGCAGAACAGATTATAACTTCCAGTTTGCCAAACGCTTCTGGAACAACCGCTTCCGGGTTGTCATAGGCGGAAAAATTTCGACAGGAAACGATGTACAGCAAGACGAGTCGTTCATCGACAATGTATCATTGGAATACCGCTTAGACAACAGTGGTACCCGGTACATTAAACTATTCCACGACAAGAACTATGAAAGTATCCTCGACGGTGAAGTCATAGAAACCGGAGCCGGTATTGTTCTACGAAAGAAAATCAGTCGTTTGGGAGAATTATTCATATTCAGAAACCGAAAAAAGAATCCTATTGAAACACAGACAAATGAGAAGGAAAAGTAACACCCATATTATTCTGTATATATTCCTGTTTATGCTCATTTTTACAGGATGTTCTACCACCAAGAATCTGCCGGCGGAAGAAGTGCTATATACCGGAATCAACGACATTACCGTGCAGAATGAAGACCTCAATGCTGCAGGAAAAAGAACTCTGGAAGAAGTGGAAGGAGCTATCAGTGTGGCGCCCAACAACTCTTTTTTCGGTAGCCCGACCATGCGTATTCCTTTCCCGTTAGGACTATGGATTTACAATGGTTTCGAACGGTACGAAAAAGGTATCGGCAAATGGATATTCAAGAAATTTGCTGCTGACCCAGTCTATCTGTCAAAGGTAAATCCCGACACACGTGTCAAAGTAGCAAGCAACCTTCTCCGAGATTATGGATACTTCAACGGGAAAGTTACCTACCAGGTAGATAGTACCAAAAATCCAAGGGCTGTGAAACTCAGTTACCACATTGACATGGGACGCCCTTATTATCTGGATTCTATCATGTACGAGGGATTCTCCCCAAGAGCAGACAGCCTAATCCGTGCTACCCGAAACGAACGTCTTTTACACCGGGGAGATAACTTCGATGTAACCAGACTGGAAGCAGAACGCCAAAGAATTGTCGATTTGCTGAGAGATAACGGATATTATTATTGCCGGAATGAATTTATCACTTTCCTGGCCGATACACTGATGCGTTCGGGATATGTCAACTTGAAAATTGTACCCAGAAAAAACATCCCTCAAGAAGCCTTACGCAGATATCATATCGGCCATACTTCTGTTTATCTGACCGGATACAACGGAGAACGACCAACCGACTCACTCCAGACACGTAATTTTACCGTCCACTATTCGGGCAAGAAACTGGGCATCCGTTATGGAGTGCTCCGTAAACGGTTCTTATATCGCTCGGGAGAGTTATACTCACAAAGCAGACAGAATTATACTCAGGAAGCATTGTCCCGTTTAGGTGTATTCAAGTACAATGAAATGCGATATACCCCCCGTACAGAGAATAGTGATACACTTGATGTACAGGTGAATGCAATGTTCGATTTGCCTTACGACAGTGAGCTGGAACTCAATGTCACCACCAAAAGTACCAAGCAAACCGGTCCGGGAGCCATATTCAAGTTGTCGAGAAAAAATTTCCGTGGCATGGGTGCTTCACTCAATCTGGAAATGAAAGGTTCATACGAATGGCAGACCAGTTCTACAGTCGATGGAGAAAGTTCGGTCATGAATTCCTATGAACTGGGCGCGGGGCTGTCGTTAGAGTTTCCACGACTGGTTCTCCCCTGGATTCGCGACCGTGTAGACCCCTTCCGTTTCCCGTCACAAACCAACTTCAAAGTGTATGTAGACCAGGTAAACCGTGCCCGTTACTTTAAGATGCTATCGTTTGGCGGTAATGTATCCTACAGCTTCTACCCACGTCGTGGAATGAAACATACCGTAACCCCCATACATCTGGCATTCAACGTTCTGCAACACCGTACAGCGGCTTTCGACTCAATAGCTACGGCCAATCCGATGCTGTTCCGAAGTCTGGACGACCAGTTTATTCCTTCGCTGACCTATACATTTACCTACGACAACTCGTGGGAACAAAAACGAAACCGGATATGGTGGGAAAACTCCATCACTTCTGCCGGAAACGTTACTTCGCTTATCTATGCAGCGTTCGGACAGAAATTCAGCCAACAGGATAAAAAACTGCTGGGAAATCCGTTTGCCCAGTTTCTGAAAGTTTCTTCGGAAATGCGTCATCTGCTTTATCTTAGCGACAAACAACAACTGGCTACCCGAGTAATGGCAGGTGTCATTTGGGCATACGGAAACAAGACAATTGCCCCTTATAGCGAACAGTTCTATGTAGGTGGAGCCAACAGCATCCGTGCCTTTACGGTCCGTTCCATTGGTCCGGGACGTTTTCATCCGGCGGAAAACTCACGCTACTCTTATGTCGATCAGACCGGAGACATCAAATTGGAAGCCAACCTGGAATACCGATTCCGCATCTTGTCTAAGTTTTTGGGAGGAAATCTGAACGGAGCAGCCTTTCTCGATGCCGGAAACGTCTGGCTGATGCGAAAGGATGAAGCACGACCGAATGCAGAATTCAGCCTCAACAGATTTTTCGACAGCATTGCACTGGGTACAGGTATCGGTATCCGTTACGACTTGTCGTTCCTCATTCTCCGCCTCGACTGGGGAATTGCCCTGCACGTACCCTACGACACCGGCAAGAGCGGATACTACAACATTCCACGCTTCAAAGACGGAATGGGTATCCACTTCGCCATCGGTTATCCATTCTGACGATACGGCATCACTCCAACCGACAGTAAATCATCCGATTCAAGACTATTTATACAATGCGATGATTTACTGTCGGTTGCTTATATTGTTTTATAATCGACGACGTCGGATGTACAAACGGCGTCGCCGGCTATAAAACCAACGGCGTCAACTGTACAGCCAACGGCGCTGAATGTACACTGTTTCTTTTCATTTTTTCTGCCAATACTTTTGCAGCAGCCCGACATCTGCTACAGAATGCCGCCATAGAATACAGACTTACAATCATTTTTTTTGTACTTTTGCAATCTAATCTCTTTACTTTATGAAAAAAGCAACAATTGTATTAACCCTGATAGCCTGCTGCATGCTTTCGTGTACAGGAAATCAAAAAAAGACCACACATATGGAAAAAGGCAATGAAACACTGGTTTGCATGGAAACCACAATGGGAAACATTACCGTGAAACTGTACAACGAAACTCCGAAACACCGCGACAACTTCATCAAGTTGACCAAGGAGGGCGTGTACGACAGTACCTTGTTTCACCGCGTCATCAAGAACTTCATGATTCAGGCAGGCGACCCGCAAAGCAAGACTGCAACCGATACAACCACGCTGGGCAACGGTGATGTGGGCTATACCATTCCTGCAGAATTCAATCCTAAATTCTTCCACAAAAAAGGAGTATTGGCCGCAGCACGTCAGGGCGATGAAGTAAATCCGGAAAGAGCTTCTTCAGGCTGCCAGTTCTATATTGTAACAGGCCGCAAATTCAGCGAAGCACAGATGGTAAATATGGAAAACCAGATGAACGATGCCCGTTTGGAAACCGTATTCAACACGTTGGCCCGCAAACACATGAAAGAAATCTATAAAATGCGTAAGGCAGGCGATACCGACGGACTGATGGAACTGCAAGATTCACTGGAAGCACAGGCACGTGCAGAAGTTGCCAAAGAACCTGCACTGAAATTTACCCGCGAACAGATTCAGGCCTATACTACTGTAGGTGGTGCTCCTCATCTGGACGGAGCTTACACCGTATTTGGAGAAGTGGTAGACGGTATGGACGTAGTAGAAAAAATAGAAAACGTAGGCACCAACCGTGCAGACCGTCCGAAAATAGACATACGTATTCTTAAAGCAACTGTTATCGAATAACCCTTTATGATTCATATTAACCGTCATATTTTATCCAACGGCTTACGCATCGTACACAATGAAGACAACTCCACCCAAATGGTGGCACTCAACATTCTGTACGATGTGGGTGCCCGCGACGAAGATCCCGAACACACCGGCTTTGCCCATCTGTTCGAGCATCTGATGTTCGGCGGATCTGTACATATCCCCGATTATGACACCCCCGTACAAAATGCCGGAGGAGAAAACAATGCCTGGACCAACAACGATATTACCAATTACTACATTACACTTCCGTACCAGAATGTAGAAACCGGATTCTGGTTGGAAAGCGACCGTATGCTGAGTCTCGATTTTTCACCGCAAAGTCTTGAGATACAACGTCAGGTAGTAATAGAAGAATTCAAACAGCGTAACCTGAACCAGCCATACGGAGATGCTTCTCACCTTCTCCGCGAAATGGCTTACCAGAATCATCCTTACCGCTGGCCTACCATCGGCAAGGAAATCAGTCACATAGCCCAGGCCACATTGGAGGAAGTAAAAGATTTCTTTTACCGTTTTTATGCTCCCAACAATGCCATACTGACTGTGACAGGACATATTTCTTTTGAGGAAACAATCCGACTGGCAGAGAAATGGTTTGGCCCGATTCCTGCCCGCCCTATACGTAAAAGGGAGCTTCCGTCAGATCCTCCTCAAACTGCTATCCGGCGCAAAAGCGTAGAACGGAAAGTTCCGGTAGATGCCATTTACATGGCGTTTCATATGTGCAACCGCCACCATCCGGAATATTATGCCTTTGATATGATTACCGATATCCTGTCGAACGGCCGTTCTTCCCGCTTTATCCAATCGCTGGTGCAAGAACAAAAACTCTTCACTGCACTGGATGCCTACATTGCAGGAAGTCTGGACGAAGGTTTGCTGCACATCACCGGAAAACCAGCTCCGGGAGTCACACTGGAAGAAGCTGAAAAGGCTATCTGGACCGAACTGGAAAAGATGAAAACCCAGCTTGTAGCAGAAGAGGAACTGGAAAAAGTAAAAAACCGCTACGAAAGCGAGCAGATATTCAGTAACATCAACTACCTGAACGTGGCAACCAACCTTGCCTATTTCGAGCTTTTAGGAAAAGCGGAGATGATAAATGAGGAAGTAGAAAAATACCGTGCGGTTACTGCCGAACAGATACAGGAAACTGCCCGCAAGACATTTATTCCGGAAAATTGTAACATTCTTTATTACCGAGCAACGAAATGAATTGGACACATTACCGTGCACTCCTGACATTGGGTATCCCTATTGTCATTGGTCAAATCGGAGTCATTATATTAGGATTTGCCGATACTTTAATGATTGGACATCACAGTACTACAGAGCTTGCTGCAGCAAGTTTTGTAAACAACATGTTCAATCTGGCCATTATCTTCAGTACCGGATTCTCCTACGGATTAACACCGGTAGTAGGAAGTCTCTTCGGACAAGGCAAGTCACATGCAGTAGGGAAAGCTCTTAAAAGCAGCCTGGCAGCCAATACAATGCTGGCCTTCATCGTGTGCCTGGTAATGGGAATACTGTATCTGAATGTGGGAAATCTGGGGCAACCGGAAGAACTGCTTCCTTACATCCGTCCTTATTTTCTTGTTCTGCTGGCCTCACTTCCGTTTGTACTGTGGTTCAACGGATTCAAGCAGTTTACAGATGGAATAACAGATACAAAAGTGTCCATGTGGATTTTGCTGAGCGGTAATATTCTGAATATTATCGGAAACTATCTGCTGATTTACGGTAAGCTGGGCATGCCGGAAATGGGGCTGACGGGTGCCGGAGTATCCACACTCATTTCACGCATCCTGATGGTTATAGCCTACCTTGTATTATTCTTTGGTACTTCGCGTTACCGTGTGTTCCGTGAAGGATTCAAGCGTAATGCTCTCGACAAGGCAGAATTTAAATTACTCAACAAACTGGGATGGCCCATTGCCGGACAGATGGGTATGGAAACTGCCTCATTCAGTCTGAGTGCCATCATGGTAGGCTGGCTGGGAAGTACAGCTCTGGCTACCTATCAGATTATGATAGCCGTTTCTCAAGTTTGTTTCATGATGTATTATGGTATGGGAGCAGCCGTATCGGTACGTATCAGCAATTTTTACGGTCAGAACAATTTGGTCAGTGTCCGAAAAACAGCCAATATAGGCTTCCATATTATCCTGGCTATGATAGTATGCACTTCTATCCCCATATTTCTGCTCCGTCATCAGATTGGAGGATGGTTTACCAATGATCAGGCTGTAAGTCTGATGGTAGCACAAGTGATTATTCCTTTCCTGCTCTATCAGTTTGGCGACGGACTGCAAATCAACTTTGCCAATGCGCTGAGAGGTATCGCCGATGTCCGTCCGATGCTTCTGTTTTCATTTATTGCCTATTTTGTGATTTCTCTTCCTGCCAGCTACCTGTTTGGCTTTGTATGCGACTGGGGAATCATAGGTATCTGGATGGCCTTTCCTTTCGGACTGACCAGTGCCGGAATTATGTATTATCTGCGTTTCCGATATAAAACCCGGAAAGAACTATAACCTGACTCATGCTTTCTACTTCAACCAAAATAGCTTTCGGATATATCATTCTGATAGGACTGCTCTTTGGAGCCATCGGATATATCTACAAACAGATGGAACTGCTGACTTCGCCCACCGGTTTCGAGGAAAATATAGAAAACCGGCGACGTACAACCCACGAAATCATCAGTCAGCTTTATAAAGCGGAAATCATCGGACAGACCTTACGTGTAGGAGAACTGAATGAATATCCGGCTTATAAAAGAGCCATGAGAAATGTAGGAAAGTCGATTGACTCCCTGCAAACAATGCTGACAGATACCCTACAGCAGGCACGTCTGGATACGGTACGCATTTTGGTAAAGAACAAGGAGCGCAACATGAGACTGGTCTTGGAGGCTTTAGGACAACCTCCTACAGACGAGCTGTACAAGCAACAGATAGACAGTCTGATAGCTCAACAGGACTCTCTGTTGAGCAGTACTCATATTCGCCGTAAAGTCATTACTCATCGAAACACCTATACCATTCATCATAAACCCAAGAAGTTTTTCAAGCGTCTGGCCGATCTTTTTTCTCCAGGAAAAGCCGATTCGACTCAAGTCAATAATGTCATTCAAGAAGAGTATACCGACACTATAGACGAAGCATACAACCCTGTAGATACATTGGCTGGTATGCTGAGCAATATACAACACCGTGTATTCCAAACCCGGCAGGAGCAGTTACGCACGGTTGAAAAGCGTATTTACCGCCTGCGTATAGCCGGCAGCAAACTGAGTCAGCGTGTAAACCAGTTATTGGAAACGATTGAAGACGAAGAACAAAAAGTAGCTGCATATAAATTTGAGACGGAGCAACGTATCCGCGAACAAGCTGCATGGACGATGGCTACCATCGCAATACTGGCAGTATTGGTAATCCTTATATTCTTTATCATTATCTGCCGCGATATTACCCGAAGCAACCATTACCGGAAAGAACTGGAAAAAGCAAAATCGTATGCAGAAAACCTCTTGGTAGCACGCGAAAAGCTGATGTTGACCATTACGCACGACATCAAAGCACCAACCGGTTCGATTATCGGTTATATCGACTTGCTTATCCGACTTGTAAAAGACAAAAGACAACTGTTTTATCTGGACAACATGAAAAGTTCGGCCCAGCATTTGCTCGACCTGGTGACTTCGCTTTTGGACTACCATCGTCTGGAAGCTGGAAAAATGGATTTGCATCCGGTAGCATTCAATCCGCACCAATTATTTGAAACTATCTATACCAGCTTTTTACCTCTGGCAGAAAAAAAGAACCTGAAGCTGGAATTTGCAGATGAATTCAAACCAGGACTTACTCTGGAAGGAGATCCTTTCCGTATCCGGCAAATTGTAGAAAACCTGCTTTCGAATGCATTGAAATTTACTAAAGAAGGAAGTATTACTTTACATGCCAAGTATCAGGGCAACCAGTTTATATTCAGTGTAACTGATACCGGGTGCGGAATGACACCGCAAGAACAGGAACGTGTGTTCCAAGCCTTTATCCGTCTGAGGAGTGCACAAGGGCAGGAAGGATTTGGACTTGGTCTTTCCATCACCCAGAAGTTAGTGGAATTGTTACAAGGTAAGATTGCCATCGAAAGCACTCTTGAAAAAGGAAGTACGTTTCGGGTATCTATGCCTCTTCCCTCTATCTCCGCTTCATCGAAGAATAAGGAACAGCATCTTGTACCTGTCAAGCCTCTTCGTATTTTACTAATAGACGACGACCGTATCCAAATGAATCTGACGGAAGCAATGTTACGTAACATTCTCGACCCACAAACTACGATCCAATGTTGCGAACAGCCGGAAGATCTTTTTGGGTTTATCAGCCAGCAACCGTTCGACATTCTGTTTACCGATATTCAGATGCCTGCCATGAATGGCTTTGAATTATTGGAAAATCTGAGAAAACTGCCGGTAAAACAGGCACAAAATATTCCAGTCATAGCCATTACCGCACGAAGTGACATGGACGAATCGCATTTTCAGGAAAAAGGATTCGCCGGATGTTTGCATAAACCATTCAACCAGTCGGATTTACTTCAAATACTGCAGCAATTCTCAGCCTCACTGAACAGACAGATTCCCGAAAAATCGACTGAAAAAGTTTCTGCCTCCGCAAGCAAATACAATTTCAGTCCGCTGACTGCTTTCTCTGCCGATGATACCAATGCGGCACAGGAGATTATTAAAATATTTATTCAGGAGACACAAAAAAGCACCGGCTTGCTGCAAGAAGCCTTGAGCAGAAATGATATTCAGACAATCAGCGCCATTGCCCACAAGCTGCTGCCTACACTAACTATGATTGAAGCAAAAGAAATTGTACCTTCTCTACAACAGCTGGAAAGCAGAAAAGGAGCAGAACAAATTACGGATGAGGACATAAAACAGACTAAATGGATTATACAACAAGTTACCTGCATCCTTGAAGAAGCTGAAAAATATGTAAAAAAGATATCTTTGCACCAATGCTGAAATGAAAAATTTAACCTGGAATGATTTCCGCATACTAAAAAAGCTTATCTTTGTACAAATACATATAAACATAGGTACACATGATTCCGTCTATACTAATCGTTGAAGATGATTTGACATTTTCTACAATGCTGAAAACATGGCTCGGGAAAAAAGGGTTCGAAGTGGAAACAGCAGGAACAAATGCACGCGCCCGCAAGCAAATAGCAGCACGCCAATACGACCTGATTCTCTCCGATTTACGTTTGCCCGATCAAGACGGAATCCACCTTCTTTCATGGCTTCGGAGCAAAGAATGTACCACACCGGTTATTATCATGACCAGTTACGCTGAAATCCAAACAGCGGTACAGGCTATGAAGCAAGGTGCCAGTGACTACATCAGTAAACCGGTGCAACCGGATGAACTTCTGAAAAAAATACACGAAGCAATTCATAAACAACAAATTCCTGTAACTCCTGTACCTGAGTTTAATTCACAGAATTTTCTGGAAGGAGAAAGTGAGGCAGCCCGCCAATTATACAATTATGTAAAACTGGTGGCGCCTACCCAGATGTCTGTACTTATCAACGGAGCAAGCGGCACAGGTAAAGAGTATGTAGCACATCGTATACACGAATTAAGCAAACGGGCTGGAAAGCCTTTTATTGCCATAGACTGTGGTTCTATCCCCAAAGAACTGGCTGCTTCTGAATTTTTCGGCCACATAAAGGGTTCGTTCACTGGTGCTCTTCATGACAAACGAGGTGCCTTTGAAGAAGCCAATGGAGGTACTTTATTCCTCGACGAAGTAGGAAACCTAAGCTACGAAGTTCAAATTCAACTTTTACGTGCTTTACAGGAACGACGTATCCGTCCTATTGGTTCCAATAAGGAAATAGAAGTTGATGTACGTCTGATTAGTGCAACCAACGAAAATCTTACCGAAGCCATCTCTAAAGGTAATTTCCGTGAAGATTTGTATCATCGTCTTAATGAATTTACCTTATATATGCCTTCTCTGAAAGAACGACCGGAAGATATCCTTCTGTTCGCCAATTTCTTTTTGGATCAGGCAAATCGTGAACTGGAGCGAGACTTAATAGGATTTGATGCAGCAGCAAGTGAAGCACTGCAAAAATATGATTGGCCGGGTAATTTACGTCAATTAAAAAACGTTGTAAAGCGTGCCACACTTCTTGCACAAGGAGATTTTATTACAATACGCGAACTGGGAGAAGATATCTTACGTCAACCAGTTTCCTTTGTTCCTCAATCTTTAAATTTATATGATGAGGAAACTGAGAAACAGCGTATTCTACGGGCACTTCAACAAACAAACAATAACAAAACCAAGGCAGCTCTGCTATTGGGAGTAGACCGCAAGACTCTATACAACAAACTGAAATTGTATAATATTCCACAATAAAATGTGGAATAATTCTACAACATCCCCACACAATTCCACAAATTCCTCAATAAGACAAAATTGCATTTATCTTATTAATCAACAAGTTACATATTCTACATACTTTGGCACACGAATTGCACTTCTAATTACAGAAGATATTAAAAAGAGAAAAAACACACAGCCAAAAAGACATAGGATATAAACTAAACTAGACTATAACCCAACCCCATAGAATAAAAGTTCAAAAGGGTATATATCGATATAACCTTTTGATAAAATGAAGATGCCTATGTGTTAAATAGAAAGAGAACGCTGCGACAGCGTTCTCTTTTCTTTTTTATCTTCTTTCTTTAATGAATAGTAACCATTGTAGCTCCAAAACCATACTCACGGAACGAAGCATCCTGACTGGAGTAATTTTTATATTTCCGCTTCAACTCATCCAAAATGGCACGGCGCAACACTCCATCCCCCTTTCCATGAATAAAGACAATTTTCTGTCCTTTTTTATTTTTATATTCTTCAAGCGTTTTATGAAATACATCCAACTGATAACTTAACATTTCTGCATTCCCCATCCCAGTGGTATCATCCAGCAATTCATGGATATGTAAATCGACTTCCACCAAATCATTTTTCATTTTGGCCTGTTTACGCTGAAGCTTTCCCGGCACCTCCGGCTGAGCTTTCTTCAACAAAGCTTCCTTTATATCATCAGCCGAAACAAAAACCTGCTTTACAGCTTCATCATCACGCACTACATCGTAAATAAGAGCTGGCTCTTCAAAGAATTCAGACGGTTGAAAAGTATGCAGCTTATAGAATTTTACCGTATCAATACGAATTTCCTGACAAACTGCCGGTTTCAGCAGGAATGTACGGTCGTCTTTGTAAGCAATCAATTGTACTGCCACGTGCTCCATTCCATTTAATGCACTCTTTTCAAATTCTTCCAAATGAAGTTTCATATTGGGTTTCACAGTACCTCTGCTGCGCAGTGTCCAGCTTTTTCCTTCAGCCGACAAATACAAATAATCGATAAAATAATTGCTGTCGTTTACCAGATAAGCATCGAAAGATGTAGAAGATATAGCTTTTACATCTTGAGGTACATAAGCCAGGAACACATTCAATATATCGTTTCCACGAATTTCGGGTGCACGATAGGTAATAGGCTTTTCCTCTTCCGGTTCTTCTTCTACAACCGCAGGTTCAGGCTTTGATACCGACTTCAACGGAATGTTATAATCGTCTGTCTGAATTACCACACACTCTTTTATCAGCATTGGAATTTCAAAACCATCTTCTCCTTCCACCAGTGCAATATCTTTTCCTTGAAATCCTCGTACTATTCCACCTCCTACTTCACTCAGAAAGCGGACTTTATCTCCTATTTTCATATTTGTTCATTTTTTTATTCATACAAAAGTAAAGAGTTTAAAGAAATACACCTCCAATATTTAATAAAAAAATCAACCCTTTTCATCTATATAAACTAGGAATATTATACTTTTGCAAACTATAAACTAACTGACTGACAAGATGGAAGAAACAAAACACATAAAAATCAACGATTATAATTATCCACTTCCAGAAGAACGTATTGCTAAATTTCCTCTTCCGGTACGAGATCAATCTAAACTTCTGGTATACCGAAAAGGCGAAATAAGCGAAACAGTTTTCACTTCATTACCCAACTATCTGGAATCGGGTAGCTTAATGATATTCAATAATACAAAGGTCATCCAAGCCCGCCTTCATTTCCGTAAAGAGACAGGTGCCTTGATCGAGATATTCTGCCTGGAACCTATCCAGCCTAATGATTATGCCCTCAATTTTCAGCAAACCCAACATGCTGCCTGGCTCTGCATGATTGGTAACCTGAAAAAATGGAAAGAAGGCAGTCTGCAGAAGGAACTCACCGTAAAAGGAAAACCGCTCACTCTTACTGCCACACGCGGAGCTTGTCACGGGACCAGCCATTGGGTAGATTTTACCTGGAACAATGACGAAGTGACTTTTGCGGATATACTCGAAGTGTTTGGAGAACTTCCTATCCCTCCTTACCTCAACCGGGAAACACAGGAAAGCGATAAAGAAACCTACCAAACCGTATATTCCAAAATAAAAGGCTCAGTAGCAGCACCTACAGCAGGTTTACATTTCACTCAAAGAGTATTAGATTCGCTGGCAGAAAAAGGTGTCGATCTGGAAGAAGTAACTCTTCATGTAGGAGCAGGTACTTTTAAACCTGTGAAAAGCGAAGAAATAGAAGGTCACGAAATGCATACAGAATACATCTCTGTCAATCGCCGCACCATTGAAAAATTGCTTGCGCATCAGGGAGAAGCTATTGCAGTAGGAACTACCTCTGTACGAACATTGGAAAGTTTGTACTATATAGGAACTACAATCAGTCAACACCCAGATGCCAGTCAGGAAGAATTACATGTAAAACAATGGCAACCTTATGAAACTTCCTCTTCTTTAAGTACTATAGAAGCATTACAGCAGATACTGAATTACATGGAGAGACACCAGCTGGAGACTCTTCATACCAGTACTCAAATTATCATCGCACCAGGATATGAATATAAAATAGTAAAAAAGATGATTACCAACTTCCATCAGCCACAAAGCACCCTGTTACTGTTGGTTTCAGCTTTTGTAAAAGGGAACTGGAAGAGTATCTACGATTATGCACTCAGCCATGATTTCCGCTTTCTGAGTTACGGAGATTCATCACTGCTAATACCGTAAAATAGAAATATATAACTTTATCAACCCCATAGAAGAAACACGGTTTTATCTTGATAAAAGTCAAGAAAAGCCGTGTTTCTTTATTATATACCATTTATCAAAGAACAACTACTCATAAAAGAGAATATATTTGCGTCGGATAACATGGACAAACAACTAAACGAGCACATTATTAAACTCTGTAAAACAGGGAAAAACGACACTAATAAACTAAACAAAAGTAAATGATGAAACAGGTAAAAAGTTTTTTTAAGGTGGTAAAAAGAAATCTGCAATGGAGTGCCATAGCCATCTATGGACAATACTCTAAATAAGTGCAGTGTTTTCAGAAGAATACAAATACAATTACACCGAACTAAGGTTGTTTGTGAGAACAGACAACCTTTCTTTTTGATTTAATTGATATATAATAAAAAAGCACCTCCAGTTAGAAGTGCTTTTTGTTGGGCTACTCGGACTCGAACCAAGAAAAACAGGACCAGAATCTGTTGTGTTACCATTACACCATAGCCCAAACTTAACAGATATCCTCTCCGTGAGGACCTCTATGTCTTTAAGTGAGTTGGGCTACTCGGACTCGAACCAAGAAAAACAGGACCAGAATCTGTTGTGTTACCATTACACCATAGCCCAAAATCACAAGATGTTGTCATCTTTTTGTTTTGACGGTGCAAAGGTACAACATTTTTTGAACACACAAAGCATTTATCACTTTTTTTTCAAGAAAATATTTTCTTTTCCTAAAAATACGATGTCTTTACCTCATCGTATTTCTATCTAAAGAGAACTTTTATCACTAAAAATATAAAAAAGAGAAAGAGAATTAAAGCACTTTCTTTCGTGATATACAGAAAAGCAAGTATATTTGCCAGACATATATTAATGATAACTTTGAATAGAACAAAATAAGAAAGAATGAACGAAACAAAAATCTTAGTAGAAAAAATAACTGAAGGCATTCAAGAGAAAAAAGGGAAAAACATCGTAATCGCTGATTTAACCAACATCGAAGATACAATCTGCAAATATTTTGTAATTTGCCAAGGAAACTCCCCTAGTCAAGTAGCAGCAATTGTCGATTCAATAAGAGACTATGTTCGCAAAGAAACAGGAAACAAAGTATATGCCATCGACGGATTGCGTAATGCACAATGGGTAGCTATGGATTACAGCGATGTGTTAGTACACGTATTTTTACCGGAAGTAAGAGATTTCTATAATCTGGAACACTTGTGGGCTGATGCAAAACTTACTCACATTCCTGATTTAGACTGATATTTTAAATCCATAAACACTTTTTAGATGAATTATGAACGAAAATTTAAATAATAACAAGCCGAAGATCAATGTTCCCCGCCCTAATCTGACGTGGCTGTACATTGTAATAGCGGCAGTATTTGCTTATCTATTATTTACCAGCGACGGAGGTAGTGCCAGCAAGGAGGTAACCTACACCGAATTCAAAGACATGGTAAGTAAAGGCTATGCAAGTAAAATTACCGCCTACGATGACAATACGGTGGAAATGCAAATCAAACCAGAACATATTGTCGACGTATTTAAAAAAGATGCTAGTAAAGTAGGAAGAAGTCCTTCCATAACTGTAGAAGTCGGTTCAATAGAATCGCTCGACAAATTTCTTGAGCAAGAACAGACAGAAGGACATTTTACCGGTACTATCAATTACGAAAAGAGAAACAATTATTTCGGAATGATATTCTGGAACATTGCTCCGTTCCTTCTTCTGATTGGTATCTGGATGTTTGCTATGCGACGCATGAGCGGTGGAGCCGGAGCTGGTGGCGGAGGTAACGTATTCAACGTTGGAAAAAGTAAAGCACAATTGTTTGACAAAGGTTCTACACGTGTTACTTTCAAAGATGTAGCAGGACAAGCAGCAGCCAAGCAGGAAGTTCAAGAAATTGTAGACTTTTTGAAACAGCCGCAAAAATATACCGATTTGGGAGGAAAGATTCCTAAAGGCGCTTTGCTGGTTGGCCCTCCGGGAACTGGTAAGACCTTACTTGCTAAAGCTGTAGCAGGTGAAGCAGACGTACCTTTCTTTTCTATTTCAGGTTCCGATTTCGTAGAAATGTTTGTCGGTGTAGGTGCTTCACGAGTACGCGATCTTTTCCGTCAGGCAAAAGAAAAATCACCTTGTATCATCTTTATTGACGAAATTGATGCCGTTGGTCGTGCACGTGGAAAAAACCCCAGTATGGGAGGAAATGACGAACGTGAAAATACATTGAACCAGTTGCTGACTGAAATGGATGGATTCGGTTCAAACAGCGGCGTAATCATTCTTGCAGCTACAAACCGCGTGGATATTTTGGATAAAGCGTTATTGCGTGCAGGACGTTTCGACCGTCAGATCTATGTAGATTTACCCGATTTGAACGAACGTAAGGAAGTATTCGGAGTACATCTGCGTCCATTGAAACTGGATGATAGTGTAGATATTGATTTGTTATCACGTCAGACACCAGGATTTAGCGGTGCAGATATTGCCAACGTATGTAACGAAGCCGCATTGATTGCCGCACGTCATTCTAAAACCGCTGTAGGAAAAGATGACTTCCTTGCTGCTATCGACCGTATTGTAGGAGGACTGGAAAAGAAAACCAAAGTAATGACTGCAGCAGAAAAGCGTGCCATTGCATTGCACGAAGCGGGTCATGCTACTATCTCGTGGTTCCTGGAACACGCCAATCCATTGATTAAAGTGACCATCGTACCACGTGGACGTGCCCTTGGAGCAGCCTGGTATCTGCCCGAAGAACGACAGATAACGACTAAAGAGCAGATGCTCGATGAAATGTGTGCTACACTGGGAGGACGAGCTGCCGAAGAAGTATTTATCGGACACATTTCTACTGGTGCCATGAACGACTTGGAACGCGTCACCAAACAAGCATATGGCATGATTGCCTATGCAGGTATGAGCGACAAGTTACCTAACTTATGCTATTACAGCAACGATGAATACAGCTTTAACAAGCCTTATAGTGAACATACTGCCGAACTGATAGACAAAGAAGTTCAATCGATGATCAATGAGCAGTATGCACGTGCAAAAGCGTTGTTGCAGGAGCACAAAGAAGGTCATAATCAGTTGGCACAATTGCTGATAGATAAGGAAGTAATCTTTGCGGAAGATGTAGAAAAGATTTTCGGCAAACGTCCGTGGGCTTCACGCTCCGAAGAAATCATGGCTGCAGAAACAACTGCAGAAAGCAACTCTGAGGAAAACACAGCCCAACCGCAGGAAGCAAAAGTTCCTGAAACTGAAACGACTTCTGCAAGTGAAGATAAGCAACAATAAGAATTAGAAAAAGTAAAGAATCTGTAGCCTGTTTTTTGTGCACAGATTCTTTGCTTCTTATAAAGTCAAAGTTTTGAAAGAACAACGTCTGAATTTGCATTCCTTATATTTAAGGATTCAGCAAGCCAAAGACCTCAAATCAAAATTGAAGAACTCATAAACTCAGTAAACATTAACCCTCAAAAAATATTGCCGTGAAGAGCAACTTTATCCAACGAGCCATTACAGGTATAATTTTCATAGCTGTACTGATAGGATGTATTTTGGGAGGTGGAATTCCCTTTACCATCCTTTTTGCACTAATTAGTGCATTAACGATCCATGAATTCGGTACGATCGTAAACCGTACCGGAAAGGTTCAGATGAATAAGCGTATTACCGTATTATCAGGTGTATTCCTCTTTCTTTGCTTCAGTTATACAGGAGTAGTACCGGGTACATACGAAATCTTTATCCCCTACCTGTTTCTGATCATGTATCTGCTTATCAGTGAGCTTTACATGAAACGTAAAGATCCTATCAACAACTGGGCCTATGGAATGATGAGCCAGCTTTATATCGCTTTACCTTTTGCCTTGCTTAATGTATTGGCTTACCATACGACAGAAACAGAAGGTATATCACAGTATAACCCTATTTTGCCCTTGTCTATTTTTATTTTCAACTGGGTAAACGACACAGGCGCTTACTGCACAGGTATGCTTTTTGGAAAACATCGCCTGTTCGAAAGAATTTCTCCTAAAAAATCATGGGAAGGTTCTATCGGAGGAGCAGCATTCAGCATTGTAGCCGCTATCGTCTTAGCTCACTTCTTCGACTTCCTGACCGTAGCACAATGGATTGGCTTAGGACTGACTGTAGTCATTTTCGGAACATGGGGCGACTTGACAGAATCTTTGCTAAAACGAACATTAGGTATCAAAGATTCCGGAAACATCCTTCCCGGTCACGGAGGAATGCTCGACCGTTTCGACAGTACCCTAATGGCTGTACCGGCCGCAGTAGTTTATCTGTATGTTATTTCATTGGTATAACACCCTGCCTCAATAATAAGGCCATAAAAAATAAGCGTGAACAATATATCGGGATATATTGCTCACGCTTATTTTATAATCACACTTTATAATATTATCTTTTCCATAACGAACAGACAATAGCCTTGGCAGCTCTTTCGGAAGCCCCGGGAGCCCCCAAACGTTCTATCAGGCAATCATAATCATCCAGCATCCGGACTCGGGAATCTCCTCCTTCCAGAATAGCCGAAAGTTCTGCTTTCACATTCTCCACAGTCATACCGTCGGCTACCAACTCTGTAACCACTTCTTTATCTGCTATCAGATTAACCAGCGAAATATATTTCACTTTCAAGATATGCCGACGAAGGAAAGAAACCAGTTTACCCATTGCAGTATAATAACATACCACCTGCGGCACACGAAATAAAGCGGTTTCCAATGTAGCTGTACCCGAAGTAACTAAAGCAGCCTCAGCCTGCTGCAACAAACGATAAGTCTGTCCAAATACAATCTTCGTATCAGCAGCCATGTACTCACGGTAGAAAGAAGGATCGATACCGGGTGCTCCAGCCACTACAAACTGATATTCCGGAAAATCTTTTGCAGCTTCTATCATACGAGACAGATTATCTTTTATTTCCTGCTTCCTGCTACCGGCAAGCAAGGCAATAATAGGCCGTCCGTCCAAAACATTGACTGTTCGGAATGTTTCTGCAGTTTCCTGTCCTTTTTTCCGGAATTCGTCTACAGCATCTACACACGGATTACCCACATAACATACCGGATACTGATGCTTCTTAAAGAAATCGACCTCAAAAGGAAGAATGGAGAACAAACGGTCTACATCCCGTTTTATATTCTTGATGCGATACTCTTTCCATGCCCAGATTTTAGGAGAGATATAATAATACACTGGAATCTGTGTATGCTTTTTGATATATTCAGCAATCTTCAGATTAAAGCCCGGATAATCTACTAAAATCAAGACATCCGGACGCCATGCTTCCACATCGTGCTTGCAATAATCCATGTTGCGGAAAATAGTACGCAAGTGCAACAGCACAGGAATGAATCCCATGTAAGCCAATTCCTTATAATGCTTCACACGGGTACCTCCTACCGCTTTCATCAAATCACCTCCGAAAAAGCGAAATTCAGCTTGTGGATCTTCCTGCTGCAAAGCCTTCATCAAATTAGAAGCATGCAAATCGCCCGATGCCTCTCCTACAATCAGGTAATATTTCATAAGTTCCAGGTTTTCAATTCTTCCATCAACTTATAATCCGTCACATCCACTTTTGTCGGAGTAATTGCCACATATCCGTTGTCTAAAGCCCAATGATCTGTTGCCTCTGCTCCCACTTCCAGATTACAATAGTCCCCTGTCAGCCAAAAGCTGTGTCCTCCGCGTGGGTTTTCAGTCTTTACAAACTCGTTAATCCACACCCCATTGGTCTGACGGCAAACGCGTACACCTTTTATTTCCGCTGTATCCGGGAAGTTTACATTCAGACAAGTTCCGTTGGGAAGACCTTTTTCCAGCACCTTTTCTACAATAGAACGTACATAAGGTAGGACTGGTGAGAAATCGGCATCTGCCGCATGATTACACAACGAAAAGCCTACCGAAGGAATCCCCTTCAGACAACCTTCTATTACCACTCCCATAGTACCCGAATAATGTACATTGACAGAAGAGTTATCTCCATGATTAATACCACCGATAACCATACTGGGAACACGCGTTACGATATCAAACAAAGCCAGCTTAATACAGTCTACAGGCGTCCCTGTACATTTATAAATAAATAATCCCGGTTCTTGTTGTATCAGCGAATACTGCAAGGGCTGCACAGAAGTAATTGCTCCCGATGATCCTGAGCGAGGACCGTCTGGCGCTACCACAACCAAATCTGCAACCGGACGTAGAGCCTTTATCAATTCACGTATACCTTTTGCATTAAACCCATCATCATTCGACAACAATAAAAGCGGTCTTTCTTTAGCCATAATTCTACTTATTTTATTTATGGCAGTAAAGGTACAATCTTTCAGGCGATTGCCCAAGCAATCCTCAGACTACATTGCGTTTACAAATCTTAATCTTCTCAAACTTAGAAGCATAATTAAGTAAAAATATGTATCTTTGCCCTGCTCAAGTTATTAACAAAAGCAGTGAGTTATCAACACATCTTACGAAATATAGGGTCAGATGATAGGTACTCTCCGCTATTATTAGTTACTTCGCTGTCAGAATAAACTGATTAATATGGGAAAAATTATTGCTTTAGCCAATCAAAAAGGCGGAGTAGGCAAAACTACGACAACTATTAATCTGGCTGCATCATTAGCTACCCTGGAAAAAAAGGTTCTGGTAGTCGATGCAGACCCACAGGCAAACGCTTCATCCGGTTTGGGAGTAGACTTAAAAGACATAGATTGCTCCATATACGAATGTCTGATAAACCAAGCTGATATAAGAGAAGCGATTTATACAACCGATATTGACGGATTGGATATCATTCCTTCGCACATCGATCTTGTCGGTGCAGAAATTGAAATGCTGAATCTGGAAAATCGCGAGAAGATTATGAAACAGGCCTTAGAACCTATGAAAAGTGAATACGACTATATTCTGATAGACTGTTCACCTTCGTTGGGACTGATTACCATCAATGCGCTTACCGCTTCCGATTCTGTCATTATCCCGGTGCAATGTGAATACTTCGCACTAGAAGGAATCAGCAAATTGCTGAATACCATTAAAATAATAAAAACAAAATTGAATCCGGCATTGGAAATAGAAGGCTTCCTTCTCACCATGTTCGATTCTCGTCTGCGTCTGGCCAACCAGATATATGATGAAGTAAAACGACATTTCCAGGAACTGGTATTCAAGACCATTATACAGCGTAACGTAAAACTGAGTGAAGCTCCAAGCCATGGTATTCCGGCCATCTTGTATGATGCAGACTCTACAGGAGCAAAGAACCACCTGGCATTGGCAAACGAAATTATAAATAAAAACAGCAAGTAAAAAACTATGGCAGTACAGAAAAAGTTTGCATTAGGCAGAGGACTTGACGCATTGATTTCTACCGAAGAAGTAAAGACTTCGGGCTCCTCTTCTATCAACGAAATTGAGCTGAATAAGATTTCTGTCAATCCCAATCAGCCTCGCCGCGAATTTGATCCGGTAGCCTTACAAGAACTTGCAGACTCCATCGCGGAAATAGGTATTATCCAACCTATCACATTACGTAAACTCAGTGAAGATTCTTATCAGATTATAGCAGGAGAACGACGCTACCGCGCTTCTATACAGGCCGGACTGAAAACGATTCCTGCTTATATCCGTACGGCAGACGATGAGAATGTAATGGAAATGGCGCTGATAGAAAACATTCAGCGTGAAGACCTTAATTCACTGGAAATAGCGCTGGCTTACCAGCATCTTATAGAGCAATATGAACTGACTCAGGAACGTTTGAGCGAACGCATCGGAAAAAAACGTACTACTATAGCCAATTATCTGCGCCTGCTGAAACTACCTGCTCAGATACAGGTTGCTCTGAAGAACAAGGAAATAGACATGGGACATGCACGTGCTTTGCTGGCACTGGACGATCCCAAGACACAAATCCGCATTTTCAACGAAATTCTGCTTCAAGGATATTCGGTTCGTAAAGTAGAAGAAATTGTAAAAGCACTCACTTCGGGAGAAAGCATCGAATCGGGGGGAAAGAAAATCGCTCCCAAAGGTGCAAAGCTTTCTGAAGAATATACTATGCTGCAAAACCATCTGTGCAGTTTTTTCGGAACCAAAGTACAGCTGTCATGCAGTGCCAAAGGAAAAGGGAAAATCAGTATTCCATTTAATAACGAAGCCGACTTGGAACGTATCATGGAAATTCTGGATACACTAAAGGCTGAATAAAAGAAGAACAAATTGAGACAACAACGTTATCTATACATATCATCTGTAATTCTGATTTTGTGTTTCATCTTTGGAGCACAAACAGAAGTTTCTGCCCGGCAAACCAATCTATCCGGTTTGTGGGGAGATTCTATACAGGTGCATCATCGTACAGACAGCATTGCTTTGCAGGATACGGTGAGAAGCGAATGGTCGGATATCCACCAAAAAGAACTGGAAAAACTGGAAGCTCCGGTAGATACAGCCGCACTCATCCGCCAAAACGATTCCATCCAGCAAACAATGTTACAACAACAGCCTGCAGAAACCAAGAAAAAACGCTGGTTGCCCGTCCCCAACAACTCCATTTGGCTGGGACTGGTAATTCCCGGTGCAGGACAGATTTACAATCATAAATACTGGAAACTCCCCATCATCTACGGAGGATTCCTGGGATGTACCTATGCCCTTACCTGGAATACCAAAATGTACAAAGATTACTCACAGGCTTATCAGGACATCATGAGCGACAATCCGGAAAACGATAGCTACATGGATGTCATTAAAAACGGTATAACCAAGGAAGATGTCTTGAATAATCTGGACTATTATCAGAATATATTCCGCCAGCGCAAGGATGCTTTCCGACGTCAGCGAGACTTAAGTATCATTGCCTTTATTGCTGTATATCTGCTTTCAGTAGTTGATGCTTATGTAGATGCCGAACTATCAAACTTTGATATTTCGGACGACTTAAGCATGACACTGGAACCTACTATATTCAATGATGCATATCGTGGCCGACCGCAAGGTATAGGCATACAATGCAATATTAAATTTTAATCCATGAAAAAAATATTTATCGGTTTACTAACTCTGCTAAGTACTTCTGCACTGTATGCACAACAGACAGAACAAAGCATAACGGTCCGCTCGGCCAGTGGAACTGACCAGGTAATTGACTTACCGGAAGGTATGTTGTCTACTACAGATAGTTTGTACTTAGACTGGATATCCAAGAACTATATCAATTTAGGGGAAAACTGCACAAGCACCGCCACCAATCCTGTTGTCAGCGACTCGGTCTATATCGACCGTCTGCAGCGTATTCCTGCCATTATTGAAATGCCTTACAACGAAGTGGTAAGAAAATTCATCGACATGTATGCTACTCGCTTGAGACAGAAAGTAGCATTTATGCTGAGTGCAAACAATTTCTACATGCCTATCTTCGAGGAAGCACTCGACCTGTACGACCTTCCACAAGAGTTGAAATACCTGCCGGTCATTGAATCGGCCCTCAACCCTACAGCAACTTCACGCGCAGGAGCAGTCGGACTCTGGCAGTTTATGCTGACTACCGGCAAAATATACGGGTTGAAAAACAACAGTCTGGTAGACGAACGCCGCGACCCTATCAAGTCGACCCGTGCTGCTGTACGCTACTTGAAAGATTTGTACGAAATATACAACGACTGGAATCTGGTATTGGCTGCCTACAACTGCGGACCGGGTACTATCAATAAAGCCATCCGCCGTGCCGGAGGAGAAAAAGATTTCTGGACTTTGTACAACTATCTGCCTAAGGAAACCAGAGGATATGTGCCTGCATTCATTGCTGCCAATTATATCATGACATATTATTGTGAACACAATATCAGTCCGATGGAAATGCGCATGCCCGAAGGAACCGATACTATTCAGGTATCTAAAAACCTGCATTTGCAGCAAGTAGCAGATGTTTGTAAAATCAACATCGACCAGTTGCGTGCCTTGAATCCGGAATTTAAGAAAGACATTATTCCGGGCAACGAAGAGCCTTATGCATTACGTTTGCCTAACAACATGATTAGCTGTTTCATCGAACACGAAGACAGCATCTACAACTATAAGCCGGAAGTATACCAGAAACGCCGCTCTACAGTAGCTATTGCAACTCCAAAATCATCTTCTTCGGGTAAAGCCGTATACCATAGAATACGCAACGGAGAAACATTGGGCGGTATTGCAGCAAAATATGGTGTCAGCGTAAGTCAGCTACGCCGCCTGAACGGAATAAAAGGAAGCAATATACGGGCTGGAAAATCAATCCGTATCCGATAAATCACTACTCTATCAGAGGCTGAAACAGAATCAGTTGTCTTGTCGGTACTTCGAAGGTTTAAATACAAACGAAGATCTACTGATACACGACAGTTGATTCTGTTTTTATTTTTCATCCATCAGTCTTCATACCCAGATAAAATATATTTTTAGAGAAAAACGATTGGGATTTCCGCATCGAAGCACATATGTTTGGAATGAACTTTCTGAGCAAGGAAACAACCCGACGTAATCTTTTCAGCTCCTTCAAAGATAGCCTTGCCTTATTAGACGAATTTCCAGTACTTTCAAGTGATGAGTGCAGTTTTTCCTTGAAAAAACTATACTACTTTCAAGAAGAAACTGCACTCATCACTTGAAAGTACCGGGCAAAAGAATATAAACGGGATGAGATTTGTAATCTCAGAAAAAAGGATGAGACTCAAAGAAAAAGCCCGACTTGCATGTCGGGCTTTTTCTTTCGTCTGATTTCGAGATGAACAATCAGCACAATCTATATACCTATTAATTTTGTGACAAATCTACAGCATAATTTGCACGTTTTCCTGACGGATAAATACCAGTCATGAACAATACCTGATCAGGAGATTGTGAAGCTGCCTTCATTACATCTTCCAAATCCTGTACAGTTTTCAACTGCTTGCTGTTCGCTTTCAGAATAATGAATCCTTTACGGATACCACTATCTTTCATTCGTCCGTCTGAGACTCCGGTTACTTCCACTCCATAACCCAAGTTCAACTGACGTTTCAAATCTTGAGGCACTTCACGGAAGGCAGCACCCAAAATCTGCATATCCACATTCTTCACGATTTTTGTATTACCCTGCGCATTCTTCAAGGTAATTGTAAATTCTTTCTCTTTCTTATCGCGCAATACAGTCAATTTAATCTTATCTCCCGGACGGTATTTAGCCAATGTACCTTGCAATTCGGCCATATTCTTTATCTTCTTACCTTCCATTGCGATAATGACATCGTTCTTCTGGAGCAATCCATCAGCAGAACCACCTTCTGTGACTTCTACAATCTGTACACCTTCTGTAGCACCCAGTTCTTTCTGTTCCTTCTTGATTTCATCCGGATATACTTCGTTACCCATATCACGTCCGGCAATACCCAACAACGCACGTTGTACAGTACCATATTGCTTCAAGTCGGTTACCACCTTCGTCATAATACTGGTAGGAATGGCAAAACCATATCCCGAATAAGCTCCTGTAGGAGAATAAAGCATCGCATTAATACCGACCAACTGTCCTGCTGCATTTACCAAAGCGCCTCCACTGTTACCCTGATTGATGGCCGCATCGGTCTGAATAAACGATTCCACACCGTTTGCTCCCAAGCCTCTGGCCTTGGCACTAACGATACCTGCTGTAACTGTAGAACCCAAGTTAAACGGATTACCTACTGCCAATACCCATTCTCCCACTTTCAACTGGTCGGAATCACCTACCGGAATAGCCGGGAAATCATCACCTTCGATTTTAATCAAAGCCAAGTCGGTAGAAGGGTCTGTACCAATCATACGGCCTTTCATTTCACGTCCGTCATGCAGTTTTACAGAAATATCATCGGCATTTTCAATCACGTGATTATTGGTTACGATGTATCCGTCTTTCGAAATAATCACACCTGAACCCAAACCACGACGTTCCGGAGTCTGTACTTGCTGACGACGTCCCTGACCGTCTCCAAAGAAGAAGTCGAAGAAATCCGGTTGAGTCTGAATGGTTTGTACTTTACTGCGCTGTACAGCCATGATATGCACAACAGAATTCAAAGAACTTTCTGCAGCTTTTGTCAAATCTACAGGTTGCATGTTTGCAGGCGACAAGGCAGCTGTCCGGGCATTCAGATTAGTCTGGAATGCATCATTGAAGGAAAGTTCACCTTTATTATCTTTTGATTGTAATACGGTATAAGCAGTAACTCCTGCTACACCTGCGCTGGCAACCAACATTGCCGCTGTTCCTATTACATACTTAGTTACTCTTTTCATAATTCTATTCTTATTATATTGTTAATTTCATTATTTGTTTAACATTTCATTTGCTAAAGTAGAACAAAATTTATACGGTTGTACTCCTTGTCAGTTCTTTTTTCTCTCTTTTAACAAAGGCATAGTACCCATTAACCGCAATTAACGGGCAATTCTGCCAATTTTACATTCATTATCAGTTATTTTTGTCAGCATCACAGGATATTTTGCCAATTATGTCGCCATTTCGGTTTATTTGCGTACCTTTGCAGTGAAAAGCAGTTGGTCGGTTTGTCGCTGGTACATGTGTGTACAAGAGGAAAGTCCGGGCAACACAGAGCATCCTACTTCCTAACAGAAAGCTGCCCGCGAGGGTGGAGTAATGCAGAAGAAAATAACCGCCTTTTCTTTCGGGAAAAGGTAAGGGTGAGAAGGTAGGGTAAGAGCCTACCAGCCGTATAGCGATATGCGGGCTGTGCATCTTAGGAGTTGTAAGGTCATGTAAACCGGCATTAATGAGGGTTGCTCGCCCCACGTCGGAGGGTAGACCGCTAGAGCCTGCTGGTGACAGCAGGCGTAGATAAATGACAGACACCTTATTTTTAAGGAACAGAACCCGGCTTATAGACTGACTGCTTTTTCTTTAATTTCATCCCCTCACTACTATGAACAAGAACCGAATAAACCAATGGCTGCATTTCTTCCAGTACGATATCTGGCGAATCACAGATGACGAGCTGAATCCTATCCAACGAAAGTTATATGCTTGCATCAAAATCCCCATTTTATCGGTTCGACAATTTTTGAATGACAGAATTCAGGTACGTGCCGCTGCATTGACTTATAGTACTCTGTTATCCATTATTCCCATATTGGCTATACTTTTTGCCATTGCCCGTGGGTTCGGATTCGATTTGATTATCGAGAACAATCTGCGTCAAAGCATGACTGAACAGCAGGCAGAACTTATCATCTCATGGATTAATTCGTATCTGCTTCATGCCAAGAGCGGAGTATTCATTGGAGTAGGTCTGATTATGTTGCTGTGGACTATATTAATTCTGACAGACAATATCGAACGGAGTTTCAACGCTATCTGGCAGGTAAAACATCCCAGAAGTGTATTCCGTAAAATTACCGATTATTTCTCCATGATTCTTCTGTTGCCGTTGCTGATTGTCATCTCCAGTGGTCTGACAATCTTTATGACGACCTATATCAAAAGCATGGATAACTTTTTGCTGCTGACCCCCATCTTAAAGTTTGTGGTACGCATGATTCCTTATATACTTACATGGGGAATGTTTATCGGTTTATTTATCTTTATTCCTAATACCAAAGTACGCCTGCGGCATAGCTGGTTGCCTGGTATTCTGGCAGGAAGTGCTTTTCAGGCATTCCAATACATTTATATCAACAGTCAGATATGGCTTTCAAACTACAATGCCATCTATGGAAGTTTTGCAGCAATCCCCATGTTTCTGTTATGGGCACAAATATCATGGACCATCTGCCTGTTTGGAGCAGAAATGAGTTATGTAAGCCAGAATCTCACTTCTTTTGAATTTGGCAAGGAAACCGCCAATATCAGTCGGCGTTACCATGATTTTTTCTGCACCATCATCCTGTCTGCTATCTGCAAACAGTTCGCTCAGGGGAAACAGCCTTATACAGCCGAAGAAATAAGCAAGGAACATAAAATACCAATCCGTCTGACCAAGAAGATTCTGTATGAATTGCAGGATATGCATCTCATCTACGAAGCAGGAAATGAGGACAACCGGAAAGATACCGGTTATATACCGGGAATGGATATCAACCGTCTGACAGTAGGAATGCTCCTGAGCCGACTGGATTCAACCGGCTCAGAAGCATTCAAAATAGATCGTAAACAATACTCAGCTTCTTGGGAGGCTTTGGTAAAAGCCCGCGACGAGTATATTTACCATAACAATCAGATTTTATTGAAAGATCTCTGATATTCTCTTTATTTGGTGAGCTGCATCATACGGCTCAGATACTTGCCGATAATATCGAACTCAATATTTACAATACTTCCTACCTTGAAAGTATGGAAGTTGGTATGTTCGTATGTATAAGGAATAATGGCTACCTGAAATGAATTTTCTGTAGGATTGCATACAGTAAGACTGACTCCGTTGACAGTAACCGAACCTTTATCTACGGTAAAATATCCACGTTTGGCCATTTCGGGATTGAAATCATACTTAAATGTAAAATACCAGCTTCCTTCTGCATCATCGATTGACACACAAGTGGCAGTCTGATCTACATGTCCCTGTACGATATGACCGTCTAAACGACCATTCATCATCATGCTGCGTTCTACATTTACCTTATCTCCCGCCTGCAAAAGTCCGATATTAGAGCGTTCAATGGTTTCCTTCATGGCTGTTACAGTATAAGTACCATCCTGAATGCTGACCACTGTAAGACATACTCCATTATGAGATACACTCTGGTCTATCTTCAATTCATCCACAAACGAACACTTCAAAGTAAGGTGAAGATTTTCCTGATCTTTTACCACCTTAACAACTTCTGCATATTCTTCTACTATTCCTGAGAACATAAGCTTAATTCTATTTTTTAATATTATTATTTCTGTTATTTATTCATCAATCGGGAATAGGCTTGCTCCAAACCATCTCTCCCTCCGAATCGACTACCATAATTGTACCTCCGGCGTATTCTCTAATATAACTGTTTCCTTTTTCCAGCATATCTTCAGCCATATGAATCGCCTTCTCTTCAGTCTTTATTGAAAAACCTTTGTTATCAGTCGATCTCCCGTCTGTAAAATAGATATCGTATGTTTTCATCTTGTCTGTATATAAATAAAACAGCCGCAAATATATCAAAATACACGAAGCACCACAATAAGAAATAAAAAAAATCCTCACAATCTTCTTAAAGCTGATTGCAAGGATTACTACTAATCATTTTGAGCGGAAAACGAGACTCGAACTCGCGACCCTAACCTTGGCAAGGTTATGCT